>Ga0181526_10001547_pt1 | contig 21602 bp, 16 predicted proteins | sample PEATcosm2014_Bin_35_FD_119750 | JGI IMG/M metagenome (GOLD analysis project Ga0181526, IMG submission 119750) | Peatland microbial communities from MTU Mesocosm Facility, Houghton, MI, USA - PEATcosm2014_Bin06_30_metaG | ecosystem: Environmental > Terrestrial > Soil > Wetlands > Peat | place...
ATGATCGAGATCAACGAGCGCATCCGCTCGCAGCTGGCCGGGACGGTCCTGCCGGCCGGGGTGACCGTGGGTGCGATCGACGACGACGCCCCCATCTCGATCAAGGACTGACCGGGCGGGGCCGCCCATCGGGACCCACGCGGGCCGGGTTGCCATGGGCGATCCGGCCCGCGTCGCGTCCGGGCACGCGGCGCTACGGGGTGGTGGCCGTCGAGGAGCCAGGGGCGGTGGTGGTGACCGTCACCGTCGACGGCACGATCTCGACCCAGGTCTGACCGGGTTCGAGGTCGATGGGAGAGCCGTCGGAGGCCGTCAGGGTGGTCGGGTCCGACACCGAAGGCCGCGACCAGGTGCCGCTCACGGCGACGCCGTTGCGCAGGACCGTCAGGGGCCCGCTGCCCGTCATCCGGGACTGCACCTCGTAGCCGCCGACATCGTTCTCGAGCCACGGGCCGTAGGTGACGTGCACCGTCTGGACCACGATGTTCGATGTGGCGATCTGCCCGCCGCCCTCCACGGTGGCCGGTGTCCCGCTGTAGGAGAGCAGCCACTTGCCGCTGGTCGCGTTCCACGTCCACACGGTGTCGTTGGTGGCGGCGAAGGGGATGTGCACGGACGTGACCGGAGCCCCGGCCGGCGCGGTGCTCGAGTACGAGAACACCGGCACCGGTGGCGCGGTGTCGGCGGGGTCGAGGCTCCACCCGGCCGCGGCTGAGATGTACGTGTCGTAGGGGGCGTAGCGACCCGGCGGGCTCTGGACGATCGATCCGTGGGTGAAGACGTTCTCGTCGATCAGGTTGCCCCCCTGCAGCAGGTCCAGCACGGGCGCGATCCCGCCGGCGTGGACGAACAGGGGCTTGCTCAGCTCGTCGAGGATCTGCACGTCGACGGCGCGTGCCGAGCGGATGGGACCGACCAGCGGCGGGCTCTGGCACTGGAACACCGCCACCAGCCGTGTGATGCCGCCCTCGACCGGTTCCTCGTAGACGATGTCGGCCTGATCGAGACCGGACTGCGGCCGGGCCTGCGGGTAGTTGTCCACCTTGACGGCCAGGGCCGGTCGTTGCGGGACCTGCGTGCCCGACGTGGGCATACCCGTCAGCGGGCACGGGGGACCGGACGGCGTCGTCGACGCCGGGATGTTGGCGCCACCGGACCCGCCGGACGCGCCGTTGTCGGTCCCTCCGCCCTTGTTGCCCGTCAATGCCAGGGCGATGCCGGCGCCGGCCAGCAGCACGGCCACCGACGCCAGCACGATCTGCCAGGTGCGGTTGGTCCACCGCCGGCCCCCCCGCGGTGGCGCTGCGCCGGCCGGGGTCGAGGTGCGCGGCCCCGCCGGCACCGTGCCCGTGTCCCGGCGCAGACCCTGGGTCCGGTCGCCCGAGGGGATCGCCCCGGTGGCGTCGCCCGCCGTCACCGCCCGGGTGACGTCGTCGCGCCCCGTTGTCCCCGTGGCCTCGCTGGCCGGGACGGCCTGCGTCGGCTCCCCGTCGTAGCCGGGGTCACCCGCGCGGCCGTGATCGTCGGGACGGGTGTCGTCGGGCATGGACTCCTCCTGCGGCCCCCCGGGCTCGGGACCGCTGCATCGGCCGGTGCCGGCGCCGCTCCGGGGCCGGTTCGGGCCCACCGGCCCGCCGTGACCTCGGCAGGCTAGTGCCCGGCTCCCGGGCTCCCCCAACCGCCCCCGCCCCGAACGCGCCGGGTAGGCACCGACGACGGGCCGTCGTGATGACGCCGGCACGGGCCCCTGCTATGACGACGGGCGTGGGCGGCGACGGCGTGCACCGGACGGCGACAGCCTTCTCCGACGCCGCGGGTGACTACGAGCGGGCCCGTCCCGACTACCCGCCCGAGATCCTGTCGTGGCTGGAGCGCCACGCCGGCGTCGGTCCCCGGGCCGTCGTGCTCGACCTCGCCGCCGGTACCGGCAAGCTGACCCGGGGCCTGGTGGAGCGCGGCGCGCTGGTGGTGGCCGTGGAGCCGGTGGCGGGCATGCGCCACGCCTTTCGGGCCGCCTTGCCCGGTGTGCCGGCCGTGGCCGGGGTGGCCCAGGCCCTCCCCGTGCGCTCGGGCACGGTGGACGTCGTCACCGTGGCCCAGGCCTTCCACTGGTTCGCCACCGAGACGGCGGTGCGCGACGTGCATCGGGTGCTGCGCCGGGCGGGGCACCTGGCCGTGGTGTGGAACCGGCGCGATCTCGGTGATCCCTTGCAGGCGGCACTCGGGCGCCTGATGTCGCCGTGGCGGGGGAGCACCCCCTCGCACGAAAGCGGTGCGTGGCGGCGGGCCCTCGAGCAGGGCGTCGGTGCCGAGCTGTTCGCGCCCGAGGCCGAGGCGCACGTGCCGTGGCGCCAGCTGCTCGACGTCGAGGGCGTGGTGGCCCGGGTGGCCTCGGTCAGCTTCGTAGCCGCGCTGGCGGCGCCGGAGCGGGCGCGCCTGCTCGACGACGTGCGCGCCGCGGCCGGGGCGTTCCCCCCGCCCCCGGCGCTGCCGTACGTCGCCGACGCCTACTGCTACCGACGTATCCCCTGACGCCGGTGCCCGAGGGGCGTCCTTCGTCCCGACCGGGTACGTTCGCCGGGTGCCGTCGCCCCGTCAGGTCCCGCCGTGGGCCCGCCGCCTGGCGTCGGCCGCCATCGACGTGGCCTGGACGTGGGTGAGCGACCTGGGCGCCGTCGGACCCGACCACGCCCGCGCCCGCCGCTTCGGTGCCTTCGGCGAGGGCAGCCTCATCGCCTTCCCACCGGGGGCGGTCTTCAACGAGCGTTGGATCCGCATCGGCAGCCACACCATGATCGGCCCCTACGTGTCGCTGTCGGCCGGCATGGCCCCCGGGCAGCAGATGGTGAGCGACCCGGTGGTGTCGATCGGGGACCGCACCCTGATCGGGCGGGGCAGCCACATCGTCGGCCACTTCAACATCGAGATCGGCGACGACATCCAGACCGGCCCGTACGTCTACATCACCGACCAGAACCACGTGTACCGGGACCCCGACGTCCCCATCGGCGCCCAGTGGCCCGTGGAGTCGGGCGTCCACATCGGATCGGGGAGCTGGCTCGGGACGGGCGTGGTGGTGCTGCCCGGCAGCCGCATCGGGCGCAACGTCGCCGTGGGGGCGGGATCGGTGGTCACCGGTGAGCTTCCCGACCACTGCGTGGCTGTCGGCTCGCCGGCCAGGGTGGTGAAGCGCTACACGCCCGACGACGGTTGGGTCGCCACCGGTCAGAAGCTGGCCGGCAGCAGCGGGCTCACCGCGCCGAAGAAGAAGAAGAGCGCCACCAGCGAGACCGCTCCCCCCACGGTGTAGACGGCCCAACGGGCGCGGCGCCGCGACCGCCGGCGCGCCACCCCGAACATGGCGCCCACCACGGCGGCCCACAGCAGCCCCAGCCACAGGGCGGGGAGCCAGTCGCCCTGGCCACCGGCCAGACCGCTCGCCGTGGCCGACCTGGACGTCGACTTCGACGGCGACGACGGCGACGACGGCGTCGACCGGGGCGGCGGCGCCGTGGGTGCCGGCGTGCCCGTCAACACGGCGTGGACCACCAGCCGCTGCGAGGCGCTGAAGCGCGGGTTGCAGGTGGTCAGGGTCAGCTCCGGCTCCGTGGTGTCGGCCACCACCGCCACATCGCTCGGGCTGACCACCTGCGTGCTCGTGACGCTGTAGGTGAACGAGCCCTGCACCGTGGTGACGTCGATGCTGTCGCCCGGCGCCAGCTCGTCGAGGTTGTAGAAGGGCGCGCCGTAGGTGGTGCGGTGACCGGCGATCGCGGCGTTGCCCGCCTCGCCCGGCAGCGGCGTGCCGGGGTAGTGCCCCGGGCCCTGCTGCAGGTCGCTCGTCGACGTCCCCTGCACGATCACCTTGTCGACCCCGATGGTGGGGATGCGCAAGATGCCGACCGGACTGCCGTCGCCCGGTGCCGCCATGGTGGCACCCACCGTCGGCTGGTCGCCGGGGGAGGTGGTCGAGGTCGTCGTCGAGGGTGACGACGTCGTCGTGGTCGATGACGGTGGCGACGTCGTGGTGGTCGTGGTGCCGTGCCCGGTGCGGGCGTCGTGCAGCTCGGTTTCGAAGCGCTGGCGCAGCACCGCCTGGCTGTGCGACTCCTTCAGGTCGGTGCCCCACAGCTGGTACGCCACGAACAAGAGAATGAGGACACCGGCGCCGAAGATCACACGGCCCAGCACGCCGGTGACGAGTCCCCGTCGCACGTACCGACACTACCGAACGGTTGCCCGCTACAGCGGGCAGGGGGTGGGTACACTTTCGAGGTGCGGGTGCTCTTCGTGTGCACGGCGAACATGTGCCGATCGCCCATGGCCGCCGCGCTGTTCGGGGAACGCGTGGCGCGCCACGACGTCGGGTCGGCCGATGACGTCACCGTGTCCTCCGCCGGCCTGCTGCCGGGTGGCTTCGCCTCCCCGCCCGAGGTCGTGGCGGTCATGTCCGAGCGCGACATCGACCTGGCCGGCCACGTCAGCACGCAGGTCTCGCCCGACATCGTCGGCGCCGCCGACCTGGTGCTCGGCCTGGGTCGGCGCCACGCCCGGGAGATCGCCCTCCTCGACCCCGGCGCCTGGCCCCGGACCTTCACGGTGAAGGAGATCGTCCGCCGAGGCGAGCAGGTGGGCCCCCGGGACCCGGCCGAGCCGCTCGAGCGGTGGCTCGGCCGCATGCACCACGGGCGGGCCCGGACCGACCTGGTGGGCAGCTCGCCCGCCGACGACGTGGCGGACCCCATCGGGGGCCCGCTGGGCGCCTACCGGACCACGGCGGCCGATCTGGCCGGCCTCGTCGACAGCCTCGCCGGCCTGCTGTGGGCACCCCGCCCCATCCGGCCGCTGCCAGGGTGACCGGGCCCGAACCGCCCCCCATCCCATCGCCGCCCCCGGCCGAGACACCGGCGGGTACGCCGGCGAGGCCACGGCGCCGCCGGCGGCGGCGGATCGTGTGGGGCGTGGTGGTGGTGGTCGTGGTGTGGGCCGCGGCCGCGGCCGCGCTCCTGGCCCTGGGGATCCGCGACGCCAGCCACGGCATGGCGGACGTCCAGCAGGCGAAGAACCAGCTGTCGGCGTCGAGCGTCCTGTCGCGCTCGGCCACCGTGCCCCTGCGGGCGGCACAGCGGTCCTTCGACGCCGCCGACGGGCTGCTGCACTCGCCGGTGCTGGCCCCGCTCGACATCGTGCCCGTCATCGGGCGCCAGCTGCGATCGGTGCAGGACCTGTCCTCGGCGTCGGCCCAGGTGTCGCGCATCGGCGTCAGCGCCATCGGCGCGGCCCACGTGGTGCTCCACCAGCCGCACTCCACCGGCCCCGAGCGCCTGGCGGCCCTGCGCCGGCTGGCCGCGCTGGCCTCGGGCACGGACCGGCAGCTGGGCCGCATCGACACCGGTCCTTCCTCGGCCCTGGTGTCGCCGCTGGCTTCGAAGCACGACACCTTCGTGCGCGACCTGGACCAGGTGCGGACCCGCCTCCAGCACGCCTCGGCCGTGGCCGGGACGATGGCCACCATCCTGCAGGGGCCGCAGACCTACCTCCTGTTGATGGCGAACAACGCCGAGATGCGGGCCGGCTCCGGGGACTTCCTCGAGGTGGGCGCGCTCAGCGCCGACGACGGCCGGTTCCAGCTGTCGAGCCCGCAGCAGACGGTCCTCATCCCGGTGGCGGCGGGCAAGGTCGACCCCACCGGCGACCTGGCGGCGCGGTGGGGATGGCTGAAGCCCGGGCAGGACTGGCGCAATCTCGGGCTCACCCCGCAATTCGACGTCAACGGCCCCATGGCGGCGCAGATGTGGGAGGCGGAGACCGGCCAGCACGTGGACGGGGTGATGGCCGTGGACGTCGAGGCCCTGCACCAGTTCCTCGAGGTGACGGGGCCCATCACCCTGCCCGACGGCACGACCGTCGGCGCCGGCAACGTGGTGCAGCTGCTCGTCCACGACCAGTACGAAGGGTTGAGCGACGCCCAGACGACCCAGCAGAACGAGATCGAAGCCGGCCGTGAGGACCGCTTGGGGTCCCTGGCCAAGGCCACGCTGGACGCCCTCGAGAACGAGTCGCTCGACCTCACGTCGCTGTCGGACGCCATGACGGCGGCCACCCAGGGCCGGCACCTGCTGGTGTGGTCGGCGAAACCGTCGGCCGAGGCCACCTGGGAGGAGGCCGGGGTGTCGGGCCGCCTGGCCGCCGACTCCGTCATGACCGCGGTCATCAACCGTGGTGGCAACAAGCTCGACCAGTACCTGTCGGTGTCGGCCTCGCTCGACGTCGTGGCGCACGGGGGGCGCACGGACGCCACCGTCACGGTCGACCTCGCCAACCACACCCCGCCCGGTCAGTCGCAGTTCATCGCCGGGCCCTATCCCGGGCTGGGCACCGTGTACGGCGAGTACGTCGGGATCCTGGCCCTCAACCTCCCCGGGTACGCCTCCACCCCCCGCCTCGACGGCGCCCCGCCCCTCGACGCCCTCGGGGCCGAGGGCCCCACGTGGCTGGTGGCCACCCCGGTCGACGTCAAGGCGGGGGCCTCCGAACGGTTCGTGGTGCGCTTCACCCTCCCCCAGGCCCACGGGCAGCTGTCGGTGCTGCCCACGGCGCGGCTGACCCCCGTGTCGTGGCGCTTCGGCGGCCACTCGACCACGGACAGCAGCCCTTTCACTGTTTCGTGGTGATCCGGCCACGCATGCGGGCCGGGACCGCCGGGAGCGGTCGGGGATAGGCGGCGTCCGCCGCCGGTCGGGCCCCGAGGTCGCCTCCGCCACACCCCGTGGCGGCCCGCCCCGCTGCGCCCCCACCGCCGGCCCCGGTCGACCGACATAGCCGTCGCGACCCCGTTAACCTGGGGTTATGCCGTCCACAGCCCCGATTCTCAGTTGACCGAAAGTTGACTCTCCATAGGGACTGCGTCGATGCGCAACCGTGACAATGAGTTGTAATCCGCTCACGTAGGGGTGTGAAGGCGGACACCTTCGGCTCGAGTCCGGATGTCGGGTAGGACACCCACCGGTCAGGGTCGCAGGCGCAGGTCACGTCCGTGGAGGAGTTCCCGCCACGGACGGCGGGTGACGAGTAGATTTCGGGTCACAGCGGCGGAGGGCAGGAGTCGGGTGACCAGGGATTTCGAGACCGGTGGCACGGCCGCCGCGGGTGAAGGGTTGACAACATGAAGATGAGACTTCTCGGCTTGGGACTCGGTCTGGCGATCTCCACCGCAGGTGTGGTGGCCGTTCCGACCATGGCGTACGCCGACTCCACGTGTTACACGGGTTGCTCCGGTCCGAGTGGTGGTGTCACCACTCAGGTGGAGCCCGCTCCGGTCAGTGCACCGGTCGAGCCCGTTGCGGCGCCCGCATCGGGTGGCCTTCCGTTCACTGGGGCGGACATCGAGGGCATGGCTGCCATCGGCGCCGGTGCACTCGTGCTCGGTGGCGTGATGATGCGCCGCGGCCGTCGTCACGGTCAGGCCACGGCCTGAGCGCGCTGACCACCGTCCGAGCGATCCGAGCGTTCTCCCACTGATGTCCGTCGGGCTCAGCTACCAGTCCTGGGTCAACACCAGGCCATCCGACCGCCGAGCGCGGGCGCTCCCTCTCCGGGTGCGCGCCACGGTCGGGGCGGCCATGACCGTGGTGGGCCTGACCGAGGCCGCCGTCGTGTTCGTGGTGGTGGCCGCGCTGGGCATCCCGCTCGGAGCGTGGTGGACGTGGGCCGCCATGGCCGCGACGTTGGCGGCCATCGCCATGACCGGTCACTACCAGTCGCGCATCACGCTCAGCGCCGGCCGTGAGGCGGCGGCGCTGGCGGCGTGCGCGGTTGCGCCGTTCGTGGTGCTGGCGCTCGCCCGGGTCCCGGGTGTCTCCACCGCCACCCTGGTCCTCGCCGGCGCCATCACCGCCGCCGGCTTCCTCGTGGTGCGCAGCGGCCTGTACTCGGCGGTGCGGCGTCTGCGCACCCGGGGGTGGTTCGCCCAGCGGACCCTGTTCATCGGCGCCGGCCAGGTGAGCGCCAATCTCGCCTCCACGTTGGAGGAGCACCCCGAGTACGGCCTGCTGCCCGTCGGCTTCCTCGACGAGGTGGACCCGGCCGGCCTGCCGCTGCCGCTGTTCGGCGGCGTGGGCATGCTGCGCATGGTCCTCTCCGAGGAGCGCATCGACCGGGTGGTGGTGGCCTTCGGCGTGACGCGCGAGTCCGACATGGTCGACGTGTTCCGGGCGTGCGAGAGCGCCTCGGTCGAGATCCACGTCCTGCCCCGCTTCTACGAGCTGGCCACCGCGGTGAGCAACCGCACCGTCGACGACGTGTGGGGCTACCCGCTGCTGCGCCTGCGCCGCTCGGTGCTGCGGCGCAACGCCCGCGCCGTGAAGCGCACCTTCGACGCCTCGGTGGCGGCCGCCACGTTGCTGGTCGTGTCCCCGCTGTACGCCGTCATCGCCGCCGCCGTGAAGCTCACGAGCCCCGGCCCCGTCCACTTCCGCCAGCAGCGCGTGGGCGAGCGCGGCGTCATCGTCGAGGTCCTCAAGTTCCGTTCCATGCGGGTCAACACCCGCTCGGATGTGCACTGGAACCCGGGCAACGACGCCGTCACCCGCATCGGCCGGGTCCTGCGGGTCACCGGTCTCGACGAGCTGCCGCAGCTGTGGAACATCCTCAAGGGCGACATGTCGCTCGTCGGGCCCCGCCCCGAGCGCCCCTTCTTCGTCGAGCAGTTCAAGGCCGAGATCCCGCGCTACGACGACCGCCACCGGGTGCCCGTCGGGCTCACCGGGCTGGCCCAGGTGCACGGGCTGCGGGGGGACACGTCGATCGACGAGCGGGCCCGCCTCGACAACCAGTACATCGAGAACTGGTCGCTGTGGCGTGACATCGTCATCCTGTTCCAGACGGTCTCGGCCGTGGTCCGCAACATGCTCGAGCCGAGCGGCGAGACCGGCCGGGCCGAGGCGCCCGTCGGGCGGGTGGTCCGCCTCGACGAGCCGCTGTCCGTCGAACCTTCGACGTCCGGGTCCGTCGAGGCCACGCCGATCGGCTGACCGCCGGCGTGCACGGCGTCGCACCGGGACGCCGTGGCCTGCCGGGCGCCGCCCCTCTGGGAAACGACTGCCGAACCGCTCACGGCAATGACCGCGCAACCCGCCGAAGACCCCACCCACCTCGCCCCCGCCGGCGCGTACGCTGCACGGACGCCCACGTCACCCGCGGCAACGGCCGCGTCCCTGCGCATCCTCCTGGTCGACGCGTCGGACCGCGGCGGCATCGCCCGCTACACCGCCTGCCTGCGCGACGCCCTGGCGGCCGAGCACGTGGCCGTGGCGCTGGCCGCCCCCCCCGGCGTGGGTGACGCCGACCTGGCCCTGCGGGGCCAGCGCTGGGGACCCGACGTGGCCCGGATGTCGAAGGCCCGCCTCTACGCCATGCGACTGGGCGAGCTCGCCCCCACCACCGCCTCGCTGTTGCGGGCCGTGCGCCGGGCCCGTCCCGACGTCGTCCATGTCCAGACCGAGGTGGTCCCGGGGCTCGACCCCGCCGTGCTGGCCCTGGTGTCACGGCGCGTGCCCGTCGTCCTCACCGTGCACGACCCCGTGCCGCTGGAGGGCGGCGCCCGGGCCGTGGCCGACCAGGCCCGCCGGTGGCGGGCGGCCGACGCCCTCGTCATCCACGGCGAGGAGCCACGCTGCTTCGTCGAGGCCAGCGCCCCCGGCGTCCCCGTCTACGTGGTGCCGGTGGACCTCCCCCTGGGCGGTCCCTCCCCGTCGAGGGCCCAGGCCCGCACCGGTCTCGGGCTCCCCGACGCCCCCACGGCCCTGCTCCTCGGCCAGGTCCGGCCCTACAAGGGCATCGGCCTGCTCGCCCGGGCCTGGCCGCAGGTGGTGGCGGCGCTGCCCGGAGCCCGGCTGCTCGTGGTGGGGCAGGCCTACGACTCCGCCGACCTGGACCGCCTGGAGGGCACGCCGGGGGTGGAGGTGCGGCGGGGCTTCGTGCCCGAGGACGACCTCGACCGCTGGTCGGCCGCGGCCGACGTGCTGGTGCTGCCCTACGCCGTGGGATCACATTCCGGGGTGCTGCACCGGGGCCTGGCCGCCGGGACGCCGGTGCTGGCCTCGCCCCCCCTGGCCGAGGAGGTCTACCGCACGGGGGCGGGCGCCGTCGTGCCCCTCGACCCCGGGGCGTGGGCCGAGGCGCTCGTGGCCGCCCTGGGTGACCATCCCCTCCCCCCGCCCACCGCCCCGACCGGTCGGGGGACGGCCGAGGGCACCCTGGCCGTCTACCGGGAGGTCATCGGGGCCCGCGCCCAGCGTGGTGGCGGCCCCGGCACAGAGGACACCGACGGGGCCGGGCGACCCCACGCGGCCCGCTGACGCGGGCCCCCGTCCGCCTTCAGAGCACTGCGCAACGAGACGATGGACATAGTTATGACCCGACGATCCCGGTTGACCGTGGCCGCCCTGGTGGCGGCGGCATCGGGGGGCCACGTGCTGTACCCGGCCTGGCTGGCGCTGGCTTCGCGCCGCCGCCCCGCGCCCCCGCCGCCGGCCGACCCCGACGAGTGGCCCGCCGTGACCGCCCTGGTGGCCGCCTACCGCGAGTCGGCGTGCATCGCCGACAAGGTCCGCGACGTGCTGGCCAACGGCTACCCCGGTCCCATCGACGTGCTGGTGGTGGCCGAGGGCGACCGGGAGACGGCCATCCGGGCCGAGGAGGCGGGGGCCACCGTGCTCACCGCCGAGGAGCGCCTGGGCAAGTCCCAGGCCCTCAACCTCGGGTTCTCGAAGGTCACCGCACCGGTGGTGGTGCTGAGCGACGCCAACAACACGCTCGCCCCCGGGGCCATCGCCGCGCTGGTCCGGCACCTGTCGGACCCTGGCGTGGGCGCCGTGGCGGGCGAGAAGGTCGAGGCCGACGGGGCGGGCGAGGACCTCTACTGGCGCTTCGAGTCGTGGCTCAAAACGCACGAATGGCGGCTGGGGACGACCATCGGCCTGGTGGGCGAGCTGGCCGCGGTGCGCACCGACGTGTGGCGGCCCATCCCGCCCGACATCGCCGTCGACGACCTGTGGATGGCGCTCGACATCGCCGACCGTGGTCACCGCATCGCCTACGAGCCCGGGGCCAAGGCCTTCGAACCACCCGTCTACACGCTCGGCCAATCGTGGCAGCGCCGCACCCGCATCGCCGCCGGTGCCCTGCACGCCCTGCGCCGGCGCCGGTCCCAGCTGGGGCCGTCCGGTGGTCTCATGGCCGTCGAGGCCTGGGGGCACCGCCTCACCCGGTACACGGTGACGCCGCTCGCCCACGTGGCGCTGCTGGCCATCGCCCTGCGGCGCGCCCGCACCAGCCGGCTGGCCCGCCTCTTCCTGGCCGGCCACGTGGTGGCGGCGGGCTCCCTGGCCTGCACGGCCGCCGCCCCCCCCGCCGCCGCGGTGTCGACCGGGCCCGGCACCGGCGCCGGCGCCGACGGGGTCGCCGGGGCCGCACCGGGGGCGGTGCCATCGGGCCCGGCCGCGGCCGGCGCCAAGGTGGCGGCCCGGGCCGCGCACGGCCTCGGCCAGGCTGTCTTTCTCGACGCCGTGGCGCTCGGCGGCATGGCCCGCTACCTGCGCGGCGACCGGTTGACGCACTGGCAGATCGTGCGTCACTGAGGCCCCCGACGTGAGCGAGCAGAACTCCAAGCGATTGCGCGTCCTCGAGGTGAGCTACTCGCGCCAGGTGTGGGGCGCCGAGCTCGCCACCATGGCCCTGGCCGGCCCGCTGGCGGCGCGGGGCATCGACCTCACGCTCGGGTCCCCGCCGGGCGGCGACCTCGAGGAGCACTGGCGCCGGTTGGGGCTGCCCTTCGTGCCCCTCGACTTCTCCGACCGCCAGGGCATCCGCGGCGAGGGTGCCGAGGGGCGCCCCTCGCCCCGGCAGTTCGCGGCCGAGCTGGCCACCACGGCGCAGTCGGTGCGGGCCATCGCCGGCGCCGCCCGGGGCTTCGACCTGGTCCACTCCAACAGCCTGTGGGCCCATCTGGACTGCGCCCTGGCCGGCAGGCTGGCCCGGCGGCCCGTGATCCTCGAGCTCTACGACCTGGTGCGTCCGGGACTGGGCCGCCAGGTCCTGACCGCCGCCGCCTCACTGTCCACGGTGGCCATCGCCATCAGCCAGGCCGTGGCCGACATCATCGGGCCCCGCGGTGCGCGCCACGTCCGCATCGTGGCCCTGTCGGTCGACCTCGACCGCTTCGGGCCCGGCCCGGCCCCGGCCGGGGTGCGCAGCCAGCTCACCGCCGACGTGGACGCCCCGTTGGTGGGGATCGTGGGTCGCATCGACCCCGAGAAGGGCGTGGACGTGCTCGTCCGGGCCATGGGCTCGCTCACCGGCGCGGCCGCCCGGGCCCATCTGGTGGTGGTGGGCAGCGGCGGCCTCGCCCCCGACGGCTTCCCCGAGCGGGTGCGGGCCGAGGCCCAGGAGCTGCTGGGCGAGCGGGTCCGGTTCGTGGGGCGCAGCGCCGACGTGCCGGGCACCATGCGGGCCCTGGACGTGCTCGTCAACGCGTCGGTGGCCGAGCCCTTCGGCCTGAGCGTGCTCGAGGCGCAGGCCACCGGGGTGGCGGTGGTGGGGACGGCGGCCGGGGGTATCCCCGACTTCGTGTTCGACGGCGACAACGGTCTGCTCGTGCCGCCCCGGGACGTCGACGCGCTGGCCAAGGCGCTCGAGCGGCTCGTCACCGACGACGAGCTGCGGGCCCGGCTGGCCGCCCGGGGCCGGGCCACGGCCCTCGACCGGGGCATCGAGGCGCGCGCCGACACCATCGCCGGGCTCTACCGGCAGGCCGTGTCGGGGCGCCGCCGGGGCGGGGGGCCGTCGTGAGGGCGCTCATGGTGACCAAGTTCGTCCCCCTGCCCGACAACGACGGGGGGAAACAGCGCACGCTGGCGCTGGCGCGCCGGTTGGCGGCGCGCGCCGAGCTCGTGCTGTGCGCCTACGACGACGGCGAGGCCGACGTGGCCGGGCTCGAGCGCCTGGGCATCGACGTGCGCTGCGTGCCGTGGCGTCCGAGTGCGGCGCGGGCCGTCGGCGGGGCGTTGCGCACCGGCACCGGCAGCCTGTCGACGGGTCGCTTCACCAGCGCCGACCTCCTGGCCGAGGTGCGCCGGGCCGCGGCCGAGGGTCCGGTGGACCTCCTCCAGGTGGAGTACCTCCAGATGGCGCCGCTGGCGCGCCACGTCACGGCCGGCCGGCGCGTCCTCGACCTGCACAACGTGGAGTCGGCGCTGGTGCGCAGCTACGCCCGGGCCGGGAGCGGCCCCGCCAGCCTGGTGGCCCACGTCGAGGCCACCGCCCTGTCGGTCATGGAGCGGCGCACGCTGCCGTCGTTCGACACCGTCATGGTCGTGAGCGAGCGCGAGCGCCACCGCCTGCCGGCCGGGGTGCGCGACGTGATCGTCTGCCCGAACGGCCGGGACCCCGATCCCCTCGGGCCCCCGGCCCCGGCGTCCACACCCACGGTCGCCTTTGTGGCCACCATGGGCTGGGCCCCCAACGTCGATGCCGCCGTGTGGTTCGGGCACGAGGTCTGGCCTGCGGTCCTGCGCCGCTCGCCCGACGCCCGCCTGCTGCTCGTGGGCCGGGATCCGGCCCCGCCGGTGCAGGCCCTTGCATCCCCGTCGGTCGAGGTTTCCGGTACCGTTTCCGATGTCCGTCCCTTCCTTTCCCAGGCGCGCGTGACGGTGGCTCCGCTGCGAGCCGGAGGAGGTACCCGCCTGAAGATCCTCGAGGCTCTCGATGCCGGGCGTCCCGTCGTGGCCACGTCGATCGCCGTCGACGGCCTCGAGGACCTCATCGGCGAAGGCGTGGTCGTGGCCGACGACGCCGGCACCATGATCGACGCCGTGAGCACCCTGCTCGCCGACCCCGACCGGGCCGCCGCCCTGGGCCGGGCCGGCCACGAGGCGGTGTCGGCCCGTCACAGCTGGGACGTGGCCCTCGCCCCCCTCCTCGATTCGGTCACGGCGTGAGCAAGCTGATCCTCCTGGCCGGGGCGGGCGCGGCCTCGTGCATGCTGCTCTACCTCTTCATGCGCTGGGAGCGGGCCGAGCGCGGGCACTGGGTGGTGTACCTGCTGCTCGGCATCCTGGTGGCGGAGTCCACGCTCTACGCCAACCAGACCGGCATCCCCCGCAGCCTGTGGCACCCCGGGGCGGGCTCGTTCCAGTTCCGCCTGCCCGAGGTCATCATCACCGTGGCGCTGGTGGCCCGCCTGCTCACCAAGGGCCGGCCGACACGCATCGGGCTGCCCGCCCTGCTGTGGACGGCGGTGGCGGCGTGGTGGGCGGCGGAGGCGGTGGAGGGCGTCATCCGCGGCGACAGCATGGTGAAGCTGCCCTACGAGGCCAAGGCCATCATCTACGTCGTCGGCGCCTACGCCCTGGCCTCGGGCATACCCATCCGGCGCTTCCTCGAGGACCGGGGCTTCCAACGGCTGCTGCGCTGGTCGGCGGTGGCGGCGTCGGTGCTGCTCGTCTTCTCGATCGGGAAATTCACCACCACGTTCAGCGTGCCGTTCCTCGCCCCCCAGGACACCTTCGGCCAGATGGGCACCGACGCGGCCACCATCTTCGTCTCCCTCGGGGTCGTCGGCTTCCTGTTGGAGCTGGCCAAGGAGGAGCGCGACCGCCTCAACCTGCTGTGCGTGGTCCCCCTCGCCCTGAGCCCGTTCTTCGCCTTCCAGCGGGCCGTGCTCCTCACCCTCGGCACGGTGGTGGCGCTCCTCGTCGTCGTGGCCCTCGGGTCCACGTCGCGACGCCGGCTGCGGGTGCGCGGCGGCGAGGTGGCCATCGTGGCCCTGGCTCTCGTGGGCGTGGTGCTCGGGGTGTCGGTCGTGCCCGCCATCACCTCGCAGGGCTCGGCCACCAATCCCATCACCTCGGAGGTGTCGAAGACCCTGGGCGCCACCCTCGGGTCGGAGGCCAAGCAGGAGTCCGCCCAGAGCCGGCTCAACAAGTGGAGCGTGGCGCTGGGCGACGCCCGCCAGGATCCCCTCCTCGGCCAGGGCCTCGGGTTCGAGTACATGTACTACGCCCCGGGGCAGGGGTTCGTCACCACCGACCTGACCGAGAACATCCTCCTCGACCTGTGGCTGCGGACCGGCCTGCTCGGCCTGGCCCTGTTCCTCGTGGCCCTGATCGCCTCGCTCGCCAACGGCTTCGCCGTGTGGCGGGCGCATCCCGACCGGATGGTGGCCGTCCTCACCCTCGCCCTGGTGGCCGTGGTGGCGGGTCTCGTGGCCAAGGGCCAGGTCGAGTCCATCTTCGAGAACTACCGCCTGGCCACCGTGTTCGGGTTGTCGCTCGGCATGCTCCGCAGCGCCGTGACCTCGGCCGGGGCAAGCACCACCGACATGCGCAGTTACCAACAATTCCGCCAATACGAGGTGGTCTGACACCATGGAGATCCGTCAAGTCATCCGAGACGTGCGGCGCAACATCGTCGTGGCACTGGGCGTGTTCGTCCTGTGCGTGGTGATCGGCGCCGCCGCCGCCTTCCTGCCGGCCAAGCACTACACGGCCACGACCCTGGTGGCGGCCCAGCCCGTCAACGCCGCCAACGGCGGGGGCCCGCAGGTGATCCCGATCATCGTGCCCCAGTTGCCCGACGAGGTCACCGCCCTGAGCAACCTCGACGCCGCCCGGGCCAGGGTGCCCGAGCCGGCACGGCCCAAGGGCGCCACCATCGCGGCCACGGCCGACCCCGGCACCAACATCGTGACCATCACGGCCACGAGCAGCACCCCGACGGCGGCCGCCGACTACGCCAACGCCTCGGCCAGGCAGCTCATCGCCCTGCAGCCCAGCCCGAGCTCGGTGGAGTACGAGCTGATCCAGATCTCGCGGGCCGTGCCCCCCACCAAGCCCGCCAACCCGCGCCTGCCCATCGTGCTCGGGGCGGCCGCCTTCGGCGTCATCCTGGCCATCTTCGCCGCCATGTGGGCGGCCGGGATCCGGCGCCGCCTGAGCCGGGTCACGGAGGTGAAGGAGCGCATCGGCGCCACCGTCCTGGGCGAGATCCCACGGGTGGGGATGCCGGGGCCGAGGCCGGCCGAGCTGTTCGTGAAGCACAGCGAGCCCCTCGCCATGGAGGCCTTCCAGGAGCTGCGCAGCAACCTGCTCATCAGCCTCCCCGCCGGCGCGTCGGCGGCCATCGCCGTGACGTCGTGCGACCCCGGTGAGGGCAAGACGTCGGTGGCGACCAACATCGCCTGGGCCCTGGCCTCCCAGGACCGCCACGTCACCGCCATCGACTGCGACCTGCGCAAGCCGGCCCTGCACACCCAGATGGGGGTCCCCTTCGGCCCCGGTGTCACGAGCCGCCGGACCGAGGACGCGCTGTCGCACGCCTCGCGGACCACCAACCCCTACCTCGACGTGATCCCGGCCGGCATCATCGACCGCCACCCGTCGGACATCGTCTCCGCCCACCTGCCGCTGCTCATCGACGAGCTGCGCGAGCGCCACGTCACCACCGTGATCGACTGCCCGCCGCTGGTGGGGGTGGCCGAAACGGTGCTCATCGCGGCCATGGTCGACCTCGTCATCGTGGTGGTCGACGCCCGGCGCTTCAATCCCGAGCGGCTCCAGCAGTGCCTGCTGCGCCTCGACAGCGCCAACAGCAACGTGGCCATCGTCCTCAACCGGGTGCGCTTCAACCGCCAGCGGCGCGACGGCGCCTACGGCTACGGCCACTTCCGCAAGGCCGACGCGCCGCCGGCCATGCCGGGCAACGTGACACCGGCCCGGACGAGGTCGCGGGGGCGGTCGGGCGCGGGTCGCACCAACGGACGGGGCGACGGGCCCACGGTGCTGCGGCCACCCACCGACGACGCCGTCTCCGGCGCGGCGGCGTCCCCCGAGCAACCGAGCCAGTCCGGCTACTGGCGGCGCTGAGCGGGTCGGCCGGGGCCGGCTCGTCGCCGGCGCCGGCAACGGGTCCGGGCCGGCGCTCGGGAGCGGGCCCGGGACGGCGGGCGCAGGAGCCTCAGCTGCTGGAGCGCTGGCGGGGCCGCCAGAAGGCGGGGATGTCGCGGGGCCGGCGGGGCTCGGCCAGCAGGTAGCCCTGGTACAGATCGCAGCCGAGCTGGCGGGCCACGTGACGCTGCTGGCGGTTCTCGACACCTTCGGCCACCACCCGCAGGCCCAGTCCGTGGCCGAGCTCGGTGATGGCGGCCACGATGCGCTCGTCCTCGGCGTCGGTGCCCAACCCGCTCACGAACGAGCGGTCGATCTTGATGTGGCTGACGGGCAGGCGCTTCAGGTGGCTGAGCGAGGAGTAGCCGGTGCCGAAGTCGTCGATGGCCAGGCGGACGCCGAACTCGCGCAGCTCCTCGAGCATGCCGTTCAGGTGCCCGTCGTCGGACACCAGGCCCGATTCGGTGATCTCGAGCATGAGGGCCCCGGCCGGCAGCCCGCTGCTGTCCAGGGCGCGGCGCAGGGCGGGGACGAGCTGCTGCCCGTCGAGCTGCCGGGGCGACACGTTCACGGCCAGGAAGGAGTCGACCGCCTCGGGGTACATGGCCCGCCAGCGCGCCATCTGGGCGCACCCGGCCTCGAGAACCCACTGCCCGAGAGCCACGATGAGCTCGGACTCCTCGGCCAGGCCGACGAAGCGGCCCGGCAGCAGCAGCCCCCGGCGGGGGTGCTCCCAGCGCACCAGGGCCTCGAGACCGAGGACCCGGCCGTTGCTGAGGGAGGCCAGCGGCTGGTACTCGAGGCGCAGCTCGCCGTTCTCGACGGCGGCCCGGAGGTCGTGCTCGAGCTCGAGGCGGCTGCCCACCTCGTCGCGCAGGCCGGCGTCGAAGATCGCCACCCGGCCCCGACCCCGGGTCTTGGCCTGGAGCATGGCCATGTCGGCGTCCTGGAGGACGTCGGACGCCTCGCGCCCCACGTCGGCCAGCCGGACGAGCCCGATGCTGGGGGTGACGGCCAGGGTCCGGCCCGTGCTCAACTGCACCGGCCGGGACAGGGCGGTGCGCAGCTCCTCGGCGCGCTGCAGGGCGGCGTCGGTGTCGGGCACGCCTGCCTCGAGCGCGGCGAACTCGTCGCCGTGGAGGCGGCTCAGGCTGATCACGTCGGGCATGGCGCTGCGCAGGCGGTCGGCCACGGCCAGGAGCACCTCGTCCCCCACGGCGTGGCCGAGGGAGTCGTTCACGAGCTTGAACCGGTCGAGGTCGAAGAAGAACATGACGAGGCCCTCCATGGCCTCCCCGTCGCTCTCCTCGATGGCGCCCTGCACCGCGGACAGGAAGCCGCTGCGGTTGGCGAGACCCGTCAGCGGGTCGTTGCGCGCCTCCCAGGCCAGGCGGTCGTGCAGGCGCTTGCGGTCGGTGATGTCGGACACCGAGCACACCACGGCGGCATTGTCGGCGCCCTCGGCGTCGCCGAGCGGACGCGAGCTGACCGACAGCCACTGGTCGTTGCCGTGCTCGTCGCTCACGCCCACGATGACGTTGGTGGTGGCCTCGTGCAGCGACAGGGCCATGGCGACGGGGAGCGACTCGGGGGGGAAGGGGGACCCGTCCTCGCGCTGGGCCGGACCGCCGCCGGTGAAGATGCCGTCGCCGCGCCCGGCGTGCAGGCGCGCGCCGAGGATGCGCGTGGCCGAGTCGTTGGTGGCGGCGACCGCCCCGTCGCGGTCGACGACGACCACGCCCTCCTCCAGGGCGGCCACGGCCGCGGCGTAGCGCCGCTCCATGGCGGCCCGGGCGGCGGCGGCCTCCTCGGCCAGCTTGCGCTCGGAGATGTCGCGCATGATGGCCTGATAGGCGGGCTTGCCGTTCCAGCTGGTGCGGGCGCTCGACATCTCGACGGGCAGCTCGCCCCCGCCGGTGCGCAGCAAGGTGAGCTCGAAGCCCTTCACCACGTCACCGGGGTCCTGCATCTGGGCCAACCGGGCGATGGTCGACGTCAGGTCCACGGGCGAGATGAACGACGTGATGGGCCGGCCCAGCCCCTCGGCCGAGGACGACAGCCCCACCATGCGCACCGCGGCCGGGTTGGTGTACACGACGAGCCCGTCCTGGTGGACGATGATGCCGTCGGGGGAGTGCTCGACGAGCAGCTGGAGCCGCTCGGCCACGTCGGCCGTGACCCAGGGGACGTCGCCGGGCTCCGACACGTCGGCCACGATGCCGAGGAAGTGCGCCCGGTCGTCGTCGGGCACCGCCACCGCCCGCACCAGGACGCGCTGGATGGTGCCGTCGGGGACCTCGAACTCCTGGATGAGCTCGTAGGTCTCCCACGTGACCCCGGCCTTGACCGTCTCGACCACGGGGCCGAGCACGGCGTCGCCCAACTCGCTCACGCTCACCTGGCGGCCGTGGGGGCCGGGCGGGACGAGGAACGTGCCGCGCGTCGACTGGGTCTTCAGCAGGCGGGCGAAAGGTGCGTGCCACACGACGCCGGGGCCGGGGAGCTCGAGCTCCCACACCACCACGTTGGTGAGGTCCGACACCGTGGTGAGCTGGCGGGTGGCGTCGGGCAGCTCCGAGACGACGGGTCCCCGGGGGACGACCCGGGGCGCGGGCCGAAGGGGCCCGAGGCGTGCTGCTTCGGCCATGTACTGGCTATCGGCGCCCGCACGCTGGATCTTTACCCCCGGACCCGGGTTCGACGCAGCGCGCGATGCCGCCACGGAGCGTGCCGATTTGTTGTGCTCCTTTTTGGCACTCCCCGCTCCACCATTTGCCCTGAATCGCCCCCCGCCACATGGCCGAAACACGGGCGCCGGGGCGCCACCGAGGGCCGGCGCCGGCCCCGCCGGCCTCCCCACCGGGGCGGACGGCCCGCCGACCTGCCCACCAGCGGTGCCGGGACCGGACCGGTGTCGTCCCGCACTCCGCCGCGACCCCAAGATGCAGGCATTTCGTCCCCCGGGGCACAACATGTAGGGCGGCCGCCGGAAAGTCGACCCGGGACCTTCATTGGCCAAAGAAACCACAACAGCCTCTTTACGCACACACAATTCCGGCCGTACTGTGTGCCTCCTCCCCGAACGACCGAAGGAGCCAGGGCGATGACCGTGGCGAACCAGCACGACGCAAAGGTGAATGCCGGACCGGCCCGTCAGCCGGTTTGGCTGTGTGGAGCAGGGGCGGTCTCGGGCTATGGATGGGGCCACAAGCTCCTGGTGGAGGGGCTCCTGTCGGGTGAGTCGGCCGCCCGGCTCACCCCGGGGTTCTCCCCCTGGTTCGAGGAGGACTCGGTGTGGGTGGCCCCCATCGAGGACGGTGGCGACCGCACCGACGGCCCCACCCGCTACCAGCGGGCCCTGCGCCATGCGGCGCGCGAGACGGTCCACAACGCCCTCGACCGGGGATGGCGCCCCGGCGGCGTGGTCGGCATGATCACCGGCCACGTGCTGGGCGACGTCGACGGGTGGCGCGACTTCCACCACCGCCAGGGACTCGACGCCTCGAAGCGCGAGTGGCTCGGCCTCATGCCCTCGACGGTCCTGTCGGCGGTGGCCCAGGAATTCGGGTTCCACGGGCCCAACATGGCGGTCACGGCCATGTGCGCGTCCACGGTGGCCGGCTTGCTCACGGCCCAGATGTGGATCGCCGCCGGCATGGCCGACGACGTCCTGGTGCTGAGCGCGGACCTGTCGATCACCCCCGAGAACTGCGCGGCGTTCAACAAGCTGGGGGCGTTGTTCGTCGACGCCCCCTCGCTCGACGTGTGCCGGCCGTTCCAGGAGGGCAGCCGGGGGTTCACCGCCGGCGAGGCCGTGGTGGGCTTCATGGTGACGGGGCGCCCGGCCGGCGGCTACGCCCGGCTGCTCGGTGGGGCCATGACCCACGACGGCTTCCACGCCATCAGCATCGCGCCCGACCACGACCAGATCTTCAAGGCCTTCGGTGGCGCCCTGGCCGACGCGGGCGTGCACCCCCACGACATCGCCTACGTGAACGCCCACGGCACCGGGACGCGCCAGTGCGACACGGCCGAGGCCGACGTGCTCGACACCATGTTCCCCGCGGCCGAGGGCATCTTCTCCATGAAGCCCCTCACCGGCCACTGCCAGGCCGCGGCCGGGGCGGTCGAGCTGGTGGCCTCGCTCTACGGCTTCGAGCGCGGGGTGATCCCCGCCCCGCACCGGGTGGCGAAGGGCCACCCCCGCCTCCTCGACGGACCCACGGCGTGCGTGGAGGGACCCATCGTGAAGTCGTCGCTCGGCATGGGGGGCCACAACGCCGTCATGGTCCTCGAGGCGGCCAACGCCTGAGCCGCCCGCGCCCGCGCCCGCCGGCGCGCCGTAGGCTCGGGCTCCGTGCCCGGTGACACGCCGCTCGTAGCGGTCGAGCCCAACCCCTGGCCGGTGGCGGCCGACGCCGTGGTGGCCGGTGGCGGCGGCGTCGTCGCCCTCGACGAGGCCGACGCGGTGGTGTGGGTGGACTGGCACGACGTCGACGGGCTCGGTGCCGTGCTCGCCGCCCACCCCCGCCTCCGGTGGGTCCACCTGCCCGGCGCCGGGGTGGAGAAGTTCCTCGCCCTCCAGCGCGAGTACGGCGACCGCCTGTGGACGTGCAGCAAGGGGGCGCACTCCGCCCTCATCGCCGAGCACGCGCTGGC
>Ga0181526_10001550_pt1 | contig 21590 bp, 17 predicted proteins | sample PEATcosm2014_Bin_35_FD_119750 | JGI IMG/M metagenome (GOLD analysis project Ga0181526, IMG submission 119750) | Peatland microbial communities from MTU Mesocosm Facility, Houghton, MI, USA - PEATcosm2014_Bin06_30_metaG | ecosystem: Environmental > Terrestrial > Soil > Wetlands > Peat | place...
AAAGCCATCCTCGAGCGCGAGGTCCTCAGCGTCTACGATCATCGCCATCTCAACCTCGAGGTCCCGGAATTCGCCGCGCGCGTCCCGACCACCGAAAACATCGCCATCTCCATCTGGCAGCGCCTCGACGGAAAAATCCCCCACGCCAAACTCCATCGCGTCCGCGTGTACGAAATGCCCGACCTCTTCGCCGACTACTACGGTGAACCATGACGACCGCACCCGCCAACTCGCAACCGAAGGCCTACCTCTCCCGCCGCTATCGCCTCAGCGCGTCGCACCGGCTGCACACGGACGCCTTCACCACCGGCCAGAATCGGGCCACCTACGGCAAGTGCAATAACCCGCACGGCCACGGCCACAACTACATCGTCGAGGTCACGTTCGCCGGGCCCGTCGATCGAACCACCGGGATGGTCTGCGACCTTGGCGAACTCGATCGATTCGCCCAAACCAATCTGCTCGACCGCTTCGACACCATGAACCTGAACACGCTCGACCCCTTCCGCGGCATCGTTCCGACAACAGAAAACTTTACGATGGAGGTACACCGGATCTTTGAGCAGTTCCCCGGTGCGAAGCTCACCCGCGTCAGGATCGAGGAGACCAGCAACAACTCGTTCGAGTACTCAGAGTAGATCGACTTCAATCGGCAGCCCAATTTCAGGAAAGGCATCCACATGAGCCCCCTCACAGCTTCGGAAACATTCTCGGCGGCATCGCTCACCACCCAGGAACTCTACCGCGAACTGCTGGTCCGCATCGGCGTAGACCCCACCCGCGACGGCCTGGCCGACACCCCCGAGCGCATGGAGAAGTCCATGGCCTTCCTCACCCGCGGCTACACCCAGGACGCCGCCGCCGTCATCCAGGAAGCTCTCTTCGACGTGGACTACGACGAGATGGTCATCGTCAAGGACATCGAGTTCTTCTCCCTCTGCGAGCACCACCTGCTGCCCTTTTTCGGCAAGGCCCACATCGCCTATCTGCCCAATGGCAAAGTCGTCGGCCTCTCCAAGCTTCCCCGCGTCGTGGACGTGTTTTCCCGCCGGCTGCAGGTGCAGGAGCGCCTCACCACCGAAATCGCCGACGCCATCTCCGACGCCATCCATCCCCAGGGCGTCGCCGTCATCCTCGAAGCCCAGCATCTCTGCATGATGATGCGCGGCGTGGAGAAGCAGCACTCCGCCACGGTCACCTCCGCCATGCGCGGCGTCTTCAAAACCCAGTTGCAGACCCGCAACGAATTCCTATCCCTCGTCCGCCGCAACGGCAACGGCATCTAGCGTCCCGTCCCTGAAAGAAATAAAGTGGCACTGTTTTTATTGTTTGTCATTCTGAGCGTAGCGAAGAATCCCCGTATTTCGCCCCCACCCACGTTCGGTTAAGAGAGCAGTCCGTCGATGCAGCGTTCCCTTTAGTCTTATCGGTCAGATCGGTGTCAATCGGTGTTAAGCATTTGCCTTGGCCCGCGACCGCGTAGTCTTGTAAACGATGAATGGACTACTGGTTTTAGATAAACCCGCGGGTCTGACCTCGCATGACGTGGTGGACATTGTGCGCCGCGCCACCGGCGAGCGCTCCATCGGCCACCTCGGCACGCTCGACCCCATGGCCACCGGCGTGCTCCCGCTGCTGCTCGGCAAGTACACGCGCCTGGCTCAGTTCTTCGGCACCGCGGAGAAGGGCTACGAAGGTGTCATCCGCTTCGGCTTCGCAACCGACACCTTCGATGCCGAGGGCACGCCCGCCGCCGCGCCGCAGCCCCTCACCAAATCTCTCGACGAACTCCGCGCTCTCGCCGCTCGCTTCCACGGCGAGATGCAACAGACGCCCCCCGTCTTCTCCGCCAAGAAAATCTCCGGAGTCCCGGCCCACAAGCTCGCCCGTGCCGGCAAACCCGTCGATGTCAAGCCCGCGCGCATCTTCATCCAGCGCTTCGAACTGCTCTCGCTCGACGGCCCATCCTCCACCGAGATGCAAGCCCGCTTCGAGATGCACGTCTCCGCCGGCGGCTACGTCCGCTCGGTCGCGCAGGAACTCGGGGCACTCGCAGGATGCGGCGCGCATTTGGCCGTGCTTCGCCGCACCCAGGCCGGAGTCTTCACGCTGGCGCAGGCCCTCGCCCTCGACCAACTCAAGGCGCTCACGGGTCAGCCTGGCGCGATCGAGCAGCACCTCCCGCATCCACGCACCCTGCTCCCGGAGATGCCCTCCGTCACCGTCGACGAGCAGGACGCCGGCCGCCTGCGCAACGGGATGCAGGTCAACCTGCCGGACTTCTCCGGCGCACCTCTGGTCAAAGTCTTCACCAGTCCGGTAGACCTGCTCTGCATCGCCAAACGCATCGCCGGAACGCTGATGCAGCCCATCGTGGTCCTCGGCTAATTCCGCGCTCAACTACTTCTTCAATAGCGGCAGCACCAGCGGCACCACATTCCTCGCCACCACCACATTGCCCTTCGCGGTCGCGTGCGTCTCGTCCCGCTGCATCATTCCGGGGACCCCATACACATCCTTCAGCAGAAACGGCAGCATGGGCACGCGATACTTCTTCGCCAGCACTGCATACGTATCGTCGAACTGCTTAATATAGTCCGGCCCGTAATCCGGCGGCAGCGTGATGCCCGCCAGCGCGACCTTAATCCCCGCGCCTTTCAGCGTCCACACGATCTCGTCCAGATTGGCCCGGCTGTCTTCAATCCGAAGCCCCCGCAGCCCGTCGTTCCCGCCAAACTCCACCACCGCCACCGCGGGATGCATCGCCAGGATCTCCGGCAGCCGCTCGACTCCGTCCTTGGTCGTGTTTCCGCTGATGCCCGCGTTCTCCACGCGATAGTGGTAGCCCAGCTTATCCAGATCTGCCTGCAGGTAGTCGGGATAGCTCTGGCCCGGTCCGGTCCCCAGCCCCGCCGTCAGCGAGTCCCCGAAGCAGACCAGAACCGGCCGCAAGTCCTTACCGTGCCCATCGCCCTGCAATTGCACGGCTGCCGCAGGCACAAACCCATCCGGCCCAGCGTCCTCGCCTCCGGATGCCCCCGGCGCCGCAGGCCTCGCACTCGCCTCTCCTGTCGAATTCGCTGCGCTGTTCCCGTGGCATCCCCACGCCACCAGCAGCAAACCAGCTAGAATCGATAGCAAGTAAACTTTCCGCACCGTTCCAACGTATCAAATATGGAAGCGCCCGCGTTGCTTCACTCGGACGCAGAGGGAGACTTTGGTTCCGTGAGTGACGACGCAGGCACAGGGCAACCGATGATTGTGGTAGAAGGACTGCGGAAATCCATCCGCAATGGCACGCGCACCGTGGACATCCTCAAAGGCCTCGACTTCCGCGTCTCCAGGGGCGAGTTCGTCGCCATCATGGGAGCCTCCGGCAGCGGCAAGTCAACCCTCCTCGGCCTGCTCGCTGGGCTGGACACGCCCAGCGCCGGCAGCGTCCATCTCAACGGCACCGCCATCAGCTACCTGCCCGAGGACAAACTCGCCCAGGTGCGCGGCAAGACCGTCGGCTTTGTCTTCCAGTCCTACCAGCTCATCCCCACCCTCACCGCGCTCGAGAATGTCCTTCTCCCGCACGAACTGAACGCCGAAGGCGACGGCCTGCCGCGCGCCCGCGCACTGCTCACCAGCGTCGGCCTCGGAGACCGCATGCATCATTACCCCGTCCAGCTCTCCGGCGGCGAGCAGCAGCGCGTCGCGCTCGCCCGCGCCTTCGTCCTGCGCCCGCCCATCGTCCTTGCAGACGAGCCCACCGGCAACCTCGACACCACCAACGGCGCCCACGTCCTCCAGCTTCTCCTCGATCTGAACCGCAGCGAAGGCGCCACCCTGGTTCTGGTCACCCACGACGCCATGCTCGCCGACTACGCCGGCCGGCGCATCGTGCTCCGCGACGGCCTCATCGTCTCCGACACTCCGAATCCCGACCGCAAAGCCACGCCTCCGCCCTTGCCTGCTGCTTTCGCCGTGGGCGTCTAGCCATGGCCAGCCTTTCCTACACCTCCGCCGTCAAAATCGCTGCCCGCGAGATGCGCTCTTCGCGCGGCAAGTTCCTATTTGTGCTGCTTTCCGTTGCAATTGGCGTCGCCGCACTCACCGGGGTCCGCGGCTTCTCCGGTTCCTTCCGCGTCACTTTGCTCGATCGCGCCCGCTCCATCATGGCCGCGGACCTCTCCGCCCGCACCGGCCAGCAGCTCACCTCCGACGAGCAGCGCGCCATCGACTCCATCCGCGCTACGGGCGTCCAGACCACCACCGTCGTCGAGATGCTCTCCATGGCCTCCTCGCCCTCGTCCCCCGATCCGCTCCTGGTCTCTATCAAGGCCGTCGATCCCGCGCTCTATCCCTTCTATGGCAGCGTCGATCTCGCTCCCGCCCTCACCCTCCCTGCCGCGCTCACGCCCACCACCGTCGCCGTCGGCGATGACCTGCTTCTCCGCCTCAATCTCCGCGTCGGCGACCCACTCAAGCTCGGAAATCAGACCTTCCGCATCGTCGCCACCGTGGTCAACGAGCCCGACCGCCTCTCCGGCAGCTTCACGGTCGGCCCGCGCGTCTTTATCTCCCGTGCCGCACTCCAGTCCACCGGCCTGCTCGCTCCCGGCAACCGCGCCACAGAGCGTGTCCTCTTCAAACTCCCGCCAACGGCCGGAGGCCAGCTTGCCTCCGACGCCAAGGTCGCCGACCTCAAAGCCAAGCTCGTCGCCGCCCTCCCCGACTCCCAGATCACCGACTACCGCGAGTCGAGCCCCGCCATCACCAACGGCCTCGACAGTGCCACCAGCCTGCTCTCGCTCATGAGCCTGGTAGCCCTCGTGCTCGGTGCCGTCGGCGTCGCCATGGCCATGCGCGCCCACCTGCAGCAGCGCCTGGACACCATCGCCATCATGAAGTCGCTCGGCGCGCGCAGCTCGCAGATCATCAAGATCTACCTGCTGCAAACCCTCTTCCTCGGGACAGTTGGCGGCCTCATCGGAATCGCCGGCGGCATCGCCGTTCAGCTTGCCTTCCCCTTCGTCCTCGGCAAGCTCATCAACGTTCCACCCGAATTCCACTTCCAGCTCGGCGCCGTCCTCACCGGCCTTGGCGCCGGCATCCTCATCACCCTCCTCTTCACCCTCCCGCCGTTGCTCGACATCCGCGACGTCCGCCCCAGCCTCATCCTCCGCCGCGCCGTCGAAGACTCCGATTCCGACGACCCCTTCATCCGCGCCGCCCTCAAGAAATTCTCCAACAACATGGCGCAGATCCTCGCCACCATCCTCATTTTGGTCGGCCTTGCCGTCATCGCCATGACGCTCTCCGACTCCCGCATCGTCGGCACCATCTTCTCGATTGGCCTAGTCGTCATCCTGCTGGTGCTGCTCGGAGCGTCCAGCGCGCTTCTGGCCACGCTCAAGTTCTTCCTCAATCGCACCCGGCTGCATCTTCCTTCTTCACTGCGCCACGGTCTCGCCAACCTCTACCGTCCCGGCAACCCGTCCGCCACGCTGCTCGCCGCCCTCGGCCTCGGCGTCATGCAGATCATGACCGTCTACCTGGTGCAGAAGGACGCAATCCAGGAGATGAACATCTCCGCCGCGCCCAACCTCCCCAACGTCTTCCTCATCGACATCGCCGACTCCGAGATCGCCGGCGTCAAGACCCTCCTCCACTCGCAGTCCTTCGTTACCGCCGAACCCGAACTCCTCCCCATCACCACCGCCCGTATCGACGCGGTCGATGGCGTCTCCGCAGCCGATCTCAAGCTCAGGAACTTCCCCCGCCGCGCCCTGCGCTCCGTCAACCTAACCTGGAACGACGCGCTACCGCCCGGCACCAAGATCGCCGACGGCGCATGGTGGCAGCCCACTGAGACCAAGCCCCAGGTCGCCATCTCGCAGTTCATGGCCACCCGCCTCGGAGTCCATGTCGGCTCTTCCATCACCTTCGTCGCGCAGGACAAGCCCATCGCCGCCACCGTTGCCGCCATCACCCGCGCCAACGGCCAGCACACCTACTCGCGCGCCGACTACACCCTTAACCGCCAGGCGCTCCAGGGCTTTCCCATCATCTGGTACGGCGGCATCCACGTCATACCCAACCAGGTCGCACAACTCGAACGCGTCCTCAACCGCTCCTATCCCACCATCACCATCGTCAACGTTGCCCAGGTAGTCGAGAGCGTTCGCGCCGTCGTCATTCAGATCATCTACGTGGTCCAGTTCCTGGCCGCGTTCTCCATCTTCGCCGGCATCATCATCCTCGCCTCCTCCATCGCCGGCACCAAGTACCGCCGCATCCGCGAGGTGGTCGTGCTCAAAACGCTCGGCGCCACCCGCGCCCGCATCGCCACCATCTTCTCCATCGAGTTCGCCGTCCTCGGCATCGTCGCCGGCGCAGTTGGAATCTTCTTCTCCAACTTCATCGCCTGGGCCATCGAAACCCGCACCCCGATGAACCTCACCTTCAAGACCAATCTGCCCCTCAACCTCGCCGCCCTCGCCACCGCCGCCGCCCTCACCGTCATCACCGGCTGGGTCGCCAGCCACCGCATCCTCGGCCAGAAGCCCCTAGAAGTCCTCCGCGAAGAGTAGCCAAGCCGCAGCCTCCACCTCCAACGTCTCGCCAGCGTGCCCGTTTGAAGCCCGCGGTAAACGAACTTGCCGCCCCGTTTCCGTGAACCGCAAACGTGGCACAGATTCGGGAATCTCGCTTGACAAATCAAGCGCTTAGGCGAAATATCTCTATACCCCGGGTGCTCCAAGAAAAGAAATGAGGGTGCGAGGGCCATCTATCCCTGATAGCGATGGAGGCTCCATGCGTCCTTTTTCTTCTTGCCCTATTCTTCTCTCTCTGGCCTGTCTGCTCTGCCTGGTCCTCAGCGGCTGTTCGTTGAGCGCGCCCAGTGCGCCGACGCCGCAGGCGGGACTCGCGATTCGGGGAGCGGTCTACGGTGGGCAAAGCCCGATCGTCGGCGCGCAGGTGTACCTTTTCGCGGCGAACACGACTGGCTATGGCAGTGCGTCGAAATCGCTGCTGACCAGCGCGAGCAACACGACCGAGGACACCACCCCGACTGACCCTACCTTTGACGATTATTATGTGACCACGCTCGCGGGTGGTGCATTCAGCATCTCCGGCGACTACACCTGCACCGGCGGGCAGCAGGTGTATCTGTACGCGTTGGGCGGAAACTCCGGCTCAGGCTCCAACACATCGTCGGGACTATTGGCGGCGCTGGGGACCTGCCCGGGAGTGACAGGCTCGACCGGCAATACCTTTGCCTCGTCGCTTTATGTGGTGATGAACGAGGTGTCGACGATTGCGACGGCGTATGCGTTCGCGGGGTTTGCGACCGACGCCCTGCATGTATCCAGTTCAGGCACCACGCTGGCAAAGAAGGGAATTGCCAATGCGTTCCTGAATGCTTCGATCCTGGAATCACTTCCCACCGGGGTTGCCCTCACGCTTACTCCGTCGACCGTCGCCAGCGTTCCGCAGGCCACCATTGACACGCTGGCGAACATATTGGCGGCGTGCGTGAACTCCAGCGGGACGGTAACGGGGCCGACCAATCCGACCGCCTGCTACACCCTGTTCACCAACGCACTGTCGGGCGGTACGACCGGCGCGCAGCCGACGGATACCGCGACCGCGGCGATCAACCTGGCGCACAACCCGGCTGCTAACGTTGCAGCGCTGTATGCTCTGTCAACGGCGACGCCTCCGTTCGCTCCAGCGCTGACTGCACAGCCGAACGACTTTACCGTCTGGGTCAATTCCAATCCGAGTGGGACCTCGTTGGTGGGCGCTCCTGTGAGCCTTGCCATCGACGGCTCCGGCAATGCCTGGATCCTGAACAACACCCCGTTCTTCTCCCATCCCGGCGGCGTCACTGAATCCTCCAGTTCGACGGTGCTGCTTTCCGGGGGTGGTACCGGCAACTACACCGCCGGCAACGGCAACTGGATTAACGCGAGTCCCCAGGGGATGGCCATCGACCTTTCGGGCAATGTCTGGATCGCGCTGAATGGCGGCGCCAGCGTCCTCGAGTTGAACAGTGCAGGCACTCCCAATGCGAGCTCGCCATTCACGGGCGGCGGCTTATCCGGTCCGATCAGCGTCGCCATCGACGGCAGCGGTAACGCCTGGATCGCGGACCAGGGCAACAGTGCCATTACCGAACTGAACAGCTCCGGCGTCGGTTCGTCCTTTCGCCGCTTACCGGCAATGGCATGGATGCTACCTCAGCCATCGCTGTCGACGGCGCCGGCAACGTCTGGGCCGCCAGCGCCGGGGGCTTCAAGGTCAGCAAGTGGTCCAGCTCCGGTTCCAATCTTGGTTTCTGTTCCGGCGGCAGCATCAACGACCCCCTTGGCATCGCAATCGACAGCTCCGGCAATGTCTGGCTAGCGAACGCGGGCGGCAACAGCGTCACCGAGGTGATCGGCAGCACCGACACGGCTTCCCCTGCATCGCCCATCACCGGCGGGGGTCTTAACGCTCCCGAGGCAATTGCGCTCGACGGCGCAGGCAACGTCTGGGTGGCAAACTCGGGCAACAATAGCGTGACCGAGCTCTCCAACGCGGGCACTATCCTTTCAGGAACCAACGGCTACACCGGCGGCGCCATAGCGGGAACCCAGCTCTCTGGAGTCAGTAACTATACCGGGGGAGCGATGTTCGTGCCCGACGCCATCGCCGTCGATGGCTCCGGCGACGTGTGGATCGCCAGTGCCGGCAACAACCCCTCGCAGAGCTTCGTTACTGTCCTCATTGGCGCGGCGACGCCCGTGATTACGCCGATTGCGGCCGGGCTGCCATCGACGCCGACAGTGAATGGGACCAGCAATCTGGGGACAAGGCCGTGAGGCGGTGATTCACTTCGCTGACCCCCACCAACTCCCTCGCCCGGCTTAACTTCCGCCCACCCGTTCATTTATCATCCTCCTGCCGGATGCGTGGACTCTTCCGCGTATCCGGCTTCTCTTCGTCACGCCATCATCGAGGTCAAGTTCATGTCAGTTCGGCAGAAGTTCGGGGTGCTCGCCATCGCGGCCAGCGTTTGCATCTTCAGTTCATCCACATTGGCCCAGCAGCCCGCAACACCCCCCGCAGGGCCACCCGCCCCGCCCGCCGCGCCTGCCCACGCCGACACCCCCGTCGCCCCGCCCAACACCGAAACCGCGCGCCTCAACGGCATCGCCAAGGACGCCGCGCGCCACTTCGGCTCCGATCCCGACTCGCCCGGCCCGCTCGCCACCAACCTCTCGCCTGCGATCAAGCCCGCTGCCGTAGCGGCGGCCATGCGCAAGGTCGCCGACTGGCAGCTCGCCCAATCGCAGCAGTACTTCACCGCCGTCGATGGCCGCATCTGGACCTGGGGCGCGCTTTACACCGGGCTCATGGCCGCCTCCGAATCCCTCGGCGATCCCAAGTACGTCAACGCCATGCGCGACATGGGCAAGGCCACCAACTGGGCGCTCAGCCCCGGCGAATCCGACGCCAACCAGCTCGCCCTCGCCCAGACCTACCTGGAAATCTACCTCCTCGACAAGCAGCCCGACGAACTCGCTCCCACCAAGGCCAGAATGGATGCAGTCCTCGCCGGCCCGCGCCCCGACCTCAACTCCGGCCGCCGCATCTCCTGGTGGTGGTGCGACGCTCTCTTCATGGCCCCGCCCGCCTGGGCCCGCCTCTACGCCGCCACCGGCGATCCCAAATACCTCGGCTACCTCGACGAAGAATGGGCCAAGACCTACACCCAGCTCTACGACCAGCAAGCCCACCTCTACGCCCGCGACGCCACCTTCACCGACAAAAACGAGAAGAACGGCCAGAAGGTCTTCTGGTCGCGCGGCGAAGGCTGGGTCATGGCCGGCCTCGCCCGCACGCTCGAATATCTCCCCAAGGACGATCCCGCCCGCGCCGGCTACATCCTCCAACTCCAGCAAATGGCCGCCGCCGTCGCGAAAATCCAGGGCCCCGACGGCCTCTGGCACGCCGGCCTGCTCGACCCCGACAGCTACCCGCCCGAAATCTCCGGCTCGGCATTCATGACCTTCGGCATCGCCTGGGGCATCAACAACGGCATCCTCGATCCCAAGGTCTACACGCCCGTCGTCTCCCGCGCCTGGGCCGGCATGCTCCACCACATCTACGCCGATGGCCGCCTCGGAGACATCCAGCAAACCGGCGCCGCCCCCTCCACCTACAAACCCTCCGCCAGCTACAACTACGGCGTCGGCGGCTTCCTCCTCGCCGGCAGCGAACTCTACAAACTATCCGAAGCCAAGCACAAAGGCAAATAGTCTCCGCTTGTGGTAGTGGGCTTCAAAGTAGCCCACTACCCCGCTTGTCATTCTGAGCGCAGCGAAGAACCCCCGCATTTGCTTTTCCCGGGTGCCCCATGATCGGCGCTGTTCCATCGCGCCTATCGTAGGGTTACTCACCTTGCCCCCATAGTCACCCTGCCCGAAGGAAAACTGCTTTTGCCTTCGTCTTTGCCCTTACTTACCACTTACCACTTACCACTGCCTCTACGTATCCCTTCCAATCGCAATCACAAAATAATTCGCCGGCGTCTCCCCCACATTCTTCAGCCCATGCAGCATCATCGACGCGGCATACATCACTCCGCCCGGCCCCACCCGCTCCGGCTTGCCATTGTTCTCGAACTCCATCAGCCCCTCGCGCACCAGCATGAACTCCGAGTGCTTGTGCTGGTGCGGCAGATGCGGCATATGTCCCGGTAGCAGCGTGGTCTCGTGCATCTCCACCGCCTCGCCGCCCGGCAGCACGCCCCGCGTCACCGCCCGCGTCTCGCCGTTCGCCGTCTTCACCACCGGCAGGTCCTCAAACCGGAACGTCCGCGACACCGACAGCACCTTGTCGTCCGGAGCCGACCCCGGCGGCGCCGGCACTGCCATCACCTCCGGCAACGTTCCCGGTTCCTGACCACCAGCCTCAGCCGCTACCGCAGCCAAAGCCGCAAAGCTCGAAAGAGCCACGCACAGATCACGACGATTCATAGCATCCATGCGCAAAATCCTACACCGCCCGCATGATCCTTGGCATCAGGACCCGCGACAGAGCCGTAGTATCCGGCCTCAGTGCTGCCAGCTCTTGTACACAAATTCGAGACTATAGCCGTCTGGGTCCAGAACGTTGGCGGCGTAGTAGCGCGGGTCGTAATATACCCGCGCGCCGGGTGCGCCATTGTCCCTGGCTCCTGCAGCCATAGCGGCAGCATAGGCAGCATCGACCTCACTCTGGCTGTTCGCTACAAAACCGACGTGCGCTGCACGGCTATCCGCCGAACCCTGCCTCAGCCAAAAGAATATACGTCCGTTTGCCCCAAACCCTTTCAGGTCCGGATGGCCGGGCGGTCCATCTTTGCCGTCGTAGTCGACGCGCTGGGTAATGCCGAGGGGAGTCAACGCTGCCGTATAGAACGCAATGGAACGTTCGACGTCGCTCACCGAAAGAAAAATGTGATCAAGCATGTTCATCCTTCATTGTCAGAGGATGGGACCGGCTGCGAGGCTTGATAGGTTGGCGACCGGGAAAACGCGCCTCGTGTTAATCGCCGGGTGCCCCATCCAAGCTTCGCTTGGGTGGGTGAAGAGTGTCATTCTGACCCTGAGCGAAGTCGAAGGGGAAGAATCCTCGCATTTGTTTCGCCGGCGCCTCCAACCTCTGTGCTCTCTGTTGTCCTCTGTGTACTCTGTGATTCGCTTCTTCAGTTACACGTCCCCGCCAATCTCCACCACAAAATACCGCGCCTGCCCCGTCCCCGCATTGCTCACCGCATGTTGCGTCCCATACGCAATGTAGAACACCCCGCCCGGCCCCACCGTCTCTTCCACCGTCTTGCCGTCCACCACATGCTGGAACTTCAGCGTCCCCTCCCGCACCAAAATCATCTCCGAGTGGTGAATGACGTGCAGCGCCGGCGCAGGCGTCCCCGGGTTCTGCATCGATTGGTGCAACTCCACCGGCTCGCCCGTTGCCAGCGTGCCATGCAGCATCTGCCGCCGCTCCCCGCCGTTCGCCGTCGCCGTCGCCGCGATCGAGTCCATCGGAATCGCCCGCGCCGCTCCCAGCGTCCCTCCACCAACCACCGGCCCCGGCTTGTCATTCGCCGGAATCGTTATTTTCGCCGGCGGCGTCCCCTGCGGCGCCGGAAACTCCGACGCATGCACCTGCGCTTCGATCACGCCCGCGCCAACCACGGCGAAGGCCGGAAGACCAACACAAACATCCCTGCGGCTCAAGTTTTTCATGCCCGCTATCCTACCCCAACCACCGCGACCTTTGCCCGCCCCATCGTCCTCTGTGCTCGCTCTGTTCCGCTGCGTCCTCTGTGATTCGCTTTTCTTGCACCTCGAACCGTGAACCTCGTACCTTGAACCTAAGCCATGCTCGTCGACTCCCACGCCCACCTCGACATGTACACCCCCGACGAACTCCCCGGTGTCCTCACCCGCGCCCACGCCGCCGGCGTCCAAACCATCCTCGCCATCGGCATCGGCGACGGCCCCCACCAGATGCACCGCGCACTCGAAATCGCTGAGGCCACGCCCTCCCCCGACCTTCCCTCCATCTACGCCAGCGCCGGAATCCATCCCCAGGAAGCTGCCAACGCCACTCCCGAAAACCTCGCCCAACTCGCCGCCCTGGCCGCCAACTCCCGCTGCATAGCCATCGGCGAGATCGGCCTCGACTACTACCACGTCGAAAACCCCCTTCCCGACGTCCAGAAAGCCGCCTTCCTCGCCCAACTCCGCATTGCCGCTGCCGCCCGCAAGCCCATCCTCATCCACTGCCGCACCTCCGAGCTCGCCACCCCTCAGGCCAAAGCCAAGTTCGGCCCCGCCAACGCCTGGGAAGAACTCCTCACCCTGCTCGCCGAACACTGGACGCCCGAAATCCGCGGCGCTTCCACCCCCGCCGGAATCATGCACTGCTTCTCCGGCACCGTCGGCGACGCCCGCAGCGCGCTCGCCCTCGGCTTCCACCTCTCCTTCGCCGGCAACCTCACCTACCCCGCCGCCAAATCCATCCGCGAGGCCGCCGCCTTCGCTCCCGCCGACCGCATCCTGGTCGAGACCGACGCGCCCTTCCTCGCCCCCATTCCCTTCCGCGGCCAGCGCAACGAGCCCGCCCTGGTCGCCCACACCGCCGACGCCCTAGCCCAACTCCGCAACCTAACCCCTTCCGACCTCGCCGCCCAAACCACCGCCAACTTCCACTCGCTCTTTACCTTGAACCTCGAACCTCGAACCTAGTACCTTGTCCTTATGCCCTCCGACAACAGCTTCGACGTAGTCAGCAAAATCGACCTTCAGGAAGTGAAGAACGCACTCGACCAGGCCTCGAAGGAGATCCACACCCGCTTCGACCTCAAGGACTCCAAGTCCAAAGTCGAACTCGAAGGCGACGACACCCTCCAACTCGCCAGCGCCAGCGAGTACACCCTCAAGGCCGTTACCGAGATCCTCCGCCAGAAGCTGGTCAAGCGCGGCGTCTCCCTCAAGAACCTCGAGTACGAGACCATCGAGCCCGCCGCCAACTCCTCCGTCCGCCAGAAGATCAAGCTCAAGCAGGGCATCAACTCCGACGCCGCCCGCAAGATCGTCGCCCTCATCAAGGAGTCCAAGCTCAAGGCCCAGGCCTCCATCCAGGGCGACACCGTACGCGTCGTCTCCAAGGACCGCGACATCCTCCAGCAGATCATCGCCAAGCTCCGCGCCGGCGACTTCGGCGTCGACCTCCAGTTCACCAACTACCGCAACTAACCCCGGCTTACAGCTTGGAAAAGCAGCGCTTCCATCCGTGACTGGACAGACAGCACTTGCGTGACCTCCGTCACACAATCTGCCCAAAGCCTGCCTCCCAACCTGCTACTCTAAAGTTGCGTGAGCACCCTCTCCATCGCGACGGCCAAGGAGGTCTTCGACCTTCTGCGCGATGATCTCGCCGCCATCGAGCAGGAATTTACCCGCCAGTCCGCCTCCAACGTCGACGTCATCACCGACATAGCACAGTACCTCATGGCCGGCGGAGGCAAGCGCATCCGCCCGCTGCTGCTGCTGCTCTCCTCCAAAGCTCTCGGCTGTGACACCCACTCGCGCATCCGCCTCGGCGCCGTCGTGGAGATGCTCCACACCGCCACCCTGGTCCACGACGACATCATCGACGAGGCCGAACTCCGCCGTGGCCGCCCATCCTCCAACACCACCTGGGGCAACGCCAAGTGCGTCCTCGCCGGCGACTGGCTCTACATGCAGTCCTTCTCCTTCGCCCTCCAGGAACGCAACTTCCGCGTGCTCGAGCTCCTCGTCTCGCTCACCCAGCAGATGGTCGAGGGCGAGCTGCTCCAGATGCAGAAGCTCGGCCACCTCATCAACGAAGAGGAGTATTTCGACCTCATCTACCGCAAGACCGCCTGCCTCTTCTCGGTCTCCATGCAGCTCGGCGCCGCCATCACCCACGCGACCACTGAGGTCGAGTCGCAGCTCGGAGAGTACGGCCGCAACCTCGGCCTCGCCTTCCAGATCGTCGACGACGTCCTCGACCTCACCGCCGCCGAAGGCATCCTCGGCAAGCCCGTCGCCAGCGACCTGCGCGAGGGCAAAGCCACACTGGCCGTCATCCACGCCCTCGAGCGCGGTACCGGAGCCGATCGCGAGGCCATTCGCACCGTACTCGCCGAACGCAGCTTCGCCACCGTCTCCCACGCAGAGATTCTCGAAATCCTGGAGCGCCACGGCTCCCTCGCCTACGCCATGGACACCGCCTGCGCCTACGCCGAGGCCGCTCGCCTCTCCATCGCCGACCTGCCCGATACCGAGGCCAAACGCGCCCTGCTCTGGGTCCCCGGCTTCGTCACCACCCGCGACCGCTAGCCCCAATACCCTCGAACACCCTCTATGTTCCGCGAATCTCACCGCCATCGAGCGCGGCCCGATGCGACATGCTAGCTTTCGTAGCTTGTTCGCGGCAGGCGAATATATACAGTGTGGCGTCTGGCCAGACATCAACCACGCGCCCATCACGACCCCAGCGTCCAGCCGACAGTAACCCTTAGTGCTGCGCTACTGCAGAATCCCCTGAGCCTCCAGGAACTGCAGACATAACAACCACGCCTTGTTCGCCTCAGGCTTGGGAAAATTTCCATGCCCGGCGCCTGGAATAATGTCGTGTCCAGCCGGAACCCCGGCCGCGTCCAGGGCCACCTTCAACTTCGAGTCCTGCGCCGGATTCACCCTGGGGTCTCGATCCCCGTTCACGATATACGTTGGAGACAGACCCGGCCGAATGTAATTCATCGGCGACAACTGCTTCGCCAGTTCCACTTCGGCGGCGCTCGGTTCCGGCCACCGTGCTGGCGCCGGAGCTCCGTTGGCGCCGGCCACCACCGCGGGATCGGCTGGCTGGGGCACGGCCAGCCCTAGCCACTGGCGCACGAAGTCTCCACTCCCAGGCTCGTGCAGCAGCGCCTCGGCCAGGTCTGGCGGCCCGTAATAGTCCAATACCGCCGCTACCTTGGGCTGGTCTGTGCATCCCGGCGGATCAAACTTGTCCGGCGCATACGCCGCCATCAGTGCCATCTCCCCGCCCGCGGAGACGCCGTACAGAATCACCCGGTTCACGTCGAAGTTGTATTTTGCGGCGTTCGCCTTCACCCACGACAAAGCGCAATGAACATCCTGGAGCGCCGCAGGCGCAGGCGCTTCAAGGGAAGACCGGTACTGCACCGACACCACGCTGACCCCCGCAGCCAGCAGCGCCGTGAACGGCGCGAACGAACGCGACTGACCTGCAGGCGCGGTCCATCCGCCTCCGTGCAGATGCACTACTACCGGAGCCGGTTTCGGCGACGGCATCTGGAATACATCCAGATGCAGGTCCACCGTCCCTCCGATGTTGGGAGTGGGTAGAACGACGCCGCCTGGTCTGCTCGGGTTCAATACGCTGGGATTCTTGATCACCGGCATATTCGCGTACACGATGTTGTGCGTCTCCACCGGGTGCACGTTCGCCCAGTTTGTCGCGTCCATCCACGCTGGCGCAGCCACCGGGGTCTGGGCGCAGGCCATTGTGACCGCAACCATTGACGCCATACTTATTACTGCTGCCAAGTGCAATCTACGCATCATGTCCCCCTCGCATGATCCTCGTGCAAGAATGGTTCAAACTATTCGAGAGTCGGCTGGTCGGGCCTTTGCGTGTCGGGCGGAGTCGGGTAGGCCTTGCTGCCGTCGTTCAGCTCCAGACGCAGGTAATCCCAGACAACTCCGGTGGTGACGTCTCCGGCGGGAACGGTGAACGTCATCTCGTTCTCACCCGGCTTCAGCAGTGATGCGTCGAACTTCTGGATGTATTGGTTCCACACGCCCTTATTGGTGTTGTAGCGCAGAGCATTGGTTGCAATCGTGTGGATGGTGCCGACGCTCTGTCCGTTGACCCCGATGGTCAGGTTGCCGGCTACGCTGGGGTCGCTGCCATTGCCGCCGTCTGCCCCGGCCAACGCCACGCGCAATACGGCTTCCCCCTTCGAGGCCTTGGGCATATTGAATTTCACCGTCCAGGTGGTGGCGCGGCCTTTGCCCCACTGCGGCCACGGATCCTTGTTGTCAGTCGGGATATTCACCCAGCCAAAGCGTTGGTTGTAGGGGTCCTTCGCCGCCGGATTCAACCACGCGGTGGTGGTGGAGTGTGGCACCTCCTGGAAGAACCAGTCCTTGTGGTAGTCGCTCTTGCCGATGGTGTAGGTAATGTCGTTAGGGAAGAGACCGCTATAGCGCAGACCCCAACCCCACAGCCAATAGTTGGCGCCGTCGCCCTTGAAGAACTTGTCGCCGGTGCGGTCGGGATATCCGATCTCCCATATCTGTTTGCCATAGCGGACCGGCTTCCACTCGAGCTTGCCGAGGTCCACGGTCTTGCCTGCTTCCACGGTAACCGTCGCGGTCCTGTCGTATTCTCCCAGCACCCCGTTGGCAAAGGCGCGCAGGACGTAGGTGCCGGGACGGACATTGGGGATAGTGAATCTGCCGTCTTCGGCCCCGACCGTCCAGAACTGGTAGTGCTGGCCGTCGTGCGGCCAGGTTACGATGTTGCCGTTACCCGCGCGCGGGCTGGCGTTGCCCGCATAATTCGCGCAGGTGAGACCAACGTTCAGGTTCGGAAGAAGCTTGCTGGCTACTTGCGGATCGTCGAGGACAAGTTGGCCCGTGACCATGCCCCGTTCCGCCTTGTGCGGATAATCCATGCCCTCGACCCAGCTATAGGGCCACGCGGCCTTCACCTCTTTCGACTTCGCAACCGCATCGTCCCAGAGTGCGATGGCGTTGTCGTGCCAAACAGCGGGCACGGCCGGCATGCCGCTGCCGGAGGTGGACTCCAGCTTGTCCAACTCCGCCTTGGATGGATCCTTGGGATCGGCCAGCCGGTTGAAGTACACAAAGATGGGGCCGACGACGTGCCTCCACTCCTCGCCGGCTGGGATGCTGTTGCTCGCGCCCCCGGCGTAGTGCCCTGAGGTCCAGTAGTCGAGGACGATTCCTTGATAGGACGCTGCTCCGGGAGCAGTCATGTGGTCAATCAGATCCAGCCTCTCCGGGCCACCGACGATGTACTCGGTCGATGGATTCATGAAGTAGACGCCAATGTGGTCCTTGGTGCTGGACCAGCCCCAGGCCTGGAGTTTGTACATCGGGGCGTTGTAGCTGTATTTGTGCTCGACCGAGTTCTTGTAGATGCCGCTCGCGTAGATGCTCTGTTCCTTGGCGTGAATCTCGTGGTTCTCGGGCGCGTGGCTCATCAACTGATTGCGATCTTTATCGACCGAGAGCCAGTCGAAGGTGGGGTTTATATCCTCCAGGATGAACCGGCTTTCGCCCTCGCCGGCGCGAGGATAGGAGGCGTGATGGGTGTATTCCGCGTAGGTGTAGAAGCCGCTGACGCCGCGCTCCAAGGTCACGCGCGTCTCAATGTCCATGCGGCCGTTGACGCCCTTCACGGACACCTCCGCGCGTTCACCGCCGTTGTTCGCCGGGTCGATGGTCACTCGTGCGGTGATGGTGCCGGCGGGCGTCTGTTCCCAGTACCTGCCGTGGGTCAGTATCTCGACGCCGTGATAGGTCAGCGACGACAGATTGCCGTCGCGCTTGGGGACGGTGGCTTTGATGATGCCGTTGTCGAGGGTCCAGCTATCGCCGTTGTCGGTGAGGGTCACCGGCTGGTTGACGGTGACCTTGGCGACCTTCGGCAGCGCAGCAGCCGTTTGCGCGACGGCGCCGGATGACAACACAGCTGACAGGGCGAGAAACGCGGAGCTAACGAGGACTCGTGAATTGGACATAGATGCAACCCTTTCAAACAACCCTCGGGGGGTGACTATTGCGCTGGGGCCGGCGGTGCGGGACTGGCTGCTGGAACGATGGGGCCTTTGCTGTTGGGAGGTTCGGTGGGGTTGAATTTGCGGGCCAGGTCGGGGGTGGAGACGACGTCGGCGGGCGGCGGGTTGACGGCCTTCGCGGTCTCCGCGCCGAAGACGTAGCTGGGGCCGAACATGTTGCTGGTGAAGATGACCAGCGACTTGTCCGGAGAGAAGCGGACGTTGGGTTCCTCGCGATAGTAGTGGTGGGACATGTTGACGAGACGCTCGGAGTGGAAGGCACCCGCCTGCCAGAAGTCGGGCGAGTTGATCGCGTCCGCATCGCCTCGGATCAATTGCGGGCGGAAGAGTTCGATCCACTCGCCATCCTTGGCGCGGGCGACCTGGCCGGGATCGCCGCCGTCGCCGGTAAACATGTCGAGGTCCTTGGTGAGGTTGAAGTGAATCGACCACTCGTCGCGCTGCATGTGATAGGCGGTGCGCTGTCCGGTCTTGAGGTTGTAACCGGCGAGGTAGAAGTCCTCGCCCTTGGGATACTGCCAGTCGTACCAGATGGTCTCGCCGTCGAGGCCCCAGAACTCGTGGCCGGCGATCTCCATCAGCATGGTGCGCTTGTGGATGAGGGTGTTGTGGGTGGCGTCGGTGTGGATCATCCAGATGCGGTCGACCTTCTGCCACGGGCCTTCGTGGCAGTACATCAGGAGCTGCGGATCGGTGGGCGAGAAGAGCAGGTGGTTGACCCAGTCGGTGGAGTGCAGGAGCATCTTGATGGTGCCGGGCCTTTCACCGCTGGGGCCGGGCTCCAGGCGGAGGGTGAACAACACGACAGGGATGTGAGCGGCGAGGTGCTGCTCCATCATCTGTCCCTTGTTGGGTGGCTGATAGTGCGGGCCCTGGGTGGCACTTGCAACGCGGTTGTCGGGGTTTCCGGCGGCAGCCGCTGCCGCACCTGTCCCCGCTGGAGCACCCGCGCCCCCCCCTCGCCGCGTGCCCGCCGCCGCCGAAAGAAACGCGTTCGGTGCGTTGGGATCGCCGCCCGGGCAGTCTGCTTCGTTGTACGTGCCCGCGCCCAGCGTCTCATCCGCGTTGACGCTCGAAATGCTGACGTGCGGGGGCAGGTCCACCAGCTTGCGCACCGCGCCGGTGTTGGTGTCTGCCTTGTAGACGGCGTTGGCGCCAGTGGCGGGATCGGTCTTGGTGAAGAAGACGCTATTGGTCTTGTGTCCGGCGACGATGGCGTGGACGCCGCCGCCACCGGGACCTGCGGGTGGGGCGTTGGGGTCGCGCGGCGGGTTAGCCACGAGCAGTTTGGTCTGTCGCGTCGCCATGTCGAGTACATGGATGCCATCCGGCGCGGTGTAGATCATCTGCTTGTTGTCGGGGGTGTAGGCGTTGATGTTGAAGTAGAAGCCGCCGGAGTTGGCCTCGTCCGAGAGGCGCCAGACGCGGTGTCCGGTGTCTTTATCGACCCAACTGCGCGGCGGCATGGGATCACCGGGTTTGGTCTGCGCGATGCAGACGAGAGGCAGCAGGACGAGGGCGAGTGCAGCGACTGGGTTGGGACGCATAGGAACTTCTCCTTCAGACGGCGGCGCCGGGACAAAAGACGCGACCGGTTGGATAGACTGAATTCGCCAGGCACAGTCGAGAGTGCCGCCGTGCGAATCGCAGAAGAGTGACACACGGTGATTCGCTAGATTCGACGAGCTACTTCGTCGCGAACGGCGAGAGAGTTACTTGGACTTCCTGCGAAAGACCGTCGGTGATCGCGACGGGGCTGGAGGTGAAGGTGACGGTGGCGGGTTTGAGGCCGTCGCGCGTGGCGGTGACCTTGATGGTGCCGGGCGTGAGCGTTGAACGAATGGCGACACGGTTGATGCCGTCCTCGGTGTTGAGATATAGGTTATTGGTGGTGTTGGTCTTGCCGGAGTTATAGCCGCCGCGCCAGATGGCAGGGCTGGGACCGGCGGTGCTGGCGGCGTCCATGGTGAAATCGACGCGGGCGTCGTCGGTAGGGCAACGCTCGCCTTTGGCGTCGACAACTTCAAAGTCGAGGAGCGCGTAGTCGCCGCCGTCGGCGCGCATCCCGCCGGGTGCGGTGTGGAGGGTGAGTTTGATCGCGGCGGGTGGGCCTGCGGTGCGGAGTTCATGGGTAGCGACCACCGCTTTGCCCAAATAGCCGACGGCCTTGATGGTGCCGGGCGCGAAGGCTATGTCGGGGAAGGTATACAGATAGCCGTTTTCGGGCGTAGTGAGCTTGCCTTTGGAGACACCGTTGACGAAAAGCTCGACTGCGTCGACGTTGTTAGCGACGACGTACATGGGTTTCACGGTCTTGGAGCCGTCGGGCTGGGTGAGCGGGTAGCTCCAGTGGCCGATGATGTGGATGTCGGGTTTCTCGTTCTGCATCACGCGCTCGACGAAGTAGATCTCCTTGGGCAGGCGCACAGCGTCCACCTTACCGCTGACGCGCGCCACCTCGCTGGTATCCTGGCGGCCGTCGGCGTTCTCGTCGGTGAAGTAAATGGAGGAGTAGGCGGCGTATTTGGAGTGTTCCGCGTCGGTGTTGGAGATGCGGTTGGAATAGAAGTTCCAGTAGCGCTTGATCTGCGCCAGGGCGAAGGTCTCGGAGTTGTAGTTCCAGGTGTCGGTCGGGCCTTTCTTGAAGCCATAGTAGGGGGGAGAGTAGTCGTCCCAGAAGCGGCGGGCGCCCTCGTCGCGGAAATCCTCGGTTTCAATGATCGGCTCGCGATTGCGGATGTCGTCGTTGTAGGGTCCGCCGAGCATGGTGCCCCACCACTCGGCGACTGCTACGGCGCCGGGTTCGCGGATGGAGCGGCAACCCATGACGCGACCGCCATGGGGATCGAGTTCCTTGCGAAGGGCGACCATCTGCTCCATCTGCGGACCGGTGACGCCGGTGTTGCCGGCCTCCCAAAAGAGGATGCTGGGGTTGTTGCGGAGATAGATGATGGAGTCGCGCATAACTTCGGCGCGCTGGTCCCACTGGCGGCCCATGCCGTCTTCTTCTTTGTCGGCGGCGGGGGCGACCTCGACGATGCCCATGCGGTCGTACGATTCGACATCCTCCTTCTGTGGAGTGACGTGCATCCAGCGCATGTAGTTGGCGTGGTCGTCGCGGATCATCTGCGCGGTAAAGTCGTGCATCCACTCCGGGTAGCCGACGCCGACGCCGGCC
>Ga0181526_10001551_pt1 | contig 21588 bp, 16 predicted proteins | sample PEATcosm2014_Bin_35_FD_119750 | JGI IMG/M metagenome (GOLD analysis project Ga0181526, IMG submission 119750) | Peatland microbial communities from MTU Mesocosm Facility, Houghton, MI, USA - PEATcosm2014_Bin06_30_metaG | ecosystem: Environmental > Terrestrial > Soil > Wetlands > Peat | place...
CCGCTGTTGTTCATGGGCGATATCGTAGGCCGGCTGTTCCGTGAATTTGCCGTGACCCTGAGCGTGACGATCCTGGTTTCCGCGGTGGTTTCGCTGACGCTGACGCCCATGATGGCCTCCAAGCTGTTGAAACACCGAGAAAAGGGGAGCGAGGGCCGCTTCTACGAGCTTTCCGAGAGGGGATTCAACGGCATCGTCGCATTCTACGGCAGAACATTGCAGTTTGTGCTGCGCTTCCAGACCATTACGCTGCTGGTGGCGGTAGCCACCTTGGTAGTGACTATTCTGTTGTTCCTGCGGATTCCCAAAGGATTTTTCCCGATTCAAGACACGGGGGTCATCCAGGGAATCTCCGAAGCGGCGCAAACCGTGTCGTTCGGCGAAATGTCCAACGAACAGCAAGCGCTGGCCAAGATCATCGTGCAGGATCCGGCGGTGGACAGTCTGTCTTCGTTCATCGGGATCGACGGCACCAACACCACGCTGAACAGCGGGCGTATTCAGATCAATCTGAAACCGCTGGGGGACCGCCACATCACGGCCAGCGACGTGATCCGGCGTCTGCAGCCGGAACTGGCGGCGGTGCCGGGAATCACGTTGTTTATGCAACCTGTGCAGGACATCAGCGTAGAGGACCGCGTGAGCCGCACGGAGTTCCAGTACACTTTGGAAGACGCCAACGCGGACGAGCTGAATCGCTATGCGCCGCAAATGATCGAGAAGCTCAAGCAGCTTCCGGAGTTGCGCGACGTGGCCAGCGATCAGCAGGTGCTGGGGCTGCGCGCGATGCTGGTGTACGATCGGGAGACCGCCTACCGGTTGGGAATCACTCCGTCGGAAATCGACCAGACGCTTTACGATGCCTACGGCCAGCGCCAGGTGTCCACCATGTTTACGCAATTAAACCAATACCACGTGGTGCTGGAAGTGCAGCCCGGATTTGAAAAGACTCCGCTGAACCTGCGCGACCTGTACATCCGGACGGGAATGGGGGCTTCGTCCAGTGCGGCGGGGCTGGTTTCCGGGGGATCGTCGGCCACCCAGACGTTCGGGCCGCAGAGCGGCTCCTCGGCCTCGCTGGGTAGCGCCTCCACGGCGTCGAGCGTACTCAATGGGGCGATCGCGTCCAGCGGCGTATTTGGCGTCACGCCGCAATCCGTCACGACGTTTCCCAATGGCGGCCAGGTGCCGCTCAGCGCCTTCACCCACCTGGAGATGACCAGCGCGCCGATCACCGTGAATCACCAGGGGCAGTTCCCGGTAATTACCTTGTCGTTCAACCTGGCGCCGGACGGATCGCTGGGCGACGCGGTGAACGCCGTAAACCGCGTGAAAGACCAAATGAACATGCCGGCCAGCGTGCAGGCGGCATTTCAGGGCACGGCGGAGGCGTTTCTGGCGTCCCTGGCGAACGAGCCGGTATTGATTCTGGCCGCGCTGGTGACGGTTTACATCGTGCTCGGGGTGTTGTATGAGAGTTACATCCATCCGATTACGATTCTTTCCACGCTGCCTTCCGCCGGCGTCGGCGCGCTGCTGTCTCTGTCGCTGTTCAACCAGGATTTCAGCGTGATCTCGTTGATCGGTATCATATTGCTGATCGGCATCGTCAAAAAGAACGGCATCATGATGATCGATTTCGCCTTGGACGCCGAGCGCAAGGAGGGCAAGCCGCCGGAAGAGGCGATTTATCAGGCCTGCCTGCTGCGCTTCCGGCCTATCATGATGACCACCATGGCGGCGCTACTGGGAGCCGTTCCGCTGGCGTTTGGCAGCGGTGTAGGGTCGGAGCTGCGCCGGCCGCTGGGCATTACCATGATCGGAGGCTTGATTTTCAGCCAGGCCTTGACTCTCTACACGACGCCGGTGATTTATCTTTGGTTCGACCGGCTGGCGCGGCGATTCTCGCACCAGGAAGAAAAGCGTCAGATCGATCCGGGCGCCGAGCCCATGGGGGCCCAATGATGTATGGTGGGGCAGGCTCGCAGCCTGCGGCGGCCTCGCAGGCCGCTTGGCCGGCATCACGGCAAAGCAAGAAGTGGCGGCCTGCGAGGCCGCCGCAGGCTGCGAGCCTGCCCCACCAGCCATGAACATATCCGAACTGTTCATCAGGCGCCCCGTCGCCACCACGCTGCTGACCATCGCGATCGCACTGGCCGGGATGGTGGCCTTCCGGATTCTTCCGGTGTCGCCGCTGCCCCAGGTCGATTTCCCCACCGTATCGGTATCGGCATCGTTGCCGGGCGCCAGCCCCGAGACCATGGCCTCCTCGGTAGCCACACCGCTCGAAAGGCAGTTTGGCCGTATCGCGTCGGTCACCGAGATGACTTCCTCGAGCAGCCTGGGATCGACCAGCATCACCATGCAATTCGATCTCAATCGGAACATCGACGCGGCGGCGCGCGACGTGCAAGCGGCCATCAACGCGGCGCGCGGCTATCTGCCGGCCAATCTGCCGATGAACCCTACCTACCGGAAAGTGAATCCGGCGGATTCTCCCATTGTACTGCTGGCGCTGACCTCGCCCATCCTCTCCAAGGCGCAGATGTACGATGCGGCATCGTCCATCATGGCGCAGAAGCTGGCGCAGATCAGCGGCGTGGGCCAAGTGGCGGTGGGCGGCAGCGCCTTGCCGGGCGTGCGCGTGGAGCTGAACCCCACCGCGCTGAACAAATATGGCATCGGCCTGGAGCAGGTGCGGGGCGTGTTGGCCGCGGCCAACGCCAACAGCCCCAAGGGGCACTTCTCCGACGCGAACCACACTTGGGAAGTGGGGGCCAACGATCAGATCTTCAAAGCCATCGACTATGCCCCGCTGATCGTGACGTACCACAACGGCGCGGCGGTGCGCATCCAGGATATAGGCGAGGCGGTGGACTCCGTGGAGGACCTGCGGAACGCGGGCTATGCCAACGGCCAGCCATCGGTTCTGGTGGTCATCTTCCGCCAGCCGGGCGCCAACATCATCGATACGGTGGACCGCATCCGCGCCATGATTCCGCTGTTGCAGGCGTCGGTTCCGCAATCCATTCATATCCAGGTCGCCATGGACCAGACGGTGACCATCCGCGCTTCGGTGAACGACGTGGAAAGGACGCTGCTAATCTCCGTGCTGCTGGTGGTCCTGGTGGTCTTCTTCTTTCTGCGCAACGTGCGCACCACCATGATTCCCAGCGTGGCGGTTCCGGTATCGCTGATTGGCACGTTCGGCGTGATGTACCTGCTGCACTTCAGCATCGACAACTTGTCCCTCATGGCGCTGACCATCTCGACCGGTTTTGTGGTGGACGACGCCATCGTGGTGATCGAGAATATCACGCGCTATCTGGAACAGGGCATGCATCCATTCCAAGCGGCGCTCAAGGGGGCCAAGGAGATTGGATTCACCGTCCTGTCGATGAGTCTGTCGTTGATCGCCGTGTTCATTCCGTTGCTGCTGATGGGAGGCATCGTGGGCCGCCTCTTCCGGGAGTTCGCGGTCACGCTGTCGGTGGCCATTGCGGTTTCCCTGGTGGTGTCGCTGACGACCACGCCGATGATGTGCGCGCACCTGTTGAAGGAGCGCCAGGAACACGGCTGGCTATACCGCACCAGCGAGCGGTTCTTCACCTGGACCATCAATATGTATGGGACAACGCTTTCCGTCGCCCTGAAATTTGCGCCCATTACCCTGACCATCCTGCTGGCGACGATCGCCTTGAACGGTTACCTGTTTGTGCGGGTGCCGAAAGGCTTTTTCCCGCAGCAGGACAACGGACGCATGATGGGCCAGATCACGGGCGACCAGGATACGTCGTTTCAGGCCATGGACCGGATTGTGCGCCAGATGGTGGACATCGTGGATAAAGACCCGGGCGTCGACACAGTGAACGGATTCACGGGCGGCGGCGGCGGTCCGGGCGGCGGCACCGCCAATCAGGCGCGCATGTTCGTCTCGCTCAGGCCGTTGCAGGAGAGAAAAGTTTCGGTGGACCAGATCATCGCGCGGCTGCGGCCCAAACTGGCGCGCATACCCGGCGCGACGCTCTACATGCAATCCTCGCAGGACCTGCGAATCGGGGGACGTTCGAGCGCCGCCCTCTATCAATACACCCTGCTGTGCGACAATCTGCAGGACCTGACGACCTATGCGCCGCGCATGCTGGCGGAACTGAAAACCATACCGATCATCGCGGATGTAAACAGCGACCAGCAGAACCGCGGGCTGCAGTCCCTGGTGGTGTACGACCGCGAGACGGCCGCGCGCTTCGGCATCTCATCGCAACTGCTGGACAACACCCTGTACGACGCGTTCGGCCAGCGCCAGGTATCCACCATGTACACGTCGCTGAATCAATACCACGTGGTGATGGAGGCGGCGCCGCCATACTGGCAGAATCCGCTGTCGCTGCGCGACATCTTCGTGAAATCGCCGGGCGGAACGGAGGTGCCTTTAAGCGCGATCGCCAGCTACGCCCCAACCACCGCGCCCCTGGCCGTGACGCATCAGGGGCTGGGCCCCGCGACCACCATCTCGTTCAACCTGCAGCCGGGGGTGGCGCTGGGAGATGCGGTGGAAGCGATTACCAAGGCGGCGGCCAATGTGGGGCTGCCGCGCAGCATCCAGACCCGGTTCGCGGGAACGGCGCAGGCCTACCAGGATTCGCTGGGCAACGAGCCCATCCTGATCGCGGCGGCCCTGGCGGCGGTGTACGTCGTGCTCGGAATCCTCTACGAGAGTTACATCCATCCAGTCACGATTCTTTCCACGCTGCCCTCGGCCGGCGTGGGCGCGCTGCTGGCGCTGCTGATCACCCATACCGATCTGAGCATCATTGCCATGATCGGCATTATTCTGCTGATCGGCATCGTGAAGAAGAACGCCATTATGATGATCGACTTCGCCCTGGCCGCCGAACGGATCGAAGGCAAGAACTCCCGCGATTCGATTTTCGAGGCGTGCCTGTTGCGCTTCCGTCCCATCTTGATGACCACCATGGCCGCCATGCTGGGAGCTTTGCCCCTGGCGCTGGGCTCGGGCACCGGATCGGAATTGCGGCGTCCGCTGGGCATTACCATCATCGGCGGGCTGCTGGTAAGCCAGATGCTCACGCTTTATACCACGCCGGTGGTGTATCTCTACTTCGACCGGCTGCAGCACTGGTGGTATCGCGTGCGGCACAAGATGCCGCCAGAGGCCCAGCCGGTGGGATCCGAAATCCGATGAGAAACCCTGAGATTTTCCCGCTCTCCGCCTTACTGATCTTTTCCAGCGCGTGCATGGTGGGCCCGAACTATAAGCGTCCCGCCGCGCCATCGGCGGCGGCCTACAAAGAGCCTTTGCCGGACGGTTGGAAAGAAGCGCAGCCCAGCGACGCGGCGCTGAAAGGGAAGTGGTGGGAGATTTACAACGACCCGCAGCTTAACGCCCTGGAGGAACAGGTGAGTATCTCGAACCAGAACGTGCTGGTGGCCGAGGCTAATTTCCGGGCGGCCCGCTACGCGGTAGGGGTTGCGCGGGCGGGTTTGTTCCCGACTGTTTCGGTCAGCCCGTCGATCGCCACCTCGCGGTCGTCGGGAGGCTTCGTCAGCGGGGGACTGGTTTCGGCTAGTCCCAGTATCGTTACCACTTACACTGCGCCGGCCAGCGCTTCCTGGACGGCGGACATCTGGGGCAGCGTCCGCCGCGGAGTGCGCGCCAGCCAGGCCACCGCGCAGGCGGATTTCGCGCTGCTCGAAAACGCCCGGCTTTCGTACCAGTCGGAATTGGCGGAAGACTACTTCGAGCTGCATGGGACCGACGGCGATATCGACCTGCTCAGTACCACCGTCAAGTCGTACGAAGACTATCTGAAGTTGACGCAGGACCGCTACAAATCCGGCGTGGCTTCGGGCGGCGATGTAGCCCTGGCACAAACGCAATTGGACACTACCCGGGCGCAGTTGATCGACCTGGGAGTGGCGCGCGCCCAGTTTGAGCACGCCATCGCCATCCTCACCGGCAAACCGCCCGAGGCCGTAACCATCGCCGCCGAGCTTTTGAAGACGCCGCCGCCGGCCGTGCCCGTCGCGGTGCCGTCCGCTTTGCTGGAGCGCCGTCCCGACATCGCCGCCGCGGAGCGCACGGTGGCCGCGGCGAATGAACAGATCGGCATCGCGGTAGCGGCTTATTATCCCACGCTGACCTTGAGCGCGTCCGGCGGTTTTGAAGCTACCAACATCGCGAAATGGTTCTCGCTGCCCAGCCGTTTCTGGTCGTTGGGAGCCGGTATGTCGGAGGTGGTTTTCGAAGGCGGGAAACGGCGCGCGCAAGTGCATATGACCGAAGCCCAGTACGACTCCACGGTGGCGGCTTACCGGCAGTCGGTGCTCACCGCCTTTCAGCAGGTGGAGGACAATCTGGCCGCTTTGCGCATCCTCGCCCAGGAAGCCGCCGCGGCCGATCAAGCGGCAAAGGCCGCGCACGACTCGCTGAAGATCGCTACTTATCAATACAAAGCGGGCACTGTGAACTATCTGACGGTCATCACCGCGCAGGCCACCGCCTTGGCCAATGACAAGACGGTAGTGGATCTGCTGGCGCGCCGCCTGACTGCGAGCGTCCTGCTGATTCAGGCGCTGGGCGGCGGATGGGATTCCTCGGCGGTGCCCAGCAACGATGAATTGCGGCGCGGCCTATAGTCCATGCATGAAGTACGCGTAAACCGTAAAGCGGCCCGGCGGGTCGCCTCGGGCCATCCTTGGATTTTCCAAAGCGATGTGATCGATAGCGAGGGGGCGGAAGCCGGCGCGGCCGTCCACGTTATCGATCTCAAGGGTCGATCGCTGGGCACGGCCCACTTCAGCGCCGCTTCCCAAATCTCTTTGCGCATGCTGTCGCGCGGCGTGGAAGAGATCGGCCGGGAATTCTTCGCCACGCGCCTGGCCGCCGCGCAGGCCCATCGCCGCCTGGTGGTGCGCGGCACGGATGCATATCGCGTGGCGCATGGCGAAGGCGACCTGCTGCCGGGGCTGGTGGTGGACCGCTACGCGGACTGGCTGGTTCTGCAAACCCTCAACCAAGGCATGGACGGCGCGCGCCACTGGATCGTGGACAGCCTGGTGGAGCTGTTTTCACCGCGCGGCATCGTGGCGCGCAACGATGCGGCGGTGCGGGCCAGGGAAGAGCTGCCGCTCGAATCCGGCGTGATTTGGGGCGCAGTGCCCGATAGCGTCGAATTCGGCATGAACGGGCTGCGCTGGCACGCCGACCTGCTGCACGGGCAAAAGACCGGAATGTTCCTGGACCAACGCGAGAACTACCCCGCGGCGGCACGTTACGCGCGCGGCAAGGCACTCGACTGTTTCACCTCCACGGGCGGCTTCGCGCTGCACATGGCGCCCGCCTGCGAATCGGTAGAAGCCCTGGACAGCTCCGGTGCGGCGCTGGCCACGGCGGCGCGCAACGCCGCGCTCAACGGCATTTCCAATATCGAATTCCGGGAAGCCGACATCTTTGTGGTGTTGGCCGCATACGCTTCCGCGCGCCGCCATTTCGATACGGTAATTCTGGATCCGCCGGCGTTCGCCAAGTCGCGCAGCACCGTGGAAGACGCCCTGCGCGGCTACAAGGAGATCAACCTGCGCGCGCTGCGGCTGTTGGGTCCGGGCGGGATCCTGGTGACCTGTTCGTGCTCGCAGCGTGTGAGCGAAGCGACGTTCCTGGAGTTGGTGGCGCAAGCCGCGCTGGACGCCGGGCGCCAGTTGCGGGTACTGGAACGGCGCACACAGGGGTTGGACCATCCGATATTGCTGACCGTTCCGGAGACGCACTATTTGAAGTGCCTGATTCTGGAAGTGCTGTAGTGAGTGGGGCAGGCTCGCAGCCTGCGGCGGGTCCCCCGACCCGCCTTTCCCCTCTCCCGCAGTGCCGGTCCCGGCGGAGCGGCCTGCGAGGCCCGCGCGGCTGTGAGCCTGACCGCGAGCCTGCCCCACTACGAGTCCAACCGCGCCAGCCACGCCGGAAGATCGCTCGCCAATTCCGGATTGCCTGCCGCGATCTGCCGGTACCTTTGCGCCGCCAGTTCCCTGAACTCCGCCAGCAGCCGCACCGCATCGAGCCTATTGATTTGCGCGATCGAAACCGGCCCCAAAACGCCATCCACGGCGCACTGGCCGCCGCAGGCGTTAACGGCCGATTGCAGCAATTTCAGCGCGGCCGGCCCCATGTTCACCGTCAGATCGAACGTCTTGTCAGCCAGGCTTTGATCGTCGATCGAGCCGATATTCTGGCGATCCCAGAAGTAAGTGCGATAAATCGCGGTGGCTTCGGCGATGCTGAGGTTACGGATGAAGTCCCCGTCGGCGTCGGGCTTGTAACCGGAGCTACGCAGGAACTTCAGGGTGATCCCGTAATTCACGATTTCCCCGGTGACCGGGTTGTGCGAGAATCCGCCCTCGTTTCGTAGCGTAATGGTTACGGCTGATTGAAACTCCGCCATGCTGGGTGACTGCTCCTACCTCCATACTACGATGGCGGCGCCCGGCAGCCGCGCCGACAGGCGCGGTTAAACCTAGTTAAATCACTTATCGATGGAGGCTTACACAATTAAAGCAAACTTGTGACCGGTCACACGACAACCACGGCCGCGACCAACTTATAGCAAATCCCGTCGAGCGGATCGCCCAGGCTGACGGTAAAGAGAATCTTGCCGTCTTCCGGAATGCCGAGATCGGAGGACGAGTAGCTGCCCTCGTCGCGCCGCTGCAGCGGTCCGGCATAAGTGGGATCGGTGAGCGGCAGATCGTATGGAACATCGCCGAGCCGGAAGGAAACCCGCGGCATGTTACACAGCCGATAGGTATTGAATTCGGTGTGCCATCGGATATTGGCGGGCTCCACGAGCACCAGAGACTCCTGCGCCGGCTGGCTGCGGAACCGGGCGAACGGCACCGAGGGCCCCGCGTTTCCGAACAGTAGCGGCCCGCCGGACACGGCATCGCAGACTACGCGCACATGGTCCGCGGAGGCCGGACGTTCCAATAATGTCCACGCCGAGCCGTCCACGAGCCAGTTCTCGGGCTGATGGGGCGTGGGTTGGCGATGCGATAGTCCAACTTGAATCAGGTCGAACAAATGCGGCTCGGAATGATCGGGAAGATGGTATTGGCTATATTGCAGCTTGCCGTGCTCGTTATTCGAGACCGGCCGGACCCAGCCGCCTCCATCCACGCGCAGCCCGGCGAGGCAACGGGAGCCCCACTTGTTCGAATTCGCCAGGCAGATCAGGTCCATTGACGGCACAGAGGCCTCCTATAGGTGAACGATTCTAAGATCGCCCCACTTATCGCGCAGATACTCCAGTACGAGGCGGCGATGGCAGCGCTCGGCGGTGGGCTCGCTGCAGAGCAGCACCGTGGGGGCCGAAAACAAGCCGCGATCGATGTGGTCTTCGATCTCTCTTTCCGCCATGAGCGCCAGGAACTTTGTCTCATACTCCAGCCACGGCCCCTTGCTCTTTTTGTAATCGTCCAGCATCTCTTGCGTAGGCGCCAGCAACGGCTCGTGCAGGTAGTCCGCGCCGCAGATTTCCCGCAGGAAAAACCGCAGGTCGTCGCGCTTCGCGAAGGCGGCGAGCTGCGAGGAGTTGTTGAGCCGTACGTCCAACAACCGCCGGATGCCCGCGCCTTTCAGAAGAGTGAAGAACTGCTCTGCCGTTTTTTGGGTGAAACCGATGGAACAGATTTCCATGACGCCTCGATCTCATCGAACAAACTAAGCTGGTTGCTGTGCGGCTCGGCGGCGGCCAACTCCGCCTCGGTCTGCAGGCGGCCATCGCCGCGAATGTGATCCACCGCGATACCGTGTTCGCCGAGCACTCGCCCCACCAGCAGCCGGCGATGGCAGCCGGCAGGGTCTTCCTCGGCGCACAGCGCCGCCACGACATATTGCCGCAGGCCATCCTCCAAGCGGGCCACGCCTGCCTGAAAACCGGGAGACTCCACTACTTTGTCGTACAGTACGTGGCCGGCGGCATCGTAGTAATGGTCGCCGCGCGGCCGGCCGCCGAGCTCGCCGCCGAGGTAGACGTATTGAAATCCCGCCGTGCGCAACGCCGCGATCAGCGCTTCGCGGTCGAACTGCGTAGCGTACTTGGAATACGGACTGGAGCGCACGTCGGCCACCACCTGCACGGAATAGAGTGCCAGCAGCTCCAGGAATTTCTCCATGGAATGATTCGAGTGGCCGATGGTCAGGACGCGCGGGCTATCTGGCACGCCCTCATGATACGACATCGGCCCATTGGCGCGCGACGCTCGTCTATGGCTTTTTGGACCCCATGATCGTGCCGCTGTCGTTTTCGCCGCTGTATTTGCCGGCCGCCTTGCCGCCATCGATCTGCAACTCGACCTTGTAGAGCACCTCGTCGACGTTGACCTTGAAAGTAACGCTGCCGCCGTCAACCTTCGGGTCGGTGACGGGCAGTTCTTCTCCGGTGTCCTGCAGAACGAACACGATGGAGAGTTTGCCCTCGATTTCCTTCACATTCAGATCGAATTTGACGTCGTGGCCGGACGGGTCCGAGGAGGTGGCGACGCATACCCACTGGCCCAACGCCGCGTTCCCGGCAGCCAGGGCGGTTATCGGGGCGAGCGCCGGCAGAGAAAGGAGCAGGCACAGCAATGGCTTCATACCCAATAGAAGACGCAACTTCGCGGCCCAAGGTTCCGGCGGCTTCCGTCTCGGCCGCCCCTTGACGTTACGTGGTGTTTCGTCATAATATATGGCATTGCCACATATGGAAGATAAATCTATCGACCGCGAATGGAAGAAGGGCAGCGCCGAGCTGCTGCTGCTTTCGCTGTTGGAGGCTGTGCCGCGCCACGGCTATGAAATCGGCAAACTGATCGAACAGCGCTCCGAAGGCGCGCTCCGTTTTCACGCGGCGTCGCTCTACCCGTTGCTGTACCGCCTGGAAAAGCGCGGTTGGATTCACGGCCAATGGGTGGAGAAGAGCGGCCAGCGGCGGCGGCGCTATTACCGGCTGACGCCGCAAGGGCGGAAAATGCTGGCTTCCCAGCGGCAGGGCTGGCGGACGTTCGTGGATGCCATCGGCCGCATCACAGGAGTCGAAAATGCCTGACTGGAAAGCGGAGATTCGCCGGCAACTGGCGGGCTTGAAGCTGGCGCCGGTGCGCGAGGCGGAAATCGCGGAAGAACTCGCCCAGCACGCCGAGGATCGTTACCGCGAACTGCGGAGCGGCGGGGCTACCGATGCCGAAGCCTGCCGCACCGCGCGCGAGGAGTTGAGCGGCCACGAACGGCTGGCCCGAGAACTGCGGTCCGTCGAGCGCCCGAATGCGCCGGAGCCTTTCGTGCTGGGCGCGGGGAGTAAGGGAGGCGTGCTGGCCAGCATCTGGCAGGACCTTCGCTACGGTTTTCGCACGCTGCGCAAGAATCCCGGCTTCACCGCCGTGGCGATGCTGGCGCTGGCGCTCGGCATTGGCGCGAACACAGCGATTTTCAGCGTGGTGAATGGAGTGCTGCTGCGGCCGCTGGCGTATCCCGACCCGGACCGGCTGCTCATGATTTTCGAAAGCAACTCGGACTTCAGCCAATCCTCGGTCTCGTACCTGAATTACCTCGATTGGCGCCGTGAAAACCGGTCCTTCACCGAGATGGGCGCAATTCGCAGCGACGATTTCAACTTTACGGGAAGGGGACAACCTGAGCACCTCTCGGGCGAGTATGTCTCGGCCAGCCTTCTTTCAACCCTAGGCGTCGCGCCGTTCATGGGACGCAATTTCCTTCCCCAGGAGGACCGCCAGGGCGCGGGCTGCGCGGTGATGCTGAGCTACGGTTTCTGGAAGCAGCGGCTGGGCGCCGACCCGAACATCCTGGGCAAGGCGCTGACGCTCAACGCCATGAGTTGCGCCGTGACCGGCGTTTTGCCCGCGGATTTTCGCTTCCGTGAGAGTGCGCAGGTTTACGTGCCGATTGAGCTATACAACTCGATTGAGTTGCGCACGCGGGAAGCCCACATGGGACTCGTGGCCGTGGGCCGCCTCAAGCCCGGCGTAACCATGCAAGCCGCGCAAGCGGAGATTGCGTCGATCTGCGCCGTTCTGGCCCGCCAGTACCCGAAGACGAATGCCGGGCACGGGGCTAAAGCCGTGCGCATCATGGACGACACGGTAGGGTTCATCAAGCCCACGCTGATGCTGCTGGTGGGCGCCGTCGGCTTCGTGCTGATCATCGCCTGCGCCAACGTCGCGAATCTGCTGTTGGCGCGCGCCACGGCCCGCAAGCGTGAGTTCGCCATTCGCGCCGCGCTGGGAGCGGCGCGCGGACGAATCGTACGCCAGTTATTGACGGAAAGCGTCCTGTTGTCGGTAGGCGGCGCCGCGATCGGATTGTTGCTCGCACGTTGGGGCACCAGTCTGGCGTTGGCCGCCGCGCCCGGCAGCCTGCCGCGCGCGAGCGAGATCGGAATCGATCCGTACGTTCTGCTGTTCACCTTGGCGGTTTCGCTTGCGACAGGCGTACTTTTCGGCTTGGCCCCGGCATTTCTCGGCGCGAAAGCCAATCCGCAGGAATCGTTGAAAGAAGGCACGCGCGGCGCGGGCGGCGGACGGCATCGCGCCGAAGGCGTCTTCGTGGCCGCGGAAGTTGGACTGGCGGTCATCCTGCTGGCGGGCGCGGGGCTGATGATGCAGAGCGTCTGGCGGCTCTTGCGTGTGGATCCTGGGTTTAACCCGCGCAACGTGCTGACGGCGCAGGTCGCCCTCTCGCCGCAAGTGATGGTTAACCCGCCGGCTATCCGGCCGGCCTACGAGCAATTGCTGGCGCGCGTCGCGGCGATCCCGGGGGTGCAGTCGGCGGCCATCACTTCGCTGGTTCCCTTGGGCGAAAGCGACACCGAAAATCCTTTCTGGCCCGGCGGCGGACCCCAGCCGGCCCAAGACCGGATGACGTCGGCCATGTTCTCGATCGTCACACCCGACTATCCCAGTGCGATGCAAATTCCGTTGCGGCGCGGCCGGTTTTTCACGCCGCAAGATAACCTGGCTTCGCCTCCGGTGGTGGTGATCGACGACGTTCTCGCGCGGCACGTCTTTGCGGGCCAGGACCCGGTTGGCAAGCAGATCGGGATTATGGTGCTGGGCGCGGCCCGGATCGTGGGGGTGGTGGGGCACGTGAAGTTCTGGGGCCTGGATGCCGACGACCAAGCCAAGATACGGGATCAGATTTATTTTCCCATTTCGCAGGTACCCGACAAATTCGCGACCGAGGGCGCCCTGGGATTGACGCTGGTGGTGCGCACCGTGCCGGATCCCCTGAGCGTGGTTTCGGCCGTGCGGGCGCAGGTCGCGGGGCCGACGCAAGATCAGCCGATCTATGCGGTGCGCACGCTGGAGCAGATCATGTCGGGATCCCTGGCCGAGCGCCGGTTCACTATGCTGGTGCTGATCGTCTTCGCGGCGGCCGCGCTGCTGCTGGCTGCGATCGGAATCTACGGCGTCATGTCTTACGCAGTTAACAGGCGCGCCCATGAACTAGGCGTCCGCGTCGCCTTAGGCGCGTCCCGGCGGGAGATCGCCGGGATGGTCCTAAGAGAAGGCATGCACCTGGCCGGAATCGGGGTGGCCGGCGGACTGGCGGCGGCGCTGGGGCTTACGCGATTGTTGGCGAGTTTGCTGTATGGCGTGCGGCCGGCCGATCCCGCGACGCTCGCGGCGGTAGCGCTGTTGCTTGGAGCGATTACGCTGCTGGCGTGTTATATCCCCGCGCGGCGGGCCACCGCGGTGGATCCGGTAGTGGCGTTGCGGAGTGAGTGAACCTAACCCGCCAGGCGATTGGGCTGAATCCAGCCTAGTGAGACTCCGGTCATGAGCAGGCCGATGCAGACGATCAACGCCGCCGAGACCACCGGGATGATGCGGAACGCGGGATGGGCCGCGGTCTTCTGGCTGTCGGGCAGGAAATGCTTGGCGTAGAGCACCAGCACGCCGATTCCCATGAGGACGACGGCCAGCCCAGAGCTGAAAGCGATCAGCAGCAGCAGCCCCAGACCTACGCGGCCTAACGCAATCGAACTGAGCAGCAGCACTAGCGCGGAAGGGCACGGAACCAGGCCACCGCTCGCGCCCAGAGCGATCAGGCTACCCAGCGTGATGTCGCCTTCCGGCACGTGGCTGTGGGTGTGCGGACCGTGCTCGTGGTCGTGATGGTGGCCGTGCGCGTGGTCATGGTCATGATCGTGACGATGGGGGTGATCGTTGTCATGACCGTGGTCGTGATCATGATCGTGGGCATGCCGCAGCCGGCGGGCGCGCTTGTACAGCATCAGGCCGCCGATCCAGACGATGGAAAGCCCGGAGATCGCGCCCAGCACCGGGAATATCTTCTCGGGCAAAACGTATTGCGAAAGGAACAGGGTGGTCAGGCCGAGGAAAAACACGCTGATGGTGTGGGTAAAGGTCACCATGCCGCCCAGGAAAATGGCGTGTTTGACGGTGCCGCGCGAGCCCACCAGGTAGGCCGCCACAATGGTCTTGCCATGGCCCGGCGAGAGCGCGTGCATGCAGCCCAGGCCGAAGGCGACCGCCATTCCCAGGAGGATCAGCCCGAGGCCGATATCGCCGCGATGCAGTAAGCGCGACAGGAAATCGCCGCGCACGACGGTGCCCGGAGCGGAAGGCTGCGGCGGAATCGGGGAGGTGGCGCGGGGCGGCATTGCGCTGGGCAGTGGCACGATCTTCGGCGGCGCTTTTTTCGCGACTTGCCCCAGCAGCGGGCCGGCCGCGATCCAATCGACGGAAGCTTTCAGATCCTGCGGAGGCGCAACCGTAGGGTCGGCGGGATAAGCGGTGAGGGACTGGCTGCGGTCCGTGTCGTCCTGGCTGGCGCGCTCGATGGAAGCGCCGGTCCCGGCTGCGATTACGACCTCTTTCCAGCCAGCGCGGTCGGGATAGTTGTGGTCTTCGTAAGACAGGGAGCCCGCCGCCACGGCCAGCTTCAGATTGGATGTGATGCGCATGACGGGAGATCCGCCCGCACCGGGCGTGATGGCCAGCACTGCGCCTTCAAAGCGCGGGAATACGGCGCGGCCGTCGCAGGTTATGTTCAGATTGCGCACCCATTCGCGGGCTTGCGCGGCGGCCTTGGCGTCCAGCAGATTGCGCGGGCTATCGGCGTTCAAGCCCCACTGCTGCAACAATTGAAAACTGGGAATCTCGGCCAGGTCGAGTACGTAGCGAATCTCCGCGCCGCCGCCCGAGACCTCGATGCGGGCGTAATGGCCGACGCTGAAATTGCCCATGGGGTGGGCGGACAGCGTAGCGGCGAGTACGAAAAGGAGCGGCCAGGCGCAAGGTTTCATTACAATAGGTCTTTACGAATTCTACGACGGTTTTGGATTTATGCGCTGGGTGACCTCAGAGGATGTGCCGCGCTCAGGCGAGTTGCGCGTGCCGGCGGGGGCGATATTCACGCCATCGGCCCGCGAACTGGCGGAAGCGCGCGCGATTCGCATTATCGAATTGCGGGAGGGGCAGGCGGCGCCCGCGGCGCCGGTCGAGCGGGTGGTCGCGCTGGGCGCGGACCATGGCGGCTTTCGGCTGAAGGAGGCTCTGAAGCCTTTGCTGGCGGGATTGGGGCTGGAGGTGCGCGATGCCGGCGTATTCGACGAAATGCCGGCCGACTATCCGGATATCGCGCAGAAGGTGGCCGAACTGGTGGCGCGGGGCGAAGCCGGACGCGGGGTGATTATCGATGGCGCGGGCATTGGTTCGTCGATCGCCGCCAACAAGGTCTCCGGGATCCGCGCGGCGCTTTGTTACGATCGCGCGTCGGCGCGCAACAGCCGCGAACATAACGATTCCAATGTGCTGACGCTGGGCGCGCGACTGCTGACGGCGGGCCAAGCGGAAGAGGTTCTGCGCACCTGGCTGGAGACTCCGTTTGCGGGCGGCCGGCATGCGGCGCGAGTGCAGAAGATTACGCGGATTGAGGAGCAGTACGGCCGGCGGGCGGAAGCGCTCCCTGGCGGTCGCGGCCCGGTAACACGCGTGGCGGGGGGCGAGGGGCTGATCGCATCGCTCATCGATCACACCATGCTGCGGCCGGAAGCCACGCGCGCGGATATCGTAAAGCTGTGCGGGGAGGCGCGGCAGTACGGGTTCGCGACTGTGTGCATCAATCCCTATTGGGTGCCGCTGGCGGCGAGCGAACTGGCGGGAACGGCTGTGAAGGTTTGCACGGTGGCGGGATTTCCGTTGGGCGCGACTTCAACGGAAGCCAAGGTGGCGGAAGCCGCCGCGGCGCTGCGCGCGGGCGCGCGTGAAATCGATATGGTGATCAACGTGGGGGCGCTGCGATCGGGCGATGTCGACACGGTGAAGCTGGATATCCAAGCCGTAACGCGCGTGTGCCACGATGCGGGCGCGATCGTGAAAGTTATTTTGGAGACCGCCCTGCTGGATGACGCGCAGAAGACCACGGCTTGCGGACTGGCGCAGGCAGCCGGCGCCGATTTCGTAAAGACTTCGACCGGCTTTGGACCGGCGGGGGCGACCGTGCAGGATATCGTGCTGATGCGGCACGCCGTAGGGCCGCGCATGGGGGTGAAGGCCGCCGGCGGAATCCGCACGTTGGACGATTTTCGCGCCATGGTGGCGGCGGGAGCCAGCCGCGTGGGGGCCAGCGCGAGCGTGAAGATTGTAGAGGCGGCGGGGAAATGATGGTTACTAAAGAAGCCGTGGGGCAGACCTCCAGGTCTGCGCGGGTCCTCCAGGACCCGCTCTCAAAGAGGCCGGCGTGGACGCCGGCCGCAGGACTGGAGTCCTGCCCCACAACATGCTAAGTACGCGCAAGGCGGTGCGGTTTCGCGAGCGATCCGAACTCTTGGATTTCCTGCTGGAAGTGTCGACCGTCACCTCCCAAACGCTGGACCTCGACGAGCTGCTGGCCAACGTGTCGGAGATCGTCAAGCGCGTGATCCCCGGCGAATTGGTGGCCATCCTGCTGTATAGCGAAAAGCGGCGAGAGTTGCGCATCCGTTATGCGCTGGGCCATCGCGAAGAGGTGGTGCAGAACTGGTCGATCCCGCTGGGGCAAGGCATCACGGGCGCGGCCGCGCTGACACGCGAGCCGGTGCTGGTGGCCGACGTGCGCAGCGATCCGCGCTATCTGAACGCCGTGGAAGCCGTGCGCACCGAACTGGCCGTGCCCATGATCGCGCGCCGCAGGTTGGTGGGCGTGATCGACATGCAATCCACGCGGCCCAACGCTTATACGGAACAGGACCGCGCGCTGCTGCGGCTGATCGCGGCGCGCGTGGCCATTTCGATCGACAACGCGCGGCTCTATTGGCGCGTCGAGCGGCAGAACCGCACGCTGAAGGCGCTGGCATCCATTTCGCAGGAGTTTTCGTCGATCCTGGACGTGGATGAGCTGCTGAACAAGATCGCCAGCACGGTGCGCGGCCTGATCAATTACGACGCGTTCAATATCCTGCTGGTGGATGCGGAACGCAAGCTGTTGAAGCACCGTTTCAGTATCCGCTACGACCAGCGCGTAGACCTGGACAACATCCCGTTGGGCAAGGGCATCACCGGGGCGGCCGTGGAACAGCGCGCGCCCGTGCGCGTGCAGGACACCAACCAAGACCCGCGCTACATCGCGTCGCATCCCGGCATCCGCTCGGAGGTGGCCATTCCGCTGATGACGCTCGACCGCGTTTCGGGCGTGATGGATCTGGAAAGCGAGCGCGTGGGCTTCTTCACGGACGATCACGTGCGCATGCTGATGCTGCTGGCGCCGCAGATCGCCAGCTCGGTGGAGAATGCGCGGCTGTATGAAGAGGTGGCGATCCGCGAGCGGCGCATGGAGGAAGACCTGCAAGCCGCGCGCGATCTACAGCGCGTGATGCTGCCCACCGGAGATCCGGGCATAGAAGGACTGGAAGTGGCCGCGGGACTGCGCCCCGCGCGCGGCATCAGCGGCGACATCTACGATTTCTTCGAGGCGCAGGACGGCCGCGCGGTGCTGGCCTTCGGCGACGTGAGCGGCAAGGGCGCGGCGGCCGCGCTCTACGGCGCGCTGGTGAGCGGCTTGTTGCGATCGCTGGCGCCGCGCCGGACCGATCCGCGGCAACTCATGCGCGCGCTGAATGAAGCGCTGATCGAGCGCAAGGTGGAAGCCCGCTATGTGACGCTGCTGGTGATGCTGTGGAACCCGCACATCCGCCAGTTCGTGATGGCCAACGCCGGCAGCAATCCGCCCCTGGTGTGCCGCAATCGCGAGGTCCTCAAGACGAAGGTGGAGGGCGTGCCACTGGGGTTGCTGGACGAGCGCGAATACGAGGAGGTGGTTTTCCAGGCGCACCAGGGCGACACGCTGGTGCTGTATTCCGATGGCGTGACCGATCACCTGGATGCGGAGGGGCACGACTACGGACGCCACCGTTTGGCGCAAGTAGTGCGGCGCACGTGCGACCAGACGGCGGAGGCTATGGTGGCCGAGATTCTAGCGGACCTGGACCGGTTCAATACCACGCTGTTCGACGACCAGACGCTGCTGGTGCTGAAGGTGAAATGAGGGGCGATGCCGTGGGGCAGGACTCCACTCCTGCGGCCGGCGTCCACGCCGGCCAGGTCGGACGCGAAGAGCGGGTCCTGGAGGACCCGCGCAGACCTGGAGGTCTGCCCCACAACTGCATGTTCCATTATTCGAAAAACGATCTGTATTGCGAGAATGTGCCGCTGGCGGACATTGCGCTGGAGGCCGGCACGCCCGCGTATGTGTATTCGCGCGCCGCCATTTTGGAGAATTACCGGGCTTACGACGAGGCGCTCGGCGAGTTGCCGCACGCCGTCTGCTACGCAGTGAAGGCCAATTCGTCGTTGGGAATTCTGGCGCTGCTGGCCAAGGCCGGCGCGGGGTTCGATATCGTCTCGGGCGGCGAACTGTATCGTGTGCTGCAGGCGGGCGGCGATCCCTCGAAGGTGGTGTTTTCGGGCGTGGGGAAGACGGCCGCGGAGGTGGATTACGCGCTGGAGAGCGGCATCCACACGTTCAATTGCGAGTCGGAGCCGGAGTTGGCGCTGATCGACGCGCTCGCGGCGCGGCGGGGCGCTAAGGCAGGCTTCGCGATCCGCGTGAATCCGGACGTGGATGCTTCCACGCATCCTTATATTTCGACCGGCCTGCGCGAGCACAAGTTTGGCATCGACATAGGCGACGCCGAAGCCGTGTATGAGCGCGCGCGTGACTTGACGAACTTGGCGCCCGAGGGTGTGAGCTGCCACATCGGCTCGCAGTTGATGGACACCAACCCGATTCTGGAAGCCATCGACCGCGTGCTGGCGCTGATCGAACGGCTGCGCGCCAAGGGCTTCGACATTCGGCATATCGACCTGGGCGGCGGATTGGGCGTGGCCTACCAGGCGCATGAGCAGGCGCCCGAAATCCGCGGCTTCATCGCGCAGGTGCGGGCGAAGTTGGAGGGCCGGGGACTACGGGTGACAATCGAGCCGGGCCGTTCTATCGTGGGCCGCGCGGGCGTGCTGCTGACCCGCGTGTTGTATCGCAAGAAGAGCGCGGAGAAGGAGTTTGTGGTGGTGGATGCGGCCATGAACGATTTGATCCGGCCGTCGCTCTACCGTTCGCACCACGAGATTATCCCGCTGCGCAAGACTGGGCGGCCGGAGATCGTGGCGGACGTCGTAGGTCCGGTGTGCGAAACCGGAGACTTTCTGGCGCGCGGGCGCAAGATGGCGAACGCGGCGCCGGGCGATTACCTGGCGATCGAGACGGCGGGGGCTTACGGGTTCGTGCAGTCGTCGAATTACAACTCGCGAACGCGCGCGCCGGAGGTCCTGGTGGAAGGGGATACGTTCCGGGTTATTCGAGAGCGGGAGACGTATGCGGACCTGGTGCGCGGGGAAGTCATATGAGTTGGAGGGCGGGCTTTAGCCGGCGCGGGGCTTTAGCCCTGCTCCTGGTCGCGCCAGCCGCCCAAGCCCATGACACCATCACCACCAAGCTGCTGTGGACGCAGGAGATCTCGCGGATCGTGTACCGGCATTGCGTGAGCTGCCATCGCGACGGTGGCGCGGCGATGTCATTGGCGACCTACGAGGAAGCGCGGCCATGGGCGAAAGCTATCCGCGACGAGGTTCTGGCGCGGCGCATGCCGCCTTGGGGCGCGGTGGAAGGCGTGGGCGAATTTCGCGGCGATCCCAGCTTGTCGCAAATCGAGATCGACATGATCGTGAACTGGGTGGAAGGCGGAGCGCCCAAGGGCGACGATGTTTACCTGCCGCCGGCGCCGCATTTCAGCGCCGAAGCGAAGACGCCTGCGCGCGGCCGCGAGGTGACCGTCACAAGCGATGCGGCGCGGATGCTAAACGAGCCGGCCGCATTCGCCGGCCTGCGGCCGTTGCGGCTGGCGGCGGGCGAGTCACTCGAAGTGACGGCTTACCAGCCTGACGGCGCCGTGGAGCGGCTGATCTGGATCCGCGGCTGGCGCCCGCAATGGGCGCGCACTTACTACTTCCTGCGTCCCGTGCGGCTGCCGAAAGGCACGCGAATCGCGGCTTATTCGGGCAAGCCGGCGGAAGCGGCCTTAGTGCTTGCGCCGGATTGACGGCCTTCACCCTGGCCAAACACGTCAGGGTGCAGATAGGTGCCTTGCTCGTCGGCGGGCTTGTCTTCCGCCACCGGAATGCGGTGCGCGTTGGCATAAGCGTCGTGGCGTATGCCGGTGACCTGCCAGGAAACCTTCACCTTGGGCCGGTTAGTCTTGATGGTGAAGCGGCCATTGGCGATCTCCTGGGAAACGATGGCTTGCGCGAACTGTCCGATCACCGTGAGCTGGTAGCGGAAATCGCCATTGAGAGCTTCGAAGTAGTCCGGTAGGACCACGGTCGCGATACCGCGCTCGTTGGTGGTGACATTGCCGTTGTAGATGTTCATCATGTCGGGACTTTCGACGAAGGAGTGCGAGAGGTACTTATTCGCCGGATCGAGAGGATGGTCGATCTTGAACGAGCCGCCGCCTTTGGTCAGGGTTCCAGTCACGTTCAGATTGCCGGCGAAATAACCGTTGCCGGCGCCGGTGACGTAGAACACGCGATTCGCACCGGCGTATCCGTTGAGAACGGTTCCGCCCGCGGCGGTAGAAAACAGACCAGCGACACCCGCCGTCTGCGTACAGGTGGGGTTGCATATTTGAGTGATTCCGACGACGCCCGTGCTGGGAGACTGGCCCCACACTCCGGTTCCCTCCTCGGAGGCGCAATCGCGGATAGGTGCCGTCTCTTAGGCAACGACGTCCAGTGGGATGCAGCGCCGAACGGCTTGCCGTCGGCTGCGTCCCACTTGGCATTATTACTGGCGCTTTATAATGTCGGCCTCCTGCCGAATTACCGGAATCAGTTCAAGGACCTCGGCCCCATTACGCAGCACGTTTTTGCGAGGTGAGCGCGTACGGCTACAAGCCGCTTGTTTTGAACCGGGCAACTTCCTACTCTCCCACACACTCGCGCGTGCAGTACAATCGGGGCTGAGGGGCTTAACTGCCGTGTTCGGGATGGGAACGGGTGGGTCCCCCTCGCTATAATCAC
>Ga0181526_10001555_pt1 | contig 21574 bp, 17 predicted proteins | sample PEATcosm2014_Bin_35_FD_119750 | JGI IMG/M metagenome (GOLD analysis project Ga0181526, IMG submission 119750) | Peatland microbial communities from MTU Mesocosm Facility, Houghton, MI, USA - PEATcosm2014_Bin06_30_metaG | ecosystem: Environmental > Terrestrial > Soil > Wetlands > Peat | place...
CCTCAAAGACTTCAGGCGCATCGCCACACGTTATGACAAGCTCGCCAGAAACTTCTTCTCAGCCATCTGCTTCGTGGCTACGCTGGCCTACTGGCTATAATCTAATTGAGTCCCGACCCTAGGGCTAATCCCCAGAGTCTGACAACCACGTCAGCCAGTCACGCAAGTCTGCCGAAGCCGCCGGGGCCATTCGCCGCGTGGCCGGGCACGCTCCGGCTGGCGCAACGGCCAACTCTAAACTAACATTCCACCCGGACCACTCAGGGGGGGCCGATCACAATTGAGCCTGTACAATCGAAAACGCAGTGGTTCGGTCAACCGCGCGCGTAGCCGCGCTGTTTTGGGCGGAAGTCGATGCGTCTAAGTTCTATTGGGTTCATTCTCTTGTTGGCCGGTTACATGCCTGTGGCGGCACTTGCGCAGACGACCGACAGTTCTTTGGAAATATACGCCGTCAACGTGGTTAAGACTCCGCCATTCGAGAAGCAATTTACAGGGTACGGAATCTATCTCGGCAAAGGGCTAGTGATCACCGCGGCTCATGTGGTGGGGCACTGGCCGGTCTTCACCCACCCGCGCGTTTTAATCGCGGGCCAGGATCTTCCAGCGACGATTATAAAGAAAGGCTCATTTGAACAGATCGATCTGGCACTTCTTTCGGTGGATGAGAGCGGCCTCCCAGTAAGTCTGCGTTTGCGACGTAATCCTATCTGTAAGGTACCGCCGAAGATCGGGATGGCGGTAATCGATGTCGTCCCTCAGGCTACGACAAGCTCTCGAGTAATTTCGCCAATGGTAATTCCACGTCCGCTGCAAGGACGGTTTGATAGCCTCATCACTACGCCTAAGGACTCCGGGTCGGGGCTTTTTGATCCAGAACGAAAATGTCTCCTTGGCATCATGAGCGGGAAGGTACAAAAATTCGGCTACCAAAGGGACCATGGGCGTCTGGTTTGGGCCGCCGATGGATTTGCCGGCTATTTCGTCTCCGCCGCCAAGATCATGGAATTTATGCCACCGAACGTTCTTTAGAATGAGCGCCAGGCTCGAGCCACGTGCGACTGTTATTCTAAACGACCTTGGCAAAGGCGGGTCGCTTTCAAGCGATCGAGGGCAGCATAACGGGCAGGGCGCATGCCGACGCCGATGCCTGCATCTGCGGATGAATCGGATCTACGAGCGGCACGCGCACCCTCGTTAAAATGCCGGCGAGGAACCGGCTCATCGATCAAGGCTTGTACAGGCCAACGAGGGGTCTCTCGCGACCACTTGCAAGGCGCGTCCGCGTTGAAGGAGCCCTTGCAAATGGCGGCCGGCACCGATCGGGTTTTGAGGCCGCATCGCCGGCACCGGTATGGTTTAGCGTTTGCCGTCGGCATGCGTGCGGTCCGCGTTTCGGGGTTGCTCGGTAGCGGGCATTGGCCGGAGAAATAACGCACCGCTACCGCACGATAACGCCCAAATCATGTTCTTAATCAATGCAGTGGAAAGATGTTGCGGAGCAACACGCCAAGTGCTTAAGGTCGCCGTTAACATAACAGGCCGGTGGCAATAGGTTTCCTGATGTACGAGGAGTTTTACGAGCTGAGCGAGAAGCCATTTTCGATTTTGCCGGATCCTGACATTATTTATTGGGGCCGCAATCATCTCTTGGCTTTCGCTATGCTCGAATTCGGCGTTATGCACAGCGCCGGGTTTACCGTGATCACCGGGGAAATCGGCGCGGGCAAAACGACGCTATTGCGCTACCTGTTGCGCCGGCTCGACCCGAAGATAGTCGTCGGTTTGATGTCGAATACGCCGAAAGGCACCGATGGGCTGCTGCGATCGGTGATGATGTCGTTGAACGAGCCGTTCGAGGGCTCCGATCTGGTTTTGCTGCAGAACTTTCATCAGTTCCTGTACAAGGAACACAAAAAGGGACGCCGTACCGTCCTCGTCGTCGATGAAGCGCAAAACCTTGGATTCGAAACTCTTGAAGAACTCAGAATGCTAACGAACATCAATGTCGACAAGCAGCAGATTCTTCAGATTATTCTGGTTGGACAACCGCAGCTGAAAGACATGCTTCGCACTCCGCAGCTCCTGCAGTTTGCCCAGCGCGTCTCGTCGGACTACCATATTCGGCCCTTGAAAGCCGAGGAGGTTGCGAAATACATCGACTATCGTCTTTCCACTGTCGGAGCCCGCCATAGGATTTTCACTGATGAGGCTTGCGCGTTAATCGCCGAAGCCAGTCGCGGCATACCGCGCACGATCAATATCCTATGCGATACCGCCCTGGTTTACGGTTTCGCCACTCATGCTCAGCAAATCGGTCCAGATCTGGTCACCCAGGTCATAGACAACAAGGCGGAATACGGCGTGCTTCCTCTACCGGGATTGCTGGCCGAGATTTGACCGGGGGCGACCGGCAATTTTGACCTGACGGCGACCCGGCAGTCCTAGCGCAAGGGGTCACGCCGCTAGCGATTAGTGGGTGCCGAGTTTCGTCAGCGCTGCGCGTATTTTTTCTTCCAAGTCATTACTCGGTGCCTGGTCGAGCGCCATTTTGAATTGCTCAGAGGCCTTTTCAGGCTGACCAACCGCGACATAGGTCATGCCAAGATGGTAGTGAACGACCGCATCTTTGGGCAACGCCGCTGCCGCGTCTTGGAGCAGCGGCACCGCCGCCTTATAATCACCTTGACGATAGTCGACCCAGCCTAGCGTATCTTTCAACTGCGGTGCGGGCGATTTTTGCAGACTCGCCGCCAGTGCTTGTGCCCGATCCAGGCTGGCCTTGTCCGTTCGATTATTAGTAAGCAAGCTCGCCAGATTGTTGGCTACGACGATCGAGCCAGGGTCTTTGGCCAGCAGGCTTTCGTATTCGGAAATTGCACCCTCGTAATCCGCGGTGCGTTCCAGTATGTCGGCCAATGTAAGGCCCAACACGTAACTATCCGGCTGCTCCTTGAGACCCGCGCGCACGACTTTGAGCGCTTCATCGTTGTTCTTTTGCTGAAGGTATAAGCCGGAGAGGGCTCTGTAGCCCATGTCGTTCTTCGGCTGTTTTTCGATCGCCGCCTCAAAGCTATTCCGGGCCTGATCGAGCGAATTGTTGACGACTTGAACCGAACCGAGCAGCACGTATGCCTCGGCATTCGAGGGGCTGGCCTTTAGCACCGATTGCAGAAAGGCAATGGCCTGATCCCTCTTTCCGGCGCTGAGGTAGGTCCTCACCAGGGCGTACATGGGCCGCCCTCCGGAAGGATCAGACGCGTAGGCACTTTGCAGCGCCTGGATACTTTCGTCGTATTTATTCCGTCCGGCGAGTGCGGCTCCGAGAATTTCATCGGCCGCGGTGTGGTTGGTCGTAATATTCTTCATGTTCTCGGCGACTTCCTGTGCGCCGACCCATTCCTGGCGTGCCAACCTGACTTGTGCCAGCGCCGACAGGACCTCGATGTTTTTAGGCCAGCGGCTCGCTAAATCGGCAAGCACATCCTCGGCACGCGGCAGACCACCCCGGCGCTGTAAGAAGCCAACGTAAGCGAGGCTGACGTTTGGATTGAAATTTGACACCCTCATTGCATCCGAGAATTCTTTTTCCGCCAGATCGATCATCCCATTGCGCTCGTAGGCGGTCGCCAACATCAACATGAGATCTGCCGCTCGCGGTTGATTGTTGAGTGCCTGACGCAAATCACCGATGGCAGCCTCGGTCTGGCCGCGGGCCATGCGAATCGAAGCTCGAAGTTTCAGCCCGCTGGTATTGAGGGCATCCTTATTGAGGATATCCGTCACGATTGTCTCTGCGGCGTCCGTCTGCTTCTGACTGAGATACATTTCGGCCAACGCAATCTGTGCCGTTAGTACGTTGTCGGGGGAGCTTGCATCGCTGATAAGCTTCTTGAGCAACTCCGCGCCTTCGGAATGTTTGCCTTGCAAGAAATCCAACTGTGCCGTGGCTAACTGATAGCGAAAAGTGTCGCCGCCGGCTTTGATTAGCGCGTCAAGTTCCTGCTGCGCGGCGGCTTGCCCTTTTGTCGCGATCAAGAGCCGTACCAAGTCTAATTGAGCCTGAGTATTGGCGGGGTCCGCTGCAACAATGACACGCTGTTCTTTTTCCGCGTCATCATTGCGATGTTGGTTGAGGTACACTTTGATCAGCTCTTTCTTGAAGCTGACTTCCTTCGGATAGAGCTCTATCAGCCTCTGCAGGAGGGCCTCTGCGTGCTGCATATCCTCGGTTTTTTCGAATATCTGAAGCTTGAAGAGCTCCACCCCGATGTCGGTCCCCTGTGCGATCGCCTTGTTATTGAGAATCTCCAGCGCGCCTTTGGTGTCGCCGCGCTCGAAATCATCATTTGCAAGAACAAACAGCGCGCCTTTGTTGGCCGGGTCGATCTTGAGTGCCGCTTGGGCTACCTGAACCGCCCCAGTAGAGTCTTTGAGCTTGAAAAGAACTGCGGCCTTCAGGGCCAACAGGTCGGCATTCTGCCCGTCGGCGTCCTTGACGTCGTTTACCAAATGGAGTGCTTCATCGAACTGACCGGCGACCAATAAAAGCCGTCCAAGCTTCACTCGAGCCGTCACATCATTTGGGTCGAGATCCAGAACGGTGCGTAAGACCGGAATCAAGGCCTGCCAATTGCGCATGAGCTCTTCGACCTGCGCGAGACTCTGCCACGCCGGAAGAAAGTTTTTGTTGTATTTAACCGCATTGCGAAACTCGATTTCCGCGCGTTGGTTGTCGTGGGCCGCAAGAAGCTGCAGGCCATGTTCATAGTAATTCTTGGCGCGTTCTTCCGGCGAGCTGCAACCCGCAAGCTGAAGGATGGCCAAGGCGAGGACGGCGCCGCGAATGTTGGCGGAACGCAAGCGGAAGATTTGATACATGGTGAACACTATCCGTGACCGCTGTTGTTGCCATAGAGGGTGGACTTCGCTTGAGTGCCTTGCTCTGAAGGTAAATACCCGCCGAGGCTCGGCACTACATCGCGCATGAAGGATTGCAAACGCTCGTCAGCGTCGCGTTCGGTCTCGCCTGGAAAGACCGGCGTCATCAGGCGTATCAACGACCCGTCGGTCCTGTTTTCCGTAATGGCATCGGCAAACAAGTACCATTTTGCCCAGTACTCGTTAGTGATCTTACGGCCACGTTCATCGAACCAATAATAGACGATCTGTTTCGTCCCATCTTTTTCGATGATCACGCGGTTTAACGGCAGCTCTGTCCCGAGGCCATTATAGCGTATCTGTTCAATGTGGGTTATCAGCCACCCGTCGCCTGGAATGCACACGAGCGGAGAATGCGGAGCGTAGCCATTACGCTGCGTACTGTAATAGGCTACATAGAAATTCACCGGTTTGCCTTTGGGCTTGCTGTAATCCGACAGGATATAGTCGTCTAAGCCCAGGTAGTTTTGGGTGGTCTGGTCCATTAGCGAAGCGTGTCCTCGCCATGCGCCGATACTGGCGGGGAAATCCGCAAACCGCGTGCGCTCCGGAATGATTTCCGGCCGATGAGAAATCGAGTGGGTCGCCAGCGCTCCGGCACATACCAGAATAAGACAGCTCACGAGCGCCAACTGCCCGGCCGGCCCGGACAGGCTTTGGTGAGGCAATTCCGACTTTAATGTCGGGGGGTGGAAAACCTGAAAAAACGTTCTGCCCGAAAGTCGCGCCAGCACATAGACCTCTGCAATGAGAAATCCGGCGCAGGCGATGAAAATGACCCAACCTTCAAATAAATGGAGGGCCTCGTCGGCCATCTGCGGGCCCCAACGGTCGACGGTCACGCCGACCATGCCAATTCTGAAGCCATTCATACCAATTGTGATCGGGATACCGGACAGAAATACTAAAACGCGCTGCCAAACGGGCGCTTGAAATAAATAGGCGGTCAGGAAGCTCAGGCTGAGCAGCGGGTAAAGATAGCGCAGTCCGCTGCATGCCTCGACGACCTGTAGCTTGTAGTAGCCGAGGTCGATGACGTTGCCCTCGAGATAAACGGGAATTTGAAACAAACGAATTACATCAACACCGAGCTGGGATGAGATAAGCTGCAGCTGCAATGTCAGACTCGATTGAATGAAATACGGAAGCGGGATGGCGAAGATGAGGAATGCAATTGGAACAAAGGCGATCTTGAGCAAAGGATAGCCGCCCGCTGCAAGGGCAATTCCGACCAAGGCCAGGATGAAGCCAAGCTGCGAGAGAACGAAGATCGAGCTAAATTCGCCGATAGTGGCCATGACAATTGCGAGCAGGATAATAACGGGTCCAGTCAAAGAGGGCCGCCCGACATTAGCCAGCAATGCCTCGCGACGCATCCACAGCAACCATGCGGACACGACTGGTATTAGAAAGCCGTGACTGTATTCTTCCTCCGCGATCCAGCGTCTTGCCAATTCCAAAAGTCCGTCGCCGAACGCAATAAGCGACACAATGATCGTGACCAGTACAAGAAGTCCGACGTGGACCGTCTTGGATCGCGGTGCTGTGAGAGGGGAGACGGACATCAATCAGGCACTCCGATCCAAGGCGAGGAGGTATCCGACTCCGTTGAGGCGAAACATTGTCCCCAGCCACGATGACGCGCCGATGAACTTCACGTCTGCGTCCTGCCTGTTGGCTTGCTTTCTCAGCATCAGAAGTAGCCCAAGAAAGCGGGGGTCAATGACACAAGTGTTAGAAAGGTTAATTACAATTTTCTTCTTTGTAGCTAATGCTTCTCGAAAAATGGAAGTGGCTTTTTCTGCGTTCCGGGCAGTGGCAGCGCCGCAAAGGCTCAAGCTGATCGTGTCATAATCCTGTGTGCTCTCAATAACCAAATCTTGTTGCGCAGGTCTACGTAACCGCTCCCAACGCATCACAATAGCAAGCGGCAGGATATGCGTGAACAGCAAGCCGAGCAACGTCACTCCGTCATTCCAATAGCGCTTCCAAAGATGGGGCTCCTCTTTGATGCGCCATAACCATTCCAGCCCGAATTTACGAGCGGCCGCAGGAGCTCGCCTGACATTGCCCGCCGCAAAATTGATTGTCGCGCCCAGATGAGCTCGAACAGGAATTCGCAATCGATCGTGATTGCGCTTCAGCCACAATTGCCCCTTTTGGGCGCCCAACGCGACCATCAGGAAGTCGGCGCCGCTTATGTTAATCTCGTTAATGATGTGGTCCTGGCTCATGTCCTCGATGCTGCCGAATCCGGGATAGATGAAACCCACGCAGTTCAACCCACCGGGCCTCGCCTTCAGTGCCTTGGCGGCGGCTTCCACAACTCCCTCGGCACCTCCGAATAGAAAAATTGTAAGTGGCTGTGCGCAATTATCCCTGGACCTGAATGCTTCGAACATATCGGAGCCTGCCACTCGATCTTTGATCGGGAGGCCGAGGAGCCGTGCAATCCAAATAATGGGCATGCCATCCACGGGACAAAGTTCGCTGAGCAACACGCTTTCTCTAAACTCTGCATCGAGCAGGCTGTTGACCAGAAAATTGAGATTGGGGGTGGAAATAAGAAAGGGCGCCTTGACTGCAGCCGCTTCTTCAACGGCGCGCAAAAGAGCCGCCATATCGATGGCGTCGACGGGAATTCCTAGGACGCAATACACGTTGCGTGAAAGATCGTCACTTTGGACCGAAATGTCGTCCCTTCGCGAAGCGCGGGGGCTTGCACCGAGAAGCTCCACCTTAACATCTCCAAAGTACGGAATTGTCTGCATAGCCTGGCTATGGCTCTATTCGCGTCGACAAGGGCTGAGTCATGGCGTGTGTCCCTTTCAAAACTTATCAGGGTACGGCGCCACCGATTTTCACAATTGAAGCGGCCATCCGCAACCTTTGTGACAACATGGCGACGGCAGCTCCGAACTCGGGTTGCCATAAACCGATCGGGCACGCCGTGACACGCTCTAACACGATGCCAGCCTCAATTGACTGAAAATCCTCGTGTTTCTGATCCTGCCGTCTGATCCTGTCAAGCGATCAAGGTGATCTTGCGTTTCGAGTTTTCGCGGCTAGATGCCTGGTGGTGCGGTAAACCTGTCAGTGCGTCACCAGTTTTGTCGGCGTGGACCACGGCCCTCGCTCCGCGCCTCTCGCTTCGCACCGTTAGGCGGCCTCGCTGCGCGGTTTGACGTCTCGCCTTCCTTTACGCAAGCCGTGCTGGTTACTGTTAAACAATTTGCAGTAGAGAATGGAATCGGCGGACTGAGCGAACTGCGCTTGGCTAAGGTTAATCAAAAAAAAGCCGCAAAACCGCCTAGATGACAGGGGTCGCGGTCAGGTTTTAATTGCACGAACCGCGAAGTTACTCTAGAAAATATCACAGGCTGACGGGATCCCGGACATCGATGCTGCAAACCAATATTGCCCAAAGCGAAGCCTTTTACGAAGGTGGCGGCCAGACTTTTGCGGTTAGTCATTATCTGGCGATTTTGAAAAGGCGGGCGCTTTATTTCTTAATTCCCTTCAGTCTCGTTCTGCTGCTCGGCTGTTTCGTCACGGCAATACAGCGGCCATTATACGAGGCGAAGGGCAGGATCCTTGTTGAAGCACAAGAGATCCCCACCGAACTTGTTAGGCCCACAGTCACCCAAAGCGCGAACGAGCGCATTCAAATCATTCAACAGCGCATTATGACCAGAGAGAACCTCCTGGCGTTGGTGAATAAGTACGGAATGTTTCCCAAACAGCGGCAGTGGATGTCTGGAACGGATTTACTCGACGAGATGCGAGACAGAACGAAATTCGAGTTGGTAGACATTTCAGCGCAGGGAAAACCAGGCGTTTCCACGATCGCCTTCACGGTAAGCTTCGAATACTCGGATCCTCAAATTACCCTGAAGGTGACAAATGACTTGCTCACGCTGATTCTCGATGAGGACGCCCGCAACCGAGCCAGTCGCGCAACAGAGACCACCGTGTTCCTTGAACACGAATCCCAGAGGTTGCAAGGCGAACTTGCGGCGCTGGAAACGCAGATTGCCGAAAATAAGACAGCGTCCCACGAGGAAAATACCGACGCAGATCCGGCCAAAATGCAGATCTCCGAACTTACTAGGCTGAAACAGGAGCTTGCGCAGAAGAGCTCAATCTATTCTGCCGAATATCCCGACATCAAGGCTCTTAAGAAAAAGATCGCCGCTATGCAGCAACTTGTTGCCGAGACGCCCGCGCCGGCGGCGGCACAACAGAATGGCGGGTTAGTCGATCTGGGGCGCCAAGAAGCCGCTATTGAGACGAACCTGGAATCCACCAATAAAAAGCTCGAAGAAGCACGTCTTGGCGAAAGGCTGGAAAGAGACCAACAGTCAGAACGGTTGCAAGTTCTTGAACAGCCGGTCCTGCCGCAAAAGTCGACTAAGCCAAACAAGGCGAAGCTGTTTGCGCTGTCGTTCGCCCTGGCCTTCGTAGCCGGCGTCGGCGCAATCTTTGCCGCGGAGACGCTTGATGGCAGCATACGTTATGGCCATCAACTCGTCGGTGTAGCGAATGGTCGAGCGATTGTTGCAATTCCTTATATCGCAACTTCTGCGGAAACACTTCGCAGAAAAAGTAGACTAGTTTTAATGGCCGGGTTTATCGGTGTTCTGCTGCTGGTGGGATCGGTGGGGATCTTCTATTACGCGCCATCTTTGGATCTGTCTTGGATTAATCAATTCTGGCTTGAGAAATTGACAGCTCTGTCGAGATAGTCTCACTGGCGTATTGCAGCCGAACTTAGTTCGCTTGAGATCTCAGATGGACAACATAAGACAAGCGCTCGAGCGTGCTCGCGCAGTGAGCCCTGGCGATGCAGGGCAAAAAAGTCGTGCCGCGTCGAATCCGCCGCGACCGCAAGTCGGTGCTGATTCCGGCATTGGCGGTTCGGTTAATGCGCCAAGTCAAGAGATCGCGCTTGACGCGAAACATCTGGAATCCAAGCGGATTATCGCGCACGACGATACAGACCCCCGTTCAAAGCCTTTCGATATGCTGAGGACGCAAGTTCTGCAATCGATGGATCAAAAGAAATGGAAGATTGTGGGTGTCACATCTCCTACACCGGGCTGTGGCAAGACCGTGACGGCAGTGAATTTGGCATTGAGCATTGCGCGGCAGCCCGAGCGGTCGGTGTTTTTAGTCGATTTGGATCTTCAGAAGCCCAATGTCGCGAGTTGCATGGGACTGGCATGCGAGAGCGGTGTGGTCAGCGTTCTTGAGGGTCGAACGAGTTTGTCGAGCGCAATCATTCAGGCGCGGGTAGGTCAGTACCGCCTGCTAACCTTGCCGACGGAGAGTTCGACATCCAATTCGTCTACTTGGATGGCATCGCGTGCGATGAGCACAATGCTCCAGGAGATCCAGAAAGATTACCAGTCCCACATCATTATTGTCGATCTTCCTCCCATGCTATCGAGCGATGACGTCCTTGCGGTCCTGCCGCAACTCGATTGTGTTCTGCTGGTCGCTGCGGTTGGCAAATCGAAGGTCGCAGAGATCGACGAATGCAACAGGCATCTGGCGTCAATGCCCGTCGTTCGCTTCGTGCTCAACAAGGTGCCAAAGCTGAACGCACAGTATTATTCCCCTTACGGTTCGAGGTCTTGATCCACTTGATGGGTTGGCCGCGGGGCTGACTCCACCAAAAATTCGCTCCAGACATTGCCGGCAGCCAAACCGCGGGCGTGAGTTTTTGCGCGCGAACGCGTGCCGCAAAAAAGACGGCCGTCACCGCGTGCGGCACTTACACCAGATCAATTCACCGGGCGACTGAAAGCCAACTTCCGTTCGCCCCACAAGGCAACCGACGGAGTTGGACAAGTTGCCAGACGCCGGCGCTCGGCACCTTCGGCCACCCGCCGAGCCTTCACGGTAATGTTAAATGCCAACGTTAAATTCGAAATCACTCCCGTAGTGATGTCCTTAAACCGCAACGCTGCTGTATAGTACCAAACAGCCAATCCTCCTCTTGCCTTCCATCACATTGGAGGAGCGGCGAGCGCGCGTGATGCTTCAGCAATGCGAAATTCGCGACAGCCTAACGCCGCCCGTCAGAAACAGATGATGGGAGCTTTTATTCGAATACCCTGCGGAGCGCTCAGTTTCGCCGCGCCTACTGGGTCCCGTGGGGTTAGGCCGGTCCGGACGTTGTAGGAGTAGGTACCTCTGAATCATCCGGGCCGGCCGCCGTTTTTCAAGCCCCGATCCACGACAAGGCGTCGCCCCGGGTCGGACGAACACTCTTGCGGTTGTTGGAAGCCGCAAGCCGCGCCCATCTCGCAGACGGTGTCGCCGGGATCGTCAACGGCCATCCCGACATCCGCATCGACGAACTCCTGCCGTGGGCCTATCGCGACGCACATCGTGCTCGACCGCATCATCACCGATGCCGCCTACCGCGGTCACAATGCTCCGCCCGAGCATAGGTTCTGCGTTTACACTGCCGGCCAGAAACGCCGCGCCGCCGTCGAGCCGGTCATCGGCCATCTCAAGGACGACCATCGCATGGGCCGCCACTATCTCGCCCACGCCGCAGGCGACGCCATCAATGCCGTGCTCGCCGCCGCCGGATACTACTTCCGACGCCTTATCGCTTGGCTGAGGCTTTTGCTGCTCACAATCCTGATCGCCCGAATGACCTGGCCTCAGACCAAATACGTCTGAAAACAACGTACTTCACGGGCGACGCGCAAGCTGGCTTTCCAACGGGCGATCGGTGAGCGCTGTTCGAAAAGGCGTTAAATGCTGCAGTGCCCTAAAGCCCAAGGCAGGCTGGCAGCTAGCGCCCGATTGAAAGTCCCAGCGCGGCGATCGATCGATCGCGTTAACCAATTGAAAGAAAGCCTAAAAAAAGACCGAGGGAGTGCCGGCGCCGGAGGACCGAATTCGCTTCTAATCGTGACGGTAGCCCATTGACTCATGGTTGCTAATTTGTGTAAGTTTTTCGGTAGGCGGGTAATCGTCCTGCGTTGTGCAGGTTAGGCGTCTGCATTTTGCAGGTTAAGCGACGGAGAAGTGCCTTATGAAAAAGTTGCTGTGTTCCGCGGCTGCCGCCGCCGCTTTGTTGTGCGGTTCGGCACTGCCCTCGAGCGCTGACACGTGCGCCGGGACTTGTATAACTACGACCATTCCTTTGGGTAATAACCCGAATGGCGCAAGCTTCAACGATCAATTCATTGGTGCGAGTGGCCCGGTCACTTTCACTGACGTGTTCAATTTTACCCTCACTGCCCCGCCTTCAGATTACAGTGCTGCTGTGATCGATTTGTTTCTCGCAGGCGGGTCTCTCAACAACTTTACGATCTCCGTCGTTAGCGAGCCCGGCGGTGCGGTGGCGGCGGGCGGCTTGTTTACGTTCAGCGCACCCACGGAACCGGCGTTTGTCGACCTTGGACCTTTTGACCTAACAGCCCCTGGTAGTTACGCCATTACAGTGACCGGCACAACCAACGGTCTAGTTAGTTATGGCGGCTCTATTTCTACACTCGGAGAGACGCCGCTTCCTGGAACGCTTGCATTGTTTGCGGGTGGTTTGGGCTTGCTAGGTTTTGCGGGACGCAGGAAACGCGGCAACAATGGGCTGACTTCGCTCGCCACAGCGGGTTAGACTAGATACGGGCTGCGAATTTAGGCGGATTGGAGGCTCACACCTTGAAAGGGTGTGAGCCTTTTGTTTTACGGCGTAAGGCTCCATTCCACTGCCCCATATCCGCGCCATCCCGGCAATTGTAACGCACGACGAATACTGTTGTTGATGCGCCTCAAGCGTTTTGTAACGAAGTAGACGTCGGGGTTGATGGCGGTGAGGATGGCAGTGGCGGCACCGTAGGGATGCCGATCGGCGTTGCAGCTACCGAGGTCGTGGTCGCCATCCATACGTTCAGTTGCGGCTTCGATGGGTGAGGCGCTCCGCTGCGCCCGTGTGGTGATGCCGAACGTGCCCTGTTCTTACCGTACAAATCCTAGGATGGTTTTACTGAGCTAAACGCAGGCCGATTCCGATGTCGTGGGGGCAGTATTCTTTAGCGAAGCGGCCGCTTCGAAATTGGCGGGGCCGCAGCAACGGGGATTGTACGCGGCGCTCGGCCCGAGCTGTTCGACCGTCCGGTACATGGTGCAACGTGCCGCGACGACCAAGGTGGTCCGGGCAAAATCTGTTTAGGGGCTGCCCTGGCCCATATACCCGAAGTTCGATTGATTATAGTAACCCCTTGAAAAAATGGAATAAATTAACAAGCCGCAGTCGGCGCCGTTGGGGCAAATTTGCCGGTTAACTGGCCGCAATCCGTTGACTCATCGTTAGTAATCTGTTTAAATCTTAGGTAGGCGGGTAATACTTCTGCGGGTTTCGCAGGGTTGAGGGAGAGTCCGGTCATGAAGAAGTTGTTATGCCTTGCGGCCACGGCCGCGACGCTGCTATGTGTGTCTGCGCTTCCATCTCTAGCTGACCAATGCTCGGGAACTTGTGGGGATCCACCTTTAGGGGTTGACCCGAGTGGCGCGACCTTTACAGATCAAAACATCGCAAACGGCACGGTTGTTACTGACATTTTTGACTTCTCGCTTAGTTCACCGCCTTCGAATTACAGTTCTGCGGTGGTGGATTTGACCCTCTCACATGGGGTGCTCACCAACTTTACGATCTCCGTCATTGACCTGAACACCGATACGGTGGCGGACAGTGGCTTGTTCACGTTCTCCGCTCCCTCGCAACCGACGTTTGTTAATCTTGGGCCTTTTAACTTAACTGCCCCGGACTCGTATGCGCTAGAAATTACCGGGACAGCCAACGGGCTCGTTAGCTATGGCGGCGCTGTTTCTACGGTTGGAACCGGTAGTGGCGGAACAACGCCGCTTCCTGGAACGCTGGCGCTGTTGGCTGGTGGTTTGGGCCTGCTAGGTTTTGCGGGTCGGAAGAAGCGCGGCAAGAATAGCCTGACCTCGCTTGCAACAGCCGCCTAATACGGATTGCGAATTTCAGCTTAGAGATAAAGAGACCTCACGCCTGTAAGGGCGTGGGGTTTTTTTTTGCTTAGAGCTCTCATTCCGCTTTTCGCTCATAGCTTGGGGTCTTACAGGGTTGGCCCTGGGAAGGCTGTCTTACGGGTGGGGTGCAGTGGCATCCACCTACGGAAGCTGTTCTACAAATGGCGTAAGCGCTGTTGCGTTCCCGTAAAGGCGGCACGGCCGACCCAATCGGCCAGCGTTGAACGGTCGGGATCGAGGCCCTGCCGGGCGTAAATCTGCGCTTGGCGGTACAGTCGGAGATGATCGGCATATTTGACGATGAGCACCTGCGCCAGGGTCGCCTCGGTAGGCAGTCCGCCCTCGATCAGCCGGGCCAGTGCTAGAGAAACCCGAGTGCTCCTAGAGGAAACGTCATTCTCAAGCCCGGCCGGAAACGCTCCGACGTATACTTGATTAGCCAGGCTAAACGGATTGGATCGGTGAATTCCTCAGGGCTAGCGGAATGAGTCATGCGCCGCGGTCCAGCAGTAATCATCGGTAAAATGGCGACCATTCAGGGGAAAATTCCCTCCACCATTTACAGCGATGCAGGCCGAGACTGCCCGGGAGTTCTCTCGACAATAGTCCTCAACCCATGCGGCGTGGAGGCATGCATGATAGGCCCGCGTCTGGCCGGGCGTGAGCAGGGGCCCCCCTCGCTCCTCCGCCCGAGCCGGGGCGGAGTTAATCAGAAAAAGACCCGCCACGAGCGTCGCTGAAATGGCAACAACCTTCATATTATTTCCTCCTGCCGGTTCTTGCCCGACTGTGAGCGCACCCAGATACTCGACAGCAACTGCCCCAAGTCCTGCCAATCATGCCCCAAGTCCTGCCAATCATGCCAAAAGTCCTGCCAATCATGCCAAAAGTCCTGCCAATCATGCCAAAAGTCCTGCCAATCATGCCAAACCAAGCCAGCGCTGTCACCTCCGGCAATGGCTCTTCCTTCCTGACCGCTCACGCTGAACATCTCACTGCAACGGGAAGTCGGATAGCGACCCAAGTCAGCGGGAATCGGCCATAGCATTGGGCTGACCTAGAAGTTGTAGTTGGCGCCAAGAGTCACAAGGTTGCGGGTAAAACTGGTGAGCGGTGTTGGCGACATAAAGCGGGTATAGGAATAGTCGAAGGTCAACCTCAGGTCATGCCGGAGTTGATGTGAAATGCCGACATCGGCAAGCCAGGAATTTTCCCGCAATGGCGGGCCGTGAATAAAGTCGATCAGGGTATCGCTCAACACGAAATAGGCCGAGGTCTGCTCTGAGATCGTGTAATTGGTCTTAAACGCCAGAGCGGTGCTCTGAATGGACGAGCTTGGCGAAACACCCGCGGCGGCAAGTCCCAAGCCGCCCAGTCCCAGCCCTGTTTCCACCGTAATGTCCGAAACGTTCCGTTGTCTGTCTACCGATAAGCTCATGTTCCAAACGGCGGTGGGAAAATAAGAAACGATGCCGCCGTAGATATCGCCGCCCGCCTTCCCGCCGGAGTTAACTTCGGATCCCTGCTGACCATAATAGATCGAGCCCTGGAATAGGCCGATCTGATCCGAACCAATGCCGCCCCTGGCGCGAAAAAAGTTTGACGGGGTGCCGACTTCGGGATTCGAGAATGTCTGTATGCCATCCCCGTAGGCATACAATTGCGGGGTGAACCAAAATCCGCCGCTGCCGTCATAGGTTTTTTGGTTCAGATTTTGTGTGGGGGTTTCCTCGAATATCGTGCTCGTGACCGAGGTGTTCAACCTTATAAAGGCGCGATTGAGTTCTTTGTAGACAGTCGCTTGCGCAGTGTAGACGTCGTTGGGATTAACAACGGTTTGCTGCGTCGCCACAACGGCTGCGGCGCCCTGCGGTTGGGGTGACCCTGGCGCAACGACCGGGGTGGGAAGCGAATTCAGCAGGACATTGGCATTTGTATTGTGTGCATAGTCGCCCTGCATGGTGAAGGTAAGGTCAGGCAGCGGCGAATATCTCTCGATGGCTCCGGCATTCTTGTTGAACGTGTTGTTGTGATAATCAAGGGTTGGATAGACCGTGCTATCGATATTGCCGTAGAGTTGCGTGTCATAAAGCCCGGTATTGTACTCAGCGGATAGGGCAGGGTGAAAATGAAATCCGGGTCCCGACAGCGGCAGCGTCGGGCTCGAATGAACGTTCGTATCGAAAAGACTGTAAACGCCCAACGTGGGGCTTAGCAGCCATTGGTCGAGCGACAGCGTATCGGCCCTGGTCGGCAAGGCACCGGGTTGTGGCGATTGGAGCGGCGGTTCAAATGGTCCCTGTGTCGAGATCGGTGCGTTGGGTTGCACGTCTGGGGTGACTGGCACCGCTGCGACGGTTGGCGGCAGTGCGGTGGCCGGCATATCTGTGGCGGGTGCCAACTGGGCTAGGGCAGTGTCAAAGGATCCGACGCCACACGCAGCCAAAGCGCCGCAAAGGACAAGGTTCTTTGTTCGACCTGACGTCGTCCAAAATGCCAGATGTCGAAAGCCCTTCATCACGCGTCACTTCGCCCGTTGAATCGATCGACGATCGGCAACGCGACGCCCGTCAGAAATAGCGCTCGGGAACCCGAATGATATCGCCCGGCAAGACTGTGACCGATGACAACAGCGGATATTCCGTCCACACCTGTTCCCCAGCGTGCTGGATGAGAACCGTAGACTTGCTCCCCCGGTAGGTCAGGCCGCCGGCTGTGGTAACGGCCGTAAGTGCATTGAGGCCGGCTTGGAACGGGTACGGCCCCGGCTTTGCGACCTCGCCGAAAATGTAGAACGGTTGATAAGAGACGACCGCGATCGTCACCTGTGGTTCTTGCACGAATTTGCCGCTGCTATAACGCCTCGCAATTTCCCGCTCGAGTTCCGTGGCCGTCCGCCCGACCGCCTTGACGTTCCCAATCAAAGGCAGATCCAAATTGCCAGCGGGATTGACGTCGTAGACCCCAGAGAGGTTCGGCTCGCCGAAGACGTTGACCGTTACTCTGTCCGCCAGTTGCAGGCTTGATGCCGCGGATGGGGGAGGCAGCAGCGCCGGCGCGCCAGCTACCGGTCCGAAATCCGTGTAGCATCCTGCGAGCATCAGCCCGATCGCAATGATGGCCCCGAGGTGGACGAGTTTCTTGACCATGGCTCTCATGCCCCAAATGTGTCTCGCGGCCTAAACCATTGTAGCGATGATAGAATATTACCGGCTCGGCGAACACTCTGCCTATTCTAGAACCTTACACGCTCTTCGCCTGTGATAGTTTAGCCACGGTCATTGGGAAAATATCCCAACGTCCGGCGGAATGTTTGGCGATCCAGCGGCCTTGCCGCTTCGAGGGTCTGCAATCTGGCGTTAATCGGCATGTTTCTTGCGTTCTGCTATTAGGAATGCCGAAGCAATGCCGACGGCCGAGCTCAGCGCATTTGCCAGGAAATCACGCACCTCCTGTAGCGAACCGTATGCCCAGCTGCAGGCCGCGCCTCACTGCGTCAGGGTGCGTGCAACTGGCAATTTACGCCAAAGACGCCACCATGGCCCGATTCGCAGCACCCCGCGACACCAAATGCGCCCCATATGCAACGATCAAAACCGCAGCGGCCGAGGCGGAGACGGAGTAAATTCGTGCCCCCGCTCCGTTGTGCCAATAGTCATACATATCGAACGATTGCGCCATCAGGTAGATTCGCACTGCGTTCATCAGGACCTGACAACCCGCCGCGGCAGCCAAAACTGCAATGTCCCCGGGACGCCATTGGGGCCTTTCAAGCTTCGTGACTGCGACCCAACTCAACACCGCCATTGAAACGTTGTGAAACGAGCAGCAAGCTTCCAGGATTTGGATGGCGTGGCCGCTCGGTAAAGCGATGATGTTGCCTTGCCAAGTTGCCCCGGCATCGCTGAGCTTGACTGCGGTCCCCACCAGCATGGCGTCGAACCGTGTTAATTTGTCCACCACCAGCCCGTAAATGAGCGGAACAACCGCCTGCTGACCAAACAGTGCCGCAAAAACTGTTGCAACCGCATGCTGTCGACCATCACCTGCAGCCATTGCGAACAAATATAACGACAACGCAGCGAGACCGGCCGCGGAACTGAACGCTCCGATCAGGCAGACCATGATCGCGCCGGCGATTTCATAACGGTTCGGCGCGCGACCCGGACTAAGCCGTCCCAGCAAGTAAAATGCCACGCCCCAGGCCAACAGCTGAAACGCGTCGAGATGCATCGCATGCATCGCTTCCCAGCCCGACAGCGATGATAAATCGAATATAGCGTCATAGACTCTTCGGGTCAGTACGAGCGTTGCAGGTCCAAAAAGAAGAAGATCCACTCCAAGGCAGGAGCGCCGTTTGCTAAGCAAATGTGTTATTGCGGCCATCGAAATCAACCATAAACACGGAATTGGAAATGAGCCCATGGATATCGAAGCCCGGTTCTTGTACGTGTGTTTTTATAAAAGTTGAATGGAGAACCCTATGATAAATAAATCGACGTTGATATTAAGCTTACTCGCCCTCATTGGCGGGATTGCACCGGCGGCAGCTTTGGCACCGGCTCCTGCTCCGCTGATCGGCGTTGGCGCTTTGGCATCAGCTGCGACAGCAGGGGCGCTGGTCGTCGGGCGCCTGCTTTCTAAGCGTTGATTGATAACGGCGCAAAGAGGTGCAGAAGGTGCCGCCGCCAGTATCTGTTTTCGTCCACACGATATATGGGGCGCTCTGATTAAGCGAAGAAGACATGGCCTTTGCGGCGGCCGGGTTGGCAGGCCTTGGCTCTTTGTGAAACTGATATGTCGGCCATCCATCGCTGCGATGGTACGGGTTATAGTAGCGCATCCGGCCGTCTTCTCTCATCCGATCATAGATCGAAGTTCGTTCTTTACCTGATCAATGATCCGCTCCCAGTTTCCCAGCTGCTGCTGTCTGAACAGCCTCGCGCTCGGGTACCACGGGCTATCGGTTCGATCCAGCAGCCATCGCCAATCGGGATTATAGGGCAGCAATATCCAGACAGGCTTGCCCATCGCCCCTGCAAGATGGGCGACGCTCGTATCAATTGTGATAACCAGGTCCATGAGATCGAGCAGTGCCGCCGTATCACTGAAGTCTCTCAGATCATCCCCATAAAACGCGATGCGACCGTCTCGCCGAAGCAGGTCAACGTCCTTTTCCCTGATTTCCTTTTGTAGACATATCCAGTGAGCATCGAGGCTGCAAACTGGAAGGAACTGTTCCAATTCCATCGAACGGTAAAGATCATTTTTGTGAGCCGTACTTCCGCTCCAGACCACTCCTATCCTGAGCTTTTCCTTTGGCGGCAAACGATCCGACCAGGCGGCTCGTAGCCCCTCATCGGATTCTAGGTACTGTTGCTCTGCGGGGATGGTTTCATATGTCGTCTTCAACGCGAGCGGTAAGCTCAGCAATGAACAGTGATAATCGAAATCGGCCGGTACTTCGCTTGAACTGATAAACCGGATTGTTGGGCTGAGCCGCCTCAATAGCCCAAATAGCGCCTGCTGCACGGACATGATTACCTTTGCGCCGCGCGCCTCAATGAGTTTGGCATATCGGCAGAATTGTAACGTGTCCCCCAGGCCTTGCTCCCAATAGACAAACACAGTCTTACCCTTGATATCGCTTTCGCCAAGCCAGGGTGTGTGTAGATAGTGACGATTTGCGATCGGTTCGTTGCACCTCTTGCGCCATTCGTATTCACTCCAACCTTGCTCAAAGCGCCCCGTCTGCAATAGCAATAGGCCGCGGTTCAAATGCGCCTCCGCATAGTGGGGGTTCAGCGCAATCGCCCTGTCGCAACTCTCGAGCGCTTCTTCAGGGCGCTTCAGCTCTGCCAGTACAGTGGCGCGGTTATTGTACGCCTCCACATAGTGAGGGTTTAGTTTAATCGCCTTGTCGTAACTGGTGATGGCTTCATCGGGACGCTTGAGGTCGCGCAGCGCTATGCCGCGATTATTGTACGCCTCCGCAAGGTTGGGTTTTAGTGCAATCGCTCTGTCATGATTAGCGAGGGCGTCCTCAGGACGCTTCAGGTCACGCAGCGCTATGCCGCGATTGTTGTACGCCTCCGCATAGTCGGAGTTCAGCGCAATTGCTTTGTCGTAACTCGCAACCGCTTCCTCAAGACGCTTCAGCTCCGCCTGTGCAGCCGCCCGATTGTAATACGCCTCCGCATAGTCAGAGTTCAGCGAGATTGCCTTGTCGTAACTGGCGAGCGCTTCCTCAAGACGCTTCAGCCCCGCGAGCGCAGCGCCGCGATTGTAGTACGCCTCCGCATGGTCTGGTTTCAGTGTAATCGCCGTGTCGCAACTCGCAAGGGCTTCCTCAAAACGCCCCAGCTCTCCGAGCGCGGCGCCACGGTTATTGTGCGCCTCCGCATAATCCGGCTTGAGCGCAATCGCGTTCTCGTAACTCGCGAGTGCGTCCTCCGGACCCTTCAGCTTCCGCAGCGCAATGCCGCGATTATAGTACGCCTCTGCGTAGTCGGCTTTGAGAGCAATCGCCTTGTCGAAGCTGGCGAGCGCTTCCTCAAAACGCTTCAGCCCCGCTAACGCGATGCCGCGGTTATTATACGGCTCGGCTTGGTGGGGGTTCAGCGCGATCGCCTTGTCGTAGCTGGCGAGGGCCTCTTCCGGACGATTGAGCTCCCGCAGGGCAATGCCGCGGTTATTATACGCCTCGGCAAAGTTGGGTTTTAGCGCGATCGCCTTGTCGTGACTAGCGAGTGCTTGCTCGGGACGTTTCAGCACCAGCTGCGTGACGCCGCGGTTATAGTACGCCTCCGCATAGTCTGGTTTGAGCGCAATCGCCTTGTCGTAGTTCGCGAGGGCGTCCTCGGGACGATTGAGCTCCCGCAGGGCAATGCCGCGGTTATTATACGCGTCCACCAGGTCCGGCCTTAGCGCTATCGCCTTGTCGTAGCTCGCGAGTGCGTCCTCGAAACGCTTTAGCTCCCGCAGTGCATAGCCCAAGTTATTATGAACCGCAGCATTCCCTGGGTTCAAGCCGATGGCCTTTCTCATCAGCTCGACGGCTCGCTCCGGTCGCCTCGTCTGAGCGGCAATCACTCCGAGCATATGGAACGCATCAAAGTGGTTCGGCTGCTGCCGCAGAACTTCCTCGTAGACGCGCTCGGCGTCCGCGAGTTTCCCCTGCCGATACAGCGCCGTCCCCTGATTGAACTTGGCTTGCAATGCCATTGCGGCGGGAGCCTGGGCTTGCGGTCGGAAACCAGAGCCGGACATTGTGCCTTATCCCGAACGGCCTTCTATCCGATCGTCGCTAACAGTTGGGGGGAGGGCGGCCTCCAAATCGATTTTGATGTGCGCAACGACATCATCCCAATTCCCGGCCTCTTCTTGTCGGTAAAGTGTTACGCTGGGATACCAGGGGCTGTCCGTTCTATCCAGAAGCCATCGCCAGTCAGTGTCAAAGCGATTGAGAATCCATACGGGCTTACCCAAAGCCCCTGCCAGGTGCGCCGTTGAGGTATCGACCGAGATTACCAAATCGAGGTTATCGATAAGCGCCGCCGTGTCGGAAAAATCTTTTAGCGCGCTGGTAAAGTCAGCTATATCGGGGCCGTCCCAA
>Ga0181526_10001560_pt1 | contig 21494 bp, 17 predicted proteins | sample PEATcosm2014_Bin_35_FD_119750 | JGI IMG/M metagenome (GOLD analysis project Ga0181526, IMG submission 119750) | Peatland microbial communities from MTU Mesocosm Facility, Houghton, MI, USA - PEATcosm2014_Bin06_30_metaG | ecosystem: Environmental > Terrestrial > Soil > Wetlands > Peat | place...
ACGTTTGACACCACGCGAGCTTCGTTCATGACCTGGGTGACGACGGTCACGCGGAACTTGCTGGTCGACCACTTCCGCAAAGGGAAGTACGATCGGGTGACCGACTCGCTGGATGCGACACCGGGCAATCAGGAAGACGGTTTGACGATCGCAGAGCAGTTGGAGGACCGGGCAGCCAGCCCGGAGGTCACGATGCGCAGCCAGGAGACCAAGAAGCTGGTCCACGAGGCGCTGCGACGCCTCTCGCCCGAGCTGCGCGAGGCGGTTATCTTGCGCGACTTGCAGGATATGGACTACAAGGATATTGCCAAAGTCCTCAGTGTGCCCGAGGGAACCGTGAAGAGTCGCATAAATCGGGGACGAACGGAACTGGCAAGGCTCTTGCAACGTACCTATAGACAGGCGGGATGACGATGGCAGGCGAGAACCAATTCGGAATGCAGTGCGTCGAGGTCGAGGCCCTTCTGGCTGAAGCTCTGGACGGAACGCTGCAAGGCTCGACGCTGGCAGCCTTCGAGGCTCACCAGAAGAGCTGCGCCGCCTGCCGCGCGATGGTCGCCGAAGCTAAGGCCGGGATGAGCTGGTTGAAGGGGCTGGACGAAGCCGAGCCGCCACGCAATCTGGTGCACAACGTTCTGGCGCAGACCATCGGAGCGCTGCCGTCGGAGCACGTCATGCCCGCGCCGCGCGGCGAAGGCTGGCTGGAGAAACTGAAAGGCCGTCTGGCTCCGGTGTTCGCTCCGGTCGTAACGCCGCGTTTCGCCATGTCCTTCGGAATGGCGTTCTTCTCCATTACGATGTTGCTGGGTATTGCCGGTTTCCACTTCGCCGACGTGCGCCACCTTGACCTGAGCTCCAGGGGAATCACGAAGACCTATTACGAGACTCAAGCCCGGGTGATGCGTTACTACGAGAATATGCGCCTGGTATACGAGATCGAATCGCGAGTGCGTGATTTGCGCCGTGCCGGGACTCCCGGCAACAGCCAGGACAACAAGGCACAACCGCAGCAGGTGAATCCCGCGCCCAATCCAAATCCCAGTCCAAAGAATCCGTCGAAGAGCGACAACCGGCTGCCCGACCGCAGCCAACACACCTACAGCCGCGACAACGGCGAGCCGCAACTGGCGACGTTTCCGGTTGTATTCTTAGCAGTAATTCCCCAGGCCCGGCGAGTCAGGAGAACCGCATGAACTGCGCGAATCATGTCGACGCACCCGCGGTTGCATACTGCCGCACCTGTGGCAAGCCACTGTGCAATGTGTGCACCCGAGATGTCCGTGGCGTCATTTACTGCGAGGAATGTTTAGCCTCGCACTTGAGCGGCGCTGTGCCGCCACCCGGCTCAACCGTTGTGCCTCCGGTTGTGCAGCCGCCGCCTGGCACGCCCAGCCCCAAGATTGCCGCCCTCCTAGGATTCATCCCGGGTGTGGGAGCCATGTACAACGGTGAATTTGCCAAGGGCTTCATTCACGTGCTGGTCTTCGCCACTCTCATCTGGATGACCAATCCTGATCATGGGAGTGGTTTGTTCGGTATCGCGATAGCCGCGTTTTATATCTACATGCCCATCGAGGCGTACAAGACGGCGAAGGCGCGCGAGCTAGGACTGCCTGCGCCCGATCCGTTCGGCTTGAATCACCTTTTCACCTCGGAGCCACGGCCTAATCGCACGGCTGGTCCATCGGCCAACTCTTACGCTCCTCCGGGTGCGCCTCCGACTGCTGCCTCTGCCGATGTCGCGGCCGCTAACGCCGGTCCGGGCACGGTTCCGCAAGGTCAACCACTCGTCGAGGACCACTCCTCGCGAGTTCCCGTGGGAGCGTTCATCCTGATCGGCCTCGGGGTGATTTTCCTGGCCGATGAACTCGGGGCGTTTCACTTCGATTGGATCTGGCGTTTCTGGCCGGTCATCCTGATCGCCATCGGCATACGCATTTTGATTCAGCGTCAGCGGAGAGGCTGGTAGGGAGGACATCATGAAATATCGTTACAACAAATATTGCTCCTGCGCCCGCTGCCGTGCTCATGGCTTCACCGCGCCCGCTGTGCTCATTACCCTCGGCGTGCTGTTTCTGCTTGACCAGATGGGTCATGCGCATTGGATGGGCTTCGACTTTACCTGGCCTGCGCTGCTGATTGTGATTGGCTTGATCAAGTTGCTGGAACACAGCGCTTCCATCTACGGCCACATTCCACGCGAATACAATGCAACGCTGCCGCCCAATCCCGGCCAGCCCGTTCCTCCGGGAACTCCCGGCTATCCGGGCTATCCAGGATATCCGCCGCAGCCGCAGGCTCCCATCGTCACGCCGCAGCCCAATGCTCCGGCCGGTTTCATCACGCCGGACTCGCAGGCCGTGAAACCTGATGATAAGGAGGTCCGCAATGGGTAGCGCGAATCAATATTCCCTGACGGGGCCGCCACCACCGTCACCACCGCCACCAACTCCGCCGCCGTATCGCTACCGGCGTTCCTTCGCAGGACCGGTCATTCTCATCCTGATTGGATTGTTGTTCCTGCTGAAGAACCTGGGCTTCCGGTTTCCCATCTGGCACTGGTTCGGACACTGGTGGCCGCTGCTGCTGATTCTCTGGGGCGTCATCGTTCTCGTCGAGAACATGACCTCGACGCGCACGGGTTATCGTCCCCGCCATCTCGGCGCGGGCGGCATCGTTCTGATGGTGTTGCTTGTCGCGCTGGGAGTCTCGGCGCATTACAGCTCCGACGTCGACTGGGGTGGCGTGCGCGATCAGCTCCAGATGGATGACGATCTCGGCGGCATGTTCGGCACCGCCTATACCTTCGAGGACACGATGGAGCAGGCATTCCCGGCGAATGCCTCTCTCCGCATCGTGTGCGATCGCGGCGCGCTGAACATCACGCCCTCCGAGGACGGCACCATTCGCGTGGCGGTTCACAAGAAGCTCTACGCGCAGAACCAAAACGATGCCAACAAGTACAACCAGGGCAGCAAGCCGCAGATCGAGTCCACCGGAAGCACGGTAGTGCTGAATGCTAATACTGACGGCGCCGGCGACCACAGCGTACAGACCGACATGGATATTCAGGTGCCGCCCGGCACCCAGCTCGACATTGCCAGCAAGCGCGGCGATGTCACCATTAACGACCGTAAGGCTGATGTCAAAATCACGTTGCAGCACGGCGACGTTTCCCTGACGGAGATTACCGGTGCGGTCAAAGTCAATCTGGAGAAAGGTTCCATCCGCGCCGCGCAGATCACGGGCGACGTGGATGTGACCGGCCACGTGGACAGCGTCAACATCGATGAAGTCAGCGGCGCGGCCCGCCTCGATGGCGACTTCTACGAAGACATTCGCCTCAGCAAGATCGCCAAGGGCGTCACCTTCAAGACCTCGCGCTCAGACATGGAGATCGCCTCCGTGCCCGGCGACATCGAGATTGCCAGCGATCAGGTTCGGGGCAATGACCTGACGGGACCCACCCGCGTGGCCACTGGCTCCAAGGACATTCACTTGGAGGATGTGTCCGGCGACTTGCAGGTGCAATCGACCAACGGCGATGTGGAAGTCACTACCGGCGGCAAGCAACCCGGCAAGTTGAGCCTGAACACACAGCACGGCGATGTAGCTCTGACGTTGGCCGCTAAAGCGCCGCCTGACAAAGTGAATGTCGTGACGCAACACGGTGACGTCACTTTGACCTTGCCATCGAGCGACGGATTCCAGATCAACGCCGGAACAGGCAAAGGTGAGATCACCTCCGATTTTGACGCGATCAAGATCGACAAGAGCAATGAAGCTTCGCGCGCCACCGGAACCGTTGGCAACGGCGTCAGCAAGCTGCAGGTCAACACCGACACGGGCGACATCAAGATCGGCAAGAGCTGATGAGTGGTCAGTGGCTAGTGGTCAGTGGCTAGAAGTTTCGAGTTTCTAGCCTCGGGTTTCGCGAGCCGCGCAGCCGCGGGCGTGAGCCCGCGGTGAAGCGGAAAAAACAATTGAGCCGCGGAGCAGCGGCACCGGTTGCGACACAGTCTCTTTAGCTTTTTGGACCTGTAAGCTTCAAGGTTGTTGATCAAGACGTTTAGCGGGAACGAAGGAATAACGACCAAGCGGGTGCCCCATACAAGCCGAGTTTGCTTGTGTGGGGATTTTTTCTAGTCCCAAGTGACGACGAGTCCGATCCTTCACGAAATCAAGAAAAAAGCTTACTGGCTGGATGGTGTATCATTAATGGTACACCTGTAGAGGAGGACGTCTGCCGGAGCATGTTCCCGAAGTACCTGTACGGTTTTACCGCACCCGAACCGGCAGGGAGCCCGTGCTCGAGTGGCTGCGCGGCCTCACACGCGAAGATCGCCGCAGCATTTGGGCGAGACCTGATGCGAGTGCAGCTTGGCTGGCCCATTGGAATGCCTCTCGTGCGAAGCCTCGGAGAAGGACTTTGGGAGGTGAGATCACAGTTGCCGAGTCGACGAACTGCACGGCTGATCGTGTGCTTTCATCTGGAGAACATAATCGTGCTCCACGGTTTTATTAAGAAGACGCGGAGCACGCCGCCTGAGGACCTTGCATTAGCAAAAAGAAGGATGAAAGAAGTGAAAGCATGAGAAAAACTAATCCCCACATCGGTTCGTCCTTGGATGACTTCTTGAAATCAGAGGGTGTTCTTGAGCAAACGCGGGCTGCCGCGCTCAAGGAAGTAATTGCATACCAGGTGCAGAAGGCGATGCGAAAGGAGAAGATCAGTAAGCCGGAGATGGCTCGCCGCATGAATACAAGCCGTGCTGCCCTTGACCGCCTGCTCGATCCCGGCAATGCATCCGTGACGCTCCAGACTCTGTGTCGCGCGGCCCAGGCTGTCGGACGAGATCTGCGGATCGAGCTGGTTCCTCGATAGCTCTAACCTGTTCCACCGACCACTCGCTTCACAATCTTCTCCACTTCCTCCACCACCTCGTCAATGCTCTTGTGGGTAGTATCGACGTGAACTGCATCCTCCGCGGGCACCAGCGGTGAAGCGACTCGCGTGCGGTCGCGCTCATCGCGCGCGGCGATCTCGGCCTGCACCCGTTTAGCCTCGTCAGGCGATTCTGATCCGTTCTGCAGGAAGCGCCGTTCGGCGCGCACCCTCTGCTCGGCGTCGAGAAAGATCTTAACCTCAGCGTTAGGAAACACGGCCGTGCCGATATCGCGGCCTTCCATCACTACGCCGCCATTAGCGCCCAACTCCCGCTGACGCGCCACCATCACGCGCCGTACCTGCGGGTGGGCCGACACTCGCGACGCGGCCGCTGTCACATCAGGCTCGCGAATGCGCCGTGAAACATCGTGCCCGTCCAGCAGCACGCGATTGCCGTCGCCGCTCGGTTCCAGTTGGATCACTGATTTTTCTGCCAACTGCCGCAGCGCTTCCGCGTCATCCAGCGGCACCTGCTGCTCCGTCGCCTTCAATGCCAGCGCGCGGTACATCGCGCCACTCTCCAGATTGATGTAGCCCAGTTTCCTCGCCACCCGGGCGGCAATTGTGCTCTTGCCCGATCCCGCCGGACCATCAATCGCGATGACCAGCTTTCGCGGCGTGCTCATTCGGTGACAGAGCCCTTGCTGGGTGGTTTTGGTCTGGAGGATGCCGAGGATCTTCGTGGACGCCGTTGCACCAGCGGCATGCCCGGCCGTGGTGGAAGCGCTTCGAATTTCGCTCGCGGCGTGAACTCGTGCGCAACCTGCTCCTGTAGCTCTGACACCTGTAGCATCACGCGCCCATCGACATGGACGAAGTGGAGTTCGCGTGCAGCTTGCAAAGCGTTGATGGCCTCGCGCACGCGGGCGCGGCTGGTGAGCTTGGAGAAAAACTCCTCCACTTCCTGTTGCTGCGCCGCCAGAACACAGTCCAGGTACTTGGACACTAACGCCGTGAGAGACTCGGCCACGGAAATCTGCGTGCCTTTCTTGACCGCGTCCGGCGACCAGCGGTACAGCACGTCCCAGAAGACGCCCTCGTCGGGTTTATAGTCCACGCGGGTGATGCGCAGCTTCGCCCACAGTTCGTCGAGCGCGCGATCCAGCGCCGCCTCGGAGATCGCGCCGGCTACTAGCTGGCGTAGCCGTTCCTTGGAAATGGGACCCTCTTTTTCGATGACCTGAAACGCATGCAGCGCCAGCGGCGAGTATTCCGAGCGCGCTCCGGTCGTCGGCGCATGCCGCGGATTGCGGTCGCCGATCAGTCCATAGAAGTAGGGAAACACCGAGGCCGCAACGATGAAATTGTTTTCCGCAAAAACGTTTGCCTCATAGGCCGATTTCTCGCGCAGCAGGCGCACCATCAGCTCCTTCGCCTCGTGCGCTTCGTGGTCGGCGAACGCCATGTGCGCTATGGGCAACTTCTCGTCGCTGCCCTTATAAGCACCGACAAACGTCGGCGCCAGCACCGCGGGCCGCTGCGGATAGAGCAGACAAAATCCCACCGTGTCGATAAACTCGCGCGCGTCTTCCAGCGTGCGGACCGGCCGCCCGTTCAGCCGCCACTTCTCGCGGCGAAGTTCCTGGAGTTGCTGTTCGTGCATAGAAGAAGCAATTAGCAGCTAGCAACTAGCAATTAGCTTCGATTTGCGGAAAACTGCCCTTGGCCGACATCAACGAGTTCACGAAAATACAAACGATGCGCTTCCGGCTAGTTGCTAGTTGCTGATTGCTAGTTGCTAGCGCATCCTTCAGATGCGCTTGAACGCCCGCTGAATGTCCTTTACAGAATATCGCAGAACCACCGGTCGCCCGTGTGGACAGCTCATGGGGCAATCGGTCTTCGCCAGCTCTTGCAGCAGCCACTCCATTTTGTTCTGCTCCAGCGGCATGTTCACCTTGATGGCGGCGTGGCAGGCGATGCTGGCGGCAATATTGGTGCGGATCTTCTCCAGGTTCAGCGACTGCTCCTCGCGCTCGAACTGTTCAAGGATTTCATGCAGCAGGTGCTCAACTTGGCCAGCCACGATTCCCGCCGCGGTTGTCTTCACCGCGATCGTCCGCGAACCGAAGGGTTCCACCTCGAAGCCGTTGCGGTTCAGCTCGTCGGAAATTTCGGCGAACACCGCCATCTGTCCAGGCGTCAGCTCGACAATAAGCGGCATCAGCATTTGTTGCCGCTCCGGCGCTTCCGCCAGCCGCTGCTTCGAAATCTTCTCGAACAGAATGCGCTCGTGCGCCACGTGCTGATCGATGATCCACAGTCCCTGCGAATTGATCGCCAGGATGAACGAGTCCCTAATCTGCGCCACCGGCTTCAGCGTTGCCAGCGACTCCAGGCCGGCGGGAACATCTTCGTCCGCAATCTCCGGCGAGCAGCCATTTCCGCCGGGAGCAAGCGCTGCTGCCGGACCTCCAAAGGTCTGCGGCCCAAAGCGCGCCACCGGGATCGCGGCGTTGGCTTCGACGGCAAACCCGCTGCCCTCGAACTGCAGCGGTGCAGTGAACGGAGGAAGTTGCTGCGCGCGCAGAGCGAAGGCCGCGTCCGCTTCAGTCACGTGTAGTTCGCTGCTGGCAAAATCCTGCGCTCCCGACGTCAACGAGCGTGATGCGCTCGGACTCGCATGCATCTCGGTCATGAACGACGGCACAGGCCGCGACTTCATCAGCACCGCGCGCACCGAGTCGCGAATGAAGTCGTGCAGGATCGACGACTGGCGGAAGCGCACTTCGGTCTTCGACGGATGCACGTTCACATCGACCTCGGTGGCCGGCATCTCGAGGAAGAGAAGCACCACAGGAAAGACCGACGGCGGATTGATGTTGCGATACGCTTCGGTCAGCGCGTGCTGCACCAGGCGGTCGCGAATCAGCCGTCCATTGACGAAGATGAAGATCGAGTTGCGATTGAGTTTCTGAATCTCCGGCCGCGAAACGAATCCGTGCAGCTTCATCTCGCCCTTCACCGGTTCTTCAGAGTCTTCGACTTCGCTGCGCCGCCACGGCGGAGGCTGCGGCAGGCCGACGCGTTCCAGCGGCAGCAGCGCACTCAACGCAATCAGTTGATCCAGCGTCTCTTTGCCGAAGACCTGATAGATGCGCTGCGAATGGTCCGCCACCGGCGGCGCAATCAGCATGGCGTTGGTCGCCGAGTGCAGCTCCCATTGCATCTCCGGATGGGCCAGCGCGTAGTGCGTCACTAGCGACGCGATGTGCGACAGCTCAGTCGATTCAGCCTTCAGGAATTTCCGCCGCGCGGGAATATTGAAGAACAAGTCGCGCACCGTGACGCAGGTTCCCAGTGGCAGTCCAGCTTCTTCGACGATAAGGATTTTTCCGCCGGCAATCTCGACAACAGTTCCTGCGGCATCTTCCGGAGCATGTGTTTCCAACCGCAAGCGGCTGACGGATGCGATCGACGGCAGAGCCTCGCCGCGAAATCCCAGAGTCGCGATGGTCAGCAAGTCATCGTCATTGCGAATCTTCGATGTGGCGTGCCGCTCGAAGGCGAGCATGGCATCGTCGCGCACCATGCCGCAGCCGTCGTCGATCACCTGGATCAGCTTCTTCCCGCCGGCTTCGACGTTCACGCGAATGCGGCGCGCCCCCGCATCCAGCGCGTTCTCCAGCAGTTCCTTCACCACCGAGGCAGGCCGCTCCACCACCTCGCCCGCGGCGATCTTGTTAGCTACATTTTCGGAGAGAACGTGGATGCGGCCCATCGAGTACTACGTTACATGAGGAGGCCGCGGTTGTGCTGTAAAGTGCTCCAGCTTTTGTGGTCTGAGGTAATGTAGTTCAAGGGAGATCGCATGCGCCGTTCGAAAAAGGTTGTGCCGGCACTGGTTCTGACGCTGCTGTCGAGCGTCCTGTTCGCCAACGACGCGCAGAAGTTCAACGGCAACTGGCTGACGACCGTCTCCTGCGCGAACTACCGCGACGCGCTGGGCTTCTCCTACCAGTTCGTCAGCACGGTAAAGGACAGCGTCTTCCACGGCGTGCACGGCACCGAGGGCGATCCGGGCTCGCTCGCGATTGATGGCACCATTCCGCCCGACGGCCACGCATCGCTCTATGCCAAAGGTCGCACCGGATCGCCGCAATATGTGCCAGGACGCGATACCCCGAAGGGCACGGAATTCGGCTACAACATCGACGCTCATTTCGAAGGCTCGGCGGGTACCGGCACGCGCGTTGAGGGCCGTCCCTGCACCCTCAAGTTCGCCAAGCAACAATGAGCGTCGAATGCTTCCGCCGGTGGGTTAGTTGTGGAATGGGGATTTCGCGACCGTAACCGGGAGCGCACACCGCTGGAAGGCTGGAAACGCTTTCTTGTCGATTCCTTCAGGCCAACGACCTAGAATGGCTGTGTGTGGTGAGGGGAGGGAGTGTCTTCCCCATGGACAGCCGGCTCGGCCAGAGTTTACTCGTCGGCACTGAGCTGGGCCACTACCGCGTCGTCGAGAAGATCGGCGCCGGCGGCATGGGAGAAGTCTACCTCGCCCGTGACGAGCACCTCGCCCGCGATGTTGCCATCAAAGTTCTTCCACCCGGTACTGTCGTCAACGAATCCGCCCGCAAGCATTTCCGGAAAGAAGCGCTGATTCTCTCGCAGCTCAACCATCCCAACATCGCTACCGTCCACGACTTCGATACGCAGCAGAGTGTGGACTTCCTGGTGATGGAGTACATCCCCGGAATCACCCTCAACGACAAGGTGGCAGCCGGCCGTCTGCCGGAAAAGGAAGTCCTTCGCCTGGGGGTACAACTGGCGGAGGGTCTGTGTGCAGCGCATGAGCATGGCGTGGTTCATCGTGATCTCAAGCCCGGCAACTTGCGGATCACGAGCGATGGACGGTTGAAGATTCTGGACTTCGGGCTGGCCCTGTTGCGGCTGCCGATGACGCCAACCGCCGCGACCATCGACAGTCTCGGCGAGTCGAATCCCATGGCCGGGACCTTGCCCTACATGGCGCCGGAGCAGTTGCTGGGAGAAGAGCTTGACGCCCGCACCGACATTCATGCTGGCGGGCTGGTGCTATACGAAATGGCGACGGGCCAACATCCCTTCGTCGACGTGGAACGACCGCAACTCATCGGTGCGATTCTCCACCGGCCGCCACGACTCCCCGGTTCCCTCAATGGCAAGTTATCTCCAGAACTGGAGAGGATCATCGGGAAGTGCTTGGAGAAGGAACCCGAGAACCGTTACCAATCCGCAAAAGAGCTAGCGATTGATCTGCGACGGTTGCTGACACCAAGCACGATGAAAGTAGCCGAAGCTCCTGTAGCAGACAGGAAACTTTGGAAGGTGCTGGTTTCCGGCTTGCTGCTACTGGCAGCAGTTGGCATTGCGGGATTTTGGTACGTCCGCTCACACCAGAAACCGACTCCGCCTCCGCTGACCGACAAAGACACCATTGTCGTCTCCGATTTCGATAACAAGACCGGTGATGCGGTATTCGATGACACGCTGAAGCAGGGACTCTCGGTACAGTTGGAGCAATCGCCCTTTCTCAGCCTGTTGTCCGAGCGCAGGGTAAATGACACATTGAAGCTGATGGGCCGTTCTGCCGGTGACCGTTTAACGCCGGAGGTTACACGCGAGGTCTGCGAGCGCACGGGCAGCAAGGCGATGCTGACTGGCTCGATTGCTTCGCTAGGCAGTCAGTACGTGATTGGGCTGAAGGCGGTGGACTGCAATACGGGCGACGTACTGGCCGAGACGCAGGAGCAGGCGGCGGGCAAGGAAGTGGTGCTCAAGGCTCTGGACGCTGCGGCAGTCAGCATCCGGAGCAAACTGGGCGAGTCGCTCAGCTCGGTTCAGAAGTACGCTACGCCGGTGGAGGAAGCAACCACGCCATCTCTGGAGGCGCTGAAAGCTTACAGCCTGGGACTAAAGACCGAAGATGCGAAGCAGGGCACAGCCGCGCTGCCTTTCTATAAGCGGGCGATCGAGCTCGACCCGAATTTTGCGAGCGCCTACCGAACTATGTCAGCTCTCTACTATGACCGCAACGAACAGGGGCGGGCGGCGGAAAATGCCCGCAAAGCTTATGAGCTGCGGGAGAAGGTAAGCGAACAGGAGCGATTCTTCATCGAAGGAACCTACTACGTGGACGCGTCGGGAGAGCTTGAAAAGGCGACGCAGACCTTCGCACTGTGGCAGCAGACTTACCCAAGAAACTTCTGGCCTTACGCACTCCTGGGAGTTATTTCCGCCGAATTGGGAAACTGGGAAAAGGCATTGGAGGAACTTCGGGAGGCGCTGCGCCTGGATCCGAATTTTTTGGTCAACTATATGAACGTCGGCGCCGCCTACGCAGCCCTCAACCGGCTGGATGAAGCGGAGGCGCTGTACAAGCAGGCGGAGGAGCGCAAGCTGGGGACCGAGCCTCTGCTCCCGCCCCGCTACCAGTTGGCGTTTCTGAAGGGCGATGCGGTACGGATGGCGCAGTTGGTCTCAGCCGCCATGGGGAAGCCGGGCACGGAAGACGTGCTGTTGGCCACGCAAGCGGACACGGAAGGTTGGTATGGCAAGCTGAAGAACGCGCACGAACTGACCAGGCGGGCGATGGATTCAGCCCAGCGCAACGACGCCAAAGAGACGGCTGAAGGATATCAGGCGGAGGAAGGACTGCGCGAGGTGGAATCGGGAAATCGGGAGCAGGCCCGTGCTGAGGCCAATGCGGCGTTGAAGCTGGCCCCGAACCGCGTTGTGCGGGCTATGGCAGCACTGGCCTTGGCCAGGGCAGGCGACACGGCGGCGGCGGAGTAGCTGGTGGTCGAACTCGACAAGACATTCCCCTTGGACACGCTGGTCCAAAGGTATCGGCTTCCCACAATCCGGGCGGCCGTCGCCTTGCAGCACAAAGACCCGAACCGAGCAATCGAGCTGCTGGAAAGGGCGAGCCCGATAAAGCTGGGGGACGCAAACAACCTACTCCCGGTCTATTTGCGTGGGGAAGCCTATTTGATGCTACACGACGGCACTCGAGCGGCGGCGGAGTTTCAGAAGTTCATCGACCACTACGGCCTGGTGGTGAACTTTCCCTGGGGAGCGCTGGCCCGCCTCGGCTTGGCACGTGCTTATGCCATGCAGGGCAGTACGACCAAGGCACGTGCGGCTTATCAAGAGTTCCTCACCCTATGGAAAAACGCCGACCCCGACGTCCCCATCCTCATCCAAGCCAAAGCGGAGTACGCAAAGCTGCAATAGTTTCGGCACTCGACCCAGAAAAGGCTCAAGCATTGAAACCGATGATCGACAGGTTCAATCGGAAACCACAGGTCAATCGGATAGATCTTGTTATCAGGCCTTGAATTCCACAGGGAGGACCGTCGCTAACTCTCGGCTGTCACTTATCCCGGAGGCCACTTCAGATCCCGCCCCCCGAGCATGTGCAGGTGCAGGTGAAACACTGACTGGCCGGAGCGCGGGCCGACGTTGTACACGGTGCGGTATCCGTCTTCGATGCCGCGCTCGCGGGCGATCTTCGCCGCGATCAACTGGCTGTAGCCGATGATCTCCGCGTCTTCCGCCGTGGCTTCCTTCAGGTCAACCAGGTGCCGCTTGGGAATGATGAGCACATGGGTCGGCGCTTTGGGGTTGATGTCTTCGAAGACGAAGACCTTGTCATCCTCGTAGACCTTCTTAGAGGGAATTTTACCGGCGATGATCTTGCAGAAAAGGCAATCGTCCATAAAGGTCTTTAGCCAGCTGCGGAAACCGTCCGTATAGACCTCGCTGGCGGCAATCATCTTCCTGGTAAGACCGATCTTACCAGGAAGATTTCCTTGAACTCCTCATGTCGCTAGCGCTGGTACTCGCTCAATCTGGGATTGGGATCGACGGTTGCGGTTCCGTTCGACACCTGCCCGAAGTTCAATGAAGCCAATCCCGACTTGCCGCCGCCCGTCACTCCGGCCGAACCGGATCCCAGGACGTACAGAATATAAACCGGCGGATTGTTCGGATCGTAGCTGAACGAGGTGCAGTACTCCGTAGTCTTCGCCGCGCACACCGCAAACCTCCCGTAAGGAGGCCCGAACGTGGGATCGATGACGTAGTTTCCGCTGAAGCTTGCCGGGGTCGTTACCGCGCCAGCAGGTCCGTTGGTCTCGTACAGCAGAGACAAGTCCCCTCCTGGTGGCGGAGTGAATGCCGCGTCAATCTCATTGGTCACGGTTGCCAGGGTTGGCGTAATCGTGCCGCCCAGGTAGGAGCCGAGGAAGTTAATCAGGCCGAAGGAACCGGTGGCGGGAATCGTCTGCAGTTGCAGCGAGCCCGACATCACCGAGGAATCGGTGCCCAAAGCGACCGCCTCTCCTGAGCTCACCAGGTACCATACCGGTTGGTTGGTGGCGCCCTGAAGAACCGGGGCCACACGTCCCAGGGAATCGGTGGTATAGGTGCCGGTCGTATAGGTGACCGGGCTCCAAAGTCCGCCTATGCTCTGGTCGGTGTAGTATCCCGGCAGCGGGGGCGGGCCGGCGATGTTTCCGCTACCGTCATACGCCACCACTCCCACGGCTGCCACCGGTACCGATGTACCGCCGGATGTGGAAACGCCGTTCATTTCAACCACGCTCTGGCAGGTTGAACCCGCCTTGCACAGAACCAGCGAGCCGGTAATGCCGGCGGAGGCCTGTTGCTTAAAGTCGGCCACCGTCATGGGCCCGGAGTCGATCCGTACCGCGACTAACTCGTCGAGTGCGGCGATGTAGTAGGTGTAGGTGGCTGTTCCGGATGCGGTCGTCAAAGTGGCAGTACCCCGGCCCAGGTTATTGGGATCGGGAGCCAGATCTCCGCCAGTGATGGGGACGGCTCCGTTCGAGATGGTGCCGTTATCGTTGGTGTCCTGTTCTCCTCCGGTCACGGACAACGCTGCGCTAATGGAGAATGTGCCGGCCTCCGCGTAACGGTTGCCGCTGCTATCGTTGCCGAAGGCCTCGAACGTGTAATTGGCGCCATTGGCGGGAAGGGCCAGCACTGGCGGCTGCTTCTTCACCAGGCCGGAACCGTACATGTCCTTATTGACCAGGATGATTGTGGAATCGGAGGTGGTTGAGAGCGCGATACTGTACACGTACCTGCCCAGCGCGGTCGACTGCAAAGTGATCGTACCTAGAGGGCTGCTCGACGGAAGGGTGTACGTTCCCGTGATCGGCACAGCAGTGGAAACTCCGTTTGGACCATTCTGGTCGATCACACCGCTGGTGACATTCCCATTTCCATCGGCGGTAAATTGCCCCGCAATGTAGAACGGCTGCCCGTGGGCGAAGCCGTTGAAGGTCATCGCGTAGTTTCCTTCCAGCAGACCGGTGACCGTAAGCGAGTAGGTGGCCGTAGCAACTTCTCCCAGCGAGTCGGTCGCCTGGATTGTAAAGTTGAAAACTCCAGCGGTGGTGGGCGATTCCGCCACACTGTTGTTGTTACCGGTGGAGACAAGCCCGCCGATCGTTGCGGAATTCGGTCCGCTTCCCGTCGGGGTAGTATTCGTGGTCAGGGTCAGGTTCGGGCTGCACGGCGGAGTCGGTGAACAGGGGGGCAAACTGCCCGACGCGACGGAATAGGTGTAAGGTGGAACGCCATTGCTGGCGGTAATTGTCGCCGCGTAATTCTCGCCCACCTGTCCGCTGACCAGCGGAGTAGACGTCAACGAGAGCACCGGATTGATCGAGATGGCCAGAGGCGCCGTGTCGACGGCTTTAGTTGGGCTCTGCGAGTCGACGACCATGACGGTGAAGTTATAGGTTCCCGTAGTCGTGGGCGTGCCGCTGATAATTCCGTCGGTGGTTAAACTCAGCCCGGGAGGCAGAGTACCCGCGCTGACCGACCACGTGTAGGGCGTCTTGCCCCCGCTGGCGATCAACAGCTGTTTGTACGCTATTCCGGGAACACCCGCGGATAAGGAAAATTGCGCGATGTTCAGGGCGCCGGGCCCGCTCTGGGGAGTGCTTCCGGCACAACCACCTAATATTGCACACACCACACATCCCAACAGCAGGGATAGAAAAGGTTTCAGCCCTTTCATGGATCTCCTCGTCAAATCGGCAGAAGCTGGTTTTAGAACACTTGGGGGATCGGCCGTCCAAGCTGAGCGTAGCTTCCTGTAATCAACCGCTCGCCAGTCCATGAACCATGGGCGACCGCAAAGTGTGTATAGGGTAGCAGAGTAACTGAATCATAACCAATTGCAAACTCTTTTTTGCGCAGCGGCCGCTTATCAAATCGGATTTGGGAACTGCGCTTCCTCCGGCGTAGTGCTACATTCGCCCGTTCACCCCGCTGCGGGTAATGGGTCAGTCTGAAACTGTGGTCAAGGCGCGCTCCCCCAACAAGGTGTAAGCGCGTGAATTTCAAACTGACCAGCTCCCCTGCGGGGGCTTGGCTCGCTTCGTAACGCCGCCTCTGCTATCCTCCGTTCTTTGGAGACCGGAACGTGCGCTGCAAACTACTTCTGTTCTCATTGTCATTGGCCCTCGCCGCAAGCGCTGTTGCTCAGCAATCCAATACCCAGACCAGCGCTTCTTCTGCGGCTCCGCCTCAACCCCGGATGTACGTCGAGCCGACGATGCCGTACACTCCCAGCCTTGACGTCACAGCCATGGACCGCTCCGTCGATCCCTGCGTCGACTTCTACACCTATTCCTGCGGCGGCTGGTTGAAGAACAATCCGATTCCTCCCGATCAGACGGCGTGGAGCGTTTACGGCAAGCTCTATGAGGATAATCTCGCCTACTTGCGCGGCATTCTTGAGCAAGCCGCGGTGGCAAAGGACCGTGACGCCGTCACCCAGAAGATCGGCGACTACTATGCCGCCTGCATGGACGAAGCCCAAGTCGAGAAGCGCGACGCTAAGCCGATATGGCCCGCGCTGGTGGAGATCCAGGGATTGCAAAGCCTGCATGAAATGGCGCCATTGATCGCGCGTCTGCATCTGCAAGGCGAAACCATGCTCTTCGGCAGCGGCTCGCAGCAGGACCCCGATAACTCCGATGCCATGATTGTCGGCCTGGACCAGGGCGGCCTCGGTCTTCCCGATCGCGATTATTACACCAAGAACGACGCCAAATCGAAGGAGATCCGGCAGCGCTATCTGCAGCACGTGCAGAAGATGTTCCAGTTGATCGGCGACTCGCCCGCGACCGCCAAGAAAGAGGCCGGTACGGTGATGCGGATCGAGACGGCGATGGCCAAGGCCTCGCTCACCCAGGTCGACCTCCGTGATCCCTACAAGGTCACTCACAAGATGAAGGTCGCCGAGCTCAATCAGCTCGCGCCCAACTTCGACTGGACCGCATATTTCTCCACCAGCCAGGTTCCTCCCTTCGAAGTCCTGAATGTGGAGTCACCGGAGTTCTTCAAGGACCTGAACGCACATCTGGCTTCGGTTTCCCTCGATGACTGGAAGGTTTATCTTCGCTTTCATGTGGCCAATTCCAACGCGCCGTATCTCTCGTCCGCCTTTGTCAACGAGAACTTCGACTTCTATCGGAAGTACCTACGCGGCGCCAAGGAGCTGCAGCCACGCTGGAAACGCTGCGTCGAATACGTCGACGAGCAGCTCGGCGAGGCTCTGGGTCAAGAGTATGTTCGCAAGACTTTCCCGCCCGAGGTGAAAGCCGCAACCCTGCAGATGACGCTGCAGATCGAAGACGCAATGGCCGCGCGCATCCAGCAGCTCGACTGGATGAGTCCCGCGACCAAGCAGCAGGCGCTCAACAAGCTGCACGCCATTCGCAACAAGATCGGTTATCCCGACAAATGGCGCGACTACAGCTCAGTAACCATTGCTCCTGACGACTTCTATGGCAATGCTGAGCGGGCCGAGGAGTTTGAGAACCACCGCGAATTCAACAAGGTGGGCAAGCCCACCGACCGCAGCGAGTGGTACATGACACCTCCCACCGTCGACGCCTACTACAGCGTCCAGATGAACGACATCAACTTCCCCGCCGGTGTTTTGCAGCCGCCGCTCTACGACGCCAAGCTGGACGACGCGCCCAACTACGGCAACACCGGCTCGACCATCGGTCATGAACTGACCCACGGCTTCGACGATGAAGGCCGCCAGTACGACGCCAAAGGTAATCTGAAGGATTGGTGGACCACCCAGGACGCGGCGCAGTTCGTCAAGCACGCCGATTGCGTTGTCGATCAATATGCGAAGTACGTCGTCGTGGACGACATCCACATCAACTCAAAGCTGACTGAAGGCGAAGATGTGGCCGACCTGGGCGGCACGATTCTCGCCTACATCGCGTGGAAAAATGCCGACAAGAGCCAGCAGCTTTCCAATCGCGACGGGCTGACTCCAGACCAGCGCTTCTTCGTCGGCTTCGCGCAGTGGGCCTGCGAGAATGATCGTCCCGAAGATCTGCGGGCGCGCGCCATTACCGATCCACATTCGCCCGCCAAGTACCGTATCAATGGCGTTGTGGTGAACGTGCCGGAGTTTGGCCCGGCTTTCAGTTGCAAGGCTGGCTCGCCCATGGTGAAACCCGCCGACAAGGTGTGCAAGGTGTGGTGAGGGCGGGCAAGAGTCCTCAGGCCATCACCAAACGAACGCCTAATTTTAGCGCGACAGGTCTACGCTTCTGCGCGTCTTAGCGTAGATCGTCGCGCTCTCCGCAGCTCTGTCATCCTCGTGCCGGAAAGCTACTTCTTCAGCACCTTTCCGGTTGTGGCGCTCACGATGGCGACAAAGCCCGACTTTTTGTCCCCCCACATCACATACCAGACCGGCGTCGGGAAGCTGTAACCATTCCCCAGCTGAAAACTCGACAGCTTCTTGTCGGGATTCTTTTTCAGCCACGCTGCCGCATCGGCTGCGGCCGTAGTGTACGCGGCATCCGAATCCACCGTGAATTCAGATGATTGAATGGGCATGACATCGCGCGTAACGCCGGCCCAGGGGACTCCGTTTCCCAGGCTCACTCCTTTGATTATGTCCGGCGGCTGCGCGGCAATCGCGTAGGTGAAAACCCGGTACTCATGCTTACTGGGCGAGGCATACGTCGCCTCCCACGTCCCGGCTTTGCCACTTGCAAGCCCGGCTGCATCCTTGGGCGCCAGTTTCAGCAGTACGAGATCGGGAGCCCATTTGTAGGCCGACTTATACATGGACCCGTAAGCCGTCTTTGCTGTGACCGGTTCAGCGGCGTTCGAGGGTTCGCTCGCTTTTACCGTGGCGACATTTTCGGCGGCCGGATTGGAAGGCTGCGAGCAACTGGAGAGCATTAAAATGGCAACCGTTAACGCGGTTACCAACCACGTCTTAGGTGAAGGCAACATGAAATCATCTCCTAAGGAAATGCTATGCCCGCCTGCCACGAGTTACGAGCGCGTTCTTAATTGGCACAAAAGTAAATTGGGGATTTTTCCTGATTCGGAACTGGCTGGGCGCGAGCGATCGGCTGCCCGGAATCTTGCGGCAGCCTTTGCCGCTGTGCCTTGTGCGTTGCGGCTGTCTTTGCCGTTGCTTACGAGCGCCGGCAGTGCATTACTCCTACATCGCAGCCATTCACAGACACGATCCCAGTTCGGACCTTAGCTGACGGAGAGCCTCCTGCGTCCTGCTCAGGATCGGGGTAGGCTGAGCTGGGTAGCGGAGTGTTCGCTGGATTGCTCTGGGCCGTTGCCCTGCGATGAGAGCCGCCATTGGCGCTGGTTGTACGTCCGGTTCGGAGATGGGCTGTCTTCTTGTTGCCCGTTTGCTCTGCGTGGTCCAGGGATCTGTTCCAGCCCATATCGACCTCCACTCTACTGGGAAGATGCTGCTAGCACGAGATTTGAAACCCGCGGCCTGAAAAAATCAAGTAAGCGCGTCACTTTTCAGATTAAGGAGAGCCAACGTGGATCTGGCCTAGCTTTGTTGACTTCCTGGCCACAACTATCAGCCGAAAGGGTCGGCGGATAAGTGTGGAGTGCCCGCAATCGAGTCCCGCAAAGCGTAGTGGGTCAATTTGAAATTCACGCCCAACAGGCATCGGGTGGAGCACGCCTTGAGGCGTGCATATTGCAGCCCCCATTCGATACGCGCTTTAGCGCCTGAGGTAAGTCTAGTCTAGCCCCTTACCTCAGCGGCTGAAGCCGAGACATTTGAAAGGATTTCAACTGCACGCCTGAAGGCGTGCTCCACCCGAGGTCACTTGACCACAGTTTTAGAAGGACCCATTACCATCTTCGAACGATTGTGGCGCCACTCAAAGCCAGCTCTACCCTATTGCCGTATTCGTGGATTGAATGCCGAGTACAGCAAGTCAGTAAGGAAGTTCACCAGCACGTAGGTCAATCCAATCATCAGGATGCAGCCCTGCACCAGGTAATAATCGCGATTGGAGATCGCGGTAATCGTCAGCCGTCCGATGCCGGGCCACGAGAAGATTGTTTCGGTCACAATCGCGCCCGCCAGCAGCGCGCCGAATTGCAGACCAATTACGGTGACGATCGGAATCATGGCATTACGCAAGGCATGGCGATAAACTACGGTCCGCTCCGGCAGCCCTTTGGCGCGGGCGGTGCGAATGTAATCCTGACCCAGCTCCTCCAGCATCGAGGTGCGCACCATGCGCGTCAGGATCGCGGCCAGCGCTGCGCCCATGGTGATCGCCGGGAGCACCAGGTGCGCCAGCGAGCCCGAGCCTGAGACCGGCAGCCATCCCAGCTCAATAGCGAAAATCAAGATGAGGATCGGCCCTAGCGCAAAGTTGGGGAACGACAATCCCAGCAGCGAAACGAAGCTCAGCACCCGGTCGTCCCATCGATTGCGGCGCAGTGCCGAACGCACGCCCGCTGGAATCGACAGTCCAAGCGCAACCACCAGCGCGGCAAGCGTCAGCTCCATCGTGAAGGGATACGCTTGCGCGATGATGTGCCCGACATTCTGATTCAGGCGCAGCGAGCGTCCCATGTCGCCGTGGACAATGCCGCGCCAGTAATTCACATACTGCTGGCCGAGGGGAACATCAAGGCCATAAGCATGTCGCGCTGCGGCGACGTCCGTGGCCGCGGCACCTTCGCCCAGCATTTGTTGTATGGGGTCGCCGGGCACCAGATGGATCAGCAGAAACACCACCGACACGACCAGCCACACGACCGGCAACGTGTAGAGCAGGCGTGAGAGGAGGTAGCGCGGCATCAGTGTGGGGCCGGCAGCGCCGGTGAGGTTGAAGGTGCTGGTGCGGGCTGCGTGGTTTCAATCTTCACGCTCTCCACTCGCAGTCCATCCATGGCGACGACTGTATAGCGACGGCCCTCATATTCAAAGGTGTCGCCGGACTTGGGGATCCGTTGCAGCCGCGCGAGTACAAATCCGGCGAGCGTTTCGAAGCCGTCGTCGCGTGGCAGCACGATGTGATATTGCGACTCTAGATCGCGAATGTTGACCGAGCCGTCCAGGGTCATGGAAGGATCGCCCGGCAGGAACGACTCTCCAGTGATATCGAACTCGTCCTCGATTTCGCCCACCAGTTGCTCCAGCACATCCTCCACGGTCACCAGCCCCGCGGTTGAGCCAAACTCGTCCACTACCACCGCCAGGTGCCGTTTACGCGCCTTGAACTCCAGCAGCAGGTCGGGCAGCGGCTTGGTTTCAGGAACCACCAGCACCTCACGCATGATATGCCGGACTTCAAGCCCACTGGGACGGGTTATGGGGCGTCCTGAAGCCGTGCGGTTCATCCGATAGCGCAGCCAGCGCATCAGGTCCTTGGCGTAGAGCACACCGATGATATGTTCGGGCCCGCGCTGCGGATCATAAACCGGAATGCGTGAGTGTTGCTCGTCCACCGCCTTTTGCAGCGCCTCCTCCAACGAGAGATTTCCGGGCAGCGAAAAAATGTCGGGCCGCGGCACCATGATCTCGCGCACCGTGATGTTCTCCAGGTCAAGGGCGCGGAGAGTCAGGTCCTCCTGCGGCGCTGCCAGTATCCCCAGCCGCCGGCTGGCGGAGACGATCAGCTTCAGCTCCTCCGGCGAGTGCACGCCGCCTTCGCGCACCTGCCGCATGCCGAAAGCCTTTAGCACAGCGCCAGTGGAAGCAGTCATAAACGCCAGAAACGGCCCAGCCACGGTGATGAAGAAGTCCATCGGGCCAGCGACGGCGAGCGCGACTCGCTCGGTCCGCTGCAACGCGATCGACTTGGGAACTACCTCTCCCATGATGACCACCAGGTAGGTCATCAGTGCGAAGGCAAGAACCACCGCACAGCCGTGCGCGTAGAACCGCGAGTGCGGCAGGGGCAAGAATAGCGGCTCCAGCATGTGAGCGATCGACGCTTCACCAATCCAGCCCAGGGCCAGGCTGGACACGGTCACTCCAAATTGCACCGCGTTGAGGACAAGGTCGAGCTTCTGATGGAGCTTTTGGACAGTGCGCGCGCCGATGCGATGCGCCGCAATCATCTGTTGCAGTCGTGTCTCGCGCACGCTCACCAGCGCGAATTCAGCGGCCACGAAGAACGCGTTTGCCGCGATCAGCAAGACCACTGCTACGATGCGCAGCACCACGAAGGTAACCATGAATGAGAAATCTTAACAT
>Ga0181526_10001561_pt1 | contig 21492 bp, 15 predicted proteins | sample PEATcosm2014_Bin_35_FD_119750 | JGI IMG/M metagenome (GOLD analysis project Ga0181526, IMG submission 119750) | Peatland microbial communities from MTU Mesocosm Facility, Houghton, MI, USA - PEATcosm2014_Bin06_30_metaG | ecosystem: Environmental > Terrestrial > Soil > Wetlands > Peat | place...
GTCTGCGCCCACATGTTGCCCAGCAAGTGCGCCGGAATCGGACCATCCGCCGGCACCGCATCCGCGCCATACTGTTCGCGCAGCTTCGTGCGAATGTAGGCATGCAGCGAGAGGTACAGGGGCCGCACCTGTTCCCAAAGCCGATCCAGCTCTTTGGCGAAATCGTCGGGCGGCATGTCGTATTTGGCGCGCCACATGGCGCCATCGTCGGCGAACCCCAGCTCGCGCGCGCCCTTATTGGCCAGCGCCACGTAGCGCACGTAGTCCGCCCGAATCGGCCGCGCAATGGCGTGCCATCCGCGCCAGGCATCCAGCAATTCGGCGGAATTGCGGCTGTTGGCCATCACCCGCGTGAGGTCTTCCAGGTCGAGGCATTCCGTTTTGCCGGTCGGGCAGTATTTGCCTTTGCCATAGGTGCCTTCCATGGAGGCGGCGATGCGCGTGAGTTCCTCGCTTTCCCTGGCGTCGGCGGGCGTGGCCAAGGTCAGCGAAAGCTTGAGCAGCTTGATTTTGCGGGCCACATCCTCCGGCAGCTTGAGCGCATCGAACCGCGTGGATTTCTTCGCCAGATCGACGGTGGCGTTGATGAGCCGCTCATCCGCTTTCGCGGCCATGGACTCGGTGTCGTCGGTGATGTAGGTGGACTTGACCCAGTCGGCGCGGTTGCCCTCCACCGACAAGGCCAGCAGGCGGGCCTCCGCGTCTTCGATGAACGTCCGCGCTTCTTGCACGGTGGGCGGTCCGGCGGCTTGCAAGGCGGCAGCCGCGGCAGCGATCAGGATAGGTAGGCGCTTCATATGCCGTGCACCATTGTAAACTGACTGCATGGCGCTTAAAACGATTTTGTCCCTTGCGGCGGCGATGGCCGTCTCCATTACGATTCCCCCCGCGGGCGCGCAGGAACACGGGCGCGTCTTCGAGTTGCGCACCTACACGTGCAATGAAGGCAAGCTGCCGGACCTGCTGGCGCGCTTCCGCAACCATACGATGCGCATCTTCGAGAAGCACGGCATGACCAACATCGCGTATTGGGTGCCGATGGATTCGCCCGCTCACCAAAACACGCTGATCTACGTGATCGCGCATGCCAGCCGCGAGGCCGCCAAGAAGAATTGGAAAGAATTCGGCAGCGATCCGGAGTGGCAGAAGGTACAGAAGGATTCCGAAGCTAACGGCAAAATCGTGAGCAAAGTGGAATCCGTGTACCTGGATCCGACGGATTTTTCGCCGGCGATGGCCGCCTCCAATACGACGCCACCACGCGTTTTCGAACTGCGCACCTATACGTGTGACGAAGGCAAGTTGTCGTATTTGCTGGAAAACTTCCGCGACCACCACACGCATGTTTTTGAAAAGCACGGCATCGCCAACATCGCGTACTGGGTGCCGCAGGACGCGCCCGCGCACGAGAACACGCTGATCTACGTCCTTGCGCACGCCAGCCGCGAAGCCGCCAAGAAGAACTGGGGCGAATTTTTCCAGGACCCGGAATTCCAGAAGGTGGCGAAAGAGTCGGAGGCCCACGGCAAAATCGTGAGCAAGATGGAGTCCGTGTACATGGATCCGGCCGATTTTTCACCGATGAAGTAGGGGGCGGCATGAAAATCGGAGTATTAGGATCGGGAATCGTCGGGCAAGTGTTGGGCGCGGGTTTCATCAAGCATGGCCACCAGGCGATGTTGGGCACTCGCGATCCCGGAAAGCCGGAAGTGGAAGCTTGGGTTCACGCCACGCCGGGCGCCAAAGCGGGAACCTTCGCGGAAGCCGCGCGTTTCGGTGAGATGGTCGTGCTGGCGGGGCTAGGGCGCGCCGTCGGGAGCATCCTCGAACTGGCGGGTCCCGCTAATTTCGACGGCAAGACGGTGATCGACGCCACCAATCCCATTGCCGATGGGCCGCCTGTCAATGGAGTCCTGCAATACACCACTGGACCGAACGAGTCGCTGGGCGAGTGGATTCAAGCGAAACTTCCCGCGGCGCATGTGGTGAAGGCATTCAACAGCGTCGGCAACGCGCTGATGATCAACCCACACTTCGAGCAGGGCGTTCCCACCATGTTTCTGTGCGGCGATAACGCCGAGGCCAAGGCGCAGGTTTCCGCGATCGCCGAACAGTTCGGTTGGGAGCCTTATGATTGCGGAGGCATCGTCTCGGCGCGGGCCATCGAACCGCTGTGTATTTTGTGGTGCCTGCCCGGATTCCTAAGAAACGAGTGGCGGCACGCCTTCAAATTGCTGACCAGTTGATTCCCGAAGCTGCATCCGCCGCCGGCAAAGTCGCGCGCATGGCCCACATGCGCCACGTCGCTGAGCAACTGAATAAGCTCGAAGAGCGCCTTAGGCTGCGAGCCTGCCCCACTACGGCGGACAGAATGGAGCTAGGATTGGAGGGCGGGCTTTAGCCGGCGCGGGGCATCAGCACGAACGGCCCTGCGGGTCGTTACCAAGATCGGAGAACTGACGCCGGGACGTGGCGCAGGCACTCATTGCCTGCCGCGCTGACACTCGTGTCAGCGCGGGCGAGCGTAGCTCGCCCAGCGGGACGTTAGTCCCGCTAGATCAGTGACTGCACGATGGTTCTCTGGAGAGCCGGTGTCAGGCGAGCTTCGCTCTAGCCGGCTGAAAGCCGGCTGCGGGCAAAATTGCCCGCCCTCCAATGGCTGCTGGATCTCTTATTGCGGCAGCCGCACGTCCACGTTCCGCTGGTGATTCAACTGCTCGGTCAACTGCCGGTCCACCAGCGCCAGCGACACCTGGTTGTGCACGTTGCCCGACGTGAAATAGTGCAGCGTCTCGCCCTCGGTGTAATACGCCACAGCCGAGTAGATGGTGTGATCCTTGAACGCGATCAGGTAGTAGGACTGTTCGCTGGGGGTAGTATCGGCGTCATTGTTTGAAGGCGCCTGGTAGTAATGGAAATTCGATTCCGCGGCGCTAGACGACGGTCCCTGATCCGCGGGGGCCTGGCCAAAATATTGGTTGATCACCACGGTTGGCTGCGCGGGCGCATCGGCCCCGCCGGCATTGGATTGCGGCTGGTCGGGTTGCGCGTAGGCATAGCCATTCCCGCCTATGTAAACCGGGTAGGCATAAATGCCGCTGGCGCCGCCGCGCCGGTGTCCCGATCCCGTGCCGTTGTAGGAACGAAAGCCTTGCACCATGCTGCCGTAGCGATTGGCCCCGGCTGCCGCGGCGCCTCCGGGCAACGCTGGAGAAACCACATTGCCCCACGGATTTCCGCCCGCCGGAGCATGTCCCAAACCCGGAAAAGCGACGTTCCCAAAGCCACCCACGGACCAGTATTGCGCGGAGAGCGGTCCAACGGCTAGAAACACGACGAAGACTACGCCGAAAAGTTTCATGGCACCCTCTGATTCAGCTTACCACTGGCAAAGGCGGCGCATCGCGCGGCTCCCGCTACGGCTTGGACGGCGCGGCTGCGGGCTTGGCTGCGGCGGGCGGCGGCGTAGCCGGCTTGGCGGATGAACTGGCCGCCGGCGCATTCTTATCGTACAGGGCGATGATGTCCTGCGTGATATCGATGCTGTTGGTCGCATACAATACCGGCGTCTGCTGCGAGCTCACATCCAGGATCAAGGCGTAGCCGTTGTCCTTGGCGTACTTGTCGATCACCGCCATGATGCGCTGCCCCAGCTCCTGCATTACCTTGTTCTGTTCCTGGTCGAGCTCCGCCTGGGCGTCCTCACTCTCGCGGTTCAGGGCCTTGGTGTTCTGATCGATCTCGCGCATGAGCTTCTGCTTGGCATCTTCGCTCATGGTGTTGCTGCCCTTGCGCAACTGGTCCTGCAGTTGCGTGATGGTGCTTTGCTTCTTTTCCAGGTCGCTCTTCTTAGGGGCGAATTTGGTGGTCAGGTCCGCCGCCGCCTTTTGCCCATCCTTGGTGCTGATGATCGCGTTCTGGATGTGGATGATCCCCACCTTGGTCTGCGACGCGGCCTGCGACGGGGTCTGCGGCGCCGCCGCGGTCTGCGCCTGGGCCAGCGTAGCTGCCGCCAGAGCGATGGCGGGCAGGAAAACACAATTCTTTGTCAAGCTAAACTCCTTGGATTTGTTTCGATACTAACATATTGCAACAGTTGGCCGCAGGGATGCGATCCGAACGATGCCGCGAAAGTCCATTCTAGCCAAAGCGGCGGACGCGTACAACGAGGCAGGCCGGGCACAGGTGTGCCGCGCGGGCCCAGGCCTCGCTCATTGGAGGGCCTGGTAGCATAGGCTTCAGCCTGTGTCAGGCGAGCGCAGCGCGCCTCCACGAAAGCGGACGGCATCTTCCCATAAACGGACAGGCGCATCCGCATCCCATCCGTCTGCAACGAGTTACGATTGGAATGAGAGTTGCAGGTTTTGAGATTGCTATGTCCGCCATAATCAGAGATCTCGCGTTTGGGTTGCGCATGCTCCGCCGCAGCCCCTGGTTCACCGTCATCGCCGTTCTCACGCTCGGCCTGGGCATTGCCGTGAACACCACCGTATTCAGTTGGATCGATTCCGTCCTGTTGCACCCTTTCCCGGGCGTCGGCGATCCGCGTGGCCTGGCCCTCATCGAGACGGTCACCCCCGCCGGGGAATACCTGGTCACCACATCCTATACCGACTACCGCGACTACCGGGATAATCTGAAGCTGGTCTCCGGCGTGGCTCTCGGACGCTTCACTCCCCTCAGCGTCGGGGCCGATGGAAAGACGGCGCGCGCCTGGGCCGAGCTCGTCTCCGCAAACTACTTCGATGTGTTGAAGGTGAACCCGGTCTTGGGCCGCACGTTCCTTCCCGAAGAGGGACGCGACCGGCAAGGCGGCGCGGACGGCGCCCCGGTTGCCGTGATCGGCTATCGCATATGGCAGACCCGGTACGGCGGCGATCCCAAGGTGCTGGGCAAAACCATACGCCTGAACCGGCATCCCTTGACCATCGTCGGCGTGGCGCCCCGGGGGTTTCACGGCACTCTCGCCGGGGTGCTCTTCGACGTTTGGGTCCCCATCGCCATGGCCACCGCCATGGGCACTGGCGACGGCACCCTCTCCTACCGCGCGACCCGCGACGAAACCTCCACGATTGTGCGGCTCAAGCCGGGCGTCACCATCGCACAGGCGCGCGCGGAAGCCGCCGCCTTGGGCAAACGACTCGCCGCGCTCTACCCGTCCACCAACCGCGGTATCGACCTGACCGTGACGCCGCTCTGGCGCGGGCATCTCGGCGCGCAGGGCATGCTGCTGCAGCCGCTGCGGATTCTGATGGCGCTTTCCCTCCTGCTGCTGCTGATTGTCTGCGCCAATGTGGCCAACTTGCTGTTGGCGCGCGCGGTGTCCCGCCAGAGGGAATTCGGCATCCGGCTGGCGCTGGGAGCCCGCCGCTCCCGCCTTGCCACACAGCTTCTCTTCGAGACCCTGTTGCTCGCCGCCGGCGGGGCCGCCGCCGGAGTCACGTTGGTGCTGTGGATCGGCCCCTTGCTTCTGCTGCTGGCTCCTATCGGCGACGTACCGCTGGATCTCGGCGGTGGATTGAACGTGCCTACCCTCGGTTTCACGCTACTGATCGCGGTCGCGGCGACGCTGCTTTGCGGCACGGCGCCGGCTCTGATCACCGCCCGCTCCAACCTGAACGAAACCCTTAAAGAGGGTGGCCGCAGCGGCGCCGCCGGTTCCGGCTCGCACCGCCTGCGCGGCCTGCTGGTGGTCTCCGAAATCGCCCTCGCGATGGTGGCGCTGATCGGCGCCGGGCTCTTCTACAGAAGCTTCCGCAACGCCAGCGGAATCGCGCCGGGGTTCGACCGCGCCAACATCTCCGTGTCGCAGTTCTATCTCTCGTATGCGGGCTACTCGGCTCAGGAACAGTGGGACTTTTGCCGCACGCTTCGCCAGCGGATGGAATCCAAGCCGGGCGTCGCCGGCGTCTCGTACTCCGATGTGATCCCCATGTCCACGGCCTCCGGCCTGGGATCCACGCCGTTGCAACGGATGGACGTGGAAGGTTACGCCCCCGCGCCCAATGAGCAGATGACGATCCATCGCGCCACCGTTGCGCCCGGCTATTTCAATCTGCTCGGCATCCGCATGCTCGAAGGCCGCGACTTTACCGAACGCGACGACGAAAGGGCGCCCCGCGTGATCGTGGTCAATCGGACCTTCGCCCGGCGGTTCTTCAGGGGCGCAAGCCCCATCGGCCGCAAATTGCGGTACGAGGGCCAGCCCGCCATCGTGGTGGGGCTGGTGAAAGACAGCAAGTATCACACTCCGATCGAGGCGCCCACCCCGTTCTTCTATATCCCGTTCCGCCAATGGTTCAAACCTGGGCTGAATTTTTCGATCTTCATCAAGACGGTTGGCGATCCCTCGCGGCTCACTCCCGTTCTGCGCCAGGAGGCGCTAGCGCTCAATCAGGACGCGGTTTTCAGCACCGGGTTATTATCCGAAGCCACCGCCCGGTCGCTGCTGGCGCAGCGTGTGGCGGCCAGCTTCCTGGGCGTGCTCGGCGGAATCTCGCTGCTGCTCTCGGCGATTGGCTTGTACAGCGTGATGAGCTATGCAGTCAGCCAGCGCACGCAGGAGATGGGAGTTCGCATGGCGCTGGGCGCGCAGCCGCGCCATGTGCTCCAACTCGTGCTGCGGCAGGGGATCCGCCTCATCGTCCCAGGCGTGCTCGCCGGCAGCGTCATCGCCCTGGCGGCGGCACGCATCGTCGGCGGAATGCTGGTGGATGTCAGCCCTTCCGATCCGTTGACCTTCGTGGCCGCGGCGGCATTCCTGGGGCTGATCGCCATGTTCGCCAGCTATCTGCCGGCGCTGCGCGCCACGCAAGTCGATCCCATGGTCGCGCTGCGCAACGAATAGAAGAAGCCCAGTCGCAGATTGACGCCGCGTGCGCGGCGCTGGATAACTGCGTCAGTCCTTCGCGCGCGCACCGGAAATACAAGCGCTGCTCCGGCCCGCGGCCCGCGCGGCCTTCCCGGGCTCAGGGCTAGTACATCGTACAGATAATCCGCTATAGAATGCTGGCAGTTCGGTTGCACCGTGGGGCGGCCAATCTTGGCCGCAGCCGCCTTTCAGGCGGCTCCTGCTTTCACGGCGCGCCTCGCCGTGGTCGCAAAGGCCGGCTGAAAGCCGGCTGCGGGCAGGATTGCCCGCCCCACAAACGCCATACTCACTTGTCAGCCAGACCTATAAAGAACTAACCGGATTCCGGGCTAGTTGGTTTGAGGTGGATCGCCGGCATCACAGGCCAACCAAGCCTGTGTGCCGAGGAGTCGGGATACGGCACGCAACCTGCGTGCGACACGGGGCATAATCGAAGCATGATCGAACCCGCGGGCGTCGCCGCGCTGCTACAGGATTTCGACCCCGCCAATGACGGCGAGGCCGCCAAGAGCAAGGAACTCGTGCTGGCGCTGCTGGCTCGGTCGCCCGAGCCGTTCTCCCGCCGCCAATTCAATCCGGGCCACATCACCTGCACCGGTTTGGTGCTCAGCCCCGCCCGCGGCCGTATCCTGCTGGTGCTGCATCGCCGCCTGCAACGCTGGCTGCTTCCCGGCGGCCACGTTGAGCCGGAAGATCCCCTCATCGGCGACGCGGGACGCCGCGAAGTGGTGGAGGAAACTGGCGCAATCCTGCGCGCCGATTCGGCGCCGCGGCTGGTGGGCGTCGATGTTCACGGCATCCCTCCGCGGCGCGACGAGCCGTTCCACCTGCATCACGACCTGATCTTCCGGTTCGAAGCCGCCGCGGACACGTTCCACACGTCCGAAGAGGTGCGGGATGTGGCCTGGTGCTCGGCCGCCGAATTCGATCGGTACCAACTACCGGGCAGCATCCGCCGGAGTTACACGCGGGCATTGACCACGGCCGGCGAGTCCTAGCCTAATTACCGGTGCGGCAGCCGCCAGCCCCGTGCGAAACTGGTAGTTCAGTGCCCCCAGACCCGGCCAAACGCCCCAAATCCGAACGCCTCCGCGCGCTGCTCCCCGATATTTGGGAACTGGTGCGTCCGCGCCGCGCCTTGCTGGCCTTCGGCATGGTGCTGATGGCCATCAATCGCGTCTCGGGCCTGGTGCTGCCGGCCTCCACCAAATACCTGGTGGACGATATCATCGGCAAGCGGCATTACAACCTGTTGAAGCCTCTGATCCTGGCCGTGGTGGGCGCGACTGCAATTCAGGGCATCACCTCCTTCGCGCTGACGCAACTGCTTTCCAAAGCCGCGCAACGCCTGATCGCGGAATTGCGCCGCAAGGTACAGGTGCACGTCGGCCGCCTGCCGGTTTCGTATTACGACGCCAACAAGAGCGGCATGTTGGTCTCACGCATCATGAGCGATGTGGAGGGCGTGCGCAACCTGATCGGCACCGGCCTGGTGGAATTCGTGGGCGGGTTGCTGACCGCGGTGTTGGCGCTGGGCGTTCTGCTCAGGCTGAGTCCGTCGATGACTGGCGTGGCGCTGTGCGCGATCGTCGGGTTCGGTCTGGCGTTGGGCAAAGCCTTCGGGGTGATGCGTCCCATTTTCCGCGAGCGCGGCAAGATCAATGCCGAAGTCACCGGCCGGCTCACCGAATCGCTGGGCGGCGTGCGCGTAGTGAAGGGCTATCACGCGGAGGCCGCGGAGGCGGAGGTTTTTTCCGGTGGAGTGCAGCGCCTGCTGGACAATGTGATGAAGAGCCTCACGTCCACATCGATGATGAGCTTTGGCGCCACGCTCATGATGGGTATTCTGGGCGCGCTGGTGATGTATCTGGGCGCGCGTCAGATGATGGCCAATACCCTGACGCTGGGCCAATTCTTCACCTTCACCATGTTCCTGGCGTTTCTGATCGGACCGGTTTTCCAAATCGTGGGAATTGGCACGCAGATCAGCGAGGCTCTGGCCGGCTTGGAGCGCACGCGCGAAGTGCTGCGCGAGCGGCCCGAGGATGAAGACCCGCGCCGGCAAGTGCGCGCCGGGCGCATCCAGGGCGAAGTAGTCTTCGACCACGTCACTTTCTCCTACGACGAAGGCAAGACCGTGCTACACGACGTCTCGTTCCGTTCGGCGCCGGATACGGTGACCGCGCTGGTGGGACCGTCGGGCTCCGGCAAATCCACCATCATCGGACTCATCGCCGCGTTCTACACGCCGCGCGAGGGCGCCATCCTGGTGGACGGCGTGGACCTTTCCACCATCCGTCTGGATTCATATCGTACGCAGCTTGGAGTGGTGCTGCAAGACACATTTCTGTTCGACGGCACCATCCGCGAAAACGTAGCTTTTTCGCGTCCGTCGGCCACCGAAGAACAAATCCGTGAAGCCTGCCGCATTGCGCGCGTGGACGAATTCGCCGAGTCGTTCGAGAAAGGCTACGACACGGTGGTCGGCGAGCGCGGCGTCAAGCTGTCGGGCGGCCAGCGGCAGCGGGTCTCCATCGCGCGCGCCATCCTGGCCGATCCGGCGATTCTGATTCTGGATGAAGCTACTTCCAGCCTCGATTCGGAATCGGAAGCGCTGATTCAGGAAGGCCTGTCTTATCTAATGAAGGGCCGCACTACGTTCGTGATTGCGCATCGGCTGTCGACCATTCGGCGCGCCGACCAGATTCTGGTGGTCGAGGGCGGGCGCATCGTCGAGCGGGGCCGCCACGAAACGCTGTACACGCTGCGCGGCCGGTACTACGACCTCTACACCCGCCAGCACGGCGTGCAGACGAATCTGTTTCTGGCGCCGGGAGAAGGGCAGGAGCAGCCGGCGTTGGAGGAGGAAGCTTCGGCGGCGGCTGGTGCGCCAGCGGCTGCGGGGAATCCCTTGTCGAACGCGGTTCGCCTGATCCGGGGATGAGCCGAGGGCGGCCAATCTTGGCCTTGGTGGCATAGGCTTCAGCCTGTGGGGGGCGGGATTTATCCCGCGCGGGGCTCGAGCCCCGCACCTCGCGAATCGACAGGTTGGCGAGTGGGCTTCCGGAGAGCCTGTGGGGGGCGGGATTTATCCCGCGCGGGGCTTTAGCCCCGCCTTGGCCGGCTGAAAACCGGCTGCGGGCAGAATTGCCCGCCCTCCGTGTAACGTTCGGTCCCAAAATTGCACTATGCCTATGCAGGGACGAACAAGGACTGTATGTGGATCGCCGGCGGACTCGCTGTTTTGGTGCTACTTAGCTTACTCTTGTCGATGATTTCCAGCCCGCCTTCGGTCGGCCGCTGAGACACGCCTGTACAAATCTGACACACGCCTCCCGTCAAACCGACTCGAAATAGCGCGCCAACTCCCAGTCCGTCACCGCCTTTTCGTATTGCCGCACTTCCCATTCGCGCGTGCTGGCGTAGTGATCCACGAACTCGTCGCCCAGCCACTCGCGCGCCACGCGGCTCTGGCGGAATAGCTGCGTAGCCGCGGCTAGCGTGCGCGGCAGTGCCGGGGCGTCCCCGGCGTAGGCATTCACGGTAGGCGGCGGCGGTTCCAGCTTGCGTTCGATTCCGTCCAAACCCGCCGCGAGCGACGCCGCCATCGCCAGGTATGGGTTGATGTCCGCGCCTGTAACACGCAGTTCCACGCGCGTGGCTTTCTTGCGGCCGGGGATCGCGCGTACCGCGGTGGTGCGATTATCCACACCCCAGGTGGCATTTACCGGCGCCCAGGCGCCCGGCACAGTGCGCTTATAGGAATTGATGGTGGGGCAAAAAACCGCCGCCAATTCCGGCATATTCGCCACTTGCCCGGCAATATACTGCCGCATGAGCGCCGACATGCCGCCATCCGCCGCCTCGCCTGAAAACAGGTTGTCGCTGTTCCCAGCGCGGGTGAGGCTCTGATGCAGATGCCCGCTCGAACCCGGCAGGTTGGCGTTCCATTTAGCCATAAAAGTGGGCGTCAGGTTGTGCCGTGCCGCGATCTCCTTCACCGCAACCTTGAATAACGCCGCGCGATCGGCGGCCGCCATGCCCGGCTCGACCGCGATGGCCGCCTCGTAAACGCCCGGCCCCGTTTCCGTGTGGAATCCTTCCAACGGCACGTCGAAAGCCGCCAGGGCTTCCATGATCTCCAGCACCAACTCCGCATTGGCCGAGGCCCGCAGCACGCTATACCCGAACATGCCGGGGGTCAACGGGGTCAGCGCGGTGAAATGTTTATCGCGCAAGCTCTGCGCCGTTTCGCGAAAAATGAAGAATTCGTACTCCGCCGAAAAATGCGCCGTGTATCCGCGCTCGGCCGCGCGGTCGAGCACCCGTTGAAACACCTGCCGCGGCGCGATGCCCAGCGGGCGCCCCTCGGCGTCGCAGAAATCCAGCAGGAAGAATGCTGTGCCCGGCTCCCACGGCACCAAACGGTAGCTGGCCAGGTCGATGCGGCAATGCGCGTCCGGATAACCCGTGTGCCAGCCCGTGAACTTCACATTGTCGTACAGCACGTCGCCGATGTCCCAGCCGAAGATCACATCGCAAAAACCCAGCCCGGACTCGGCCGCGGACCAGAACTTTTCCACGCTGATGTATTTCCCGCGCAGCGTGGCGTCGGTATCGAACGCACCCAGCTTGATGCGCCGGATGTGATTGTCCTCGAACCGCCGCTTGATCGACTCGCGGTCCATCACAGCGCCACCCACACGGACTTGATATTGGTGTACTGCTCCAGCGCGTAGGAACCCAGGTCGCGCCCGAAGCCGCTCTGCTTATAGCCGCCAAACGGCGACGCAGTGTCGAACCCGTTGTAGGTGTTGATCCACACCGAGCCGGCCTTGATATCCGCAGCCATGCGGTGGGCCAGTTTAATGTCGCGCGTCCATACCGCGGATACCAGACCGTAGATGGTACAGTTGGCGATCTCCACGGCTTCATCTGCGTCGCGGAATTTCAGCGCGCACAACACCGGCCCGAAAATCTCCTCCTGCGCGATTTTCATATCCCGCTTCACTTCGGAAAATATCGTGGGCTTGACGAAAAAGCCTTTGGCCTTGGCGCCTTCGATGTCGCGTTCGCCGCCGCACTCGAGCTTGGCGCCTTCGTCCTTGCCGGCCTGGATGTAATCCAGAATGCGCTCCATCTGCCGCCCCGAAACTTGAGATCCCATCTGCGTGCTCTTATCCAGCGGATCGCCAACCTTTAGCTTCTTGGCGCGCGTCACCAACTCGCCGACGAACCGGTCGTGGATATCTGCATGCACCAGCAGCCGCGATGCCGCGCTGCAGATCTCGCCCTTGTTGGCGAAAATGCCCCAGAATGCCGACTTGAGCGCCGCCTCCATGTCGCAATCCGGGAAGATGATGTTCGGCGACTTGCCGCCCAATTCCAGGCTGAGCCGCTTCAGGTTGGATTCGCCCGACGCTTGCAGCAGCCGCCGCGCGGTGCGAATGCTGCCTGTGAAGCTGAGCTTGTCCACGTCCATATGCAGCGCCAGCGCTTCGCCCGCCGTCTGGCCGTAGCCGGTGACCACGTTCAGCACGCCATCGGGCAGGCCCGCCTCCTGGCAATACTCGGCCAGCTTCAGCGCGGTGAGCGGGGTCCATTCCGAAGGCTTCAGCACCACGGAGCAGCCGCAGGCCAGAGCCGGAGCCACTTTCCAGGCGGCGATCTGCAGCGGATAATTCCACGGCACGATGCCGCCCACCACGCCCACCGGCTCGCGCAGCGTGTAGTTCAAAAAGGGGCCGTCCACCGGGATGGTTTCGCCATAGAGCTTGCGCACCCAGCCGGCGTAATAGCGAAACGCGTCGATGGCCGGATCGACATCCGCACCGCCCGCTTCGCGCACGGTTTTGCCGTTCTCCATGGATTCGAGCAGCGCCAGCTCGGCGCGGTGCTTCAGCAGGATTTCGGAAATGTCCCACAAGATCTTTTCCTTCTTGGACGGGTCCATGCCGCGCCAGCTCTTACGCTCGAAACTGGCGCGCGCGGCGGCCACGGCGCGGTCCACGTCGCAGCCCTGGCCGTCCGGAACAGTGGTCAGCAGCTCTCCGGTCGCGGGGTTGACTACGTCGATCGCGCCGCCTTGCGCGGCGTCTTCCTGCCGGCCATCGATGAACAGCTTGCCGGGGTGCAGTTGTGGTTTGATTTCTTCGGATGCGGTCATGGTTGGTTCTTTCGCGCCAGTACCCATTGTAAACGGCCAAAGCGATGTGGGGCAGGACTCTAGTCCTGCGCGGGTCCTCCAGGACCCGCTCTTCACAGGCTGACGCGGGCGTCAGCCGCACGGTAGAAAACCCACTGCGAGCTGTTGAAGGCGCCGCCGCCGTGGGGTGAAGCCCCGCGCGGGATAAATCCCGCCCCCCAAAGCTTTGGGTTTCTGCCCTTGGTGACGGCCCCGGCCGTCCGCGCTGGAGTCCCGCCCCGAGGCCTATTGCGCCAAGTCTTCCCCTTTTTCCAGCGAATTTCGCTTTAAGTAACAGCAGGGTAAGCGAGGTATCTCCATGAACGCAATTGACCCATGTTACGAGATCCGGGAACGCGAACAAGCTTCGAAAAAACAGCAAGTCATTGAATTGCTCGCCCCATTTCGCCATGCCAACGATCTCGTGGCAAGCCTGTTGCTCAGCTTCGATCTGGCCGGATTTCTGGTGTCCACGGGTTTTCTAATCCGGTATGCAAACCGTTGGACGGCTCCTTTGCTTTCTTTGCTCATTGCGCTATTTATCACCCGCCTGTTTATCATCGGCCACGATTGCTGCCATGGTTCGTTCTTTAGCCGATCGAAAGTCAACGCCGTCTTTGGACAATTGACCATGCTGCCAGCCCTGGTCCCTTACAGCCCTTGGGCGGTGGGGCACAACACGCTGCATCACGGTTACACCGGCCTGCGCAGCCGCGATTTTACATGGCAACCTCTTTCCGCTGGCGAGTACCTCGCGTTGCCGCCGTCCGAACGGCTCTTTTACCGGCTCTGCCGCACGCTTCCGGGGGTTGCCCTTTACTGGATACGGGAACTTTGGCTGAACAAACTGATCGCGCCGGATCGCCGAAGATTTCCAAGCCTGTACCGGTCAGCCCATCAACGCGACCGCCGCCTGGTTCTGGCGTTCCTGATTGGCTGGGCTGCGGCGGTTTCTATCGGCCGTGCCGCCGGGGTGCCAGCGGCGGCTGCCCTGTTTTGGGCGATTCTCGCGCCCACGGTGTTGTTTAGCTGGATCATGGGCATCACCATTTATCTCCACCACACCGGACCGGATGCGGTCTGGTTCGCGGATCGCAAACAGTGGGAGTTCTTTGAATCGCAGTTCCGGTTAACGCCCAACCTGTGCCCTCCGTCGATACTATCGGTCGGTCTGCATCACATTTACTGCCATCTGCCGCACCATCTCGATATCAATATTCCCTTGTATCGCCTGGAAGCGGCCATGGAAGCCCTGAAGGGCAGGTTTGCCTCGAATATTGTCGAGAGGCGGCTGACGTTCGCGGACATTCAAGAGACGTTCCGGACCTGTCAGCTCTTCGATTTCGAAAAAAACGCTTGGGTTTCGTTCAGAATGCTCGCCGGTAAGGAGGAACAATGACTACGATTACGCTTGACGCAGGCCACGAAAGCACACTGGCCGCGGGTCTCGAAATGTGCCGTGCCCAACTGCTGGACACGCCAGCGCCGTCTCCCATCCAGGCGCTGATGGTGGCGCTCGACCGCATCAGGGCATGCAGTTCCGGTGGTGAATGGCATCGGCTGGTGGCGCATGCGCGGGAGCACCCTCTATTTGAGCTGCTCATGCAGGACCCGTACACCGCGCGGGCCTACCAAAAGCCGCGTGGATACGCCGGCGACGCGGTCATGCTCGATTATGTATACGGCCGTTATGGATGGTCCAACGACGCCGGCGTTACGGATCTCGGAATGGCCGTTCACGCGTACTCCGCGGGCGCTTCTCCGCCTGCGCGAGCCGTCCGCTGGAGACGCGACTGGATTGCCTCTCAAATCGAGACCAGCCTGGCGGAGGCCGGCCGCCCCATCAAGGTGCTCTCCTTCGCCTGCGGGCATCTGCGGGAATATGAGCAGGTCCACCCGTTGCTGCGAGACCGCGCTTGCACCTGGACGGCCGCGGACCAGGACCTGGAGTCCTTGGCCCACGTCCGCGGCAGTTACGATTCCCGCGCCGTAAAGTGCTCCGAGACCTCGGTGCGCGCGTTGTTACGCGGCTCGCATGACCTCGATTCCGCTTGCGATCTGGTTTATACGCTTGGGTTGTTCGATTATCTCAGCGGCCGGGTGGCGGCCGGCGTCATGGCCGCGTTATGGAAGCATGTGGCCCCCGGCGGGCGGCTCATCGTGGCCAACTTCGCTACCGATGCGCTGGGCGCCGGGTACATGGAGATGTTTATGGACTGGTGGCTCACTTATCGATCCAGTGCCGATCTGGAGGGTTGTGCGTCGGACATTCCTGCCGGTGAGATCGAAAGCACGCAGTCGTTGAGCGACCCTGGGAAGGCCGTGCACTATCTGATACTGACCCGCCGCTGAGCGGGGACGTGGGGCGCAGATGGCCTTTCCCCTTCTGCCGTCAAACGCCGCTATATAAGGCAGGGAGGACCGATCCACTCGGACGTAAATCATATGTTCGCACTTGCCTGGCGCAATCTCACTCACGACCGCACGCGTTTCACCGTGAACGTGCTCGGCATCGCCTTTGCGGTCTTCCTGATGACCTTCCAGGCCGGCCTGCTGGCCGGTTTCACGCTGGCCGCCTCGCGCGTGATCGACTCCTGCAGCGCCGACCTGTGGATCGCGCCGCGAGGTGTGCCTTGCTTCGACTTTGCCGCTACCCTGCAGGACCGAACCCGCGACATCGCCCGCGGCATCGAGGGAGTCGCGGATGCCGGACGGGTTGCCTCGGGCTTCGCGGTATTTCAAAAAACCGATGGCGTGCGGCAAACCGTCATGGTGCTGGGAGTGGACGAACTCTTTGCCGGACGGGTGCCGCAGGTGCGTTCCGGCGCGCGCCGTGAAAGTACGTTGGTGGACAGGACGGACGCGATGCTGCTGGTGGCCGGCCAGACGCCGGCCAGCGTGGAGATCAACGGCCATCGCGCACGCGTTTCGGGCATCTCCATGGGCTTCGCTTCGTTCCTCGGCTCGCCTTACGTATTCACGGGCTATCGGGACGCCATCGACTATTTGCGCGTTCCTCCGGAACAAGCCATGTTCGTGCTGGTAAAAGCCAGCCCCGGCGCGGATCTGGTCCCGCTCCGCGACCGGCTGCGGAGGCGCTTCCCAAATTACGACGTCTGGACCCGCGCAGAGTTTTCCTGGCGCGCACGCACCTACTGGCTGGTGCAGACCGGCGCGGGTGGCGCGCTCTCGCTTTCGGCCCTGCTTGGCTTCCTGATCGGTCTGGCAATCATATCGCAGACTACTTACGCCACTACCATGGAGAACATCGAAGAGTACGCCACGTTGAAAGCCATGGGCGCGTCGCGCGGATTCGTGCGCGGCGTGGTGCTGCTGCAATCGCTGTGCTGCGGCGCTTGTGGCGCGTTATTGGGATTCGTTGCGGTGGATCCCGCGGCCAGCCTGGCCCGGTCCATCGTGACTTGGGTCCTGGTGCCGCGTTGGACGTTCGGCGCAGTCTCGGCTACCACCCTGCTGATGTGCGCCCTCGCCTCGGTCATCAGCGTGCGCGCCGCTACCCGCGTCGAGCCCGGGAGGGTCTTCCGTGCCTAACCGCAATACATCCGCGCTGGCCGTGGAGAACGTGCATCTATCCTACGGAAGCGGCCCCGCCGCCGCGGCAGTGTTGCGCGGCATCACGGCGGCGTTTTCACCCGGCGAACTGACGCTGCTCATGGGCCCTTCCGGCAGCGGCAAAACGAGCCTGCTCTCGGTGCTCGGCTGCATTCTGCGGCCCGATTCCGGAGAGGTGCACGTGCTGGGCGAAGCGGCCGCGCGGCTGGGTGAGGACGCCCGCACCCTGATCCGGCGGCGGCGCATCGGGTTCGTCTTTCAGGCGTTTCGGGTTTTTGAATCGCTCACCGCGCGCGAGAATGTCGCGCTGGCGCTCGAACTGGCGGGCTTCCGCCGGCGGGAGCGGCTCGCGCGCGCCGATGCGGTGCTCACCGAACTGGGACTTCAAAGCCGCTTGCATCGCAAGCCGAAGGAGTTGAGCGGCGGCGAGAAACAGCGTGTGGCGCTGGCACGCGCCATCGTGCACAATCCGCCCATCGTACTGGCCGACGAGCCGACCGCTTCGCTCGACACCGAAAGCGGATTGAAGGTGGCCGCGCTGCTGCGGCACATCGCCGAAACCCAGAAGCGCATCGTCGTGGTCGTCAGCCACGATGAGCGCCTACGTGTTTTTGCGCATCGCTGTCTGCACATCCTGGACGGGCGAATTCTGGAGGAGAAACAATGAAACGTCGATTCAGTCTGGCAATCCTGGTGGCGGTCTGTATGTTGTCCCTGGCCGGCTGCCACACCGGCGGCTCCGTAGCGGGACTACAGGCGGCCACCACCAACTCATCCGCGGAGGCCCCCTTGCTGGCATGCCCCGGCCGGGTCGAAGCGCGCGCCGATCCGTTGGACCTGGGCGCCGCGGCCAACGGCGTATTGGTCAGCCTTCCAGTCCGGCAAAACGATCGCGTGCATGCCGGCCAGATCCTGGCGCGCATCGATTGCTCCGATGTGGCCGCGGAGGTGACCCAGTACGAGTCCGAGCGGGATGTCGCTGTGCGCACGCGCGCCCGTATGGTGGCGGGCGGCCGTCCCGAAGATCGCGCGGCGGCGGACGCGCGCGTGCAGGCAGCCGAAGCCGCCCTGCGCGAACGCCGCGCCTGGTATGAACGCATGCGGAAGCTGGCCGTCAACGACGATATTTCGAAGAGCGATCTCGACCGGGCCGAACGCGAGTGGCGCGTGGCCGAAGCCGATCTGAGAACCGCCGTCGAGCAACGCCACTCGGCCGCCGCCGAGCCTCTCGCCGAAGATCTCGCTAAAGCCGACGCCGAGATCAAAGCCGCCCAGGATCGCATCGGCGCGGCGAAGGCCCGTCTGGACAAGTGCGCCGTTGTCTCTCCCATCGACGGCACCGTGTTGCGAACGTACGCCACGACCGGCGAATTCCTTAGCGCGGCTTATCCCAAAGCCATCCTGACCGTGGCCGATCTGTCGCGGCTGCGCGTGCGCGCGGAAGTGGACGAGCAGGACATCGCCAAAGCGAAGGCCGCCGTCCGGGTGTCTGTCATCAGCGACGCATGGCCGGGCAAAACCTTCGCGGGCCGCATCGGCCGGCAGGCTCCGGTCATGGGCCGCCGCCGAACGCTCACCGGCGACCCCGCGGAAAAAAGCGACCGCGACGTACTCGAGTGGCTCGTCGACCTGCAGCCCCCCGCACAGGAACTGCCGTTAGGGTTGCGCGTCACGGTCCAATTCTGGCCCTAAATTGGGGCCTGGGGGGCGGGCTTGAGCCCGCGCGGGGCTTGAGCCCTGCAGCGGCGCATGGCGCCGCCCCACCACGAAAGTTCGTCACAGAAACTTGGCGACGCGCTCGCGGAAGCGCGTGTAGATCCACGAGACGCCCAGCAGGATAACTCCCAGTACGATGAACGAGCAGATGCGCGGCAAGGTCTCCAAGTGGCGCAGGTCCCACACGAACAGCTTCAGGATGCAGCCCAACAGCAGCGCCAGGCCGGAGATACGGAGCACGCGGTCGCGCAGCGGAAAGCCCGACGTCAGTAGGATGACGCCCTGGATGCCGTAGGCCATCGTCAACATGCTGCCCGAGATCCTGTAATACAGCAGCAGCGTGGTCAGGGTCGTAGCCAGCAGCGAGAAGTACAGCCGCTGGCGTCCGTCGCGCGGCGACACGATCTGCGCGGCGCAGAAGCAGGCAATCGCGGCAGTGGCCGGCCACACGGCCGCGGCCGTATCCGGCAGATTGAACATCGTAAAAACATACGCCAGCGCCGCGGCGGCGCCGCTCTGCCAGACGAACGCGTCGCGCTGCCGCGCGGCCAGCAGCAGCGCCAATGCCACCGCAGCCCATGCCGCGGCGACCGTCTCCGCGGGCAGCAACGCCCACAAGGCCACAAAGCCGAATACCAGCCCGATAGACGAAGCTCCGATCAGTACCACGCCGCCTTCCTCGCGGCGCGCACGCAGGGCGATGGCGTAGGCCAATAGCGCAGCCCACAAAGGCATCAGACGAAGATCCCACGGGCCGGAATTATGCAGGCCAACCGCGCTGAATACCCAGACACGGCACGCGCCCACTACCGCAGCCGCGTAGGCCATCCGGCGGAGGTCGTCCGGCAGGCGGCGCAAACCCAGTTCCAGGATCAAAACCGCCAGCGCCATCCAGGCAACGCCCAGATACTCGCCCGGCGCCAGCCGCCACACCAGCGCCATCAGCGCCGCCACTGCCAGGCCCGCGCCGCCCAGCCGCACCAACGTGCGTTCGTCTTCCGCAAAGCGACCGGTTCCCGACCATAGCGCGCACAGGACGGCCGCGTAGCAGACCCCCGCCGCGACAGCCAGCGGCAATTCCCGCGTCTCCAAAGCAGTCCCGGCCAACCCTACCGCCAGCAGCAGGTATCCCTGCAAGCGGAAATCGAACAATCGCCGCCACCAGCCGAAGGCAAATGCGCCGGCCGCCGCGGCTTGCCACGCCACACTGCGGTATGGCTCCTGCGTTCTCTTTCCGATCACCAGCGCCGCCATCGCGGCCCCCGCGAAGCCGTAGAACTGGTCCGCCGCGCACAATGCGCAATTCACATAGAAGACCACGGCGTCGAGCGACGCTACCGGCGCCCACTGGTCGAGCGGCAACGTCCACATGCGGATGGCCAATAGCCGCAACACTTCCACGCCGAACAGCGATGTGCCCAGCCAGCGCAGATACGGCGCGCGCAGCCGGATCCCGGCCAGGTAGAAGATCTCCGCTTCCACTACCAGCCCTGTGGCGATCCACTGGTGGTCGAGCTTTTGGAAGATAGCCGCCGCCGCCAGCGCCGCGGTCAGCGTGGCTGCGCCGTGCCATTTGCCGGAGCGAATGCGCGCCACGGCGCTCACTACGTATGCGCCTGCCGTTGCCGCCAGCAGAATCCAGAGCCGGTCCGGCGCGGCGGTTTGCCACTTCAACACCGATAGGCCCAGGAACCCGACGGCGTTGAGCGGCAGCAACCACGCCTCCGGATGCAACACATCGAAGATTTCAAACAGCAGCCAATACGCGGCGAAAATGGCCTCCGCCCGCCACAACGGCGCGCCTGTGTCGCCGCGCATGACGACCACGGCATAGGTGGCGATCAAGCCCAGCATTGCCATGCGCGTCCACGCGAAGCGGTGCGTCACGTACAGCAACGAAGCCGCCAGTGGGACCAGCGCCAGAAAGGGCAACGACGTCATGTCGGTGATGGCTAGCGTGCCAAATGCCACGAAGTACGCCAGCCCGGTGACCGTTTGGGAGCGGTAGCGCAGCGAGTGTGCGATCATTCCCGTGGCCACCGCCAGCAGCAGGATGGCGCCCATGACGGGGCTGTCGATGACGCGGGCCGCTTCCACTGCGTGCATGGCGTAGACCGTCACGTAAAGTCCGGCCCAGCCGCCGCCCAGCAATCCGCGGGCGAAGATGCGGTAGCGTTCTTTCGATTCGAAGGTCGCGCCCGCCGCCAGCAGAGTCAGGCTCGCCACCAGACAGATGATCACGCGTCCCAGCGGTCCGAATTGCGTGAATGAATAGCGCAGCAGCAGCGCCAGTCCGACCACCAGGACGAATACGCCGATCTTGTTGAGCAAGCTTCCGCCGAGTATGGTTTCCCATTCCCGTGGGACAGGGCCATGCCCTGTCGTGGGTGGTGCGGCGGGAGCAGGCTGCACATGCGGCGGTTCGACACGCGGCGGTTCCACACGCGGCGGCTCAATCGTGGGTGCCGCCATCCGCACAGGCTGCAGCTCCGGCGGAGGCGCGGGCGCAACCGGCGCCGCCGCCGGCGCAGGTGGCGCGACCGCCCGGCTCTCCTGCTCGTAAACGCGCGCGGTTAGCGCCGCGATAAGCGACTCCATGCGTGCCAAGCGGCTCCGCAAGACCACCCAGCGGATCACCAACACTACGATCAAACAGAGGATGAGGAAGATATCCACGCTGGCCTCCCGTCCGCCGCCACCAACTCCTCTGCGCGCTGTCTCAATGCGCGCAGATCCAGCTTTCCCGTGCCGAGCTGCGGAAGCGCTTCCACCCGATACAAATTCTCCCGCTTCGGAATCCACAAGCGCGGTAGATCCGTCTCCGTGAGCTTCCGCCACAATTCCGCCGGCTCCATCGAGTTCACATACAGAGCGGCCAGCCGCTCGCCGCGCCGGTCGTCTGCCACCGCTGTCACCGCACAGGGCGCGGCTCCCAACACGCCGGCGATGGCGTCTTCAATCCGCAGATGCGGCACCATCTCACCCGCGATTTTGCTGAAGCGCGAGAGCCGGTCTGTGATGCGGATGAAACCTTCGTCGTCGATGGCTGCGATATCGCCCGTGACGTACCAGCCATCGTGCAGGGCCTCGGCGGTGCGCTCCGGCTCGGCCAGGTAGCCCAGCATGCGGTTCGACCCCTTCACCAGCA
>Ga0181526_10001562_pt1 | contig 21491 bp, 17 predicted proteins | sample PEATcosm2014_Bin_35_FD_119750 | JGI IMG/M metagenome (GOLD analysis project Ga0181526, IMG submission 119750) | Peatland microbial communities from MTU Mesocosm Facility, Houghton, MI, USA - PEATcosm2014_Bin06_30_metaG | ecosystem: Environmental > Terrestrial > Soil > Wetlands > Peat | place...
CCAAGATACGATACGGCGCACCGGGCGTAGTGATCCGCGGCATGGCGACGCGTCGGTTCAGTAGGTCAATGCCGGTATAGTCCGCATAGCCGGCAACGGCCGCTAGCTCTTTGGCGGTGTACTCACGTTTCGGATCGATGCTCGCTGCCGTCTTCTTTTTTCCGCGGTTTACGCGCGGCGCAGCGCCACGGTGCCACTTCTCGAAAAACTCGCGAATCGTCATCGCGAAGCGCTTCGTGCTCGCGTTCTGCCTCGATGGAAGGTCGAAGTAGAGTTTCGTGTCTCCGTCCAGGCAGAATTGGCGGTGCGTGTTAAATTCCGCGAGAACGAAGCGCGGAAACGTAACCTCCAGCGTGGTCAGGCGGATTCCGGCCGGACTCGTCGAGTCCAGCAACACGCGCGCGTTATAGGCCACGATCGAGAGCCGGCCAGCTCCTTTTAAGCTCTAGCCGCGATACCGGAGAAAGGCTGGAACGTCGATGTCGTCCATGCTGACGGGGGCGACGGCGTCGAGCTTACTCGTTTCGAAGGCGAAGCTCTGCGCGCGATTACCGCGCCGCGGTCCAAAGCCGGCTGCCAGGACGGTGACGCGCACTTTGCCGGTCATCGTCGGATCTATCGACGCGCCGAAGATGATCTGAGCGTCGGAGTCGACGGCACGGCTGATCATCTCTGCCGCCTCGTTGACTTCGTACATCGCCATGTCGGGGCCGCCGGTGATGTTGAAGATGACGCCTTGAGCCCCTTCGACCGTCGTTTCAAGCAGCGGCGACGCGATTGCCTTTTGTGCGGCGTCGGCGGCGCGGTGCTCGCCGGTACCCTCGCCGATACCCATCATCGCCGAGCCTGCGTCGCTCATGACCGTCTTGACGTCGGCAAAATCTAGGTTGATCAGCCCCGGCTGCGTGATCAGATCGGTGATGCCGGCGATTCCTTGACGCAAGACGTCGTCGGCATACGAAAATGCCTCATTGAGCGGGGTCTTCTTCTCGATAACCTGCAGGATGCGCTCGTTGGGGATCGTGATCAGGGTATCGACCTTGGCTTCGAGCTCGGCGATCCCGTTCTCCGCGATCTGCATGCGCTTTCGGCCCTCAAAGGCAAACGGCTTGGTGACGACGGCGATCGTCAACGCGCCCGACTCCCGCGCGAGCTCCGCAATCACCGGCGCGGCCCCAGTTCCCGTGCCGCCGCCCATGCCCGCGGTCAGAAAGACTAAGTCGGCGCCCTCCAGGATCAGGGAAAGATCTTCTCGGGACGATTCGGCCGCTTCGCGTCCCAGCGTCGGGTTCGCGCCCGCGCCCAAGCCACGCGTTTGACCGCCTCCGATGTGAACGCGGTTCTCGGTCAGAGAGCCGCGCAACGCCTGCACGTCGGAGTTGACCGCATAAAAGTCCACGCCGGCCAAGCCGCCGGTCAGCATGCGATTGACCGCATTACAACCGCCGCCGCCAATCCCGATCACTTTGATCGTTGCCGCGTGCGCGGGCTCCGAGACAGAACGTCGTGCGTCAGCCATTTCTTTGGGTTCCTCCGTCGGAAAGAAGTTTAAGTCCATAAATCCGCCAACCATCGCTGGATTCGGGGAAAGATTCCGCTGCGCCGTCTCACGTGCGATGCATCGTCACCCGCTCCATTAGTGCCAAAGACGACGAGTCCTATTGCCGTTGAGTATTGCGGCATCGTCATCGCGTCGGTCAAGCCGCCGATCGTGTTCGCCGTCCCGACGCGAACGGGCAACTTGAAAACTTCCTCGGCGAGCGGTTCGATGCCGGGCAGAAGCGCGCCGCCGCCGGTAAGCACGACTTCGCCGAGAACGAGATCGCGCGGCACGTTCTCGACGATTTTTTGCCGAGCCATCCGCAACGTCTCCAGGACGCGTGGCACAATGATTTGCCGAAGCTCGGCCGTGGCGTGCTCGCGCGTCGCTCGGCCGTCCAGCGTACGAACGCTGAAGACGGCTCCGTTTTCGCCGGCGCCCAAACGTTTCTTTACGTCTTCTGCCTCCGCAAGCGTCGTCTTCAACCCCAGCGAGACGTCGCTGGTGAGCACGTTGCCGCCTACCGGGATCGTGGCCGTGTAGATCGCACTGCCCAGCGAGTAGACGGCGATGTCGGTCGTGCCACCGCCGATGTCCAGAAGCACGACGCCGACCTGCTTCTCTTCCTGGAGTAGCGTCGCAGCGGAGCTTGCGAGCGGCTCGAAGACGACGCCCTGCGTCGCCAGCCCCGCGCGTTCGACGCACTTGAGAACGTTGGTGATGAAGCTCGTGCTGCCCGTGACGATGTGCGTGTCGACTTCCAGCCGACCGCCGGACATGCCGACTGGATCGCTAACGCCCTCTTGGCCGTCGACCGTGAAATAACGCGGGAGAGCGTGGATGATCTGCCGGTCGCTGGGCAGATTGATGATCTTACTGGCGTCGATGACCCGCCGCACGTCGCCCGCGGTCACTTCCCGGTCTTCGCCGGAAACGGCGACGACCGCTCGGTTATTGGTGCTTCGAATATGGTCGCCCGTGATGCCGACGACCGCCTCGCTGAAGTGGATCCCGGCCATTCGCTCGGCCCTTTCGGTCGCCGCTTCGATGGACTTGATCGTCTCGTCGAGGTCGACGACCACGCCCTTGCGCATCCCGAGTGTCGGAGCCTCGCCGAATCCGATGATCTCGAGACCGGATGGGCCATTCGTCGCAACGACCATGCAGGTCTTGGTCGTTCCGATATCGAGCCCGCAAACGGTCTCGTGCTTCATGCGCTCCGTCACCTATCCTAGAATTGCCTCGGTTGGCCACAATATATTGTGGTTCAGCCGCCCGACTCCTACTACGTATAGCCGAACCCGGGTCGATTGCCAAGCCTTTGCGGGCCCGGCGTCATCTCCTTGAGGACAACCCGCGCAAAGATGTGGAGAGGTTGTGCATTAAAACATCTGAAAAACCGCGGCATCGCCCCTGGAAGCGAGGCCGAAGTTCGGGTATTATGCTTCATTAAGCACACTATTCACCCGTTGGGAGTTCGCTCTTGAAACGCACGCTTTCTTTGCTCGCCGTAACCTTTTCGTTGCTCGGTCCGGCCACTGCCCGCGCAGCAACGGTCAGCTCGACGGCAATTCCCGACGGCACCTATACCGTAAAAGTAGAAAAGATCGTTGATTCGAAACACGTCCAAGTGGTCATGGATAACGGCTCGGAGACGACGTTGACTGCCGGACGGTCGACCGTCGACTTTTCAAAGATACAGCCGTCCGACCAGATAAAGGTTTCGATCATCCAGGGAACCGTGATGGTCTATCTCGATCTCACGAGCCACTAGCGAACCTCTCAACAAGTCGCTGCTGCACGAAAACTCTTTTGTGCCGCAGCGAATAGCGGTCTAACGATGGATTCGGAGGAACGCAACTGTTACGAGGTCGATAGGAGCAGGCACATGATTGATTTCCGTTTAGCACCTTATCCTTTAGGCGTTTGCGCGGCTGTTGCCATGCTTGCGGGGTGCGGCGGACGCGCCGGTAACGGCGTCGTGCCCAGCAATGCCATCCCTAACTCGTTTCCCTACCACAAATCTTTTTATTACACGGGCGCGGCGCAGGATTTCAAAGTTCCGGCAGGCGTGAGGCAAGTCAAGGTCATTGCTCGGGGCGCTCACGGCGCTCACAGCGTCGCGTCCCCCGAAGCCTATGGCGGGCGTGTTGATGCCGTTATTCCGGTCACCCCGGGAGAGCATCTGGCTACGTCGGCGGCGACGCTCCCGGAGCGACTGGCGGCTTCAATGGCGGCAGCAGTGGCGGCTCTAGCACCTACAGCGGACAGGACGGCTATGGCGGCGGCGGGGCGTCCGACGTGCGCGAGGGCGGTGACGCGCTTTCGGATCGCATCGTGGTCGCCGGCGGCGCTGGTGGCGAAGGTGGATTGGCCGGCGGTTCCGGCGGCGCCGGCGGCACCACATGTTTCGGAAGCTACGGAAATGCCGGCGATAATGGCGCGATCGGCGCTGGCGGTTCCGGCGGGAGCGGCAGTCCGAGCGGTCACAGCTACGTCGCCGGTGGTGGCGGCGGCGGTGGCGGTTTTTACGGCGGTGGTGGCGGTGGCGCCGGTTGTTCCTCCTACAGCAGTTATGTTTCCGATGGCGGCGGAGGAGGCGGCGGATCGGGGTACGCTGAGTCTCGCGCCACAGACGTGCAGATGTGGCAAGGGTGGAAACAGTCGGCGCGTAACGGCCTAGTCGTCTTCAGCTGGTAGCCGGCGTCCGCTTAGCGATAGACGACGACAGGGGTTGCCGGCGCGCGTACGTCGACGGCCGAAATACTGAGTTGACGGCGCACGACCTGCGCCAGAATGGCGTTAATCAAGCGCACTTTCCGCCCGAGGTCGTTGGGCTCACCGAGAAGCAAACGCGGGCCGCCGGCGATGCTCGCGACGACGTCGCCGTACCGATCTAAGGTAAGCGCTGTCGGAGTCAGTCCATTGGAAGCCATCGCCGCATAGACGTCGCGCAAGACAAACGCGTCGCGCGCGGTCACGAAGGTGCCCGGCAAGAGGCTACGATGCAAAGAAAGCACGAACGACGGCAACGACTCGTCGCCCGTAGCCGGCGAAAGGACTCGCAACGCGCGGTCGACGACGACGCTCTGACCGTCGCTCGTGAGAATGGCGAAGGGCACGCGCTCGCTGACGGCAATCCTGAACGATGCCGGCGGTAGCCGGTGAATCGAGACTGTCCCGACGATCGGAATCGTGCGAATGCGAGCGGCGATCGTCCTGGTGTCGTCCAGCCAGATGCTCCGGTTCGGTGGAATATCCGCAATGCGTAGAATTTCGCTGCTCGGGACGCGGCGGTTGCCGGTAACCGCGACCTGCCTTGGATCGAAGCCGGACCACATCGTCAGAAACGCGCCGGCGGCCACGGCGAGCACGCCCGCAAGCGCAATCATAATCCAAAACGGCCGAATGCGTGCGGCCGCGGAGCGCTTGACCCTTTTCGATTTGACGTAACTCTTACTCATGGCATCACGTAACGTTCGATTGCTTCGGCCACACCGTCGTGTTCGAGGTCGGCGACGACGGCGTCGGCAACCGCTCGCAACTCCGGGGGCGCCGAGCCCATTGCAATCCCCAAACCGGCCGCTGCGAGCAGCGGGGCATCGTTCCAGGAATCGCCGATCGCCGCCGTCTGTTCCATCGGGACCCCGAGGCGCGCCGCCACAAATCGCAGTGCGGCGCCTTTATCGACGGTTGGATCGAGCACTTCGACGAACTCCGGCAGACTGCGCGTGACATACGCGCGATCGCCCAATGCGGCGTGGAGCTTTTCGGCATATGCCGCCGCCTCGGGCGCGTCGGCGACCACGACGGCCTTCGTGGCGGGGCTGTAAGCGAAGGCTTCGCGCAGCGACGGCACGACGACCGGCTCGGTCATCGCTAGGGATGCGTAGAGGTCGGAGAAACGGTTGCGCGCCTCGCAGTAGTACTCGTCGTTGCGGTAGAGCTGGAGGTGCATGCCGTCGCGCTCCGCCATTACCGCTAGTTCTCGAACGATCTCGTTGCTCAGCGCGGCGTGCTGCAGGATTTCGTCGGAGGCGGGATCGACGATCGCCGCGCCTTGGTAGCAGATCAATGGGGCGTCGAAACTCAACTCGCGCGCGAACGGCAGCGTCGCTCGATACATGCGTCCCGTTACGAGGCAGCCCGCGATGCCCGCCTCGGTCATGCGCTCGATCGCGGCCCGGACGGGCTTCGCAATGGAAAGGTCGCGGCCGACCAGCGTTCCGTCGACGTCGAAGGCTACGAGACGAATCAACTGCCGAAGCGCATTCGAGCCGCTTGCGCGTGGTGGGGAAGGTCGTCAGCATCGGCCAAGGCCGATAACGCTCGCGCATCGATCGTCATTCGATCCGAGCTGTTTTCGACGACGCTGATCGTCCGCGTGAAGTCGGCCAGACAGAGGCTCGACGAGAAGCGCGCGGTGCCCGAGGTTGGCGCGACTCGGTTCGTTCCGGCCAAATGTTCCCCGCTGACCAACGGCGTCGCATCTCCGATAAAGACGGTCCCTGCAGTAAAAGCCCTCTCTAAGTATTCCCAAGCATCGCGTACCTGCAGGCATAAATATGCCGGCGCAAAGCGATTGAGGACATCCAAGAGCTCGTCTCGTGATGACGCCGCGATCAAACGGCAGTTCTGCGAGATCGCACTGCTGACGAAGTCGCTGCGCTCCAACGCCCGGAGGTCGAGTGTATCGATGAGCTGGGCGACTGCGTCCAACAGCGGTCGCGATTCGGAGAGCACGGCCAGACGCGTCACTCCGGGAAGCTCGGCCACGGAAAGAAGCTCGCCGACGATATACTCGCTGTTGGCGCCCTCATCAGCAACGACCAAAACCTCCGGTGGCCCGGCCAGCGCGTCCACTCCGGATCGCCCGAAGACTTGCCGCTTGGCTTCGGTCGTCCAACGACCGCCCCGACCGACGACCTTATCGACGCGCGGGAGCGTTCGCGTTCCGAGCGCCGCGGCCGCAATCGCCGCGGCGCCGCCGACGGCGTACAGCTCGTCGACGCCGCAGAGCGCGCACGCGAAGAGCAGCGGTGCTGAGAATAATCCGGCCGGGTTGGGTGGCGAGAGGACCGCTATTCGCGACACTCCGGCAACCTTTGCCGGAACCGCGCCCATGAGAATCGAGGTCGGTGCGCCCGAGCGCGCCGCGTAGACCGCGACCGAACGCAAGGGCCTGCGCACCAACGCGTAGCGCGTTCCGTCCTCTTCCACGTATTCGATATCGGGTTGCCGCTGGCGCCGATGAAAACGCGCCAAACGTTCCTTTTCCAGCTCTAACGCGACCGCGATTTCAGCCGGAACGAGTGAACGCGCGCTTTCGAGCATCGGGATCGGCACGCGCAGGTCGGATAGTTGAAAAGCTTCGCAATCGAACTGGCGCGTATATTCCAGCAAGGCGTCATCGCCGCGCGCCCCGACGTTCGCGATGATGGCCGCAACCTCATCGACTACCGCTGGAGGCATGCTCCAGCCGGTATCGAGCACGCCGGCCAGCGCGCCGTGGTCGCTAGCCCGAACGACTTTCACCCGTACGCGTCCAGCCGGCCTTCGCGCACGCCGCTGGGAGCGAAGATGCGCTCGAGCTCGCTGCGAACCCGCGCGTCGCCGGCGATGGCGCGCGCGACCCGTTGAGAACGTCCTTGCACGTGCATGACCACCGGTACCTCACCCGGCCAGTCGTCGATCAAACGAGCCAGCCGGTCGATCTGGTCGCGATGCGTTACGTCCACGTGCCAGCCGCTCGCATCGGCGGCAATCGCAGCTGCCGGCGGCGGCACGAAGGTAGAAACTTCGTTCGCCGCAACCGAAAGCTCGACGTTCGGTTCGTCGCCGGGTGCCGCGCCGGGACGTTCGCGCAATCGGAGGCGCCCTTTGACGATCAGTATCGCGTCGGGCTCGAACAGGTTGGTAAACTGCGCGTACGCCTTCGAAAACAGCACGACGTCGCAGAAACCCGTCGTATCCGCGAGCTGCGCGATCAAGATTTGTTGACCCGACTTCGTGAGGCTGCGCCGCACCGCCGTCACGGTCCCGGCAATCGTGACCTGGGCGTCCTCTTGCTGCTTCGCCAACTCCCGCAGCGGCATCGCGCCGGCGCGCCGCAGCGCCGGGACGAGTTCGGCGAGCGGGTGGCCGGAGACGAACATTCCGAGCGTCTCACGCTCCCACGCCAACATCTCGCGCGTCGTCGGCGCCGCTACGCTCGGGAGCTTCGGCACCAGCGGCGCCGATTCGGTGGTGAGGCCGCCGAAAAGCGAGACTTGTCCCAACTCTGCGTCGCGCGTCGTCCGAGCTGCAAGTTCGAGTGCCGTATCCAACGCCGCAAGGTTTTGCGAGCGGTTCCCGGCGAGGCCGTCGAGCGCGCCGCATTTGATCAGCGCCTCGAGCACTCTGCGGTTGACGTGCCTGGCGTCGACGCGTGAGGCCAGGTCGAACAGATCGGTAAAACGTCCGTCCGCGTCCCGAGCCTGGATGATCGCCCGGACGGCGCCTTCGCCAACGCCCTTAATCGCCGCCAACCCGAATCGAATCGCGCTCCCTACCACCGCGAAGTCGACGAGGGACTCGTTCACGTCCGGGGGCAGCACTTCGATCTGCAACTTCTTGGCTTCGTCGATGTACTCGACGAGTTTGTCGGTTTTGTCTTTCACCGACGCCATCAAAGCCGCCAAATACTGAAGCGGATGGTTCGCCTTCAAGTACGCGGTTTGGAGCGCGATCCAGGCGTACGCCGCCGCGTGCGATTTGTTGAAACCGTAACCGGCGAACGGCTCGACGAAATGGAAGATTCGCTCGGCCAGCGCTCGATCGATGCCCGACGTTGCGATCGCTCCAGAGACGAACTTCTCTTGATAGAACGGGATCTTCTCCTTCTGCTTCTTTCCCATGACCTTCCGCAGCTCGTCGGCTTCGCTCATGGTGAATCCGGCGATCTCGCGCGCCATCTGCATCGCTTGTTCTTGATAGACGGCGGTCCCGTACGTCTCGGCTAGAATCGGCTCGAGTTTCGGATGCAGGTACTGTGGCGTCGAACGCCCGTGCTTGTTGGCAATGTATTGGGGGATCCAGTCCATCGGACCGGGGCGGTAGAGCGCCACGAGCGCCACGATGTCTTCGAAACGTGAGGGCTGCAGATCCGCGCAGACGCGTTTCATTCCCTCGGACTCCAGCTGAAAGACGCCCATCGTCTCGCCGCGCCCCAGCATCTCGAACGTTTTGGGATCGTCGATGGGAATCTTGGAGAGATCGAAGCTCTCATCGACCGTGCGCCGGATCTCGCGCACCGCATTCTCCATCACCGTCAGATTGCGCAGACCGAGAAAGTCCATCTTGAGCAGGCCGATCCGTTCGATCCAATCCATGTCGTATTGCGTATTGATGCCGCCGTCCCCAAATCGGACCAGCGGCGTGTATTCGATCAACGGCCCAGCCGAGATGACGACCCCCGCCGCGTGAGTCCCGGCATTGCGCGCCAATCCCTCGATCTCTTTTGCCGTATCCAGCAGCTTACGGATATCCGGACGAGTTGCGTAAATCGAGTTGAGCTCGGGAATCTGTTCGATCGCGCGCGAGATGCTCAAGCCTCCCGGACCCGACGGCACGAGCTTCGCGATCCGGTCGACGTCGGGCAGTGGCACCCCCAACGCTCGACCTGCGTCGCGGATCGCGGCGCGAGCCGCCATCGTTCCGAACGTGACGATTTGCGCGACGCGATCCTTGCCGTATTTTTCCGTGACGTACGCGATCACTTCGTCCCGCCGCTCGACGCAGAAATCCGTGTCGATGTCCGGCATCGAGATCCGTTCGGGGTTCAAAAAGCGTTCGAACAGCAAGTTGAAGCGAAGAGGATCCAGATCGGTGATTTGCAAGCAGTAGGCGACCAGCGAGCCTACCGCCGAGCCGCGACCCGGCCCCACCGGAATGGCGCGGTCGCGCGCGTACTTGATGAAGTCCCACACGATCAAAAAATACGAAGAGAATCCCATCTTCGTGATGACCGCGAGCTCGTATTCGAGGCGCTCGCGCAGCGAGGGGTCCGTTGCGATGCGCTCGTGGCCGTAACGCTCGACCAGGCCTTGCTCGCAGAGCTCGCTCAAATAATCCGCGTCGCTCTTTTCGGGCGCTCCCGAATCCTGCGGGACGTCGAACTGCGGCAGATGAAAGATCTTTTCCGGGATGCGAATATCCACTCGCTCCGCAATTTTGATAGTATTTTCGCAGGCCTCCGGAAGATCGCTCCAAAGTTCGTGCATCTCGTTGGGCGACTTCACGTAGAACTGATCGGAATAGAACTTCATCCGGTTGGTGTCGGAGACCGTCTTCCCCGTTCCGATGCAAAGCAGCACGTCGTGGGCCGAAGCGTCTTTTTGCTCGAGGTAGTGCGAATCGTTGGTTGCGACGATCGGTACGCCAAGTTCCCGCGCAATTCGCACGAGGCCGCCGTTGATGGCATCCTGTTCCGGCATGCCGTGGCGCATCACTTCGATGTAGAAACGGTCGCCGAAAATCTCGCGATAGGTCTTGGCATTCTGCCGCGCGGTCGCCTCGTCGCCGCGCAGCAGCGGTGCGGCGACGAGTCCGGACATACATCCGGAGAGGACGATCAGACCGTCGTTATGCTTTTCGAGAAGCTCTAGATCGATCCGCGGCTTATAATAGTAGCCTTCCAAGAAGCCTTTGGATACCAGCGCAACGAGATTTCGGTAGCCGATCAGATCGGCTGCGAGCAACGTTACGTGAGCTTCGTCCCTTACGCTGCGGTCCAGGCGTCCCCGCGGCGCCAGGTAGGCCTCACAACCGAGGATCGGCGTGAGACCGAACTCTCGCGCGGCGTAGTAAAACTCCATTGCCCCGTACATCACGCCGTGATCGGTCAGCGCCACTGCCGTCGCTCCGTCCTCGGCGGCTCGGCGACAAAGGCGATCGATCCGGCAGGCGCCGTCGAGGAGCGAGTACTCCGAGTGGACGTGTAAATGGACGAACTGGCTCACGCGCACGTCCGGGAACAAGGCACCCTAACGTTTACCGTAAGCGGCGCGAACGAACCTGCGTAAACGGAGCCGCACCCGCCGGTGGCGAACCTGCGCGACCGAAAGGAGCGTAAAAGGTAATGCAACTGGAACCGTACCTCTTCTTCCACGGACGGTGTGAGGAAGCGTTGAATTTTTACAAGGAGTGCCTGCGCGGAGAGATCGTCGGCATCAATCGCTTCGAGGGTTCGCCGATGGAATCGAACGTCGAACCGGATTTTCGCAATAAGGTCATGCATGCGAGCTTCGTCGCCGGCGACGTAAAGTTCATGGCCTCCGATGGACGACCCGGGCGCGGGCCGGACGGTGAGGACGACATCGCGCTCTCGTTGGCGACCAGCGACGCCGCGGAGGGCGAGCGCGTTTTCGCAGCTCTGGCGCAAGGTGGAACGGTGGACATGCCACTGGCGGATGCCTTTTGGGGCGGCAAGTTCGGAGCGCTTACCGACCGGTTCGGCGTACAGTGGATGGTGAGCATAAACTCCTAGCTGAGGATTTGGAGGCCGGCCTGCGCGCGCTGCGGGCCGGCGCAAGCGACTGGGCGTCACTGCCGGTGGGCGGGAAAGCTGCCGCCCTGTCGGCCTGCCGTGACTCGACCAGCCGCAACGCCCGCCGTTGGACGCAACGAGCGGCGCAGCTCAAGGGCGTCGCGGAAACGTCCCTCGCGGGCGAGGAAGCGATCACCGGGCCGTGGGCCGTCCTCGCGCATCTCAACCGCTACGTTGAGACGCTCGCGCAAATCGAGCGCTGCGGTTCGCCCGTGCTGGAAGAGCAGCGCATCCGGGCGCATTCGGACGGCCAGCTCGTGGTCGACGTCTTCCCGGCCACAGCGTACGATCGCTTTCTGCAGATCGGCCTGCGAGGCGAGGTTTGGATGCAGCCCGGCGTCACGCGCGAGACTCTGCCTCAGACGATGGCCACGTGGTACCGCCGGCCCAATCAACCAGGGCGCGTCTGCCTCGTTCTTGGGGCCGGGAACATCACGTCAATCGGTCCGCTCGACGTGCTCTACAAACTGGTGGCCGAGGGCTGCGCCTGCATGCTCAAGGTTCACCCGCTCTTTGAGGACCTCGGACCGATCTTTGAAGACGCGCTCGCGCCCTTGGTCGACGGCGGCTACCTGCGTTTCGCGTACGGAGGAGCCGACGTCGGCCGCTATCTCTGTACGCATCCGGCGGTCGACGAAATCCATCTCACCGGCGGGCAAGCGACGTACGACGCGATCGCCGGCGCCAACGCGAGCCACAAGCCGATTACCAGCGAGTTAGGTAACGTGAGCCCGGCGATCGTCGTTCCGGGCCGGTGGAGCGCTTCGGAGCTACGCTTTCAAGCCGAGCACCTTGCCACCGCCAAGCTCCATAACGGCGGCTTTAACTGCATCGGGCTGCAAACGCTGATCCTGCCGGAACGGTGGAGTCAGCGAACCGCGTTTCTTGCCGAACTTCGTCGCGTCTTTGAATCCGCGCCGCACCGCGGCGCCTCTTATCCCGGTTCCGAGCAACGGTATGCGGCGCTGTGCGCCGGCCGAGTGGCCACCGCGGGAATAATGCTGGAAGCCGATGCTTGCGACGCGGATGAGGCGCTCTTTAACACGGAAGCTTTCTGCCCACTGATGGCGGTCGTCACTATCCCCGGCGGCGACGTAAGCGCCTATCTTCGCGATGCGGTCGCCTTTTGCAACGACCGGCTGGCGGGCAACCTCGCTGCAAGTATAATCGTTGATGCCCGCGCCATGCACGACTACCGGCGCGAGGTCGACGAGGCCGTCGCCGCACTGCGCTACGGCTGCGTCGGCGTCAACATTTGGAGCGGAGTCGGGTTTTTGCTCCCGCCGTTGCCCTGGGGCGCTTATCCGGGGAATACGCCCGAGCACATCCGCAGCGGCATCGGCTTCGTGCACAATTGCCGGCTCTTTTCATCCAGCCAAAAGTCCGTGCTTTACGCGCCGTTCGTTCCGCCGTCGCGCCGGCTAAAACCGCCTTGGTTCCTGCGCCATCGCAATCAGGCTGAGATCGGCCTGGCGCTTTGCGAACTCGAATACGCAAAGTCCCCGCTTGCGCTGGCAAAGATCGGATGGCTCACGCTGACGGGTTAGCTAGGCCCCGCGAGCAAACAAGTTAACGCCAACGCGACGGGCGACAAAGACCCCAAGCGTGAACAAGGCGCCGGCGAACAGAGCGGAACCGATAGTATCGACGATGCGTGTGTACGCGTCAATCAGCGGATACGCTACAATCGTCAGCATCGCGAGCACGCAGACGGCGCTCAGCGCCCGCTTCATCCAAGCCTTCACACTACTTTCTGGTATGATCAGCAGCCAACTGCCATAAGCTATCAGGCCGACGACGGCGGATACCCTCGGATACGTGCGGAACACTTCGCCTCCCGAATTGTGCGGGAATAAATAGCTAACATCCGCCGCCAGCTCAAACGCGGTGAAGATCATCGCCGCGCTCCACAGCATGCGATCGCTCCACCGCGGATTCAGGAAGGCAATCCAGAGCATGACAAGGGCGCTCAGTCCTGGCACCGCGCCCGATATTAGCTGGAACGCACTCCCTATTAACCCCGCGAAGCTAAAGGTGCCGCGCTCCCACCTCGACAGCAGCGCAAAGTGGCGGGCCGTTTCATGAACCGATTGAGAGTACACTCCCAGAGCCGCAAACGCGACCAAAAGCACAACGCTAACCCACAACAACGGGGGCACCGCTCGCCACGGTATCTCGTTACGGTCAGGTATTAGCTCCACCGTAGCCTGACGGACCCCTACGGAATCGCGTGAGCCGTCTGAAGCATCTGCAGAACGGTCGGCACGGGTAGAGCGTAGACGGTCGCGCCCTTGCGCCCCGTCATCGTCGTCGCCTCAAACAGTGCGTCGTAAATCGACGCTTCGGTCGCCTCGGCCGTCGCGGTATAGAGCGCGTCCAGCGTGTCGTCGTCTTCGAGAATCGGCTGTTTTGGCGGCTCGACGGTGAAGTCGGCAATGCGTGGAAAGACGTGCGTCGTAGAGAATGCGAGGATGAGATCGCCGCTGCCGACCGACGACGTGAGTCCCGTTCGGGCCATTCCCATTGCTGCGCGCAACGCAAGGGCGCGCAGTTGACGGCTATCCAACGGCGCATCGGTCGCAATGACGATCACGATGCTTCCTTGGCCAAGACGCCCCCGCAGCGCCATCCGCTTCGGAACGACGGGCCGAAACTCGTTGAGGAGTCGCTCTCCCACGGGGACGCCCACAATGTGCAACTGCCTTCGGCTGCTGCCCGTATTGTCGTTCACCAGCACGCCGACGTGATATCCTCCGAGATCCGCGGGCAGGACGCGCGATGCCGAACCGATGCCGCCGCGAAAGCCGAACGCATTCATTCCGGTGCCGGCGCCAACGCTTCCACGAGCAAACTCTCCAGGCGTTGCGGAATCGAGAAGCCGTACGACGTCGTCGGCTGTGACCGCGCGGGCCTGGATATCGTTGAGAAAACCGTCGTCGCACTCGGCTACGACGGGAAGTGGAACGTCATCGCCTCTTCCGACCGCGGGATGATGCTCGATTACCCAACTGACGACGCCGTCGACCGCTCGCCCGATGTCGAGCGTATCGGTTAAAACGACCGGTTCTTCGAGATAGCCCGACTCCTCGATCCAATGCGTCCCCGTCATTTCGCCATTACCGTTGAAGGCGAAGAACGCGGCGGAGACTTTGCGGTCCCAGGGGTCATCATTGGGCAGAACCGCCGTCGCGCCCGTTCGTATATCGTCACCTGCGATTTTTGTCAGATGCGCAACCCGTACGCCGCCGACGTCCGTGATGGCGTCCAGCGGGCCGGACGCGAAGAATCCAAAATGAAAGGGTAAAACCGCAAGGACCGGGGCCAATAGTATCCACCGCATGCTTCCTGCTTTGGACTCCGCGAAACGGCGGCCTGCAGGCTCGCCTGCGCGGCCTGAGAAAGCACCATGGGAGCCTGGCACTGGCAGGTATAGAGGAGGGATTCGTCATTCTTTCGCTTCCGGAAAAGCTCAAGGTCGTCAAGCTTTGGGAGAACCTATCGGCTCCCGCGCTCATCGAACACGCAATCGCTCGAGGCGAAGGAGTCCTGGGCCCCTGCGGACAGCTCATCGTCGACACGCGTCCGCATACCGGCCGCTCGCCAAAGGATAAGTACTTCGTTCGAGAACCCTCCAGCGAAGCGCATATCGATTGGGGCGAAACGAACCAAGCGATTGACGCCGATCGCTTCGACGCGCTTTTCGAACGGGTGGCCGCCTATCTCTCGGAGCGAGAGGCCTATTCTCTCGATTGCTATGCCGGTGCCGACGAACGGTATCGCGTGCCGCTGCGCGTCTACACCGAGCTGGCCTGGCACAACCTCTTTGCGCGACACCTCTTTATTACGCCGCCAAGCCAGCAGCCCAACTTTGTTCCTGAGTTTACCGTCGTGGACGCCGCGCTCTTCCAGGCCGACCCCGAACGCGACGGGACGCGCTCGGGCACGTTCATCTTGGTCAACTTCGCGCAACGCATGATTTTGATCGGCGGCACGCGCTATGCGGGCGAGATCAAGAAATCCGTCTTTACCGTCATGAACTATCTCTTGCCGTTGCGCGAAACGCTGCCGATGCACTGCTCGGCCAACGTCGGACACAAAGGGGATGTAGCGGTGCTCTTCGGACTCTCCGGAACGGGCAAGACAACGCTGTCGTCGGATTCGAGTCGACCGCTGATCGGCGACGACGAACACGGTTGGTCGGCGGATGGCGTTTTCAACTTCGAAGGCGGGTGCTACGCGAAAGTCATTCGCCTCTCTGCCAGCGCAGAGCCCGAAATTTGGGCGGCGACCAACCGCTTTTCGACGGTAATCGAGAATGTCGTGTACGACGAACAGTCGCGTCAGCTCGACGTGGATTCCGATGCGAAGACCGAGAACACTCGCTCCGCCTATCCGCTGGAGTTCATTCCCAACGTCGTGCCGGGCAGCAAAGCGGGGCACCCCAACACGATCGTCATGCTGACGGCCGACGCGTTCGGAGTTCTGCCTCCGATCTCGAGGCTCTCTCGCGAGCAGGCGATGTATCATTTTCTTTCGGGCTATACAGCCAAGGTCGCCGGCACCGAACGCGGCGTTAGCGAACCGCAGGCGACGTTTTCCACGTGCTTCGGCGCGCCGTTCATGGTGCATCATCCGACGACGTATGCGCGGCTGCTCGGACGAAAGATCGACGAGCACGACGTCGATTGCTGGCTGGTCAATACGGGCTGGACCGGAGGGCCTTACGGCGTGGGCCACCGCATGGCGATCGCTCACACGCGAGCGATGGTCAATGCCGCAATCGAAGGCCGCATCCCCGACGAATACGAAACCGAGCGCTTTTTCGGTTTGAACGTTCCAAAGAGTGTGCCCGGCGTGCCGGGCGAAGTCCTCAATCCGCGCAACGCTTGGCCTGATAAGGTTGCCTACGACGAGCAAGCACGCAAGCTGTCGCAACTCTTCTACGACAACTTTAAGCGCTTCGTACCGCACGTTTCCGAGGCCGTCTTGGCGGTCGCGATCGAGCCGCTTGCCCGGTCCTAATCGAGCCTTCAGGCGCCTTTGAACCTCAGGGCGTAAGATCTGCGCATGAAGATTACCTATCTGGCAGCGGGCGCTTTAGCAGTCGCGCTCGCAATGCCGCTCGGCGCCTACGCCCAGCAAAGTCAGCCACAGGGCGTCACGGCCCAGCGCACGACCCCCGGCCCAGCGAAACTGCAGCACAGTTGGATGAAACGGCTCGGAAAGCTCAATCTTTCCGGCGACCAGCAACAACACATACAGTCGATGATCAATCAGTATTCCCAGGCTCATCCGCAAGGAAGCCCTCGCGATCGCGAGGCGAGCCGCGACCTGCGACGTCAGATCTTAAGCGTGCTCAACAGCGACCAGCAGAGTCAGTACCACGAGCAGATGCGCGCACACCGCGAGCAAATGCAGCAGCGTCGCGGACAGATGCAGCAGCAAGGATATCAGCAACAGCAGGGTCCAGGCCCGCAAGACCAAGGTGGCCCGCAGTACCAGGGTGGCCCGCAGCAGCAGTACCAGGGCGGCCCGCAGCAGTATCCAGGCGGCCCGCAAGGTGGCCCGCCGGATCAAGGCCCGCAGGGTCCGCAGGATCAGGGACCGCCGCCGGACCAAGGGCCGCCGCCAAGTCAGGGGCAACCGCCGGCATAGCTTGCGTGCGCACCAGCGCCCTTCCAAAGTGAGGGAAACCCGGCTTCGTTAGGTATAAGACTCCCAGTGCAGAGAAAAGCGATGCGTTCGGGAGTCTTTGATTTTCTTCTCCTCGTTTGCGCAGCTCTTGTTGCGAGCAGCTGCAGTTCGCACGCTCGCGCTGCAACGCAGTCGGCGAACCTTCGCGTTCCGAGCGGATTTCTTGTTGAAGCGATCGCGAGCGTCCCGTCCGCGCGAGAGCTCGTTGCGCTTCCGAACGGTAGCCTGATCGTTGGAACGCTCGGCCGCGACGTGTATCTCGTTCCCGATGCGGAAGGGCTTGTCGGTAACCCGCAGGTTTTCGCTACATTCGATGACGACCGCGCGGCCGGCGTTGCTCTTGCAGCGTCGGGCTCCGAGATCTACGTTGGCACGACGAATCACGTTTGGGCCATCGCTTACCACGGCGGAGCGAAGGCATCCAACGTTCGGCGAATCGCAGACGTGCGCACAGGGCCGATCGCTCCGGGGACGGACGGCGACATTCATACGACGACGTCCGTCGCATACGCCGCCGGTCGTCTGTACGTGGCCGCAGGTTCCTCATGCAACGCCACCGTTGACGGTGGGAAGAGCCCGTGTACGGAAGTGGATCGGACGCGGGCCGCCGTCTCCGTCATGAATCCCGACGGCTCCGGCCTAACGCAGCGCGCGAAGCGCATTCGGAACGCCATCGCACTAACCGTCAATCAAGAAACCGCTTCGCTTTGGGTGGGCGGTGCCGGGCAAGACGATCTTCCCTTCGGGCATCCGTACGAGTTTCTCGACAATCTTTCGGCGCATCGTGACGACGCCGATTATGGCTGGCCCGAGTGCGAAGAGGATCGGCACGTCTACTGGCCCGGATACGATTGCTCCGCGACCGTCGAACCGCTCGTGGAGCTTCCCGCCTACTCGACGATCATCGGTGCAACATTTTATCCGCAGCACGAGCGCGGAGCGTACGCCTTCCCGGCGCGATACGACGGCGGACTCTTCGCCGCAGCGCACGGTTCCTGGCACAGGGACGCCGGCGGCTGTTTCGCGGCCCCACCCCGCGTCGTCTTCGTCTCGATGGACGGCGACCGGCCGGTGAAACCGGTGGATTGGCAGAACCCAAATGCGCAATGGACGGATTTTCTTTCAGGCTTTCAAACCGGCTGCCGAACTCGAATCGGGCGCCCGACGGGCATCGCCGTAGGGCCCAAGGGCAGCCTCTTCGTTGCGGACGACGCTTCGGGTGAGATCTATCGCATCCGGCCACTGCATCCAGATCGGAGTTAATGCATGCATGATACGCTAGCGATCCTAGTCGGTGGCGGCCCTGCGCCCGGAATCAACAGCGTCATCGCGTCGGCGGCAATGGAAGGGTTCAAATGCGACCTGCGCGCGATCGGCATTTACGACGGCTATCGCGACCTCGCCGCCGGAGGCAAGCCAAAAACCGTCGAGCTTACGTTCGATCACGTCTCGCGCATCCACACGACCGGGGGTTCGATCCTGCGCACGTCGCGCACGAATCCCGCTAAGGACAAAGGGACGCTCGAGCGCTGCGTTACCGCGCTCGATTCGCTAGGAATTCGTTACTTGGTCTGCATTGGTGGCGACGACACGACGTACGGCGCGGCTAAGATCGCCGAACGCACCCAGGGCCGCATCGGCATTGCGACGGTTCCCAAGACGATCGACAACGATCTGCCGCTCCCCGACGACGCACCGACGTTTGGCTTCGAGACCGCGCGCTCGGTCGGCACCGGCATCGTGGAAACCCTCATGGAGGACGCACGAACGACGACCCGCTGGTACATCGTCGTCTGCATGGGGCGCAAGTCCGGTTCGCTTTCGCTCGGCATGTGCAAAGCCGCCGGCGCTACGGTTGCCGTTTTGCCCGAGGAGTTTCCGGAGCAAACGTCGCTCGCTTCGGTGACGGACACGATCGTCGGCTCGATCGTGAAGCAACGCTCGCTGGGGCGCGAGTACGGCGTTGCCGTCGTCGCCGAAGGGATCGCGGAGCGCGTCGGGGACGACATCGTTAACTCGGCGGACAATCTCGGGCGCGACTCCTTCGGGCACGTTCCGCTGGCTGACATTCCGCTCGGCGCCATCCTGCGCGACGCGGCGCGCAAGCGTCTGAGCGAGATCGGCGTCAACTCGGTCATTCACACAAAAGACATCGGCTACGAGTTGCGCTGCGCGACCCCGGTTTCTTTCGACGTGGACTATACCCGCACGCTTGGCTTTGGCGCGGTTCGTTATCTAGTGGGCGGCGGCAGCGGAGCGCTTATTGCATTGGCGGGCGGCTGCGTGCAGCCGATCAAATTAGAAGATCTACTCGATCCCGAAACGGGACGAATCCGCACGCGGCAAGTGGATACATCCACCGAAGCTTATCGCGTAGCGCGAGCTTACATGGTACGCCTGGAGCCGCCGGATTTCAGCGATCCCGAGCGCTTAGCGGAGCTTGCCGCGCAGACGAACCTCAAACCCGCCGAGTTTCGCGACCAGTTCCAATACGTCGCGCTCCCGTAGTCTTTGCGCTCCGGTTTACAAGGGAGGCCCAACGATCATTCGTCCCGCATGCGGCAGCTTTTCGACGTCACCGATATCCAGCCCGAAGTTGTCGGCGAGCAGGCGCGGCGGGTTCGACGCGAGCCACGACGAGATCGAGATTTCTTGATAGTCGGGGCTGTTGAACGCCACTAAGATTTGCGTTTCTTCGTTGCCGATCTGCTTGATGTAGTGGCCGAAGCCACGATTGATGAACGCGACGTTCCCCGGACCGAACTCGTCCTGCCGGTATTTTCCGTTTGCACCGAAGATGCCGATCTCTGAACGCCCCTTGATGTAGTATTGCCACTCGTCGGCGTTCGGGTGCCAATGCAGCTCCCGTAAGCCACCGGGCTGGATGGTTAGCAGCACTCCGGTAATCGTCGACGAGATCGGGAACTGTTGTTGCGAGACGAGCTGCTCGGTTCCGCCCTCGAACTTCAGGAGCGGCGCGGCCCCGAGCCGGAACTTGTGCTTGAGCTGGCTCGGCTGGAGATTGGGGTTGAGCGCGCTGGGGGGTGCCTCCGGCGGAACCTCACCCTGCACGATATAAACTTCCTTCTTCGCCAGCTTTGCAATCGTGGCCGGCGGTAGTTGCAGGTTCTGCGCCAACACGTCGGGCGGCGTGCACGCCATCCAGTCGGTGATGCTGAACGTCCCGAACTCCGAAAACCTTCCATCGTCGAAGATCAGCAGAAAGTGACACTCCGTCGGACCGAGTCCTTGGATCGAATGGCCGTGACCTTTCGGAAAGTACCAGACGTCGCCGGGTCCGAAGTCGGAAATCTCGGCGTCGCCCGACGGCGCGATGACCGTCACCCGGCAACGCCCGGTGATCACGTAGGCCCACTCGGCGGCGATGGCGTGCCAGTGCAACTCGCGCAACGCTCCCGGCTCGAGACGCATCGAAACGGCTGCAAAACTCGTCGATACGGGAAACTCGTTGATGGTGTGCTGGCGAGCCGAGCCGGCCGCTCCATCCCAACCCTTCGCGGTTTCGAGGTCGAACTTAAAATTCGGAAGATCGCCCATATCGTTTTCCAATTCTCCTAAATAGAAAGAGGCCCGTCGCTAGGCGACGCGCCTCTATCGTTGGAAAAAATCTGGCACCGTCCTACTTTCGAGGGGCCCTGCGGCCCGACTATCATCGGCGCTGGCGGGCTTAACTGCCGTGTTCGGGATGGGAACGGGTGGGACCCCGCCGCCATGGGCGCCAGAAACTTGGATCCCGCCGCGATGGCGAGCCGGAGCTCGAGCCGATCGCGTCGGGAAACTTGCAAAGCTGTACAGAGAAGAACTTCCAAATGTCACGAGAGCGTTGCGTAGTTAGTTAAAACTTCCGAGCTATTAGTACCGGTCAGCTCCACGCCTTGCAGCGCTTCCACCTCCGGCCTATCAACGTGGTAGTCTACCACGACTCTTCACCCTTACGGGATTGAGATCTCATCTTGGAGTCAGTTTCACGCTTATATGCTTTCAGCGTTTATCTGATCCGAACTTAGCTACCCGGCTATGCTCCTGGCGGAACAACCGGTTCACCAGAGGTTCGTTCGACCCGGTCCTCTCGTACTAGGGTCCAATCTCCTCAAATCTCCTACGCCCACAGCGGATAGGGACCGAACTGTCTCACGACGTTCTGAACCCAGATCGCGTACCGCTTTAATGGGCGAACAGCCCAACCCTTGGGACCAACTACAGCCCCAGGATGCGACGATCCGACATCGCGCGTGTCTCCATCGTTTCCGATGGCGCAGACTATATCTTCACCCTGCCCGAAAACTCGGGCGAGGGGCCGGCGTATGATAGCGGTCGTAGATTTGCTCGATTGCTCGAGCAGTAACTCGCTATCTCACCATTCCACGAGTGGAATGGTTCAGTCGTTACGGGGTCATGACGGTTGTATTTCCGCCAGACTTCCCACGGTATTGTCCTTGGCTCAGTCCAGGAGCCAGTCGGAGTTCACCGTTATAAGCCGGAACTTTAGATGATGTTTCCACCACCTCACCCCTTATGTTGAGGTGCCAAACCTCCCCGTCGATGTGGACTCTTGGGGGAGATAAGCCTGTTATCCCCAGAGTAGCTTTTATCCGATAAGCGACGGCCCTTCCATTCGGAACCGCCGGATCACTTAGCCCTGCTTTCGCA
>Ga0181526_10001565_pt1 | contig 21486 bp, 12 predicted proteins | sample PEATcosm2014_Bin_35_FD_119750 | JGI IMG/M metagenome (GOLD analysis project Ga0181526, IMG submission 119750) | Peatland microbial communities from MTU Mesocosm Facility, Houghton, MI, USA - PEATcosm2014_Bin06_30_metaG | ecosystem: Environmental > Terrestrial > Soil > Wetlands > Peat | place...
AGTCCTGCTCCGAACTTTACGGTGTCCATCTCGCCCATAGCAGTGCCAGTTCAACAGGGGTCGCAAGGAACAGCGACAGTCTCGACGACGGTTTCTGGTGGTTTCAACAATGCCATATCGTTGTCAGCGGTGGGTGTGCCGGCAGGTACTAGCGTGAGTTTTAGCCCCAGCACGATTGCCGCCCCGGGTGCGGGCAACTCGACGATGACCTTCAATGTGGGGGCTAGCACAGTCGTAGGAACATATCCCATCACGGTGAGCGTGAACGGTGGCGGAGATACGCAAAACCCAATCGCCACACTGATAGTCACCTCTTCGGGCCAGCCTAACTTTACGCTTGCCGCGTTACCTGCGTCCCTCTCCGTCGCCCAAGGCAATCAGGGAACATCAACCATAACAGCAACAATAGTCGGTAGTTTCAACAGCGCGATTAGTTTGTCAGCCTCGGGCGTGCCCTCTGGCACTACAGTAAGCTTTAACCCCCAAATCATTCCTGCACCCGGCGCCGGTAGTTCGACGATGAATATCACGGTGGGGTCAAGTACAGCCACAGGAACTTACCCGATCACGGTGACCGGCAACGGCGGGGGTATACAGCAAACCGCTACGTTTACGCTGACGGTGATTCAGCAAGGGTCGAGCTTTGCGATATCGGCCTCTCCTGCTTTGCTCAGTATTCCCCAAGGCAATCAGGGAACATCCACAATCACGACGACGCTCAGCGGTGGCTTCAACAGCGCCGTCACTCTGTCGGCGTCTGGGGTGCCTTCAGGGACGACGGTGAGCTTCAATCCCAACCCGATACCGGCGCCTGGCTCGGGCAACTCGACCATGACCGTCACAGTGGGATCGAATACATCCTCCGGAACTTATCCCATCACAGTAACCGGCAATGGTGGGGGCGTCCAACAGAGCACGACGGTGACGCTGACGGTCACGACCGGGGGGGCGAACTTCTCGATTTCAGCCACGCCTGCCTCCCTCACGATCGTCCAAGGGAATCAAGGGGCAACCGTAATAGCTACTACCGTCAGCGGTGGGTTCAGCAGTGCGATCAGTCTGTCGGCTTCAGGGGTGCCGTCAGGGACGACGGTGAGTTTCAATCCAAACCCGATACCGGCCCCCGGTGCGGGTAGTTCGGGGATGACCGTCACAGTGGGGGCGAGCACTGCCGTGGGAACCTACCCCATCACGGTTACCGGCAGCGGTGGGGGAATCCAACAGAACACGACGCTCACATTGACCGTATCGCCAGCACAACTACCGCGCTTCACGATCTCTGCCGCGCCAGCTTCGCTGAGTATTACGCAGGGAAACCAGGGAATATCGACGATTACGACGGCTGTCAGCGGCGGATTCAACAGCGCAGTCATTCTGTCGGCGTCGGGAGTACCGTCCGGGACGACAGTCAGCTTCAATCCGAATCCGATACCGGCCCCGGGCTCGGGCAGCTCGACGATGACCATTACGGTGGGATCGAGCACGCCCGCGGGCACATATCCCATCACAGTGATGGGCAATGGCGGAGGAATACAGGAAAGCACGGCCGTGACGCTGACGGTGACGGCGGGCACAGCGAGCTACACGATTTCTGCCTCGCCAGTCTCGCTGAGCATCCAGCAAGGCAACCAGGGAACGTCGACGATTACGACGACTATCAGTGGCGGCTTCAACAGCGCCATTACTCTGTCGGTGTCGGGAGTACCGTCCGGGACGACAGTTAGCTTCAATCCGAATCCGGTTCCGGCACCTGGCTCGGGCAACTCGACCATGACCGTCACGGTGGGGTCCAGCACAGCCCCAGGGACGTACCCCATAACAGTGACAGGCAATGGTGGTGGCATTCAGCAAAACGCCACAGTGACGTTGACTGTGCTCCCGTCAATACCATGGTCCATAGGGTTGGATTTTCGTAACTCGGCAGGCTTCGTAACGGATCCTCCAGGTGATAGCTACGTGCTTTCTACGACGGCCTATCCCACCAAGGGGAGCGGAGTTACCTATGGCTGGGTGAAGACCTCCTTGGTCAGCGCCCGCGACCGCAATGCCCAACTGGATCCGCGGCTGGCGGGCATCAACTACGCCAGCAACGGCTCACCGGCGACGTTCTATGTGGATCTGCCGTCGGCAGGTAGCTACAACCTTTCGCTGGCCATGGGGGATGCCGGCTACCAGCAGTGTTATACGCAGTGCCAGATTCAGTTCTTGGACGGCAGCACGGTGCTGGCGACGTTGTCGAAGGGGCTGACGCCGTTGGGGTACTTTTACGATACCAAGGGGAACAACTGGTCGGCGGCGAAGTGGCCGGCGAACAATGTAAGCCAGCAGGTAACGCTGTCAGGGTCACGGCTGACTGTGGTGGTGGGGTTGAGCCAAGGGAATGGAGACATAACACCGCTGGCGTTTCTGGGAGTGACGCAAGTTTCCGGTTCACCGAACTTTGTGATATCAGCCTCGCCGGCTTCGATCACGGTGCAGCAAGGCAAGCAGGGAACATCGACAATCACGACGACGATCGGCGGTGGTTTCAATAGCGCCATTACTCTGTCGGCGTCAGGAGTGCCGTCGGGGACGACGGTTAGTTTTAGTCCAAATCCGATACCGGCGCCTGGCTCGGGCAACTCGACAATGAATATCACGGTGGGAGCGAGCACTGTGCCAGGGACTTATCCCATCACAGTGACGGGCAACGGCGGCGGCGTCCAGCAGAACACTACCGTGACGCTGACGGTAACGGCCGCGCCAAACTTCACGATATCGGCCTCGCCGGCTGCGCTCAGTATCCAGCAAGGCAATCAGGGAACGTCGACGATTACGACGACAGTCAGCGGCGGCTTCAACAGCGCCATCACTTTGTCGGCATCCGGAGTGCCGTCGGGGACAACGGTGAGCTTTAATCCCAACCCGATTCCTGCGCCGAGGTCGGGGAACTCGACAATGACTATCACGGTGGGATCGGGCACAGCCGCGGGAGCGTATCCCATCACGCTGACCGGCAGCGGCGGCGGTATTCAACAGAATGCTACGGTCAGCCTGACGGTGACATCTGCAAGCGGGGGCGGACCGAGTGGCAACGGTATTGCGGTTTATTCGACTTCTGGTTCACCGCAGGCGAACCGCTTCGTGTCGATAGGGCGATTCTTCAAGCAGGGAGACATTCCGCACTTCGCCCAGGCAGTCGTGGGCGGAACAGCCATTCTGACGCAATGCGATGCGAAGAATCGATGGGCAGACGGCTCGCTGAAATTCGGCATAGTAAGCTTCATTGTCCCGAGTGTGGCGACCAGCGGGACGCAAGTTACCTTTCAAGACCAAGGGACGGGTAACAATACTGGCTTCCTTCAACAGTCCGACATGTTGAATTCAGCGTACGATTTCGATGGGGTCATTCAGTTGACGGGTACGAGGAGCCCTTCCGTAAGTGCCCGTTCTATGTTGCAGGCAGGTTCTTTTCGATATTGGCTGCAGGGGCCCATCGTGACCGCAGTGATCCTGGAAGACCGTAACAACCGCACCTTCGACGTTAACACCGACGGCGGGAGTGGTAATCCGCTGCATCCAATTATCGAAGCGTGGTTCTACCCGCAGAGTCACCAGGTTGAGGTAGGGTTCACGCTGGAGAATTCCTGGGCATCCTCTACCGCAGCAAACTCTGCTCGCAATCAGACCTACGCCCTGGCTCTGACAACCGGCTTCAATAGCCCGGCCACCAAGCTTACGCAGGGTTCATTTACACAGATTATTTTCAGTCGGTGGCGCCGCGCCTTTTGGGTTGATTCGACGCCGGCCCCGATTCAGATCAATTACAACTGGCCGTATCTTGCTTCCACCGGGGCCTACGCCCACTTCAATTCGAACTATACGCCGGACGAGAGCGACCTGGAGTCAATGTACTCGGTTTACACTAACGAGCCGGCAGGCCGGCTGACGATTCCCGGAATCGACGCTTTGTATGGGGACGGAGGTATTGTCAATTATGATGAGAATCCCAACGGTCCCGGCTATGCCCCATGGATCGGGCCTTACTCGCAGTGGGATGTCGATTACCTGATGACCGGCGACAGCCGGATGCAGCAGATGATGACCGACAATGCCGATTTGTCGGGACGCTACCCCATCTTTTTCCGCGAGGCCGACCATAATGCCGGAACAGGTATGTACTTCGATGCCCCGGGCACCGGAAGTGTGGATCCTTACGGGCACGTAGTGTCAATCAACGCCCGCCAGTATGCCACGCTGAACCTAGCGAATCTGTGGGATTACAGTTGTAATAACAACGGCGCCGATTTTATCGCGACCGCGGTTCCGAGTGACGGCAGCGCATGGTACCAGGTTCCCGGAGACACGAGCCACCTGGCAGATTTTGCTTACATTCCGTATACCCTAACCGGCAAATACTTTTACCTGGAACACGAGACACTGGAAGCCGGTTTTGCTGCCGGGCACGGAATAGGATGTTACAGCGCAACAGGAACCTATGGTCGAGAAGGGCACTACGGAATGTTGTACAGCGCGACGCGAGAGATGGCATGGGCCCTGCGAACCATGGCATACGCCGCATTTATGGCTCCTGATGGCACTCCGGAAGGTCCATATTTTAGCAGCAAGATTATCAACAACATCGCCATGCTCGAGGGCGAGCATGCGTTGCCCCTGACGGTGAGCGGTGCCGATCCCACCTGGGCTTACAACTGGGGAGGGAATTACTTTCAGTACTCCCAGGCGGCGAACCCATCTACCCTGAGTTTCTGGCGCATGGGAGACTGTCAGGATGGTACTTCCACCTGCTATGTCGCCAACGGACAGGGGGCCAACAACAATATCAATGCCGCCGTAATACAGTCAGCAGAAAGCGGTTTCATGTCGAGCTTCATTGATATTGTCCTCGGAATGGTCAACCAGCTTGGAATTGTTGACACTTCGTCAATCCTGCAGCGCAATGCGCGACGTTACTTCAACATTCTGTTGAATCCGGCTATAAATCATTATCTTGTCGAACAGTACGTATACCCGACAACGTTAGTCGGGCCCGTCTGTCAGAATCCGGCCAACCCCGGCTGCCTGTGGATATCGGACTGGGCCACTTTCCAATCAGGCTATTTGTCATTGCCGACCGGCTGGAGCACCCGTCAAGTTGACTACGGGGCGGAGGCGGCCAGCGCTTTGAGCTTCATGACAAAATTCACCGTGGATGGCTACAGCGGTTTGAACGCTTGGAATTTCTTTACCAGCAGTGATTCAACGCAGTTAGGTTTGGTCTACCACAACGAGCCACAGTGGAGCATTTCGCCCATGCAGTGAGAATCGTTAGCGCGCCCTATCCCCCATGCCTTGTTCCAGAGGCATGGGGTTGATCTCTTGATGTTATTACGCGCATCGACCAACGCCCACGCCCGCACGGACGGCTCCGCTGTATTGCAATCGTTCCCTCCGCCTGCACGAGATCTTGTTTAGACTAAATCGGCCGCTCAAGACGGCTCGCGCCCAACTTCAATTAGTTATGCACAGTTAGATGAGTGCCTCTCAATTTCCGGATCACTTCATTTTGTCTGAAACAGTTGGTACGATGTCGAAGGGCATGGAGGTAGCAACGTCAGAATGCGGTTCTGGATCTCAGTTTGCCTATCGCTCGCATTAGTGTCTGGCGAGTTCGGTAATACTGCTTGGGCAGGTGAAGCGGGCGTAGGCGCTGCGAGTAGCTCAATCAGCCCCACGCTAACCGTTGACTCAGCGGCAAGTACTGCCATGTTAGCAACTTCTCAAGAGGCGCCTGTGCCAGGGGCTAACAAAGCCGATTCCAGCGGGGTAAACAACGGAGTAACTATTTCGGGTTCTTCGCAAGAAAACCGTTTTGTTTCGGTGCCCCGCTTCTTCAAGCGTGGAGACACTCCGAAGTTTGCCCAAGCTGTGGTGAACGGAACCCCTCTGTTGACCCAATGCGACACCAAAAACCGCTGGCCCGATGGATCACTAAAGTTCGCGATCATGAGCTTCGTTCTTCCCAAGATTACTTCGCATGGCTCCGAGGTAAGATTCCAGAACCAACCTACAGGCAACAATGAGAGTTACCTGGGGCAGAAAGATATGCTTAACGAGGCCTATGACTTCGATGGAACAATTCAGATTACGGGCAAGGTAAGTCACTCGATCAGCGCACGTTCCATGTTGCAAGCGGGGCACTTTCGGTATTGGCTCCGCGGACCAATTGTAACGGCAGTCATTATCGAAGATCGCAGTGGGCGCAGCGAGGATGTGAACACGGATGGAGGAACGGGCAGCCCGCTGCACCCCATCTTTGAAGCCTGGTTCTACCCGGCATCGCATAAGGTAGAGGTTGGTTTTACTTTAGAGAACTCATGGGCTTCGTCAACGCCGGCAAATAGCGCGCGAAATCAGGATCTGGAGCTAACTCTTTCTACGGGCCACGCATCACCGGCGGTTAGGCTAAAGCAATCGAAATTCACGCAGTACGTGTTTACGCGTTGGCGCCGTGCGTTCTGGATTGGGTCAGACCCACCGCCGATACGCATCAACTGGAACCCAAGGTACCTCCTACAGACGGGAGCATATCCGAACTGGGACACCGACGCTTTACCCAACGCCAACGCCCTCTCAATCGAGAGCGCTTTAGACGCCAAGCTGAATCCCGAGCGATTCACGATACCAGGGTACGATGACTATGCTGCGACCAAGGGCAAAGGTTTAGGTGGAATTGGACGATTTGACCAAGCGCTGAATGCAGGTGGTCAGGCTGACTGGATCGGGCCTGCCAACACCTGGGACATCATGTATCTGCTAACCGGGGATCCCGCGATGGGGCGTGTAATGATTACCAACGCAGACCTTGCCGGCCGATTTCCAATCTGGTATCGAGAAGCAGATCACAAGGCGGGTTCAGGTCATTATTTTGATCGTCCCACTTCCGGCACTATCGATACGTATGGCAGAGTGATCTCGATCAATGCGCGTCAGCAGGTCACATTAAATCTAAACAATTGGCGGCCGGGGTGTCCGGGAGAGGAGCGCGATGCGATTAATTTTCCCGGCCTCCCGAACATCGGCGGTTGGGGGGGAGGGCTCGACACGAGCCACGCGCCGGACTACGGCTACATTCCGTACACCTTAACAGGCAAGTACTATTACCTGGAACAACTACAGATGGATGCTGCCTGGTCGGTGGGCTGGTATATTGGCTGCTACATCGCAAACCCTGAACCTGACAGCTATTATCGGCAGGGTCATCTTGGCGTAATTCCAAATGTCAGCCGAGTAGCAGCTTGGGCCCTCCGAACCATGGCGTATGCTGCGTTTGCTTCTCCAGATGGCGAGCCTGAGGGTCCCTACTTTGCTGATAAAGTTCGGAATAATGTCGCCATGTTGGAGGGTGAACATGGAGTTGTGCAATCCGTCAAGGACTCGGCCGATCGTACTGCCGCTTATAATTATGGGAAGGTGGACGTGTTTACCCAAGTCTCGAATCCCTCACCTTTAGGTTCCTGGCGCGCTGATGATTGCGCAGGGCCTACCCCATGGCATCAAGTTGGTTGCTACGCTTCCTCGATTAACAATATGACCGGCGCCGCTTACGGAGCCGAGGCTACCTTTATGGAAGGTTTTTTGTTGGTCACGTTGGGTATTGTGAACCAATTAGGTATCGCCGATACCACCCCATTGCTGCAATTTACGGCGAAGCGCTACTTTCATGTATTGTCCGAACCGAAGTTCAACCATTACCTTATCGAGCAGTATGTCTATCCGACACGAACTTCATCGGGATGGGTCAAAGACTGGGATACATATCAAAAGCTATATGGACACCTGCCCGGTAGGTGGGGTGTGTATGAGTCGCGAGAGGGAGCGGACAACGCATACGGCTTGATAGCAATGAGTGCGCTGAGCTATATGACCGGGCTCAGTGTTGATGGTTACAATGGGCGGGAGGTCTGGCAATGGTATTACTCAAACCGCCCGCATTTGCCCGCTTGTTCGAATTACAGCCCGAAGTTCTGCATCAGACCGCTTGTCCCGAATTGAGAAACAGGCTCCATTGAATGGCCTAAACGTGGTGTAACGGCCGGACCGCGCTGTGAAAGGGTTTTCGCGTCATGTGGAAATAAATTTCCCAAAAAAGCCTGGTACGCCGCACCTATCAGCGGTATACTCACTCTCGCCAGATCTTGGCGATTGGCAGCCTGCTTGCCTTGTAAAACCTAGGAAGTATACTTGCGCCTGGAGGCGACATGAGTTTGCGGTTCGGGGACGGTGCCCTGAGCGCGGTGCTGTTTGCCGCGATGGCCGGGTTGGTATGCGGAGTTTCGGCTCAAGTCCAGACACCGTCGACATCCAAGGCAGTTGGATCGAATCTTCCACTTTCGTCGACGAGTAACAAGGCGGCTTCCGGGGGAGCTTCGTCTGGGGAATCGTCATCGGCCAGTGCCAAGACCGCTACGTCGTCGTCAAGCGTGCCCGCCGCCGATTCGAAGGCTTCGACGACTCCGGGCAAGGTGGCTGACGAGTCTTATATCGTAGGTGTGGCGGACAGTCTTCTTATTTCTGTATGGAAAGAACCTGATTTTTCAGGCCCGGTAGTCGTCCGACCTGACGGAATAATTACAGTGCCTGTGGTCGGTGATGTTCATGTAGTAGGCATGACCACCACACAAGTGCAGGACCTCTTGACGGAGAAGCTAAAGGCGGTTGTAACGGAACCGCAGGTAACCGTGATTGTGCGCGACATCAAGAGCCGCAAAGTTTACTTGGTGGGCAAGGTGAGTCGGCCAGGCGCTATTGCCCTCACTGGTCATGAGACGGTTTTACAGATACTGGCTGATGCCGGTGGTCCCGCGCCGTTCGCCAAGCCGCAAAAGATGTACCTTTTGCGCACCGTTGGAGATCATCAGAAGCGCATTCAATTTAACTACAAGAAAGTCCTGGCTGGTTCTGAGCCGGATCTGGAATTGGAAATTGGTGACATAATCGTTGTCCCGTGATCGCGCGTTAGGAGGCGAGCATGTGCAAGAGTCTCGTATGGCGTGGATTTCTCGTGGGAGGGCTGTTTCTGTTGCTTACGGCTGGAGTGGCTTCGAGCCAGATGTCTCCGTTTCCAGCGCAGAATACAATTGCGTGGGGCGGCCCTATTCAACCCGACGTTGGCAACACGGACAACCGTTCCCAATCCCCTGCGCCTGCCCAACCCCTTGCGCCTGCGCCCGCTCAAGTGGATGCAAACGCTGAAAGCTCTTCCGATACTTCCGCGGAGACTCCCAGTGGAGCCCAGAGCGCGAGCCCTGCCGTCAGCGTGGACAATAGCGCTCCGTCAACAGCTTCGGACAACAATACCGTGCGGCAGCTGGGAGCACCCTTTCCATTGCAACTCCAGGCCGAGGGGTTAAAGATCGGGCCGTTCTACATTCCCAGCATCTCAGATTCCTTCTGGTTCGCGTCCAACAGCTCTCCGGGGCAACCGACTCAGACTTTCGCGGGAAACTCAATAACGTTCAATATCCTAGCTTCGAAAATGCTAAACAATGGGGTCCTGGCGTTTCAGGCGAAGGAACAGTTTTCGCTTCTAAATTCGGCGTCCCCTTATTTCAATCAGTCAGCGGCCCTGGGTCTCACTAAGCAGTTGAGTGAGCGCTGGTCCTTAACTGCGACCGCGAACTTGACGTACTTCCAAAACTCGATTTTGGCCAACCCCCAGTACCTGTTTTCATACGAGAACGCCGGCGCGAACGCCGGGAATCTGCAGCAGAGTCTTTTCGTACAACAGCGCAGCTATTCATTTTACGAATCCAACAACGTTGCGCTGAGTTATTCATTGAATGGGCGTACTCAGATCACGCTGAGTCCGATCATTGGAGGCGCCTTTTCCTACGTACCACAACAAGGCTGGGTTAATACTCATGAGTTCGGAGGTGCGGTGGGGGTGACTCGTCAGATCACGCCCAACCTCACTTTGGGTGCTTTCTATTCCCTCTCACACTCCGTCACTGGGGGAACTACCGATGCGCCCAGTTGGAACAGCCAGAATTTGGGGTTCAATGTTCAATATACCCACGAATCATGGTCCTTCGCGGCTTCTCTTGCCGCAAGTGGGCAATTAGTGTCGCAGGTTTGGACTTTGACGCCAACGGGTAGCCTCAGGGTGGTGAAGAAATTCGCCCGGGGCTCCTCCATCCTTGCCGCTTATAGTCGCTCCGAGGCCGGCAGCATTGTCCTGTCCAGCGGTTACTTTGACCAGGCAAATGTTTCATACAACCAAAACCTCAACCGAAAACTCAGCTTTAATGCTGGTGTGGGTACGTTCCGGACGGTGAATACGGGGACTAGTCAAAACGGGAAAACGATTGGGGGCGGCGTCAATTACCAGTATTCGCCCCGGCTTAGCTTCAATGCTGGTTACAACTACGGGCACCAAAACGGCACGGAGACTTCGACTTTCTTCCCCCTTCTTGGTAACACAAACTCCTTCAACTTAGGATTGACATGGCTTCTGGGGTCTCACTCTGGTTTGTAACGCGGTAATCGTCTGCATGTTGGATCAGGTTTCCAAACAACTGCATCATTGGCCGCCGCCTTGCGGGAGCGCTCTGGCGGTCTAAGTTTGGCAGTAAATCTGCTTGGACATTAGGGAGTTGAGGTTCGGCTGGATGCAGTCCGGCTAAAAGGCATTGATATGAGTAGCACACCGACACCGACAGGAACGACCGCTCAGAAGTTCGGCGAGATGGGTCTCAGCGACTATATCTCCCTGATGAAGCGCCGGAAGTTCTGGTTCATATTCCCGGCTATCGCGGTGATGATCACAACAGCCGTGGCGGCTTGGAAGCTGCCGAATATCTACCGTTGCGAGGCCATCATTCTGGTCCAACCGCAAAAAGTACCGGCCAGTTTCGTCTCATCCACCGTGACAACGGGGATGTCGGATCGAATCGCCACGATTTACCAGCAGGTGGTGTCGCCTTCTCGGCTCAAGCGCATTATCGACAGTCTGGGGCTTTATCCCGATATCAGGAAGCGGGATGGAGAACAAGAGGCAGTCATGGTGATGACGAAGGCCGTTAACGTGGAACAGGTCACCGCAATGGGGGCCAATGCACCCGCATTTCGAATTTCCTACAAGGGCAGGAATCCCGCTCAGGCCGCGCAGGTGACGAACCAGCTCACCGCGATGTTCATTGAAGAAAATCTCAAGGTACGCGAAGAACAGTCCTACGGGACGTCCGATTTTATCGAAGGCGAATTAAAGAAAGTTGAACAGCAGCTCGAGCAGAAGGACCAGGAACTGAGCCAGATACGCGCTCGATATGGCCAGGATCTGCCAGAATCCGGTCAGTTTCACCTTCAAGAGGCTGCGGCCTTGGGACAGCAGCTACATGCTGTGCAAGAGAAGTTGGCCCAGGATCAGCAGCAGAAAGCCGATTTGCAATCTCTGACGGGTACGACCGCTCCCACGGTCGACCTTGATCTGGGTGCCAGCCAGTCAGGCGGCGCATCGCAGACCGAAGAGTTGCAGACGAAGCTGAATTCGCTCCGAAGCCGCTACGGACCAAATCATCCGGATGTGAGAAAAATGCAAGCCCAGTTGGATCAGGCCAGGGCAAGCGAAGGCGACACGCCTGCTAGCAATGCGGCTCCCCCTACAACGCGCAAAGTCCACAATCCGGTCATCGAAGCGCAGTTGGAACAACTGGATGACGACATAGACAAGCAGAAAGAGCGAGCGACGCAACTGCAAGGCGCGATGAAACAGCAATTGTCCTCCCTACAAGGCATTCCGGAGTACAGGGAGAAGATAGGAGTAGTTCAGCGGGACTACGACGCCCTGCAAGGGCGGTACAGGTCATTGTTGGACAAAAAGATGACAGCTGAAACCGCTACTTCTTTGGAAAACAGAGAGAAGAGTGAGCGATTTGTGATCCTCGACTCTGCGCAAATACCGGAGCGACCCTACTCCCCGAATCGTCCTCTGATGATGATCGGAGGAGCGCTTTTGGGCATACTTGTTGGCATAGGAGTCGCACTGGGAAGGGAAGTAATGGACGATTCCGTCCGTAACGAGCGGGAAGCGGAGCGGATACTAGGCGTGCCCGTGCTCACTGCCGTGCCGGAGATATTGACTGTCCAGCAGTTGTTGCAGAGCGCGTGGAGGATAGGAGGGGTTGCGGTGGCGACTGTCCTGGTGGCTGTTGCCGCGGGATTGCAGCTTTCGTATATCAGTGAGCGGATGTTCTGACATGTACCTATCCTTCTACCATCTGCGAGAACAACCATTCAAGCTGACGCCTGATCCGAAGTTCCTACAGCTGCCTGAGCCGCACCGCGACGCGCTGACAAGACTGGCGCATGGTGTCATCGGACGCAAGGGCCTGATGGTGCTGAGCGGACCCATCGGTACGGGAAAGACTACGATCCTCAATGGCCTGCTGAGCGTACTTGCCCGGCGTTATCCGGCTAAACAACTTCCGACAGCGCTTATTGTTAACCCTCGGCTCAGCAGCGACGAGTTGTTGGAAGCCCTGCTGTTCGAGTTCGAAGTGCCTTGCGGAGCTACCTCCCGGCCATCCAGGCTCGCGGCGCTACAGGGGTTGCTGTTCAATGCCTTCCGGAATGGCGGGACCTGTCTGTTGATCGTTGACGAGGCTCATCTCCTGGCCACGGATGTCTTGGAAGAGATTCGTCTCTTGATGAACACCGACTCCTATCGTGAAAAGCTCTTACAAGTGATTCTGTGCGGCCAGCCGGAACTCATTCGCCTGCTGACTGATCCCGCGGTGAAGGCTCTGCGACAAAGGGTCGCGGAGAGAGCAGCTTTACGACCCTTGAGTCCGAGCGAAATGCGAATGTACATTTGTGAGCGGCTGCGAATTGCTGGATTCGAGCAAGCTATCCCGTTCAGCCCCTCGTCGTTCGAAAGAATCTACGAGTACACCGGCGGTGTTCCGCGTCTCATCAATATCGTTTGCGACACTTGCTTGGGCATTGGTTGCGAAACCAGGCGCGCGGAAATAGGCGACGACATCGTGGAGGAAGCCGCCGCGCGCCACGAACTAGCAGCAGTTGCACCGACTGGGGAGGGCCATGCCGGCAGTGATTTGAAACTTAAGAGAAACGCGGACTTGAATGTGGTCCGACTTTTTGGGGATTCCGTTCAGGCAGCCAAAGCCACCGGTCGGGGAGAGCTGTGAGTAAACTTTTTCACGACATGCAGGATGCAGCCAGGCGCTCTGCGGAGAGGCCGGCACACAGTCCAGCTTTGGCACAACTGCTCGAAGCCGTAGACGCCGACGCTGAGGCCGCGCGGGAGGCGACGTCTTCTGTTCTGCAGGGGTGTCGTCAGCTGCAAATGCTTCCTTTGAAACGTCCGATTCTGGCAACCGATGACGAGACATCTTCGACTCACGCCGCTTTCGAAGCCTATCGCGCACTCCGAACCAAACTGGTCCGATTTCAGTCCTCAGAAGGGATACGCTCGGTTGTTGTGAGCAGTGGGGAGGCGGGCGAGGGCAAGACAGTATCTGCCTTGAACCTTGCGCTGTGCGTAGCGCAGCTTCCAAGTCAGCGCGTACTGCTCATTGATGCCGACCTGCGGTCCTCGGGGCTCAGCAATATGACAGGCGCGGTAGAGACGCCGGGGTTGGCGGAAGTCCTGGCCAGCGAGGCGACCTTTGAGTCAGCTCCGGTATTGACTAACATTCGGAACCTCTACATCGTCGGAGCGGGTGAGGCAAAGACACCACCGGCAGATCTATTCGCCGGCTCCAGATTCAAAGAATTCGTTGGCTGGTGCAACGAGGTTTTTAGCATGGTTGTGGTTGATTGCCCGCCAATGATGGGCCTGGCAGACTTCGATGTGGTCAGCAGCGCCTGTGACGGGGTCTTAATTGTGGTACGCGCGCAGAGGACAAGACGCGCGATATTAACTGACCTTCGACCAAAGCTGCAAGGAAAGAAGTTGCTTGGCGTGCTCTTGAACGGGCAGGAGCGCCAGCACCACAAAGCTCATTATGGCTACTACTACTCCAAATTTGGCAACAAATGATCAATGGCGCGATTACGGTGCTACGGTGGCGTAGGAGTCGCTGCGCACGATTCAGAATGGATGACCATGTATCCGAATCTTAAGCTGCAGATCTTTAAATCCGGTATCCGGCAGAACCAGATCGCCAAGGATTTGAAGTTCTGTGAAAGCCAGCTTAGCAAGATTATTCACGGTTACCGCGAGCCCTCTGCCGACGAACGGCACCTGCTCGCAGCCTACTTGAACGTGGATGAGTCATGGTTATTTGAGCGCTACGAGAACGTTTCTACCCCCCAGTCGGCGATGTTTGCCAGCATGCGCGGAGATAGAAATGGCAGTGGTTAGAAGCCCGGCGGTGGCCCCGGAACTTGAATCCGGGGTGGTCACGATCAAGGATTTCTGTTCACAGATCGCAGACGAATGGGACCTTTTCATCGCCTCAAACCCGCAAGCTACTCCTTTTCATTCGACTGCGTGGATGCGGTCGCTTCAAAAGACCTTTGACTACGAGAACAGGTCTTTTTATTCCGAGCGGAACGGAAAAGTCACAGGCGTCCTGCCCCTGTTCATGGTTTCGAATTGGATTATTGGGCGCTGCCTGATCTCCACTCCCTTCGCCGATTACGGCGGGGTTTGCGCCGAGGATGAAGAATCTGAGGACGCCTTGGTGGCACGCGCCGTGGAAATGGGCGTGGCAGAGAAAGTGGATTTTCTCGAGTTGCGACACAGGACCGCAAAGTCACGTCCGGAGTTCTACGTCAAAGACCTTTATGTATCTTTCACAACGGAACTGGCCAGTGAGCCGAATGCACAATTGAAGGCTCTTCCCAAAGACACGCGCTATATGATTCGCAAGGGAGAGAAGGCAGGGTTGCAACTCCGGTCGGGCGTCGACCAACTGCCGGAGTTTTACAGCTTATTTATCCTGAATTGGCGTCGACTCGGCTCCCCTGTATTTTCCCCGCAATGGCTTGAAACTCTGGTTCATGAGTTCCAGGACGCCGCCATCCTGGACATGGCGTATGTTAGTGGCCGGCCTGTGGTGGGCGTTCTTTCGCTCTTGTTCCGTAATACCTTATATCCCCATTATTCCGGTGCAGCCCCGAACGCTAATCCACTGGCGGCGAATAATTTCATTTATTGGGAGCTGATGAAGAACGCAATCAATCGCGGGGTGAGATGGTTTGACTTCGGCCGAAGCAAGAAAAACACCGGGGCATACCACTTCAAGTGCACCTGGAATATGCAGGTGGACCCGCTGCAGTATCAGATACGCATGATTGAGCGGAAGGATCCTCCCAACTTTACTCCGGCGAACCCCAAGTTTGCGCTGGCCGCTAACCTATGGAGCCGGATGCCGCTGCAAGCGACCACTTGGTTGGGGCCACATATCGTACGCTGGTTTCCATAAGATGCGCACAAGTCTCGTTCTCAGAGAGTATGCAGATTCTGTTCCTCACGCACCGTCTTCCGTACCCGCCTGACAAGGGCGAGAGAATTCGTGCGTTTCATGAACTCCGGTACTTGGCCCAGCGGCATGAAATTGACCTTTTTTGTTTTGCCGACTCACGGACATCGGCCGAAAATAAACAAGCTCTCCAAGACATATGCCGAAGCATTTATGTGGAGGTCCTGAAGAGGCCGAGCAGACTTCTTCGAGCCGCCGGTAACTTCTTCACCGGGGAGCCTCTCTCATTTGGATTCTTTCACTCGCGCAAGTTCGACGCTAAAGTACGGCAGGCGCTGTGCGAACGAAACTACGACCTGATTTTTGTTTATTGTTCCTCGATGGGGCATGCGATACCACACCCTGCCCCCGCGCCCCTCGTGGTCGATTTTGTAGACGCCGATTCCCAAAAATTCAAGCAGTACGCCGCCAGATCGGGCTCGCTTCGCCGCTGGTTGTATGCTCGCGAGGGGCGCGCCGTGGCCGCCGCCGAACAATCGCTTGGACGCATGGCAGCAATTTCGTTTGCCGTTACCGAGCATGACGCAAGGGAGCTTCTCGCCAGCGATCCAGAAGGATTCAGGGTTGAAGTCGTGAGCAACGGCGTACAAGTCCCTGATACGCCTCATCTACAAGATGTAGATGAATTGCGCGAGCTAAAGCCGTTTGCCCTGTTCGTCGGAACCATGAATTACCCGCCGAATTCCGACGCGGCCAACTACTTCGCGCGGGAAATTCTCCCGCTAGTTCGTAACACCCACCCGAAGCTGAAATTTGTAATTGTCGGTCGGGATCCGGATCGCCAAGTCCAACAGTTGTCGAACATTCCTGGCGTCGTGGTTGCCGGCGAGGTCCCGGATGTTTTCCGATACTTTCGCAATGCTGACGTCTCAGTTGCCCCCTTCAGAATTTCGCAGGGCTTTCACAACAAAATCGCCGAGTCCTTGGCGGTTGGAACTCCTGTCATTACCACGAGCCGAGCCATGGCGGGAATCGGTCTGTCGGAACGGGAAGGGCTTTTCGTTGCAGAAACCGCTGAGAGGTTTGCTGTCGAGGTCAGTCGCGTGCTGACCGATTCGCGCTTGCGGCGCGACCTCCGCGAGGGAGCATCTTCAGTTCGTCAGCGGTTGAGCTGGGATATTCCCCTCTCGAGAATGGAAGAGTTAATCGTCCAAATAGCCGCTGTTAAGTCAGCCCGGCCATCGCGTGAGCTGGTTGTTGGACACTAGAGTAATGACAAGGGCAGCCATGTCGGTCGCACCAGAAGATCACACACGCGGGAGCTTTGCCTCGCCCTCCGTTGAAAAAGCCGGTGGAAACCAGCCATATGGTTTGCCGGGGCCGTTGCGCATTATGCATGTCCTGGATCGACTGGACTTGGGCGGAACAGAGAAAGCAGTAATGAAGCTCGTCCGCGGTCTCGAACCCGAATCGTTCGAGCACTACATTTGTACCCTGCGTGGTGCCGCGGTGACGCCCGGCGAATGGGCATCGGGAGTTAAGGTTCTGCAGGCCGGACGGGATGGGGCGGGATTTCAGTTTAATGTTCTTCGGCTCGCGGCGGTAATGAGGAGGGTTCGTCCGGCAATCGTTCATTCCCGTAATTGGGGGGGCATTGAGGCCGTCATGGCTGCCCGGTTCGCCGGCGTTGCTGTTGCAATCCATAGTGAACATGGCTACGAAATGGCAATGGCGTCCGGTTTGCCGCTACGCCAACGCCTGTTGCGGCATGGAGTGTACCGCGCTGCCAGTGCGGTGGCCGCGGTGACCAGTGACTTGCGCGATTACCACGCCGCACAGGCGTGGTGGAATCCAGACGCGATTAAAGTTCTGCACAACGGAGTTGACGGGATGGAATTCAGCCCCCGTCCACAGGTACGCGATGCCGTGCGGCGACAATACGGCATTCCCACGGAGGCGGTCGTCCTCGGCTCCGTTGGGCGAGTTACGGTTCTGAAGGACTTCGCAACTTTATTGAAGGCGGCAGAGGCCCTGGCACCTGAAGCACCGCATGTGCGCGTCCTGCTGGTGGGGGCGGGTCCGGAACTTTCGCGACTTCAAAGTTACGCCGACTCGTCCCGGTTAGTAGGAAGAGTCATCTTTACCGGCAAAGTTGAGCGTGTCGCCGATTTGCTTAACGCCATGGATATCTTTGTTCTCCCCACGCTGATGGAAGGTATGTCTAACACACTGTTGGAAGCTTTGGCCGTAGGTCTTCCCGCCATAGCAACTCGCGTGGGGGGCAATCCAGAAGTCTTAGCCGAGGGGAGCTGCGGTTTTTTGTTCGCTGCGCAGGACGTGGCAGAGCTGGTCAGCCAACTTAGAACTTTGTTAAGGGATTCGCAACTGCGAGCCGACTTCGGCAAAGCAGCGCGAGAACGGGCGCTGCAGAACTTCAGCCTTCAGCAGATGCTCGGGCGTTACCGCGATCTGTATCTTGATTTGGCCATGCGCCGATCGGCGATGCTGGCTTCAACGGCATATGTGCGGAATTAGCGGCATTTTTGAATTCGATCAGGCCCGCGTTGTGGCACGGGAAACTGTGCACCGCATGAATGAGTCATTGCGTCACCGCGGACCCGATGATGAAGGCATCTTCGTCGGTCCCGGGATAGGACTGGGGCATCGGCGGCTCAGCATTATCGACGTAGCTGGTGGTCATCAGCCGCTCAGCAACGAGGACGGCACCATCTGGGTCCTCTTGAATGGCGAAATCTATAACTATGCCGATCTTCGCCAGGAACTCATTACCAAGGGGCACCGGTTTACAACCCGGTCCGATACCGAGGCTATCGTCCATCTATATGAGGAGTGCGGAGAAGAGTGCTTCGCGAAGCTGCGAGGCGTGTTCGCGATTGTCATCTGGGACAGCAACCAGCGCCGTTTGCTGCTGGCGCGTGACCGCGTCGGTAAGAAGCCGCTTTACTACTATGCCGACCGCAATCGCATCATCTTTGGCTCTGAACTGAAAGCGATTCTCGCTGCGGACAGCATTCCACGTGCCGTTGATCCACTAGCGGTCTCTGACTACTTTTCGTTGTCCTATATTCCGGCTCCAAGGACCATCTACAAGAGCGTGCGCAAGCTGCAGCCCGCCCACTATCTAGTCGTGAACGCTGCTGGCCTACGTGAGGCGCCATATTGGCGATTGTCTTTCTCCAACGTTCAAAATCATACGGAAGCGGAGTGGTGCGAACTCATTCGCGAGCAGCTTTGCGAAGCCACACGCGTACGTTTGATGAGCGAAGTACCGCTGGGTGCTTTCCTGAGCGGGGGTGTTGATTCGTCCTCCATCGTCGCCATGATGAGCCGGTTGATGGACCGTCCGGTAACGACCTGTTCGATCGGCTTCAGCGCCCAGGAGTACGACGAATCAAAATTCGCCCGACAAATCGCTTCCCAATTCAAGTCCGACCACCACGAAGATGTGGTGGAGGTCGAAGCGCTGGATGTCATCGACAAACTTGCGTGGCATTACGATGAGCCGTTTGCTGATTCCAGTGCTGTGCCGACGTACTACGTATCCAAGATAGCGCGCCGTCAGGTCACGGTGGCCCTTGGAGGAGACGGCGGAGACGAGAACTTTGCCGGTTACCGGCGCTATATCTTCGACCGGATGGAAAACCAGATGCGCAGCTTTGTGCCGGCATCGATACGACGGACCGTTTTCGGGCCCCTGGGCCGGTGGTATCCCGGCCTGGCGTGGGCGCCGCGCCCTCTCCGTGCCAAGGCAACGCTGCAATCCCTTTCACGGTCGCCGTTGGAGGGTTATTTCAATTCTGTTTCGGTATTCAGACCGGACGAAAAATCGCACCTGTTCACTCCGGATTTCCAGCGGCAGCTTGCCGACTACGATTCCCTTGATGTGTTGAGGAAGCACTATGACGAGGCGGACACAACGGACCCCTTGTCTCGCATCCAGTACGTCGATATCAAGACCTATTTGCCTGACGACATTCTTACCAAAGTGGACCGTGCGAGTATGGCGGTTTCTCTCGAACTCCGTGCGCCCATACTCGATCACAAATTCATGGAGCTTGTGGCCTCGATCCCATCCGATCTGAAACTGCATGGCAGGACCGGGAAGTACATATTCAAGAAGGCAATGGAACCGCTTTTGCCACAAGACATCCTTTACCGTTCCAAACAGGGATTCGCCATTCCACTGAACCGCTGGTTCCGGCAAGAGTTAAAGGAGCTGGGTTACGAGCTCGTCGTGGCGAGCAACAAGGATGGTATTCTTGATGGTAATTACCTATCCAAAATTTGGAAGCAGCATCAGGCTGGCACGTTTGACCGGTCAGCATACCTGTGGACTGTCCTGATGTTTCGGAAGTGGCAGCAGGTATTTCAAGCCTAGCAAGGACTCATGGACCAGATTTACGGTATCTGCGAACCCGGCGCTCAACTCCAGACTGAAGAGTTGGCAGCGATGCACTTGGCCGCCAGACAGAAGCGGGATGGGGGAGAATCCTCGATCGGTGGAAATGGAGCCTTTCTGGCAGCGGGCCACCGCTTAAGTGTCGCGCCGATGGGAAAGCACCATGGCCTGTATGTGGCAGCGGATGCTGATTTTACAAATTACGATGCTCTGCTCGCCGAATATCAAAGCTCGAATGGCAGCGCCATAAGTTCCGCCGAGGATCTGGTTGTCATTTTATATGCGCAGCACGGTATGAGTTTTGTCGAGCGACTAGAGGGTGCGTTTTCGTTGGCGCTTTGGGATGCCCAACGTCAACGGCTCGTACTTGTCATCGATCGATTTGGTTTCAAGACGCTATATTGGTCGCTTGAGCACGGGAGAATTCTATTTTCCTCACGGCTGGATACCGTGGCGTGTTTGAAAGAGAGGCTGGAGGTTGACCCAGCCGCAGTGATGCAATTTCTGGTCCACACCGTTGTGCCTGCCCCACTCACGATTTACAAGGGCATCGAGCGGCTAGAGCCTGGGACAATGCTGGTTTACGAGCGCCAGCAGACTCGAAAGACCCGATATTGGGATCTGAACTACGAAGAATCACGCGACTCCGACATTCGTGAATGGTCCAGGGAACTTCAGGAATGTATGCGACAGGCAGTGCATTCGCACCTGATTGACTGCCGGCCTGGGCAGACCGGGGCATACCTGAGTGGAGGAACCGACAGCAGCAGCATAGCTGCATTTGCGAGCGAAGTACACTCCCCTTTCAATACATTCTCTATTTACTTTGAGAATCCGCGCTACGACGAGGCTGGTTTCTCGCGTCTGGCTGCTCGACACTTTCACACTCGACACCACGAGAAATGCCTGCAAGCGAGCGATGCTGCGCAAGCGATACTCAAACTCGTTGAATATTACGAGGAGCCCTTTGCCAATTCTTCGGCGGTCGGGGCGTATTACTGTGCCCAGCTGGCCCGCGAAAATGGCGTCGATTTGCTGTTGGCCGGTGACGGTGGCGATGAACTGTTCGCCGGAAACGAGCGTTACGCAACCGACAAGAAGTTCGCGGCTTACCATTCCATCCCGAGCATGGTGCGCCATGGAGTGATCAAGCCTGCCGCGGACTTCTTGCCCAAGGGTGGGCCGCTTTCCTACCCAGCTCGTTATATCCGCCGGGCGGAGATCCCTAATCCTCGGCGAATGTTGTCGTACAACTTTTTCCTTACCGAGGCTGACGGAGCGGTCTTCGAAGCCGATTTTATGGATCAGGCCAAACCAGAAAGTGCCGCCGGCATCGCTGAGGCGCACTTTGCCTCGGCGCCCCACGCTACCTCTGAGCTGAATCGGCTGCTGTATCTGGACGTTAAGATGACGCTCGCTGACAACGATCTCAGGAAAGTTACGGGAACCGCTGAACTGGCGGGAGTCCAGGTCCGGTATCCGTTATTGGACCGCCGTCTAGCGGAACTTTCCGGCCGCATTCCATCAAATCTCAAGCTCAGGGGTTTCGAGAAGCGCTACGTCTTCAAGCAGGCGATGAAGCATGTCCTTCCCGATCGGATACTTTATAAGAAAAAGCATGGGTTTGGCGTTCCGGTC
>Ga0181526_10001567_pt1 | contig 21479 bp, 20 predicted proteins | sample PEATcosm2014_Bin_35_FD_119750 | JGI IMG/M metagenome (GOLD analysis project Ga0181526, IMG submission 119750) | Peatland microbial communities from MTU Mesocosm Facility, Houghton, MI, USA - PEATcosm2014_Bin06_30_metaG | ecosystem: Environmental > Terrestrial > Soil > Wetlands > Peat | place...
GCGACGACACGCTGGCCCGGGGCCTCGCGTCTTTCGCCACGCTGCTGCGCCAGGCCGAACTGCTCGCCGCGCCGCCGGGCGCGCTGGTGATGCAGCCGTTGCAGATTCGCTAGGCTTTTCTCTTGAACCGCGCGACCAGTTCGAGCTGCGCCGACCAGATGAAGCTGTCGATCGGCTGGACCCGGCCCAGCCGGTAGCCGCCATCCACCAATATCCGGGCATCGCGCGCGAAAGTGGCCGGGTTGCAGGAAACCGCGGCCAATACCGCCACCTTGGACGCGGCGAGTTCGCGGCTTTGCGCCATCGCCCCGGCACGCGGCGGGTCGAACACCACCGCGTCGAAACCGGCCAGCTCCTGCGGCGTCAAGGGCCGGCGGGCGAGATCGCGCTGTTCGACAGTCACGCGGTCCGCAAGCTTGGCGCGCGATACGGCGTGTTTCAGCGCCTTGACCGAATCCCCGTCGCCCTCGACCGCGTGGACCGCGGATTTCCTCGCTAACGCAAAGCTGAACGTGCCGAGCCCGGCATAGAGATCGGCGATGCGAGCCCCAGCGCCCACCAAGCTTTGCACCGCGCCGCTCAAAATCATGTCGGCCTCGGCGCTGGCTTGCAGGAAAGGTTCCTCGGGCAGATCGACCGCGACGCCGGCCAGCACCACGCGCGCGGGGCGGCGTTGCGCCACCGGCACCGGCTTCTGGTCCTTCACGCGATAGGAAAGCCGCGCAATATCCTGGGCCTCGGCGAAACCCGCCAGCGCTTCGAGCGCCGCGAGTTTGGGCGACGCCGGCAGATCGAGCAGCATAGCCGCGCCGGCATCGGCCAGGGTCACTGTGGCGGCGCCCTCCTGGTCCGGGGGCAAGATTTCCTTCGCCAAGCGCCGCAACGGTTCGACCAATTTGAAGAGAGCGGGATGCAGCACCGCGCATTCCCGCATGTCGACGATGCGGTGGCTGGCGCGGGCATGGAACCCGGTCTGGCCGCGCGCCAGGGCCAAACGCGCGCGCCGCCGCGTGCCCGGCGCCAAGCGTTGCAGCGGCGCGATTTCCACGCCCTTTAATCCCTGTTGCGCCAGCGCGCCGCGGAGCCACGAGAGCTTGGCCGCTTCATAGGCTTCGGGCGACAGGTGCTGCAAAGCGCAGCCGCCGCAATCGCCGAAATGGCGGCAGACGGGTTGCGCGCGTGCTCCGGGCTGAAGAATTTCCACCACCGCGCCGCTCCGGCCTTCGCCTTGCTTCGCCAGGATTTTGGCGCGCACGCGGTCGCCCGGCGCGGTGAAGGGGAGAAAAATCTTTTCGCCCTCATGGCTGGCAACGCCATCGCCGCGCACGCCGACGGAATCGACGGTGAGTTCGGCTTCGCTCATGCGGATTCGCTTCGTACGACGCCGCCGCGCGGATTCCCTTGGCTTCGCACGTCAGGTGCTACGCGTTCCGCCCCAAGCAGGAATTCGATATTGCCTTCGGGTCCCTTGAGCGGGCTGGTCTCCACGCCCAAAACGCGCCAGCCTTGGCCTTCGATCCAGGCGGAAATGCGCGCGCAAACCTCCTGGTGAAGCGCGGGATCGCGTACCACGCCCCCTTTGCCCACGCGCTTCGGGCCCACTTCGAATTGCGGCTTGATCAGCGCGACGAGATTGGCCTTGGGCTTGGCCAAGGCCAAGGGCGCGGGCAGCACGGTTTCGAGCCCGATGAAGCTCGCGTCGCACACAACCAGATCGACTGGCTCCGGCACTTCTTTCGCCGTGATACGCCGCGCATTGACGCGCTCCAGCACCTTGACGCGCTTGTCGCTGCGCAGCTTCCAGTCGAGTTGGCCGTGTCCGACATCGACCGCGTAGACCTTCGCCGCGCCGCGCTGCAACAGCACGTCGGTGAAGCCGCCGGTCGAGGCGCCGATGTCCAGCGCGACCAGGCCCGTGGGATCGATTTTGAAGCGATCGAGCGCGTGGGCGAGCTTGACGCCGCCGCGCGAGACCCAGGGGTGATCCTTGCCCTTGAGGATGAGCGATGTGTCGGCGGCCAGGCTCGCGCCTGGCTTGTCGAGGCGCTTGTCCCCGCTCCACACCAGCCCCGCCAGGATCAGCGCCTGCGCGCGGGATCGGGTTTCGGCCAATCCCCGCTCGACCACAAGCTGATCGAGGCGTTGCTTGGGAATCATGGATCAAAGGCGCGCCCGGTCGCGCCGGGGTTCAGGCGCGGACGTTGCGCTCGACGATGGCGCGGCCGAGCGCGACCAAGGCGGTCTGCCTGATGTGGCGGGCGGTGAGGCCCGCCTCGTCATATTGCTTGGCCGGCGCGTCGTGGTCGATGAAGCGGTCGGGAAGCATCATCGGCCGGACCTTCAGCCCCTGGTCCAACAGGCCGTTGCGGGCGAGATGATCGAGCACGTGGCTGGCGAAGCCGCCGATCGCCGCCTCTTCGATGGTGATCAGCACCTCGTGCTCGCGCGCCAGGCGTTCGACCAGATCGGTGTCGAGCGGTTTCATGAAGCGCGCATCCGCCACGGTGGTGGAAAGACCGGCATGGCCGAGTTCGTCGGCCGCCTTGAGGCATTCCTGGAGCCGCGTGCCGAAATTGAGGATGGCGATCGACGTGCCCTCGCGGATGATGCGGCCCTTGCCGATGGGCAGCACCTCGCCCTTCTTGGGCAGCGTGAGGCCCACGCCTTCGCCGCGCGGATAACGCACCGCCGAAGGGCCGTCGTCGATGGCGGCGCAGGTCGCCACCATGTGCATCAATTCGAGTTCGTCCGCCGCCGCCATGATGGTGAAGCCCGGCAGGCAGCCGAGATAAGCCAGATCGAAGGAACCCGCATGAGTGGCGCCGTCGGCGCCGACCAAGCCGGCCCGATCCATGGCAAAACGCACCGGCAGCTTCTGGATGGCGACGTCGTGCACCACTTGGTCGTAGCCGCGCTGGAGGAACGTCGAATAGATCGTAGCGAAGGGCTTCAAGCCCTCGCAAGCCAGGCCCGCGGCGAAGGTCACGCCGTGCTGCTCGGCGATGCCGACGTCGAAGCTGCGGTTGGGGAAGCGCTCGGCGAATTTGTCGATGCCGGTGCCCGACGGCATGGCGGCGGTGATGGCGACGATGCGCTCGTCCGCCTCGGCCTCGGCGATCAGCGCCTTGGCGAAGACGGCGGTGTAGCTCGGCGCGCCGGCCTTGGCCTTGACCTGCGCGCCGGTGGCGACGTCGAATTTTACCACGCCGTGATACTTGTCGGCGGCGGCTTCGGCGGGCGCGTAGCCCCGGCCCTTTTGCGTCACCACGTGGATCAGCACCGGGCCGGTGTCGTTGCTGTCGCGCACGTTCTTCAGCACCGGCAGCAGATGGTCGATGTTGTGGCCGTCGATCGGCCCCACGTAGAAGAAGCCGAGTTCCTCGAACAGCGTGCCGCCGGTGACGAAGCCGCGCGCGAATTCGTCGGCGCGCCGCGCCGCCTTGGCCAGCCCGCGCGGGAAGCGCCGGGCCAGGGCCGCGCCGAGATGGCGCAGGCTGCTATAGGGCTTGGACGACAACAGGCGCGAGAGATAGGCGCTCATCGCGCCCACCGGGGGCGCGATCGACATGTCGTTGTCGTTGAGGATGACGATCAGGCGCGACTTCATCGAGCCGGCGTTGTTCATCGCCTCATAGGCCATGCCGGCGCTCATGGCGCCGTCGCCGATCACGGCGATGACGTTGTTCTTGCCGCTCTTCAAGTCGCGGCCGACCGCCATGCCGAGGCCGGCGGAGATCGAGGTCGAACTGTGCGCCGCGCCGAACGGATCGTATTCGCTCTCGGACCGGCGCGTGAACCCGGACAGGCCGCCGCCCATGCGCAGGGTGCGGATGCGGTCGCGCCGCTTGGTGAGGATCTTGTGCGGATAGGCCTGGTGGCCGACGTCCCAGATCAGGCGGTCGCGCGGCGTGTCGAAGACGTAATGCAGCGCGACGGTGAGCTCGACCACGCCGAGCCCGGCGCCGAGATGGCCGCCGGTGACCGACACGGCATCGACCAATTCGCGGCGCAGCTCGTCGGCGAGCTGGCGCAAATCGCTTTCCGGCAATTTGCGGAGATCGGCGGGTTCGTTAACCCGGTCGAGCAAAGGGGTCAAATCATTGCGCAGCACGGGCGCGGAACCCTGGTTGTTTTTATGGTCGGAAGTCCCTGTCACAGCCGCCCCTCGCGCTTTGCCGTCATATCCGGTTGGTGCCGGAATTACCGAAACCGTGCGAATCTAAACACAGATGGGCCGGATAAGCAATTTACATGCTTTTAGGGCCCTATTCCCTACCGGCATTGTGGCTTTGATGAGACAGAATAGGCGGGCAGAACCCGTCTGTCGGCTTGGCGGGGTTTTGCCCCTATGCGTATAATGCGGCGGTCGAATCAGGGGTGGCCCGGCCGCCCCCAAGAAAGGTCGTAAATATCATGCGGGTGGTGCTCGCCCAACCTCGAGGTTTCTGCGCCGGAGTCGAACGCGCCATCGACATCGTCGAGCGCGCGCTGGACAAATACGGGCCGCCGATCTATGTGCGCCACGAGATCGTGCACAACCGCCACGTGGTCGAGCGCTTGCGCGCCAAGGGCGCGCATTTCGTCGACGATCTGGACGAGATTCCGCCGGGCAGCGTCACCATCTTCAGCGCCCATGGCGTCTCGAGCGAGGTCGAAGAATCCGCCGCGGTGCGCAACCTGCCGGTGATCGACGCGACCTGCCCGCTGGTGTCGAAGGTGCACAGCGAGGGCCAGCGCTACGCCGCGCAAGGGCGCGAGATCGTGCTGATCGGCCATGCCGGCCATCCCGAGATCGAAGGCACCATGGGCCGCATCGACGGCAAGGTCCATCTCATCTCCAAGGCCGAGGAAGTATCGCGCCTCCGGGTGGGCGATCCGCACAAGCTCGCCTTCATCACCCAGACCACGCTTTCGGTCGACGACACCAAGGCGGTGATCGACGCGCTGCGCCAGCGCTTCCCCGACATCGTCGGTCCCGATACCAAGGACATCTGCTACGCCACGCAAAACCGTCAGCGCGCCGTGCGGGAGCTCGCGCAACAGGTCGACGTCGTGCTGGTGGTGGGCGCCGCCAACAGTTCCAATTCCAACCGGCTGCGCGAGATCGCCGCCGAGCAGGGCGTGAAGGCCTATCTCGTCGCCGACGCCGAAGCGCTCGACATCGCCTGGGTCAAGGGCGTCAAATCGGTCGGCATCACCGCCGGCGCCTCGGCGCCCGAGGAATTGGTGCAGCACCTGATCGATCGTCTGCGCGAATTGGGCAAGGTCGAGTGCGAAAAGCTGCCCGGCATCACCGAGAACGTCCGCTTCCGCATGCCGGCGGAATTGGTCGATTCCGCGTCCTGACCGCGCCGCCGTTCAATATCTTGGTTCGAGGAGTTTAGAGCTTGTCCGTTCCGCTGCATCAAATGGTTCGCGTCGGCGCCTATGTGGCGAAGCAACGCCTTATGGGCGTGGAGCGCTATCCGCTCGTGCTCATGCTCGAGCCGCTGTTCCGCTGCAACCTGGCCTGCGCCGGCTGCGGCAAGATCGACTATCCCGACAAGATACTGAACCAGCGGCTTTCGGTGGCGGAATGCCTCGAGGCGGTGGACGAATGCGGCGCCCCGGTGGTGTCGATCGCCGGCGGCGAGCCGCTGCTGCACCGCGAGATCGAGCAGATCGCTGAAGGCATCATCGAGCGCAAGAAGTTCGTTTATCTCTGCACCAACGCGCTGCTGCTGGAAAAGAAGATCGACCGCTTCAAGCCCAATCCCTATTTCGTCTGGTCGATCCATCTCGACGGCGACAAGGAAATGCACGACCACTCGGTGTGCGAGAAGGACGTCTACGAGAAGGCGGTGGACGCCATCAAACTCGCCAAATCCCGGGGCTTCCGCGTCAACATCAACTGCACGCTGTTCGACGGCGCCGAGCCCGAACGCGTCGCCCGGTTCTTCGACACCATGATGGAAATCGGCCTCGACGGCATCACGGTTTCGCCCGGCTACGCCTATGAGCGCGCGCCCGACCAGGCGCATTTCCTCAACCGCAAGAAGACCAAGGAACTGTTCCGCGGCATCTTCCGCGCCAGGAACGGCCGTAAATGGTCGTTCAGCCAGTCCGGCCTGTTCCTCGACTTCCTGGCCGGCAACCAGAATTATCACTGCACGCCCTGGGGCAACCCGACGCGTAATTATTTCGGCTGGCAGCGCCCGTGCTACCTGCTTGGCGAGGGCTTCACCAAGACCTTCAAGGAACTGATGGAAACCACCGATTGGGATTCCTACGGCACCGGCAATTACGAGAAATGCGCCGACTGCATGGTGCATTCGGGCTACGAGGCGACCGCGGTGATGGATGCGGTGAAGCATCCGCTGAAGGCGCTGGGCGTGGCCATGCGCGGCGTCAAGACCGAGGGCGAGATGGTGCCCGAGATCGTCATGGACAAGCAACGCCCGGCCGAATTCGTGTTCTCGCGCCACGTCGAAGAAGCCATGGCGCGCGTCGACGAGGCCGCGGAATAACCCGCGTAGCACAGGCGAGGGCCGAACCTTGAGGCCCGCGCCGTCGTGCGAAGCTAATTTTTCAAGAACGTAGCAAAGGCCGAGCGCCCCGCGTAGCACCTGACGTGCGAAGCCAAGGGGAATCAGCGCGAGGCCGTCTTGCGAAGCGAAGAGAACCCCTAGCACGGGCCGCGCGGGACCGGCGCCATCATCGCCGCCAAAGCTAAGAAAAATTTTAGCCATGAAGCGCCAGGCGATTTTTTGCCTAAGCCGCGCGCAATCCTGTCCGGCTTTTCATAAATCGAATTGAAGAAAATTCAGTCGCGCGCCGTCTCACGATTTCTTGGGCGATTTTTTAAGCGCGCTGCGTTGCTTCGCCGCAGCAAGAAGCGCATGTGTGCGTTGCAGCATTTGCGATGAACGGATGCGGCATTCGCGCCTAATCTTTTCGGTGTTGGCAATGCCGCGACAAAACGGCGAAGCCATCGCAAAGCAAGGAGTGTTAAATCGTGAATCGCATGACACGCTACGCCCTGGCGCTCGCGCTCGGGCTTTCGGCAATTTCCACCGCGGCCTTCGCGGCGGATCCGTCCACCTCGACCCAGACTGCCAACGCACAGTACGCGTCGCCGCAGATGCCGGGCGCTCAACAGACGCCGGGGCCCTATGACAGCCCCTTCCAATATCTCGGCGCCTTCTAAAACCCCCAACCGCTTGAAGACGTGATCAGGGCGAAAGCCGGGCCGCAAGCCCGGCTTTCGTTCATTCAGGCATTGTAGTTGACCGCGCCGCAACGGCTGAGATCGTAGCCGCCCAGCTCCGCCGCCTGGTCGCGGCAGGCGGCCGAAGCGGCGAAACTCATCAGCTTCTGCACCGCCGGCTCGAAATAATTGCGCCGCCGCATGGCGAGATCGAAGCGCTCCCAGCGGAGAGGCACGAAGCCGAGATTGTTGCGCTTGGCGACCGCGCGCACCGCGATGCCGGCATCGGCCTTGCCCTCGATGATGGATGTGGCGATGTCGGTTTCGGTGAGCGCGGGCGAGGCGGGACCCGGCAGGGTCTCGATGCGGATGCCGGCTTCGGCCAACAAATGGCGCAGCAGAATCTGGGCGCCGGCGCCTTCCTGCCGGCGCAGCACCCTTATGCCGCTCTTGGCGAGATCGGATACCGAGCGGACTCGTTTCGGATTGCCGGGCGCCGTCACCAGCCCCTGCTCGCGCTTGGCCCATTCGATCAGCACCGCGTCCGACATTCCGCCTTGCGCCCGGAGCGCGGGCAAATTGTATTCGCCGCTGGCCGTATCGAGCAGATGGATACCGGCCAGCACGGCTTTGTCCGCCGCCAACCGCTTCAGCCCCTCGCCGCTGCCGCAGGTGAACAACGCCAAATCGCAATCCGATTCCCGCAACGCCCATTCCAGCAGCGGGTCGTGACTGCCCGCCGCCACTGGCGGAGCATGGCGCAAGGAGGGGCCGGCGAACTCCACCTGCCGCGTCACCCATTCGTCGATCATGGCGCGCGGGAACAGCAGCTTGCCGGCGGAGCGCGAGCACGGGATGCGTTTGGTGCGCACCAGCTCGTAGACCGTGCGCTCCTTGAGCCGCAGATAGTCGGCCACTTCGGCGGTGTTGAAAAATTCCCTCATAAGCCATCTATGCATATTTATGATTCAAAATACATTATTTACATGATCTAGCTCAATACCGATATGCTGCATAATCTCTGACGGAAAAATGGCTGGGAGACGCGAACACGCATGAGCGATTTCGGCGAGGCCTTCGCGCTCGCGCTCGCCATGCTGGCGCGGTTCGACACCAATCTGCTGTCGATCATCTACCTGTCGCTGTGGGTCAGCCTGTCGGCGCTGGCGATCGCGACCTGTTTCGGCCTGCCGGCGGGCACGGCGCTGGCGATTTACCGCTTTCCTGGCCGCGGGGTTCTGGTGCTGCTGATCAACGCCATGCTGGGCTTGCCGCCGGTGGTGGTGGGGCTGGCGGCCTATCTGTTGCTGTCGCGCGCCGGGCCGCTCGGAAGCTTTGGATTGCTCTTCACCCCCGGCGCCATGGTGATCGTGCAGACCGTGCTGGTTTTGCCCATCATCGCCGCCCTCGTCCACCGCGCCATGGAAGAAACCTGGGCGCGCTACGGCCACGAATTCCAGATCCTGGGCGCGACGCGCCGCATGGCCATTCCGGAATTACTGAAGATCGGCCAGCGGCCGGTGCTGACCGCGCTGCTCGCGGGATTCGGCCGCGCCATCTCCGAGGTCGGCGCCATCATCATCGTCGGCGGCAACATCGCGGGATTGACGCGCACCATGACCACCACCATCGTGCTCGAAACCAGCAAGGGCAATCTGGCGCTGGCGCTGGCGCTCGGCATCGTCCTCATTTCCATCAGCATCGCCGTCAACGGCCTGGCCTTCGCCTTGGCCGCAAGGAGATATGCATCATGAAAAGCCTGCGTCTTCTCGTTCTGGCATTCTGCGCGCCGCTGGCCTTGCTCGCGGCATCGCCGGTCCAGGCGCAACAAAGCTTCATCGTGCTGGCCTCGACCACCTCGGTCGACAATAGCGGCTTGCTCGGCCACATCCTGCCCATCTTCACCAAGGAGACCGGCATCGCGGTGCGCGTCATCGCCCAGGGCACAGGCCAGGCGCTGGCCACGGCAGCGCGCGGCGACGCCGATCTGGTGCTGGTGCATGATCCCGACGCCGAGGCCAAGTTCATGGCCGATGGCGACGGCCTCACCAGGCGCGAGATCGCCTGGAATGACTTCATCCTGGTCGGGCCCAAATCCGACCCGGCCAAGGTAAGCGGCATGAAGGACATTCTCGCCGCTATGCGCGCCGTGTGGAACGCGCAGGCGCTCTTCGTCTCGCGCGGCGACAAGAGCGGCACCGACGCGCTCGAAAAGCGGCTGTGGAAGGCCGACGACCTCGATCCAACCAAAGCCGGCCCCTGGTACAAGGATATCGGCGGCGGCATGGGCGCGGCGCTCAACGCCGCCGCCGCGATGGACGCCTACACTCTTTCCGACCGCGGTACTTGGCTCAGCTTCAACAACCGGCAAAATCTGGTGATCGTGGTCGAGGGCGACCGGCGGCTGCTCAATTATTACGACGTGATCCAGCTCGATCCCAAGAAGCATCCCAACATCAAGCGGGCCCAGGCCAAGCAGCTGGCCGATTGGCTTTCATCCAAGGAAGGCCAGGCGGCCATTGCCGGCTACACCGTGGGCGGCGAAAAATTGTTTCATCCCGAGGCTGATCCCAAGCCTTGAAAGAAAAAGGAAATAGGGGCCGGCTATATAGTTTCATGATTCCATATTTTGTGTGGGGTCTTTCCGCCCATGAGCTTGTTCACCGGTTTTTTGGGTTATTCCCGTGCAAAAAAAGAGTTGGAATAATGTAATAGCGTGCTAACCAATATCGATAAGAAGAGCCAGGAGGTTCAAGCCTCCGGCCGTGGCAATAAACATTGAGAGGGGAACCCTACATGTCGTTTCTCGACAAGCAACATACTATCGCGCCGCCGGGCTATAGCCGGTGGCTCATACCGCCGGCCGCGCTGTGCATCCATCTCTGCATCGGCCAGGCCTATGCCTTCAGCGTGTTCAACCTGCCGATGACCAGGCTCCTCGGCATCACCACATCGACGCCTGATGATTGGAAGTTGACCGATCTCGGCTGGATCTTCAGCATCGGCATCTTCTTCCTCGGGGCATCGGCGGCCTTGCTCGGCCGCTGGGTCGAGGATGGCGGGCCGCGCCGCGCCATGTTCGCCGCGGCGTGCTGTTTTGGCGGCGGATTCATCGTTTCCGCCTTCGGCGTCTATATCCACAACATCTGGGTGGTTTATCTGGGATATGGCGTGATCGGCGGCTTCGGCTTGGGCCTTGGCTATATCTCGCCGGTTTCGACCCTGATCAAATGGTTCCCCGACCGGCCCGGCATGGCCACCGGCATGGCCATCATGGGCTTCGGCGGCGGCGCCTTCATCGCCTCGCCGCTTTCGGTGTGGCTGATGGCCAGGTTCTCGACCCCGACCCATATCGGCGTGATGGAGTCCTTCATCGCCCTGGGCATCATCTATTTCTGCTTCATGATGGTCGGCTCGATCATCGTGCGGATTCCGGCGCCGGGCTGGAAACCCGAGGGCTATGTCGCCCCGGCGCAGCCCAAGAAGCTGGTCACCACCCGTAACGTCTACGTCTATCAGGCCCTGAAGACGCCGCAGTTCTGGCTGATTTGGTGGATTCTCTGCCTCAACGTCACCGCCGGCATCGGCGTGCTGGGCCAGGCTTCGGCCATGAGCCAGGAGATGTTCCCGGGCAAGGTCAGCGTGACGGCCGCTGCTGGGTTCGTCGGCCTCATGAGTCTCTTCAACATGATGGGCCGGTTCTTCTGGGCCTCCACGTCGGATATCATCGGCCGGAAGAACACCTATTTCTGCTTCTTCGTCATCGGCATGGTGCTCTATTCGCTGGTGCCGACGACCGGCGCCATCGGCAGCGTCACCGGATTCGTGCTCTGCTTCCTGGTGATCATCAGCATGTATGGCGGCGGCTTCGCCACCGTGCCGGCCTATCTCAAGGACATGTTCGGCACGCGCTACGTCGGCGCCATCCACGGCATGCTGATCACCGCCTGGTCGATGGCGGGAATCTTCGGCCCGGTGCTGGTCAACTACATCCGTCAGTATCAGATCGATCACGGCGTGCCCAAGGCGGATGCCTACAACGTCACCATGTACGTGATGGCGGGGCTTCTGGTCATCGGTTTCTTCTGCAATCTGTTCGTGAAGGCCGTGCATGAGCGGCACTACATGAAACACGAGCGGGCCGATGCCATGGGCATGGCGGATTAAGGAGGAAGGAACATGGCAACCAAGGATCAATCCAGCGGCAACGGCCTCAAGCTTCTGCTCGCCTGGGGCTTCGTGGGCATTCCCCTTGCTTGGGGCGTGATCGAGACGATCAACAACGCGATGAAGCTGTTCCAGTAGCGAACGCTTCGCAACAAACGAGCGGGCCGGCCCGGCTTGGGCCGGCCCGTTTCGTTTGTGACACGCCGAAGTAAAGCCGATCGCGGCTTGGATCGATCAACCGCCGAAAACGCCGAACATTCAACCTTGAATTCCACACTATACCGTCCCACTATCCCCGGCACGTTTCGGGGGGCGGACCCGTGCAAGCTGGGAAATTCGCGCTGCAGGCAGTCGTCTTGGCGATGATCCTCGCGGGGATGCAGGTCGCGGGCGCCCGCGCCGCGGATCTCGACAACGCGGCGTGTCTCGGTTGCCATGGCAACCCGGGATTCGCGGGCCCGGGCGCCAACGGACAGATGATTTCGCTGTCCGTGCCGGCGGACCAGTTCGGCCACAGCGTTCACGGCAATCTCCAATGCGTTGCGTGCCATACGGATATTACCGAAGTGCCGCATCAGAACGCGCCGATGACGCAAGCCGCGTTGCGCCAGCAAATTCCCAAACTCTGCGGCAGCTGTCATGCCGACGCGCTGAATGCCTACCTAGGCTCCGTCCACGGCAAGCAAGTGATGGAAGGGGGCAATGCCAATGCCGCAATCTGCACGGATTGCCACACCGCGCACGCCGTCACTCCCCCGCAACTGGCCGCGACCCGCCTCGCCATCGCCAAGGACTGCGGCGCTTGCCATGCCAAGGCCTTGGAAGGCTATAGGGAAACCTATCACGGCCAGGTTTTCGGCCTGGGCTATGCCGATATCGCGACCTGTTCCGACTGCCACAGCGGCCACGCGATCCTGCCCGCGAGCGATCCGGCTTCGAGCGTGTCGCAGGCCAACCTCCTGAACACCTGCCGGAATTGCCATCGGGACACGCCCCCCGGATTCGCCACCTTCCAGGCGCATGCCACGACGGACGATTATGCCCAATATCCCTATACCTGGCTCGCATCGAAGTTCGTGTTGATGCTGATCGTCGTCACCTTCGGGACCTTCTGGACGCATTCGGCGCTTTGGTTCTACCGCGAACTCCGCGACCGCCAGCAGCGCAAGATGAGATCGCACGTGCGGGCGGACGCCCTGCCGCAAAGAGAAGGCCAATATTACCGGCGTTGGAGCGCCGCCTGGCGGTGGGCCCATCTTCTGTTCGCGCTCTCCGTGATCCTGCTGGTTTTGACCGGCATCCCGTTGCTCTATCCGAACACCGCCTGGGCGCCGGTGCTCGAAGCGGCATTGGGCGGTCCGGTGATCGCCGGCATGGTGCACCGGGTTTCCGCCGTCGTCATGATCGCGGTCTTCGCCGTGCATCTGGTCTATGTCGCCATCCACCTCGCGCGGAATTGGAAGACCTTCAAATTGTTCGGGCCCTACTCCCTGTTGCCGACCTTGCAAGACGGCAAAGACCTGATCGCCATGCTCAAATGGTTTTTCGGTTATGGCCCGCGGCCGGTATTCGACCATTGGAACTATCAGCAGAAATTCGACTACTGGGCGCCGTTCTGGGGCATTACCATGCTCGTCGGGACCGGCGCCATGTTGTGGTTCAAGGCGCTCACCGGCGCCTACCTGCCGGGATGGGCCATCAACGTCGCCACCGTCGTCCACGGCGACGAGGCCTTGCTCGCCGCCATCTACCTTTTCACCATTCACTACTTCGCCAATCACTGGCGGCCGGACAAGTTCCCGCTCGATATCGTGATCTTCACCGGGTCGATGCCGATCGAGGAGTTCAAGCGCGAATACGCCGTCGAATACGCCCGCTTGGTGGAAACCGGACGGCTCCAGGACAATCTGGTGGACGCACCGTCGCGGCCGATGACGCTCGGCTCCAAAATCCTGGGCTTCAGCCTCGTGGCCATCGGGCTGGTGCTGCTGGTTTTGATGGCGATCGGGATCGGCGGAAATATGATGACCGGGTAGACGCCGTTCTCCGAAACCCCGATGCGGGAGAAACCCTTCTTCCCCGATGAAATCAACGATGGAGGTTCGAATGAAGATGTTGCAATTGGGTGTTGCCCTCGGCGTGATCTTTCTGCTGACGGCCGGGGCGCGCGCGCAAGACGCCAGCCAGCTGGCCCAGGGAAAGGGCTGTTTGGGCTGTCATGCCGTCGATCAGAAGAAAGTGGGCCCGAGCTTCAAGGACATCGCGGCGAAGTATAAGGGTCAGTCCGATGCGGCGGCGAAGCTGGCGGCCGAACTCAAGAACGGAACCGGCCACATGAAGATCAACGCGACCGACGCCGAGCTGCAGCAACTGATCGCTTACGTGCTGGCGACCCCATAACGGCCGCGGCGAGCGGACAAATCACCGGTATGCGATCCGCGTCGCCGCTGTCCCGGCGGGAGTTGTGGGTCAACCTTTTTTTGTATCCGACCCACACCCTGACGACCGCCGCGGCGCCGGTCCTGGTCGGGATCGGGCTCGCAATCCACGATCGCGTCTTCGCGCTGCTGCCCGCTCTGGTCGGATTTCTCGCGAGCTGGCTCTTGCATGTCGGCGGCGTCTTCATCGACAATTACGAACTTCTCGTCCGGCATCCGGACAACCGCGAACACCCCGAGCTGATCGAAGCCATCGAAAAAGGCACGCTCTCGCTGCCCGTGCTCCGGGGCGCGATCGCTTTTTGCTACGGCGCGGCCGTGTTGACCGGGCCCTATCTTCTGCATGTCGGCGGTCCTTTCGTCGTGGTGTTCGCGATTCTCGGCATTGTCTCGAGCTGGTCTTATGCGGGCGGCCCGCTCGCCTATGCCCGGCTCGGGCTCGCCGATCCGATCTTCTTCGTCATGTTCGGCATCGTCGCGGTGGTCGGAACCTATTACATCCAGGCGGCGCCGCTCTATCCGTCCCCGTCGGATTGGCTGCCCGCCGCCCCGGCGCTTCCCTTGAACGCTTTCGTGCTCGGCCTGCCCGTGGGCGCGCTGGTCGTCAATGTTCTACTGATCGACGACATGCGCGATCACGTCCACGACCGGGCGAAGGGATGGCGCACCGGCTCCGTGCGCTTCGGGATAGGCTGGACCCGCTTTGAGATCGCCGCGCTGACGGCGTTCGCCTACGTCATCCCCTTCTGGTTCTGGCTCGGCCGGGGATTCAGCCCCTGGGTCCTGCTGCCCTTGCTCACCCTGCCGCTGGCGATACGCGTCGCGCGCGTCATTGCCACGCGCGACCGGTTCGAGGATTTGTTTCCCATGACGCCGAAAGCCGCGTCGCTGGCGGTCATCTACGCTGCGCTCTTGGCGGTTGGAATCGCGCTCTGACCGCCTTTACGGGATCGCGGCTTCGTCTAATCCCCGGAGGTTGCCGGCCGTTGGCGCGCTGACGGGCTGGGCGATGTCCGGGAGCGCTCCTCCTCGAGCCACAGGCTGTGATGCTCCTTGGCCCAATTGACGTCGACGGTCCCCTCGCCCATGGACTCGAACGCGCCTTCCATGCCGACCGTGCCGAGATAGATGTGCGCGAGCATGGCGGCGATGAAGCACACCGCGAAGATGCTGTGCGCCACTTCGGCCCATTGCATGTTGTGAACGTCCGTTCCATAGAACGGGAAGATCAGCAGATAGCCGCTCACCGCGATCGCGCCGCCGGCCAGACAGATGCCCCAGAACAGCATCTTCTCGCCGGCGTTGAATTTGCCGGCCGGCGGATGATCGCCTTTCTTGCCGAACATGCCGCCGCCGCGCTTCAGCCATTCGATGTCGACCTTCATGGCGGGAAGGTTCTGGACCGCCCACATGAAGAACATCAGGACGAGGCCGAGCGTGAATGGGAAGCTCAGGAAGTTATGGGCGTATTTCGCCCATTCCGACAGGGTGGTATAGGCCTCGGGACTCATCAAGGGCAGCAGCAGCACCCGGCCGAAGGTGATGTTGAGCCCGGAGAGCGCGAGGATGACGAAACAGGTGGCCATCATCCAATGCACGGACCGCTCGTAAGCGCTGAAGCGCACGATCTTGCGTCCCGAACGCCCGCCGTCGATGCGCATCTTACCGTGCGTCAGATAGTAGAAAACGAGCAGCGCAAAAACGCCGATAATCACGACGCCGGCGATCCAGCGCAGCGTCACCTCGTGATAGGTGCGCCACTCTCGTCCCTGCGGCTGCTCGATCGTGTAGGATTTGACATCGGGGATGCTGCCGAGGCCCCGGATCGTATGCAGCTGCTGCAGCAGCTGCTCCTCGCTGACCGCGCTCGCGTTCGGATCGACCGAGTTCGGCTGCTGCGCCGCCGCCGGCTGCCACGACATGGCGGCCGCGACGAGCATCAAGGCGCCAACGACGTTACGAAGTCTGATGAGAAGCGTCGTCATGGCAATTCCTCCCAATTCCGGCTCGTTGTCGACTTTCCGGCGGCGTCCCATCATTCGGGCCGCCGCCGAAACCTCACGACGTGATCGTCTCGCGATACGCGGTCTTCCAACCCCAGGCGCCGGAGCCGTAACCGCGCTTCACCACCCGTTCCTTGTAAATCTGCGCGATGACGTCACCGTCGCCGGCAAGCAAGGCCTTGGTCGAGCACATTTCCGCGCATAACGGCAGCTTGCCCTCGGCCAAGCGGTCGGCGCCGTATTTTTCGTACTGGGCCGCGGTGTTGTTCGGCTCCGGACCGCCGGCGCAGAACGTGCATTTGTCCATCTTGCCGCGCGTGCCGAAATTGCCGACCCGCGGATATTGCGGCGCGCCGAACGGGCAGGCATAGAAACAATAGCCGCAGCCGATGCAGATGTCCTTCGAATGCAGCACGACCGCGTCGGCGGTGGTGTAGAAGGCATTGACCGGACACACCGCCTGGCACGGCGCATCGGTGCAATGCATGCAGGCCATCGACACCGAGCGTTCGCCCGGCTTGCCGTCGTTGAGGGTGACGACGCGCCGGCGGTTGATGCCCCACGGCACCTCGTTCTCGTTCTTGCAGGCGGTGGTGCAGGCGTTGCAGTCGATGCAGCGGTCGGCGTCGCAGAGAAATTTCATTCGAGCCATGGCGTTCCCCTCCCCTTATGCCGCTGTGATCTGACAGAGGGTGGCTTTGGGTTCCTGCATATTGGTTGCCGGATCATAGCCGTAGGTGGTGATGGAATTGGCGCTTTCGCCGAGCACGATGGGATCGGCGCCTTGCGGATATTTCGAGCGCAAGTCCTCGCCGCCGAACCAGCCGCCGAAGTGGAACGGCATCCAGGCGACGCCCTTGCCGACGCGTTCGGTCACGAGCGCCTTCATCTTGGCCTTGGCGCCGTTCTCGGCGCCCGTCACCCAGACCCAACCGCCGCTCTTGATGCCGCGGTCGCTCGCATCCGCCGGACTGATCTCGATGAACATGTCCTGCCGCAGCTCGGCGAGCCACTTGTTGGAGCGGGTTTCTTCGCCGCCGCCCTCGTACTCGACCAGCCGGCCCGAGCTCAGGATCAGCGGGAACTTCTTGGCGATCCCGTTGTCCACCGCCGCCTTCTGCATGGTGAAGCCGATATTGGGCAGCCGGAACTGCTTGGCGTCGGGCAGAGTCGGATATTGCCCGACGAGGTCGGCCCGCGCGGTGTAGATCGGCTCGCGATGCTGCGGGATCGGATCCGGCAGGCCGAAGGCGTTCATGCGCGCCTTCGCGTTGCCGTAGGGCACGCAGCCGTGCTTCAGCGCGACGCGCTGGATGCCGCCGGACAGATCCAACGACCACGACACCCCGTCGATCTTGTCGGGCGTGCCCGCGACCTTTTCGATGACCGCCATCTCATCGCGGGTGAGATCCTTCTCCCAGCCGAGCTTCTTCAGCACGGCCATGGTGAACTCGGGATAGCCGTCCTTGATCTCGGAGCCGAGCGAGTAAGAGCCTTCGGCCAGCAAATTCACGCCGTCTTTCTCGACGCCGAAACGGGCGCGGAAAGTGCCGCCGCCGTCCATGACGTTGAGATTCGTATTGTAGAGCAGCGGCGTACCGGGGTGCTTGACCGCCGGCGAGCCCCAGCACGGCCACGGCAGGCCGTAATAATCGCCCTTGGCCGGGCCGCTATTCGCCCGCAAGGTCACCAGGTCGAAGTCCTGCTGGTTGGCCATGTGGGTCTTGAGGCGTTCCGGCGACTGGCCGCAATAGCCGGTCGACCAGCTGGCGCGGTTCATCTCGCGCAGCACGTCCTCGGGGAGCGGGGTGCCGTCGGCGACCTGGATGTTCTTGAACATTTTGTCGGCGAAGCCGAGCTTCTTGGTCAGCAGATACATGATCTCGAGGTCGTTTTTCGACTCGAAGATCGGCTTGACGACCTGCTCGCCCCATTGCAGCGAGCGGTTCGACGCGACGCGCGAGCCCGATGCCTCGAACTGGGTGCAGGCCGGCAGCAGATACGTGCCGTCCTTGCGCCCGGCGTCCACCGCCAGCGACGCCCAGGTGGTCGGATGTGGATCGACCACCACCAGCAGATCGAGCTTCACCAGCCCCTTTCTCGATTCCGGAATGCGCGTGATGCTGTTGCTGGCGTGGCCTTGCACGAACATCGCCCGCACATTGTCCTTCTGGCCGACCTGGTCTTTCGGCAACAGCACCGCGTCGAACCAGCGGGTCAGCGGGATGCCGGGTGCCGTCATGGCTTGCGGGGTGTCGAACTGCGCCACCAGGTCGTCGTAATCGATCTCCCAGACTCGGCTGAAATGCCGCCACGCGCCTTCGGCCAGGCCGTAATAGAACGGCAAAGTCACGATATCGAGCCCCACGTCGGTCGCGCCTTGCACGTTGTCATGGCCGCGGAAGATGTTGGCGCCGGTGCCGGGCTTGCCGACATTGCCGGTGAGCAGCAGCGCGATGCAGCTTGCGCGCACATTGGCGGTGCCGACGGTGTGCTGCGTCTGCCCCATGCACCAGATCAGCGTCGCCGGCTTCTCCGTCGCGAACATCTGCGCGACGCGCTTCAACTGTTCGCCGGGAACGCCGGAGACGCGCTCGACCTCGTCGGGCGTCCACTTCGCGATCTCCTTGCTCACGTCGTCGAAACCGTAGACGCGCTGTGCGATAAACTCCTTGTCCTCCCAGCCGTTCTGGAGGATGTGCCACATCATGCCGTAGAGCACCGGAATGTCGGTGCCCGGCCGCAGCCGCACGTATTCGGTGGCGTGCGCGGCCGTGCGCGTCATGCGGGGATCGACGACGATGACGTTCGCCTTGTTGAGTTCGGCGCCTTCCAGCAGGTGTTGCAGCGACACCGGATGGGCTTCGGCCGGATTGCCGCCCCAGATGATTTGGGTTTTCGCATTCCGGATGTCGTTGAAGCTGTTGGTCATCGCGCCATAGCCCCAGGTATTGGCGACCCCGGTGACCGTGGTCGAATGGCAGATGCGCGCCTGGTGATCGGTGTTGTTGGTCCCCCACAACGCGCCCATCTTGCGAAACATGTAGGCGCCTTCATTGGTCATCTTCGCCGAACCCAGCCAGTAGACGGAATCCGGGCCCGATTGCCCGCGGATTTCCATCAGCTTGTCGCCGATCTCGTTGATCGCCTGATCCCAGTTGATCCGGGTCCATTGGCCGCCGACCAGCTTCATCGGATATTTGAGCCGCCGCTCGCCGGAGACCAGCTCGCGCACCGCCGCGCCCTTGGCGCAATGCGAGCCGCGATTGATCGGGCTGTCCCAGCTCGGTTCCTGGCCGATCCACACGCCGTTGGCGACCTCGGCGGTCACCGTGCAGCCGACCGCGCAATGGGTGCAGATGCTCTTGCGGATCGCCACCGCCGCGCCGGTGGCGGGCGGCGGACCGGCTTCGGCCTTGCGCATGGTGGCGAGCGGAAGCGCGCCCAGCGCCGCGAGACCGCCGGCGGCAAGCCCCGAGCGGCGCAGGAAGGCGCGGCGGCCGAGGCCGCTTTCCGATTGGCCGGCGAAAGCGGCGAGATTGCCGCGCCGCGCTTGACGTTCCGTTCGCTTGATCAGCACGGGCGCCTCCCTCAGCTCGGATAACGGTTGACGCGGTAATAGGTCTTAACTTCGTCGGATTCCCGGTACTGAGCCTTGCGTTTGTCGTCGTTGTTCACGCTGTCCGCCACCGCCTCGGAGGCGAGCGGGCTCGCCACGGTGGCCGCGGCGCCGGCGCCAAGCGCGCCGAGGAATTGACGACGTCCCAAGCCCGTCTTGCGTTCCGCTTTCATGACACCGCCCTCCCTTGTCCAACGCGCCCGCTCACTCGGGCAACGCGAATGCTTCCGTTTCGATCTCGATGAACAGACGCCCAAGCGTCCCGACGCGACGATAGAAATCGGCGGCATTGGCCGCCGCCAGATCGGCGAAGAAGCGCCCGATCCACGGCGCGAGGTGCTTGTCGAAGATTTGCCGCTGCGCCTCGGCCGGCGCCGGAAACTCGCCGCCGGCGAGGCCGGCCATGATCTCGCACAGAATCGCGGCATGGTCCTCGGGTTCGTATTGCCGCTCGGCGCGTTCGATGCCGAGCCCGGCCAGATCCTCGCGCAAACGCGCCAACGGGCGTTCATTGAGGAAACCGGTCAGGTAATAGGAGCCGTAGGGCAGCAGCTCGCCGCGCCCGATGCCAATGAACAGATCGAAAAATTCGCGCCCGACCTTCTCGGGGTCGGCGGCGTCGGCGGCCTGGGCGAGATCGGCATGCACCAGGCCGAGCGGCGTTGCATCGCCGCGCAGCTTGGCGATGCGATTGAGCAGCGCCGCATTGGGAGCACGCCGCAGCAACGAAGCGAGCAGCGCGTATTCCTGCGCGCGCGCGGCGTCGACATCGTCAAACGCGCCGCGCGTCTCGCCGTAAAGGTCCGGCCGCAATTTCGAGCGCGCGACCCCGGTCGCCGCTTCCACCGACAGCACGCGTTCGGCGGGAACCTGCGACCAGTTGGAAACCGACGGTTGGGAAATCCCAATCCGGCGCGCAAGCTCGGTGACGCCGCCGGCGGCGCGGATCGCCTCTTGAAGTCCCTGGTCGCTCATTGCCGGCCGATCATGGAAAGCGCATGCCCCCGTTCAGACCGCAATGGAAGGCTAATGCCGCGACAATTGCGGGGTCAATAGCTTCAGGCTATGGCGAAGGAAATTATCGGGGAAGCGCGCCGCCGTGACCGCGCCGCGGCAAGGGTGGGCAAGCTTCGCGCTCGTCCAATTCATGTTGCGTTGCAGTATCGATTTTATCCACAGGCGCCTGATCGCTTGTACCGCCCTCGGCAATCTGGACTGGTGGCGGTTGCTCTGGGGTGGGATTTGACGAGGTGGCGGCCGGCGCCGGCTTCTCGGCTTGCGGTTCGCCCGTCACCTGCGCCAGCAGCCGGCGAACTTCGTCCGCGCTGATCGGACCGAATCCCGGCACGCCGCCGGCGGCGTTGAAGTCCCACGAATTCTCGGACAGGCCGATGAAGTCGCGAATCGCGGGATCGGCCGACCAGGCGCGGCGCAGCGCCGCCCGCGTCAAAGCAGCGGGCACGCCAGGGGCAAGAAAAGCGCTGATGTCGGATCCGGCGCCGATCGAATCGATCGGCGGCAGGTTCGCGGGATCGAACAGCGCTTCCTCCGGCGGCGCGGCCACAGCCGGGGGCTCGGATGCGGCGCCGCCCGGGGCATCCTTCGGCTTCGCCGCGCCGCGCTTGCGGCGGGCCCAGCGCGCGACAAAGCCGTCGTCACCGCTCATCGTTGCCTCGGGTCTCCGGTGCGTGCCGCGCCAAGGCCTCGGGGTCGGCCTGGTCGCGCTGGCGCTTTTCGAACACATGCTCGACATGGTGCTGGGCGATGAAAGCCGCAATGACGCCGCGCAATTGCTCGGGCATCGCCACCGCCTCGACGATGCCCGAACCCGGTTCGGTGCGGCCCTCGCCTTCCGCGGGATCCGCGGTCACCGCGGCGATTTCATAGGGCGGCTCGCCCCCGGTCGGATTCAGCGCCACCCAGAGCGAGGGCGCCGCCGACGCCAGATTGTGGCGGTAATTGTCGGTTTCCGTGCGATAGAGCTCGATCTCGGCCGCGCCGGCGTAGAACGTCGCCGTCTCTCCCGAGCTCGCGAGCGGCGTCCACGGCGCCGCGTCGGGCACGCC
>Ga0181526_10001569_pt1 | contig 21461 bp, 16 predicted proteins | sample PEATcosm2014_Bin_35_FD_119750 | JGI IMG/M metagenome (GOLD analysis project Ga0181526, IMG submission 119750) | Peatland microbial communities from MTU Mesocosm Facility, Houghton, MI, USA - PEATcosm2014_Bin06_30_metaG | ecosystem: Environmental > Terrestrial > Soil > Wetlands > Peat | place...
CCGGCGACCTGCTACGGGTGCCATAGCGCAGACTATATCGGCACGAACAATCCGCCTCACGTGCAGCTGGCCCTGCCGCAGGACTGCGGTACCTGCCACTCGACGATCAACTGGCTCAACGCCACCTTCGACCACACCCTTTACGCGCACTATCCGCTGACGGGAGCGCATGCCACGGTTGCCTGCGCGCAGTGCCACACGAACAACAACTACATGTCGACGCCGACGGCCTGTTATGCCTGCCACCAGGCGGATTTCACCGGGACCACAAATCCCAATCACGTCTCAGGCGGCTTCCCCACCGATTGCAGCTTGTGCCACACAACGGCAAACTGGACGACATCGATCTTCAATCACAACAACACCGCGTTCCCACTGACCGGCGCACACATTAACGTTCCCTGCGCCCAGTGCCACATTAACAATAACTACACGACGGTGCCTACGGATTGCTACTCCTGCCATACGGCGGATTACAACGGCACAAACAATCCGAATCACGTGTCGGCTGGATTCCCCACAACCTGCGCGACATGCCACAACACCTCGTCCTGGACGGCTGCGGCCTTCAACCACAACACAACTTCGTTCCCGCTGACGGGCGCGCACACAACTGTGCCTTGCACGAGCTGCCACACGAATAACAACTACACAACGCTGCCAACGGCTTGTTACGGCTGCCATCAGGCGGACTTTACCGGGACCACCAATCCGGCTCACGTGGCCGCCGGCTTCCCGACCGACTGCACCTTGTGCCATACGACATCGAACTGGACTTCGTCGACTTTCAATCATGCGTCGGTCTTCCCGCTGACCGGAGCCCACGCCACTTTGGCTTGCGCGCAGTGCCACACCAACAACAACTACACGACTCTGCCGACAAACTGTTACGGCTGCCATCAGGCGGACTTCACTGGAACGACGAATCCGAGCCACGTGGCTGTCGCCTTCCCAACCACGTGCGACACATGTCACACGACCACCGACTGGAACACCCTTGCCGCGTTCAATCACACGGTCTATGCCAATTGGGCGCTGACAGGCGCTCACGCGACCGTGGCTTGCGTGCAGTGCCACGCCAACAACAGCTACACGGCAACGCCGACCGCGTGTTACTCGTGCCATCAGGCAGACTTCACCGGGACGACGAATCCCGCTCACGTGGCGGCGGGTTTCCCGACCGACTGCACCATATGCCATTCGACGGCGAATTGGACTACTTCCACGTTCAATCACGCCACCACTTCGTTCCCGCTCACTGGCTTCCACGCCACCATGCAATGCGTGCAGTGCCACACCAGCGCCAGCACTTACAACGGGTCATTGCCCACTCTTTGCTACGGCTGCCACCAGGCGGATTGGAACGGCACTACCAATCCCAATCACGCCGCGGCGGGCTTCCCGACCACGTGCGACACCTGCCACACAACCACGGACTGGACCGGGGCGACGTTTAACCACAACAGCACGCCCTTCCCGCTGACCGGCGCGCATACTACGGTGGCCTGCAACCTGTGCCATGTGAACAACGTCTTTGCAGGGACTCCCACGGATTGCTACTCCTGCCACAAGGCGGATTACACCGGAACAACAAATCCGAATCACACCACAGCGGGCTGGCCTACGACCTGCACAACGTGCCACACAACAACCGCGTGGACACCGGCAACCTTGCCCACGAGCTATCACACCTTTTTCCCGATTAATCATGGCAATGCAAACGGCGTGTGCACAACTTGCCACACAAACTCCGCGGATTACTCGGTGTTCACGTGCACCAGTTGCCACGGCGGCAACAATGCTGCGAACTTCAATCACCCGAATGTCAACGGGTATGTGTACAACAGCGTGAACTGCTACGCCTGCCACAAGAACGGCAGCGGAGGATAGCCTCGATGCAACGCACTCTTTTGCCGCTGATTCTTCTTGCTCTTCCGATTTGCGCCGCGCAGGAGGCTACCGCCCCAACCGGAGCTGCACCTGCCGCAGCGGCGCCGACGCCGGCAACGCCAACTACCACAGCTCCCACGCGGACGCAATTCCAGGTGCGCTATATCAGCGGATCGGAGGTGTATATCGACGCCGGACGCGACGCGGGATTGGCGGAAGGCACAAAGCTGGTTCTGAAACAGGATCCCACCAAGCCGTCTACCGACAGTACGCAGGTTGCTCTTGAGCCCGGAGTGATCGCTAAGTTGACGGTGGTGTCGGTTGCCTCGACGTCGGCAGTCTGCGAAGTGGAAACAAAGGCGCGGGAGCTTGTCGTAGGAGATGTGATTTCGCTGCCAGACTCCGAGGTCGAGAAGCTGGTTGAGAAGAACACGATTGGCAATACGCGCAAGTACCCGATGGTTGTTACATTCAGCGAGGGCGACCCGCTCGACGAAGAGGTTCGCGACGCGATTCCGCACCCGCCGCTTCCCGAGGTCAACCAGATGCGCGGCAGGATCGGTTTCGATACGAGCATGATTCAGCAGCTTGGCCAGGGAAGCACAACGTCGAATGAGTTTGGAATGATCATCCGCGCCGATTTTACGCGGATGTTTGGGAGTCATTGGAATCTGATCGGTTACTGGCGCGGCAGTTTACAAACGGGCTCCAGTCCATCACAGCCGACGCTGCAGGACACAATCAATCGCACCTACCTGATGAGCTTGACCTACATTAACCCGCAGTCGCATTGGACAGCGGGCGTTGGGCGTCTCTATCTTCCCTGGGCCAGCAGCCTCGAGACGATCGATGGCGGCTATATGGGAAGGCAGTTCACATCGAAGACAGTGACGGGAATCTTTGCCGGTTCCACTCCGGATCCAACTTCGTGGAGTTATAACCCTAATGGAAAGATCGGCGGCTGGTTCTTCAACGTGCATGGAGGGAGTTACGAAAGCTTCCATTACTCGAGCACTTCCGGGGTAGGATTGAATCTTATTGGTTGGAGTGTCAATCGCCCCTTCCTTTTCACTGAGAATGACTTCTCTTTCAAGCGCTATCTTTCGATCTATCATTCAATGCAGGTTGACAGGCCCACCGCGAATCCAGGTATGCCGGCCGTTAATGTGGGCCTTGGCCAGAGCCTTCTTACGGTGCGCGTTCAGGTGCATCCGCGCGTTGCTCTTGACCTCACCGATACCTACTTCCGTGACGTTCCGACTTATGACCCTACGCTGGTGGGAACGGGGCTCCTGGATAAGTACCTTTTTCAAGGACTTAATGGCGGCGCCCGCATACAATTCCCAGAGCACATTACGGGCTACTTCAGCGTGGGAAGGAGCAACGATTCAAGCGACCCGAAGAGTTCCTTGAATACCCTTTATGGGTTGACGATGTCTAACATCTGGAAGACAGGTCTTGTGGCGGACGTGCGCTATTCGAAGTTCGACAGCGCATTTGCCGCGGGGACCTACCGTTCAGTCTCCATTTCCCGGGATCTCGGAGAGCGTTTAAGGCTGAATCTGCAGGGCGGAAGCTACGCGTATAACTCGACTCTGGCCGCCGATAGCAATTCGATTTTTGTCAATGCGATGTTCGATACAAATCTGGGCTCGCGGTACTTCCTTCAAAGCGAATTCACGGCGCAGCGCGGAGGCACCATGGCATACAACCAATGGACGACAACGCTCGGATTGAGATTTGACAACCGGGCTGCAAGGAGGAGAGCAGCAAATGCCAACCAACCATAAGTGGAACTGGTTATTGCCGGCGGTTATGCTGGCGCTTCCGACAGCTTTTGCAGCCGGCCAGTCGCCGCCCGCTTTGGACCCGGCCGACCTCGCGCAGCGGCAGGTTACAGCCTATCTTTCCAAGCTTGCGGACCTGCACTGCACTGAGTCGGTGACTCAGGAGAAATTCACAGGCAACGGCCACGTGGAGGCGGAAGAACGAGCCAAATACGACTATCTCATCATGATCAATGGCAGCGGGGACGACTTTCAGCTGAATGAGTCGAGAATTGAATCCTCCGCATCGCGTCACAAGGCGCTGCCCATGCTGGTCACCAACGGCTTCTCCACTGTGCTGCTGGTTTTTCACCCCTACTATCGAGACAGCTTTCAGTTCACCGCCGGCGCCGAGGAGGCGATCGATGGCAGGCGTGCAATTCCCATCCACTTTTCTCACATTCCGGGCCGCCGGAGCCCGGCGGCTCTTGCGCTGCGAGGTCGCGAATATCCTCTTGAACTCGAGGGCACTGCATGGCTCGACAAACAAACGGGCGACGTCGTGAAGATGGAGGCCGGGCTGCAGCATGACATGAGCGACGTTGGCTTGCGTTCGCTGAATATTCACGTCGAGTACAAGCCAACCAGTCTTGGAAAGAACTCGGCGAGCGTCACAGTGCCGACATTGGCCGTCGTCGATGTGACCACCCCGCGTCAACACTGGCGCAACACACATGTCTTCGACAGCTACAAGAGCTTCTCGACAGATGCCGAGCCTGATCCGAACGTGAAGATCATTGCTGACAATCCAGCCAGCGGAAGCGATCATACGTCGGCGATGGTTGCCCCAGACCCGAAGGAGAAGCCCTGACTATGTCGCTGCTTCAAGGCCCGGTTCCAGTCGCGGCCCGATCGCATAATGATAGGAAGGTCGCGACGAAGAGCAAGGATAGTGGTCATCGCGTCCGTGTGTGGATAGCGTGGCTGACATCATTTCTGCTGTTGGCGTCGATCACCGTCTATGGCGCAAACTACTATCTTCTTCCTCTTGACCAACGGCCATTCTCAGACAAGCACGAGTTGCTTAGACCGGGTGGCAGTATCGGCCTGAAGCTGGGAGTGCTGGGAACAGTGCTGTTTTTCATTATCTTTCTTTACGCGTTGCGCAAGGTTATCCCCTGGCTAGGCCGATGGGGCACCGCGAGGCACTGGATGGATTTCCATGTCGTTGCGGGCGTCACCGCGCCTGTCGTGATCGCCTTTCACGCTTCGTTCAAGTTTCAAGGGATCGCGGGTTTTGCCTTCTGGATTATGGTTGTGGTGGCGATCAGCGGCTTCATTGGACGCTACCTCTACGCGCAGATTCCGCGCTCGCTCACGGCCGCCGAACTGTCTCTCAACGAATTGCAACTGAACGAGCGTGAATTGGCAGACGCCCTGCTTGGTCAGTCGATCTACTCAGAAAAGCAACTGAATAGGGTACTGCATATGCCGCCCGCGGCGCATATCCGGAGCATTGGCCCACTGCTGGCCATCGGCGAAATGATTGCACTTGATGTGCGCCGGCCATTTCAAGTTGCCGGGTTGCGCCGCGCATCCTGCGGATTTGCCAAGAAGTTTTTCTCCGCTGGCGGCTTGCTTTCAAGCGGTAACTCTGAAGTCGAGCACGTCGTACGTTTGGTCCGCCAAAAGGCTTCTCTTTCCAAACGCGTTGTTTTTCTAGATCAGTCGCAGCGAGTGTTTCATCTTTGGCATGTGATCCATCGCCCATTCAGCTATGCGTTTGCCGTTCTTGCGATCGTTCACATTGTTGTTGTGATGGGGCTGGGCTTCCTGACCGTGGGGTTGCGATAGCAGATGGAGACAATTCTTACGTGGCTGATCGCCGGGGCGGTTCTGGGTTTCTTCTTCTTTCGCCATTGGCGCGCCCATCAGCGCAGCCAGGCAGAGGCGCGGGCCTCGGCTGAGAAGGGCGCACTCTTTTCCGACGGACCTAAGGCGCAGCATCCGAAGATCTCCGCCGACCAATGCATTGGTTGCGGGGCTTGTGTGTCGGTCTGCCCTGAGGGCGACGTGCTGGCCCTGGTAGGCGGCAAAGCAACCATTATCAACGGCCATAAATGCATTGGCCACGGGCTCTGTGCTGAGGAGTGTCCGGTGGGCGCCATCACCATGGTCATGGCCAAGCCCAGCTCGGGCGCGGATATCCCGGTCATCAGCGACGAGCATGAAACCAGCGTTGAGAATCTGTTTATCGCGGGAGAGCTGGGCGGGCTGGCTCTGATCAAGAATGCGGTCAACCAGGGCCGGGATAGCATGGACGTAATCGCGCAACGCATCGGCAGCAACGGAAATGGATTGCCTGTAGACCAGAATGTGCTGGATGTGGTGATTGTGGGTGCAGGGCCGGCGGGCATCAGCGCGTCTCTTCGGGCCTCGGAACACGGCCTTAAAGCTCTCACGCTGGAGCGTGAGGAGGTCGGCGGCACAGTTTCGAAGTATCCCCGGCAGAAGCTTGTGATGACTAGTCCAGTTGAGTTCCCGCTGCATGGGAAGTTCAGCAAGACGACACTCTCCAAGGAGGATCTGCTGAAGTTCTGGGAGAAAGTCATGCAGCGCACTGACCTGAATATCCACACAGGCGAGGGCGTGGAAGCAGTCAAGAAGGCAACGGACGGCCTGTTCAGCGTTCGCACTGCGCGCGAAGAGTATAAGTCTCGAGCCGTGGTGCTTGCCCTGGGACGGGCAGGCACCCCGCGCAAGCTCGGCGTCAAGGGCGAAGAGTTGCCTCATGTTCTTTACCGGCTCATCGAGGCCGACCACTATACCCACAAGAGCATCTTGATCGTCGGCGGAGGAGATAGCGCTGTCGAGGCAGCCATGGGTCTGGCGCATCAGGAAGGTAACAAAGTAACAATCTCTTACCGAAAAAGCGAATTCAGCCGGCTCAAAGATCGCAATGCAAAACGTATTGAAGAGCACATCAAGTCGGAGAAGCTAGACGTGCTCTTCAATTCTATGCCAACTGAGTTTCGCGTGGGCAGCGCACTGATCGAGTACGGCGGTGAAGTGCGCGAGCTGCCGAATGACTTTGTGTGGATCTTTGCCGGCGGAACGCCGCCTTCGGAGTTTCTCAAGGCCGCTGGCATCGCATTCGGATCGACCGAAGGAAGCAGTCAGGCGCGGATTCCCGAGGAAGTAATGAAGTAGGCAGTCAAAGAAATGAAAAGCACGTTAGCCTCGAAGGAGTTCGCCTACAATTGTTTGTCTGCGGCAGAGCGATTAGGGTTCTGAACGCAGAAGCAACCGCATAGAGATGATATTTCCTCTAAAACAAGGCCAAGAGGCAACATATTTGCTATGGATCAACCGGACTACGACGCAAAACAAGGAATGATTGATGAATATGAAATCGTGCAGGATCTTCCCCTATATCGCAGTACTGAGTCTCCTCTTATTCGCTGCTTTGGCGCAGGCTGCTTCTGTCGCGGGCATTGTAACCAATAAAACCACCGGTAAACCCTCGGCAGGCGACACGGTTACATTGATCGACGTTCAGGCCGGCATGGCCGACGCTGCTACAGCTACGACTGATGCGAAAGGGCATTATTCGCTTGAATCCACCGGCGGCGGCGGAGCCTTCCTGGTCAAGGTGACTCATCAGGGCGGGACCTATTTCATCGCCGCGCCCCAGGGCGGCGGGCCGGGCGACATCTCAGTCTACGATGTTGCGGCAAAGGTCGATGGCGTCGCCATCGACGCGGAGATGATCCTCGCCGAGGCCGCTGGAGGCATGATTCGTGTGCAGGAACGGTACTTAGTACGAAACACGAGCCTGCCTCCCCGAGCCCAATTTAGCAGCAATACCTTTGAGTTTGTCATACCGGCAGGCGCGCTGCTCGATGCCGCATCGGTGACCAGGCCCGGAGGCCTGCCAACTAACACCCGGCCAACCCCGTTGGGCGAAAAGGGGCACTATTCGATCAATATTCCTATTCAACCGAATCTAGGGGAAAAGGAAACTCTTTTCGAGGTTCAATATCACCTCTCCTACAGCGGGAAGATTACTTTTTCTCCACAACCCCAGATGCCTGCCGATAACCTGGTGATTTATGTTCCAAAGGGAATGACCTTTGGCGGCGCAAAGGGGACGGAGTTTCAGCCCACGGAACAGGACCCCAGGGTCCAGACCTACGTGGCAAAGAACATTCATCCAGGCCAAGCTGTGGAGTTCACCCTCTCAGGCGAGGGGCAGATGCCGCGCGATGGGCAGAACTCCGCGATGGGCCAGCAGATTCCGAGTGGAATGGGCGATGCTGCCGGTCCGTCAGAGACGGGAAACAGACCTGGAGGCGGCATTGGCAACCCGATCGACACTCCAGACCCGCTGAGCAAGTACAAATGGTGGATGTTGGGCGGGCTGGCGCTTTTGCTGGTGGCAGCTGCGGCCTACATGCTGCGCAAGCAAGGAGCGCCTGCGACGGGGGGCCTTCCGGCAACGTTGAGCGACACAGCCTTCGATAACCGGCCTTTCGCTATCGCTGCCGCACCGCCGGCATCTCCTGCGTCGAGTTACTCCGCGGCCCAGACGAGTTACTCCTCTTCGCCGGCAGGGAACAAGGCTGTATTAATGAATGTCTTGAAGGAAGAGCTATTTGCCATTGAGAGCGAGAAGCTCTCCGGCACCATCTCCCCAGCCGAATATGCCGAGGTGAAGGTTGGGCTGGAGGCCGTTTTGAAGAGGGCGCTGAAAGCCCGATAAGACAAGGCAATAACTCATTATATTCACATGAGTTATTGCCCTCCCCCCATCCTCATCGGCGAGGCCTGGATTTATTGGTCAGCCTCGTCACCCATCTGCGCCAAACGCCCGGCATCGCGGATCAGGACCGCTTCTCTTCGAGGTATCACAAAACCCTCGTCAGCCCATTTTGAGAGCAGGCGGCTGATGGTGAACAGAGTCGTGCCGGTCATCTGCGCGAGTTCCTCGCGAGAGAGCGAAACTTCGACTCCGTCCGCGGATTTCTTGCCGACATGCTTGAGCAACCTCAAGAGAGCGAATGCAACACGTTTGGCAACCTTCTCGGTTGCCACTTCGCGGAAGCGCTCCTCGAGTTCGTTCAATCTGTTGGAGAGAATCCTGCTGATATTCTTTCTGATTTGCGGATGTTCCGACAGCAAGTTTTGCAGCCTGGAATATTCCCAAGTAAGCGCCCGGCATTGCTCCATTGCGCGAGCGGAGCATGTGTGACTGCAAGCCGGAGAATCGGCAGGCACGCCAACGGATTCACCCGATCCACTCATCCACAGGATCACTTCATTGCCATTCGGGCTAAGTTGTGTGCTTTTTACGCTTCCGGACTGGATAAGAACCAAGTTGCGAACCGGCTGTCCTTGAATGAAGAGGAGTTCGTCGCGTGCGAAGGTTCGCGCCCGCGCACATACTGCGATCTCCTTACATTCATGCTCCGACAGGCCAGTAAACAGCGCGGAAGCGCACATCAAGACTACGCGCTCTGCGATGCTGGAGTCACTTCTCAACGGTCCTTGCTGGCTTTGACTTGCTACCGACAAACGTGCTGTCGCCACGTGCCCCTCCATACAAGTGCCTTCGAGCCGGACCACGGATTCCCCCATCCGAGGACCAGCGAGCTTCCGATGATTCGAGTTGCGGCAGGGAATCTCCGCACTCGGATTCCACTTGTCGAACGCTTGCAGATTGTCTTTCGCGAAGCCGGGAAGTTACGCTTTCTCTCTCTGGTTGGCTGACGATCCAACTTCACCTGTCAACGCCGCGCCCGACTGATCTGGCAAGATCAAGGCGCAGTCTCCAGATTTCTTGGAAGGGGAAGTTACGACAACCTAAGCGAACTTAGCATTAAATTCGCAGCCTGTCAAGTGCAAAGGTCACAGTTCATCATTTTTAATTTCAATCCCTCACCGCAATTCTCAGGCTCTTTAGCTGCATCCGTCGGCTCATCTATAAAGTACTCATTTTCAAGTACTCCTCCCATCTCTCTATGTTTGGCCCAAGGACGCAGCATTTGGTCCAATGGGGATTCGGAGCGGCGAGTCGAGATCGATATCGTCGATTTCTTTGCTCGGCGACAAGGACAGTGCCGTTCGAGCGGGCGATGATCTGACAGCTTTCTAACGCCGTTGTCACAGCATCGGCTCACTCAGTTTTTTGAAGGGTGAAGAAGCGGAGATTCGGCGCCAATGGCGGAGATACGGAATATCCGGCTCGGCAGCTGCTCTGACAAGGGGGTAACGAGTGATTCGCAAACGGCTCTATCTCTTTCTGATCGTGGCGGCTTCGCTCGCCGGGCTGGTCTTGATCAACTTTCACCCAAGAGCTAAAGCGGCTCAGAGCAGACGAGTTCTCTACTGGGTTGACCCAATGCATCCGGCCTATCGCTCCGACAAGCCGGGCACTGCGCCGGATTGCGGAATGGCATTGGAGCCGGTCTATGCCGACGATGCTAGCCAGGCGGTGGTTCCAACTGAAGACTCAATGCCCGGAGCGGTGCATATTGATCCAGCCTCCCAGCAACTGTATGGCATCCGGCTGGCCAAGGTCGAAAAGGACATGGGACAGGGCTCTGTGAGAGTTTTCGGCAGGGTAGCCCCCGACCAGACGCTTGTATATCGGGTCAATCTTGGTACCGACGGCTTTGTCAAAGAGACCCACGACGACGCGGTGGGCAACTTTGTGAAGAAGAATCAGCACCTGGCGATCGTATACTCTCCGGAGTTTCTCGCGGTAGCCGGCGGTTATCTCTCGGCCAATGAGCGAACGCCAGGGGGAAACACTGCGACGAAGGACAACTCTGTTCCGTCGGTTATGCAGGGGGCAGCCAGCGCGCAGGCTCGCGCCGACCGACTGCGAAACCTTGGCATGAGCGATGTGCAGCTCGACGAGATCAGCTCGGAGCGCAAGATTCCTGAGAATGTCTACGTGGTCTCTCCGACAGATGGATTCATACTCTCGAGAAACATCTCTCCGGGTGTTCGCTTCGAAAGGTACACCGAGATGTACACCGTCGCCGACCTGAGCCGGGTTTGGATTATGGCCGAAGTGTTTGGAAAGGATGCTGAGGCCTTCCGCCCCGGCGCCAAGGCTCGGGTTACACTGCCCGACACTGGAGAGAGCTTCCAAGCCACGGTGAGCGATGTACTGCCCGAGGTCGATCCCGCGACGCGTGTTCTGAAGCCGAGGCTGGTCGTCAGTAATCCAGGATTCAAACTGCGTCCGGATATGTTTGTCAATGTCGAGCTTTCCGTGTCGCTGCCGGCTGGGCTTTCGGTTCCAGCCGACGCGGTTCTCGATTCCGGATTGTCGAAGCGAGTCTTTGTCGAGACCTCCGCGGGGCATTTCGAGGCACGCACGGTCGAGACGGGATGGCGGCTCAACGATCGCGTACAGATTGTGAAGGGAGTGCGGGAAGGCGAGACCGTGGTTTCTGCGGGCACTTTCCTGGTTGACTCCGAGAGCCGGCTGCAGATGGCCGCCAATGCGGACAGTTCTCCCCGGAAGGTTTCGGGAGTGAAGCCCGCGATGGATCATTCCATGAATTGATGGCAGGCCGACCATGCGGCGCTCTTGTTGAGCCGGCCTTCAGCAAGCCTGCACAAAAAGACTTCGTGTTGCAGGCAGGCCGAACAAGCAGCCTGATGGGGAGGCTTCAACAGTGATCGACCGGGTTATCGACTTTTCGGTTCGGAATAAGTGGGCCATATTTGTGGTGGTGGCGATCGGCTGCGTCGCCGGATGGTGGTCGATCGCTCACACGCATCTGGATGCCATCCCCGACTTAGGCGACACCCAGGTCATCGTTCTTTCCCGCTGGGATCGCAGTCCCGACCTCATTGAGACACAAGTTACTTACCCAATTGTCACTGCCATGCTGGGCGCGCCCCATGTGAAGGCGGTGCGCGGCGTCTCCGATTTCGGATATTCGTATGTCTATGTGATCTTCGATGATGGCACAGACCTTTACTGGGCGCGCTCGCGGACGCTGGAGTATATGGCGACCGTGCTCACCAAGCTGCCAGAGGGCGTGAAGACGGAGCTTGGACCGGATGCAACCAGCCTCGGCTGGGTCTTCCAATATGCGCTGGTCGATACGACGGGCCAACATACTCTGGCGGAGCTTAGGTCTTACGAGGATTGGAATCTGCGCTATCATCTGCGTTCGGTTCCGGGCGTTGCCGATGTCGCACCCGTTGGCGGGTACACGCGCCAGTACCAGGTGAATCTCGATCCGAACCGGCTACAGGGTTTTGGTATTCCGATCTCTCGGGTTGTGAGCGCGGTGAGGGAAGGGAACAACGAAACCACCGCACGATTGCTCGACTTCGGCGGGACCGAGTACATGGTCCGCGGCCGGGGTTACGCGACCTCCATCGACGACTTCCGGAATATCGTCGTTGCCACGCCCGCCGATGGGGCGCCGATTCGCATCAAAGATCTGGGCGAGGTGGTCGAGGGGCCCGAGCTGCGGCGCGGAGTCGCCGATCTGAATGGCACCGGAGACGTGGTCTCCGGAGTTGTCATCATGCGCAGCGGAGAAAATGCGCTGGATGTGATCAATCGGGTCAAGAACAGGCTGAAGGAGATCGAGCCCAGCCTGCCGCCAGGCGTCAAGATCGTGCCCATCTACGACCGTTCTGTGCTGATTCATCGCACCATCAGCAGCGTGCAGGAGACGATTCTTGAAGTCGTCGTCACAGTCGTATTGATCATTCTGGTCTTTCTCTGGCATTTTCCGAGCGCTGCGGTTCCTTTGGTTACCATGCCGGCGGCTGTATTGTTGTCGTTCATTCCTCTGCGCTACATGGGCATCAGCGTCAACGTCATGTCTCTTGCGGGTGTGGCGATTGCGTTTGGCGAACTGATCGATGCCTCGATCGTGGTGGTTGAGCAGACTCACAAGAAGCTTGAACAGTGGCAGCGCGAAGGGCGTCCCGGGAGGCACACCGATGTTGTAATCGCCGCGGTGAAAGAGGTCGCCGGCCCGACGTTTTTCGCCTTGCTGGTGATCTCGATTTCGTTCCTGCCGGTGTTGACTCTGCAAGGTCAGGAAGGACGCATGTTCCGGCCGCTGGCCTACACTAAGACACTGGCGATGCTGGTTGCCGCCGGTTTGGCCATTACGCTGGACCCGGCTCTTCGCCTGCTGCTAACCCGCGTCAAGCGCTTCGACTTCAAGCCGGCCTGGGCTTGCAGGCTGACCAATGCATTGCTGGTTGGGCGCATCCGGCAGGAGGAGCGGAATCCCATCAGCGGCTTCCTGATGCGGATCTATGAACCGGCAGTCCGATGGGCGCTGCGCTCGAAGTGGGTTGTCTTCACGGCGGCCGCTTTGTTGATTGCAATCACGATTCCGGTATTTCTTTCCCTGGGTTCCGAGTTCATGCCGCCAATGGATGAGGGTGCGATTCTCTACATGCCGACGGCAATGCCCGGCATCTCGATCGCTCAAGCTCAACGCGTGATGCAAGCGACCGATTTGATTCTGAAGCAATTCCCAGAGGTCGATCAGGTTCTCGGCAAGGCAGGGCGAGCGGAAACCGCCACCGATCCCGCGCCGCTTTCGATGCTCGAGACCATGATCACTCTGAGGCCAAGATCCGAGTGGCGGCATGTTGACACCTGGTACTCTTCGTGGGCTCCGGAATGGGTGAAGAGCGTTCTTCGCCATGTGACTCCGGACACGATCTCGACGGAAGAGCTTATTAGCCAAATGGACGCGGCGATCAAGGTTCCGGGATTGCGCAATGCCTGGACGATGCCCATCAAAGGCCGCATCGACATGCTGACGAGCGGCATCCGGACGCCGGTGGGCCTGAAGATCTCCGGCGACGATCCGAAGGCAATCGAGGAGATCGGCAAGCAGGTGCAGGCGATTCTTCCCACCGTCGCCGGTACGCGCGGGGTTTTTGCCGAACACACCAACGAGGGGTACTTCCTCGATATTCGCTGGCAGCGCGAACAACTCGCGCGGTATGGCATCAGCGTGGAAAAGGCGGAGGAGGTTCTCAATAACTCGATCGGCGGCGACAACGTCACGACTGTTTATCAGGGCGCGGAGCGTTATCCGGTCAATGTCCGCTATATGCGCGACTATCGCAGCGACGTCGAATCCATCAAGCGCATTCTGGTTCCGGGCGAGGGACAGCGCCAGGCGCCTATCGGCGAACTGGCGACGATTCAGATTAGCAATGGGCCGTCGATGATTCGCGATGAGAATGGCCTGTTGACTGGCTACGTCTTCGTGGACCTTGCGAACCGCGATCCGGGGGGGTACGTTGCCGAAGCCGCGCGCGTATTGAGAGAGCGAATCCAGTTGCCGGCCGGCTATGTCATCTCCTGGGGCGGGCAGTTTGAGTCCATCCAGCGCGCCAATCAACGGCTGCGCCTCGTCGTGCCTGCGACCGTTGTGCTGGTCGTGTTTCTGATCTATATCAACACCCGATCGACGATCAAGACGATGATCGTTCTTCTCGCCGTTCCGTTTTCGGGCATCGGCGCGATCTGGGCTCTCTATCTGCTTCACTACAACCTCAGCGTAGCGGTATGGGTGGGCATCATAGCGCTACTGAGCATAGACGCGGAGACCGGCGTGTTTATGCTGCTGTATCTCGATCTCTCCTATGAAGACGCAAAGATGCGAGGCAGGCTGAGAACCCTTCAAGACTTGCGCGAGGTGATCGTCTATGGCGCTGCGAAGAGGCTGCGCCCGAAGTTCATGACCTTTGCGACTACCTGTATCGGATTGCTTCCGGTGATGTGGTCGATCGGGACAGGCTCCGACGTGATGAAGCGGATAGCCGCGCCGATGGTAGGCGGCATCTTCACGTCGTTCGTTCTGGAACTGCTTGTGTATCCGGTGGTGTATGAACTGTGGAAGCGAAATACCATCGAGGAACCATTTACGGACTTTGAATCGTCGGGGAACGAAGATCGGCAGCGCCAGCCGGAGTTGGCGCTTTCGGCCGGGCAGGATTGATTGTCAACCGGACGGGATCGGCGCATCGCAACAGCGCGAATGGTTTTGAGGAGGTCAAAGGTGGCGATCAACAGCGCGATACGACTGCTTGTGGTAGTTCTGCTCGCGGGGCTCAGTGCTCCCGCTTTGCGTGCGCAGGAGGCGTCCGATCCAACGAACGGCAGCAACCAGAACGCCCCCGCAGGTGCCGTCCCAGCGATCATGAGCCAAGGTCCAGCGAGGACGCCGAAAGTTACCTGCGCTGACGGCCAACTGACCATCTCTGCCAACAATTCAACGCTGGGAAGCGTTTTGGCAGCCGTTCATGCCTGCATTGGCGTCCAGATCGACATCCCAGAAGGGGCTGGCGGAAGCAGGACCTTTGAAGAACTTGGCCCAGGTCCGGAGCGGCAGGTGCTGCAGGAACTGCTGAGCGGGACGGACTTCAACTATGTCATTGGATCGTCCGATGCCGACCCTGGAAAGATTGAGACCGTTCTGCTGATGGAGCGGACCACGGAGACAGCATCGAATACTCCATCCACCGACCGTTCCCTGGCGCCAGCACGGCAGGCGTGGATGGGAGCTCTCAGAAATGCCCAACGTGCTGGCACTTCCAGCGAGGATAGCAAGCAGACTGCGGATCAGCCGGCCGAAGCGCCGGTTATGGACGAACCCGGCACTTCGCCTGTGCCAGCAGAGAATGTCAATGCTGCTGCTGCGCCAGCGCCCGCCAGCGATGGGCCCGCACCGACACCTGCTCCGACACCTGCTCAGACAGCTGATGCGATTCCAACCCTACCCACCCTTCCTGAAGGCGCCGCCGCCACAACGACGGGATCTCCCGCTCCTGAATTGTCACCCAGTGTCGGGCCGGTTACGGATACGGAGAAAAGTACCACGGAGAGAATCTCCGAGATGCAACAGATGTTCGAGCAGCGCAAGCAGATTAATCAGAGTCAGAGTTCGGCTAACTCACAACCGCAGCAATAAAAAGGCCTCGTCGCTTAAGGCCGAGGCTCTGTAGAGCGGTGTTTCCAGAGGCGGAATTCGCGGCCGTGTGAATTGTTGCTGCCTCCTCTTGGGTGGGAACCTGGATTCCCGCTAGAATAAAGTCATGCCCATTCCCGACCGATTGAACCCAAGCTTCGGCTCAGTTCGCCAGCCCGTGGTGGATTTTATTGAAGAGGCCCGCAAGCGCCTGATTGTGGGCCTCGACGTTCCCGACGCGGCCTCCGCGGCCAGGTTGGTCGGCCAATTGGAACGGACCTGCCACTGGTTCAAGGTGGGGCTCGAGCTCTTCGTTGCCGCCGGACCCGCCGTGATCGAGCCGCTGGTGGCGCGCGGCCACTCGGTCTTTCTTGACCTGAAATTCCACGACATTCCCAACACTGTGGCTGGGGCCGTGCGATCCGCGGCCACCCTTGGCGTGCGCATGATCAACGTTCACGCCGCCGGAGGCCCGGCCATGCTGGCTGCTGCAAAGGCCGCGCTCGATGGGGTGGCCGATCCACCCGAATTGCTGGCTGTAACCATGCTCACCAGCATGGATCAGGATCAAACCAATGCCATCGGCCTCGAACGCTCGCCCGCCGAACAAGTTCAATTGCTGGCGCGGATGGCTCTGAAGACCGGGATTCGAGGATTTGTCTGCTCACCGCAAGAGGCTGCTGCGCTCCGCGCGCTCACCGGCCCAGATGGAGTGCTGGTCACTCCTGGCATTCGTCCAGCGGGTTCAGCCATCGGCGATCAAAAGCGATTCGCCACCCCTGCGAAGGCCCTACGCCACGGCGCCAGCTACCTGGTCGTCAGCCGCCCGATTATTCAGGCACCTGACCCGGCCGAAGCCGCCGAGGCGATCCTCAAAGAGATGGCCTCGGCGCTCGAAGTCTGTTCCTAAGCCGGTTCCTTGGCCTCGCTGGCCGGCTCTCCGAAGTGACCGCACCGGCCGCGAAACTCTTTGCGCAGCTTCTCCCGCTCCTCCGGCGTCATTCGCTCCCAGCGCTCGGCCCCGCGTCGCCCGCAATGGGAGTGACCGCGGCCGTGATGGCCAAATCCTCCGAAGAGCATCCGGCAGAGCAGCAGCAATCCGAGAGCCTGCCAGAGGGTGATGATGTGCCAGCCAAACAACGCTGGAGTCAGCCAATTCCATAGATGCATTACCACTTCGCCGAAGATCGCAACCAGAATCACCACTGCCGGCGGGGCCACAAAGAAAATCCATTTCCTTTTCATCTTCTTTTCCTCACTTCCTGTTCAACTCGTCGTGAACTTTCTGCAATCGGCGGCGGAGAGCCAACACCGCGTAGCGTTTGCGCGAGAGCAGCGTGTTGACACCGACACCGCTCTCCTCCGATAACTCCTTAAAACTGCGTCCATCCACTTCATGGGCCAGGAAGACCTCACGTTGCTCGACGGGCAGTTCTGCCAGCGCTTCTTCCATCTCATCGAGAAGCGCGTGACGAGCATAAAGCGCTTCGGGCCCGGCATCCGGCGACGGCAATAGATCTTCGAATCGCAGCAGTTCGCCGTCTTCGTCCATCGTCGCTGCATCGGAAAAGTTCTCCGGCTTCTTCTTCCGGAAGAGGTCTGTGATGCGATTGCGGGCGACCGTAAAGAGCCAACCGGTCACATAGTCGATCGGCATCAGCAACCGGTTGGCCTCGACCAGTTCGTAGAAGACCTCTTGCACGAGATCCTCCACGTCGGATTCGTTGGGCACCCGCCTGCGGATGAAGTTGCGCAGCCGCGATCCTTCTTCCGCGATGACTTCCGAGATTTGGCGGTCTTGTTCAGCCATCGCGGCGATGCTCATGGTCTCTTCCATCCACGTATGAAGACGGACGGAGCCTGGGAATATTGTATGGATCTCAAATCGGGGGGCTACACGGAGAATCGGCCTTGCTACACGCTCAAAAAGAAGAAGCCCGGCAACAGCCGGGCTTCCTCCTGCGCAGGGGTTCAACCGGCGCCTAAAGCTTCTCGTAGAAATCGCAAACGGAGCACGAGATGTAGACGCCGCCTGGAACGCCGCGTTCGCGGTCCTTTACGCGCTTGACGATGCGCGTCGGCTTGCTGCACTTGGGACAGTCGGTCGACTTCGTCGTGTCCATTTCCTTCTTGCGATCACCAGTTTTTGCAATCTTTGCCATCGGTCGGGTATTTCTCCTTCTTGGGGTGTCTCTGCACACGCGCGCCGGGACTGATCGCGCGGCTTCAACGTCGCGGTCCTCTGCTGTCTTCCAATGCGAAGGAACCCAGCCTGACTCGCTCTGTCCAGTTTACATCAGCGCTGCCTGCGTCGCTTTACTTCGATTGGCTTGGCTCCTGCGATGGCTTTGCCGGGTCTGGCTGCGAGGCATCCGGGACCGAAGGCTGCACCTGACTTGGCGGCTGAGCGTCCGGCTCGCCATCGGGATTGGCACCGGGCTGCGCAGCGGGTTTCGGCTTGGGGAACTGCACCGGTCTCATCGTCCCATTTCCGTTCCCAGCCCCGCTCCCAGTCCCCTGGTCGCTGGGCAGCTTCTCTCCGGGGTTGCGCAGGGTAGGCGGAGCGGCGGGAGCCTGACGATCGGGATCGCGCTCGACATCGCCCACCTCTGCGTTTTTCGCTTGCGCGGTCTCCGGCACGAGCGGCGTGCCGTCGGTTCGCATCAGCCCTTCCACCTCGTTCTTGGTGAAGACGACGGGCGTCTCGCCCATCTTCGCTACTTCCAACCGGATCACGGAGTTGCCATTGAAGCGGACAAACTCCACGTCTTTGGGCGGCTTGCCGTAGATCCACTCCTCGAAGGGCATCTGCCCCTCAGTCTCGCGCGATTTGTGGTCGGGCTGTCCCTTGGCGTACAGCACCATCTCTGCGCTCATGCCCACCAGCACATGATGACTCAGGATGGCGTCCTTGAGTTTGCCGGGAAGTGTGTCGGTAAAGGCCTGGATGGGGGTCTTCACGTCGAATGAGATCAGAGGCGCCAGTAGAGCCTTCACCTGAGCTCCGGTCAACTCTGGAACATGCTCTTTGAAGGCGAGAGTGAGCCGCGAGCCCACAGGATCTTGACCGGAATCCTGAACCACTGGATTCATGACCGGACCCGTACCGATCTGGACGTGGCGCAGAATCCGGTGTTTCTGGTCCGGCCCGCCGTTCAGGTCAAAGACGATCCTTGAGTGGTCAATCTTGATGTCGGTCAGCACCAGGCGGTCGCCGGGCTTTGCCGAGAGCCCCTCGCTGGTCACCATGTTCAGGTAACCTTCCCCGGCGGGGTTCAGATTGCCGTTGGCTGTCAGCGTCAAGCCCTTGTGTCCGCGCGGAAAGGGACGCATGGCAAAGCCCTGCTCCGCTTGCAGCGCCCGTATCAGTTCCAGGCGCGTTTTGGGGTCAAGCTCCGAGTTGGGAAGCTCAACGTGGGTGGGCGTGATCTGCCGATAGCGCCTGTCGATTCGGGCGTTCTCGCTTGCCACGCCATTGGTCACCGTGCCGGTGTGCGTATCGATGGTGATGACCTGGGCCGACGCCGCAACGACAGCCAACAGAAGGGCGATCACACATAAATCCACGCCGCGCCGAAGCTGCTTACTGCTCCGGCCCGTGGCGGGCAATTGCGGTGTTTGCCGATCCTCCTGGGGCAGAGATGGCAGACTCATGGGACCTCCCATGCACACGAACAACCTTTAAGCAAAAGATACCCCTGTTCGAGAAGAAAAGGCAAATGCCCGAAATCGCCAGTCTCGGGTTTTAAAACGAGTCGACCGCTCCCTGAGTGGAAGGCGATTTTGCGTCTATCGAGGAATTGGTTGCAAATCTCGGCTCAGGTTTCTGTCGGTCGAGCCACAGAAACCTAGCGACGAACAAGGTTGGTCTTCATCGGTTCTGAGACACTTTGCTCCCGCTCTAAGAGAAGATCAGCACAATCGGCGAGCGAGATACACTCGCATTTAATCGCGCGTTCCAGAAGTTTCTCAGCGTGTTGAAGTTTCACCATACGCCTTTGGACCTCTTTTAGCTTTTGTGTGGCAAGGGTGCGCCATCGCTGTGAGGGCGAAGATGTTCCGCTGAAACCATGAATGAGCGTTCTAGTTTGGGCGATTGTGAATCCGCTTTCGAGTGCCATGCGAATCAATTGGAGGTTTGCGAAGACTTCTTCATCGTAGTCGCGGCGTGCACTCACGCGACGAGGACGGTAGATAAGCTTTTCCTTTTCATAGAACCTAAGTGTCGATGCAGGGAATCCGCATCGTCTCGATACCTCTCCAATTGTCATGGGGCAATTTTACGCTTGACTTAAAGCGCACTTCAAGTCGTATTGTCGCCAATAGGAGTCATTTCCTGGATGGGGACATCGATGACCAACGAACCTTCAACAGAAGTGGACTTTCTTGCCTGCACACTTCCCTCTCCAGGACTCGCGGCCCGAATAGGGGAGGTACAAGCGCTCTTTGATCAAGCGGAATCTATCCAGGCCAGGAATGATGGCGTGTTGTTCACGTTTCAGAATACGGAAATTATCGCTCACGCACTCATGGATTTTATTCGCTTTGAGCAGCAGTGTTGCAAAACCATCACGTATGAGCTACGTGCCGAACCACCGCATACGGAACTCGCTCTCCAACTTCGCGCTCCCGCAGATCTGGTTTCTTCGGTTCAAGGCTTCTACATGAAGACTAGACCATCAAGCGAAACCCAACAACGCATTCTCGCGACGGGAGATGTGTTTCGCAGGATTGGCATTTTGAAGAGTCTCGGCGAAATGACCGGACCTCTTGGTGCCATCCTATGTGCAGTGGTATGTCTTGGGCTTCCGGTCGTGAGCGGCGTGCTTGGAGTTGCTGGCATCAACTTTCTCATGGATGACCGGCTCTTGATTCCGTACGAGATTCTGTGTTGCGGGGCATTTCTGTGGAGTTTCGAGCGGGGGCGACAAAAGCATGGGAATTTCATCGCCCTATTACTTGCTTTTGTTGCGGCTGGAATGCTCATCGGATCGATGCTCCTTTCGGGTACCCGCTCGAAAGCTGCCGTACTGATTGGGTGCATTGTTCTGATTGTGGCCGCGACGCTAAATCAGGTGTTCCTGAAGGGATGTTCTTGCACCACCTATCATCACGAATGAGCTTCAGTTGCCGGGAACAGCCCAATGCGCGTCTCCACGCCCAACCCGCGCGAAAGTCGCGTTGATTTTGGCGCCAAGCGAGAAGCATTTCATTGTTTGACAAACGGGTCCAGCGAAAGAATGGAGCTTTTCATCTCGGCATAGAGCTGCGGTGCGCACGCGTCTCTAGCCGCAGCTTTTCTCGTAGTGCTTTGCCTTTCTTGAGGAGCCTGAAGAACTCCTCGAAAACGTTGACCACAATCGCGTTAACGCTGACGCCTTCCGCTTCGGTCCATTCCTTTAGCCTGAGCAGGGCATCAGCACCGACGTGGAGGGGCTGAGGGTCGGAAAGCTCCATACCGGACTTGCAGGTCTGCATGAATTCCACTCTTTCGCGCTCAACGTGGCTCAAAGCGAAACGGGCGATCCCGGCTGAAGTGCCCGGGCTTACCAGTACCAGTTCTACTTCTCCGGCCCGAATGAGTGAGACATTTGGTTCGATTGAAACGTCTCACGAGCATGAAGAGAACCGAAGCACATAAGCTTCCGCGGGTTGTGTTGAATGAGCGTCGTCGTCGCGCCGTGAAGTTGCGCTTGAGCGGCGCGACGATCGCCGAGACTGTGGCGGAGTGCGAGTTGGGTCGATCAGCGGTCATTCGCGCCATGCAGGCCTACGAGCGCGACGGCTGGAAGGCCGTGGCGGTTCCGATTGTCGGCCGGCCATC
>Ga0181526_10001570_pt1 | contig 21458 bp, 24 predicted proteins | sample PEATcosm2014_Bin_35_FD_119750 | JGI IMG/M metagenome (GOLD analysis project Ga0181526, IMG submission 119750) | Peatland microbial communities from MTU Mesocosm Facility, Houghton, MI, USA - PEATcosm2014_Bin06_30_metaG | ecosystem: Environmental > Terrestrial > Soil > Wetlands > Peat | place...
CGCCGGGCCAGGGCGTAGCCCGCGGCAAATTGGAACAGCTGGTTGCCGAGGCCCCCGTGGATGCGCGTGATAATCATCCGGGGAAGCACGCGCTATCGGGGCGCCGCCCGTTCCGGGCGATGGAACAGCACGTCAATCTGCTCGGGCATCGGGCCGGGTCGGACGGCTTGGCTCCAGGCGAATACCTCAAACCCGTGCGTGCCTAGGAATCCCGCCAGCTCCGAAAAGAGCACCTGGCCCTCATAAAAGGGCACGCGGCTGACCTCGCTCAGGATCCAGCTGGCCTGCCGGAGCGCTCCCAGGGATCCGCGCAGGACCTCGAGCTCGAACCCCTGGACGTCGAGCTTGATGAAGTCGGGCCGGGGCAGATTCTCGGCGGCGATCTGCAGGTCGAGAGTTGTGAGGCGGAGCGGCGTCGGGGCCTCATTCCTTATGTTCCAGGCCCGGCTGCCTTCGGCACCCAGAGGCAGGAAGCTGCCGGCGTCGCTGAAGCTGGCCGGGTAGAACGGCCGGGTCTCCTCGCGGCTGCCGAGCGCGACCGGCATCAGCTTGACGTCTCTCAGCTTGCGCGTGTTCACCAGGAAATTTTCACAGTGCCCGGGCAGCGGCTCAAAGGCGACAATGCTCGAATGGGGCACAAGCGCGCGGCAGAGAACGGTCCACGACCCGACATTGGCGCCGATGTCGTAGAACACCCGGGCACCCTGCTTCCCGGCGAACTCAATCAGTTCGATGGACTCCGCCTGGTACTCGTTTAGCCAATGGGCGCAGGTGCCCCGCAGCCGGCGCATCCGATGGCGTCGGTTCAACCTGGCGGACACCCGCTCCAAAAGAAGCCTCGGGCTGAAGAGAAGCGAGGTCCTCATGATCGCTCGGCGGGGCGCAGCAGCCCCACGATTCCCCGGGCGATGCGGTAGCCGAGCAGCCGCTCGAGTCGCGCCGCGATTTCCAGGTATCTTGAAGGCGGGTGTTCGGGAAAACGCTGCAGGTTTTCAAGGTTGTCCCGATAAAGGCCCCGGTCGAGCGGGAACGCCGCGCGCGCGCCCAAGGCGTATGCGCCCGCGACCGCGGCACGCCGGTCTCCGGCCAGGAGGCCCTTCTCCCTCCAGATCGCCTCTATCTCCCGCGCGTTGGCAAGAACGTCCCTCCAGAAGCGCGCGCTGCTGGTGCTTGAAAGGCTGTGGGCGGCGTGCTGCCGGTATTGGGCGCTCTCGCCCGGAACATGGACGAACCGGCCGCCCTGGCGCGCGGCATCAAACAGAAACCGGGCGTCCTGGATGACCGGCAGGGCGGCATGCCAGTGCCCGACTCGGCGGACAACCTCCCTGCTGTAGAGGATGGCGGCCGGGGGCGCCCAGAAACCCTTGAAGACCGCAAGGTCGGCCTCCGCCGCATAGGCCGTGAAGTCGGCGCTCTCCAGCTTCCCCTTCCCCCAGTTCCCGTCCCGCCCGGCAACCAGCCGCCGCCAGTCACCGCAGGCGACGTCTCCATTCGAGTTTTCCAGGGCTTGTAGGCGCGAGGCGACGGCGTGGGGCAGGAGCAAATCGTCCGCATCGAGGTATTGAAGCCAGTCCCCGCCGGCGCGCCCGGTGGCCTCGTCCCGAGCGGCGCTGGCGCCCCGGTTTGGGCCGCTGAAGACCCGTATCCGCGGCTCAAATGTGCGGGCTATGGGTAGCGAGTCGTCCGTCGAGCCGTCATCAACGAAAATGACCTCGCACTTCGGATGGGTCTGCGCGAGCGCCGACTCGAGCGTTGCGCGAATATAGCGGCCGCCATTGTGGCAGGGTATGAGGATGGATACGAGGGGAGGGTTCATTTGGCCTTCTCGCAGCGCAGCAGTTCCCTTTCGTACGCCTCGCCACAACGGGCGAGGTCAAAGTGCTCGCGAACCCGGGCCAGGCCCCCTTCCTTCATCGCCTGCCGGCCCGGGGCGTCGGTCAGCACGAGGCGGATGCACTCGGCCAGCTGCGCGGCGTCACCCTGGCGGAAGACGCAGCGGGACAACCCGCCCCCGACGATCTCGGGGAGGATCCCGGCGTCGCTGACGATGGGAACCGCCCCGCTCGCCATGGCCTCGATGGCCGCCAGGCCGAACGGCTCGGGCCATTCAGACGGGACGGCCACGGCGTCCGCCGCCGCGTAGTATGCCTCGGGCCTGTCTGTCGGATCATGGATCGAAACATCCCCCCCTCCCAGGCCGTGCCCCTCGGCAGCCGCCCTGAGGGCCTCGCGCTGGCCTGCGGGAGACGGGCCCACGAGGACCAGGTGGAACGCGGGCCCGCGCCGCTTCAGGAGCGCGGCCGCCTTAAGGAGCGTAAAGATACCCTTCTCTTCGACGAGCCTTCCCACATAGGCGACAATGGGGACCTCGCCCGGCAGCCCCAAACTGGCCCGGAGCTCCCCGCGGTTGTCCGCCGGCCGGAACCGCGAGAGGTCCGTCCCGTTTGCTATGACGTGGATCGATTCGCTGGGCCAGCCGAGGCCCAGCCAGGTCTGCCGCATGTGCTCGGACGGGGTGATGCCCGCGGCTATCCGGGGAACCGACCAGCGGAATAGCGGCGAGTCAAGTCGCAGGCCGAGCCCCAGGTGCACAACGGCCGGCACGCGGTGGAGCGTGCGCGCCGCCGCGAGAAGCGAGATGTAGCCGATCTGGGACGTGAACATGACGTCGATGCGGTGCCCGCGCAAAAGGCGCCCCAGGCGGGCCAAGCTCGCAGCGGCCTCCCACGGCCTGCGTATCGCTAGCGGCCTGACGGACGCCCTGTGGATGCCCGCACCCGCCGCCGAATAGGCCCGGACCATGTCGCCCTCGGTCTCGTAGAGCAGGTGGGTTGAATGCCCGCGCCTCCCCATGCATTCGCAGATCGAGAGGCTGATTCGCTCGGAGCCGCCGATGAATCGCGGATGCTGCTCGATGAAGAGGATGTTCATCGGACGACTCCGCGCACGGGCACGGCGCGGAAATTTCCGGCGCCGTCGGCCACCGCCGCGACGATGTCCCGCCTTCCGAGCACGCCCGCACGGAAGAGGGCGGCGAGCGAGCGGTCCACGGCCGCCGAGAGGCGGGTGATCTGCGCGCGCCGCAGAAGGCGCCGGGCGGCGGACGGGCGCGGCATCTGAGCGGCAAAGCGCTCGCCCTCGCGCCTCACAGAGTCGAGGTTTCCCGGCCCGGACTTGTTGGCCCCGTGCCACCGCATGGCGCCGAAGCAGAAGTCGACGTAGACCGGGGGCCCGCGCCTGTCGAGCTGGGTGTAGAGGACCGTGTCGAAGATGTTGAAGTAGCTCTCGTCAAAGCGCAGTCCCTCCCGGCGCAGGTATCCCACGTTAAGAAAGGTGCCCTCGGCGATATGATGCATCCTGCGGATCGCGAAGAGGGACTGCTGCTGGCGCCAGGGCATCACCACCCGCAAGAAACGGCCGTCCGCGTCGATGTCGTGGCGGCCCCCGCTGAGCCACGTCTGCGGATTCGCCCCGCGGACCACGCCGGCGAAGGCCTCCAGGGCCCCGGGCAGCAGCAAGTCGTCGCTGTTGAGGTAATAAAACCACTCGCCGCTGGCGCGGTCCAGGGCCTCGTTTAGGGCCGCGGCCGGGCCGCCGTCGGGGGCCGAGCGCCAGAAATCCAGCCTGTCCGCGAACCTCCGGATGATCGCCGGAGAGTCGTCGGTGGAAGCGGCGTCGAGGACAATGTACTCGAGGTTGGGGTAGGACTGGGAAAGGACGGACTCGATCGCCTGGGAAAGGAAGCGGCCGTAGTTCCGGTTGACGGTGGCAATCGTGAGGCGGGGGTAGTCCATCGAGCTATCGTCGGGAATGCCTGCGGATACGGGCGGAGAATGTGGCTCCGGCGGCGATCCACAAGAAGACCAGCGGGGCTGCGACCATGGCCGCGCGACCATGGCGCGCCCGGATGGCGACGGCGATTGCCCGAAACGCCGAACCATAGAATCCGGCGGCATGCACCGCGCCCATGTGCCTGGCGTGCTTCGCCGCGAAATAGACCCGCATGCGCTGGTCGTTCAGTACCCGCCGGAACGAGCGGTTCGGATCCCGGCTGGCGTAGCCCCCGCTTGGGACGAGCCGGTGGATAAGCTGGTTGCCGGTATCGAGCACGCCCTTGTACCCGCGCTCGCGGATCCGCACGGCGATGTCGGAGTCGTCGGCGACCCCTCCCGTGAAGTATTCGTCGAACCATCCGGCCTCCATGATCGCCGACCGGCGGTAGGATGTGCTGCACGTGGGGGCCCAGGTTATGGCCACGATGTCGCCGGCCTTGGGGGCGGGCGAGATGGCGTAGGTCTGTGCGGCTCGCTCGAGGGCGGCCGGCGCGTCGTCGGTTTCGCCTTCAAGCGTGAGCGACAGGACAAAGCCCAGGGAAGGGTCGCTGTAGCGCGCCGCGTGACGACCGGCATAATCCGGCCCAAAAAGGACGTCGTCGTCTATCGAAAGCACGATCTCGCCGCGGCATTTCTCGACGGCGAGATTGCGCGCGCGGTTCGCGTGGGGCTTCTGCTGGTGAAACACCCGCAGGCGCCCGGCCTGGTTGACCGCAATCTCCGAGAGGAAAGCCGGTGGTATTGGATCCTGGCAGACGACCACGACCTCGAAGTTTGGATAGTCCTGCGCGAGCGCGCACTTGAGTGTCACAAGCAGCGCCTCGGCCCTGCCGTACGTCGGGATAACGAACGAGACTAGGGGGTTCGCCGTCACTGGGTGGCGCCCGGCCGGGGGAGCCTGGCGCAAAGGCACGGGCTCAGAAGCCTTGAATGGCGCCGCAGCCCGGACGCCGCCCCGATCGTCCGCGGGTGGCTGGGATACCTCTTTCCGGCGAGCCCGTCGTTCATGCCTTCCTTGCGGCAAAGTTGGCCAATGAGTGTCCCGTGCGTTCCCTGCGGACAAGGGGCTCGATGCCGAATCCGGCCGCCCTCAGGATATCCAGGACCTCCGAGGCGCGCGGGCCGGCCAGCAGGTCCGCGGCGGCCTCGAAGACAATGACCCGAAGCCCGGGGTGGGATACAATGGCCCCAAAGCCGCGCAGTATTGCGGCCTCCGCGCCCTCGGCGTCCAGGATGATCGCGGTCGGCAGGGGCGCCCGTCCGCTCCGGACAACCTCGGCGGCGGTCGTTGTTGCCACGTTGATTTGCATGCCATAGCTGCCGTCCGGGCTGGGAAACAGCGTCGACATGGCCGGATTTCCGGCCGTATTGGCGAAGAACGGGAGCGTGGCGACCTGATCGGAGAGCGCATACGCATTGAGCTCGACGACGGCGCCGTTGAGATCGGAGTTTTCCATGAGGCGGGAGGCCATCTGGGGCAGCGGTTCGAATGCGATGACTCTTGCCTCGGGATGGAGCGCCTTCGCGGTGACCGCATGGAGGCCGAAATTCGCCCCAATCACCCAGAGGACGGCCTGCGGCCCCAGATGGGGGCGGACCGCCTCAAGGACCTCCGACTCGTAGAAACCCTCGTCGATGACAAACGAATCCACGTAGTCGGATGGATTCAGGAAGAACCGGGTCCCGTAGCGGGTGCGCGCGCAAAGCCCCCGGCGGCCCCCCGATGGCCTGAGAAGGCGGCAAAGCAGCGTGAACCCGCGCCAGCGCCGGCGGCGGAACAGCACCAGCAACCGGTCAATCCAAAATGGCGGCCGGCGGTCGCGGTTTTCTGCGGCGGAATCCGTCATGAGATTGGCAGCCGGCGTCGATCGACAAAGATGGTGTTGATGAAGGTATCAGCGTAGACGCCGTAGCCCTGGGACGTCACGAAGTCGATCAGCTCGCGGTTCTTCGGCCCGGCCTTGAGGAAACTGAACTCCACCGTTTCGGCGCAGATCACGATCGGCCGATGCGCCTCGAAGTCATAGGTGCGAAGTATCGCCAGGTCCCGCCCCTCGACGTCGATGGTGAGAAAATCCGGCGTGAAATTCAGCCGTCGCAGGACCTCGCCGATCGGCTCGACGGGAAGCTCGATCCGCCCCGTTATCCGCGCGGAACTGTGCTGCTCGACACGAACGGCCTCGGCCTCCGAGAACGTGCTGAGCGTCGGGTCGGACATCCTGAAGAACGTCATCATCCCGGAGGACTCGGAAATCCCAATGTTGAGGTTCGTGTCGTGCGGCCGCTGGCGGACGAACGCCCTGAAGAGGACGGGGTCGGGTTCGATGTTGACCCCCGTCGCGCCGAGAAGGCTGAAGAGCGCGGTGTTGTTCAGGAAGACGGGGTCGTGAGCTCCAATGTCGAGGTAACGCGGACGGCCGATCCCAAGGAGCGAGAAGATGAACGACGCGATGATGTCCTCGCCGCTCTGCGCGAAGCTGACCGTGCACAGGGACCGATGGTGCGCACGGTCAAGTCCCGTGCCGACAGCCCAGGCCAGTGAAAGGCGCAGGCGCAGCTTTTCGAGGAGGAGGCGGACGCGTTTCGCAGTCGGGTTCACGCGTGCAGCGGGCTGACCTCGATCTCCATCGAGTTTAGGACGGCCCCTGCGCCAAACGTCCGTGGGAAAAAGCCAACGGGCTCCTCCCCCATGATATCGAAGCGAGCCGCCTCGAACTGCTGCAGGGCATGATTGGAGTCCTGGAATCCTACGTAGACGAGATAGGCCCCTGCCTCCAGCGAGACGCTGGTTTGGCGGAAAACCGCGGAGAAGCCACCGGCTGCGAGGTCCCGCGGCGGGCTCCACGCCGTCTGGACGGGGCTCCCTTCCACAGAGTGGATGCCCACGTTCACGACGAGGCCGGCCAAGCGGGCAGTCGCCTGGAACCTTACTTGCACCTGCCACTTCTCGCCGACGGCGAAGACGCTCTGCGCCTTGCCCCCGATGGTCTCCGTCGAAACCGCAGTGGCGAAGCACCAGTCGCGCGCCTCGATCGACGGCGTCAGCTGCCGGGTCGGACCCGGCTCGGTGGCCCCCGCCGCGTAGAGGTCAAGGATATGGGAGGACGGGCCGACAGCCTTCAAGCGGCCGGCGGCAAGCAGGATCGCCGTGCGGCAGAGCTGGCGCACGGAAGTGAGGTTGTGGCTGACAAACAGCACGGTGCGCCCGTCGCCCCGGGAGACGTCCTGCATCTTGCCGAGGCACTTCTTCTGAAAGGCCCCGTCGCCGACCGCGAGCACCTCGTCGATGATGAGTATCTCGGGCTCGAGGTGCGCCGCCACGGCGAACGCCAGGCGCACGTACATGCCGCTTGAGTAGTGCTTCACCGGGGTGTCGATGAACTTGGAGACCTCCGCGAACTCCACAATCTCGTCAAACTTGGCTCGGATCTCGATCCTGGTCATGCCTAGGATCGTGCCGTTCAGGAATATGTTCTCGCGGCCGGTCAGCTCCGGATGGAACCCCGTCCCAACCTCGAGAAGGGAGGCGACCCGGCCCTTGATGCGGACCCGGCCGCTCGTGGGATCGGTGATCCTCGAGAGGATCTTCAGAAGCGTCGACTTGCCGGCGCCGTTTCGGCCGACGATGCCGAGAACCTCGCCCTTCCTCACCTCAAAGCTCACGTCGCGCAGCGCCCAGAACTCCTCCCTGGTGGCCCTGGGGCGGCGCCGGAAAAGCGAGCCCAGGAATCCGCGCATCCCGTGGTGGATCGCGTCCCTGAGCGTGTCGCTGCGCTTCTCATGGCCAATGAGGTAGCGCTTTGCCAGGTCCTCCACCCGGATGGCGATTTCGTCGCTCATGGGATCAGATGATGTCGGCAAACGAGCGCTCCGTGCTGCGGAAATACCAAGAGCCCGTGGCCAGCAGCACCGTCGAGATGACCATGGACACGATGAACTCCTTCCAAAGAAAATCCGTGCCGCCAAGGAGGCACCAGCGGAACGACTCCACAACGCCGGTCATCGGATTAAGCGCGAGCAGGTCCTGCCAGTTCGGAAAGAAATCGGTGCGGTAGCCGACCGGCGTCACGAAGGCGCCAATCTGCAGGATGAAGGGCACTATGAATCGGAAATCGCGAAATCTCACGGTCAGGGCCGAGAGCCAAAGGCCCATTCCCAGCGCGGGCAGCAGCGTTGCGAGCACGAGGAGCGGCAGGGCGAACCAGCGCACGGTCGGGGCCACGCCGAACCATGCCGTCATCGCGAGGTAGACGCAGAACACGATCAGGAAGTCTATCAGGGCGACGACGAGGGCGGAAAACGGCAGCACTATGCGCGGGAAATAGACCTTTGATATCAGGTGGGCGTTGCCCAGGAGGCTTCCGCTTGAGTTCGAGAGCGCGTTGGCGAACAGCTGCCAGCTGATCTGCGCCGACATGACGACCAGCGGGTAGGGCATGCCGCCGGAGGGCATCTTCGCGAGCCGCCCGAACACGAAGGTGAAGATCGCCGCCGTCATGACGGGTTGCGCGACGGCCCAGGCCACCCCGAGGACCGTCTGCTTGTAGCGGATCTTGATGTCGCGCCACGCCAGGAAACCCATCAGCTCCCGGAAGCGCCAGACGTCCCGCCAGTAGTTCGAGTCGTAGCTGCTCGCCTCGATTACAAACTCCGTGGCGTCTGGGGGGGTTGCTGGGTGCGCCGTTTTGTTCATGCCGCAAGAAGCTGCCCATGGAGCAAATAGGAAAAATATCAGGCGCGCGAGTATGGTTTCATGGCCGCGCCGCCGTTCCGGCCCGGTCTCCCGCGGCGGCGCGTGTGGGCTCGGGTCCGCCGGGAGCTGCAAGAATAGCTTGATTAAATCAAGTAATAGGACATGTCTAATTTCATGGCCCTCCCAGTCCCCCCTCCCGTCCTCGCCTCCGCGTTCCAGGCCACCGACGTCCTCGGCTGGCTCTTCACCCTGGGCCTTGCCGGCTCCGTCTGGCAGGGGATCAAGCACGCGCAGCGCGCCTACCGCGCCCAGGACAAGCAGGACAAGCTCGAGGAGGCGGCGTGGGCCATCGGCATCCCCGCGATCTCCGCCGGCGTCTACTGGTTCGCGATAAGGATAGGGATCATAAACCCGGTCTGGACTCTCGGCAGCCTCCCGGCCTGGTGAATCCGGCCGGGCGCGAACGCACATGCCGACCGATCCGGAGGAGCCCATGCTTCCCTACACGCCGAGCAACACGGGGCGAAGGGCGAGGGTGGGCTACCTTGGGTTCGACGGCGTGGCGTTCAACGACCTCTGGCCGCTCTTCACGGGGCTCGTCCTGAGCATCGCCCTCGCCCTGAAGTTCTTCATCGGCGACCCGGCGGGCGGCCACTGGCTCGAGAGGACGGTTTCCGCCGCCCTGCCGTTCGCCGCCGGCTTCGGGTACCTGCGCTTCCTCGTCGTGGGCCGGCCCCCGCATTTCAAGGGGGACCTCTGGGCGAGCGCGCTCGGCCTCAGGCTCGACTTCACGGACCCGCCCCGGTTCGGGCTCTCGATCCTGCCCCGCGTCCTCGTCGACTCGACCGCCGCGTCGGGGCCCGGGCGTGCGGCCGACCTGCGCCACCCTATGGACGCCGCCGGCCCCCTTGGGCGGCCGCTCTGAAAGGCCGGTGATGGCGAGGACCTTTCCCGTGGGCTGGTTCGAGGGGGACATGCTCTGGTGGGGGCAGGCCCTCGACGCGCGCACGTGCCTTTCGCGTGGGGCGCAGGTCGAGGTGCCCGACCTTCGGAGCGCCGACAACCGCACCATCCTGGACCTGCGCCGCCAGAATTCTCAGCTGCTGGCGGTCGTCGGGGCGACGGCCTCGCTCCAGGTGCACTGGACCGTGGAGGACGACTTTGAGGCGGCCCTGGAGGCCTACAGCGGCCGAAAGGGAGCCGGCCAGCCCTGGTGCCGGAGGACCTGCGCCGTCCGGCGGGCCTTCTACGAGCAGCGGCTCGCCGAGGGCAGCCTGAGGCGCGAGCGCGTCCAGGTCTACCTCGGCAGGCGATGCGAGGGCCTTTCCGCCCGGGACGTCCGCTCGGTAGCCTCGTGCGAGGCGTTCCTGCGGCAGGCCGCGTCGGCCCTCGACGCCCAGCTGCGCGCGATGGCGATGGTCCACCCGCTGGGCCGCTGGACGCCGATGGACAGCGATGCGCACGCGCTCCACCTGAGGAAGTTTCTGAACCCGAGCCTCACCCGCCTGTTCTCCGGAACGGGCGGGGAGGCCATGGGCCGGTTCGATGCGAGCCGCTCGATCCGGGCCAACTGCCTCAGGAGCGACCTGGAGGCGTTCGCCCCCGGCGGCCCGGGCGAGCGGGGCAGCCTCCTCTTCTTTGACGGCAACTACCACGCGATCTTCGTCATGCGCGAGCTTCCCCGGGGAACAAGGCCGGGAATGCTCCTTCCCGTCCTCGACGCCGTGGGGCGCGGCGCCTCGATCACGCTCTGCATTCGGCCCCTGCCGGTGGGGGGCGAGATCGACCGGATGCGCCGGGAGATTGATGAATTGAGCGCGTTCCTGGCGGACCGCCGGGCGGCGGGAGTCGAGAACGACATCCGCCTGCGCCACGGCCGGATAGACTCGCTGCTCTCGTCGGTCACGATCCCGTTCAACATGCTCTTCATTGTCCGCGTGTGGGCCGCCACGCCGGACGCGATCGCCGCCAAGTCGCTCGCGATGCGCACGGCCCTCCAGGGAATTGACGGCGCGGAGTTCATGCAGGTCAACGGCGCCTCCCAGGCGCGCCACCTCTTCTACGAGACGATTCCCGGGAACCTCGGCAGCACCTACCGCGGGTGGGACATCTACGTCGAGAACCACAACCTGGCCGACCTGCTGCCGGTCTCGTCGACATTCACCGGGCACCTCGAGGAGGCCCAGGCCCTCTACGACAGCCCGGGCCAGAGCATCGTGGGGGTCCGCCTGGTCACCCCGAACGGGACCCCGCAGCACTCGGTCGTCGTCGGGGTCAACGGGTCCGGGAAGTCGGCCCTCCTCATGGACCTCATGAGCCAGTCGGACTGCGACTGGGCCTACCGCTTCTACCAGGAGGAGGGGATGGCGTTCGTCACCCAGGCGCAGCTCTGCGGGATGCGCAACCTGGTCCTGAGGGAGTCGGGCGAGAGCACGCTCAACCCGTTCGACACCCACGGGCTCCCCCTCACGTCCTCCGCCGTGGCGCGGGTCGTGAGGACCTGCATGAAGCTCGTCGGGCTCTCGAGGGACGAGGACCGCAACCGGCGCAGGGAGGGCCTGATCGGCGAATACGTCCGCAGCCACTACGAGGACTGCGCGGAGGACTGGAAGAACGCGGACGAGGGGCGCTGGCGCGCCCTGGCCAGGCGGGCGCTCGCCGCCGACAGGATCCGCTCCGGGGACGACGACTTCCTCGACGGGCACCTGGCGCTCCGCGAGCTCGAGCGGGCGGATCCGGCCGCCGCCGCCGAGCTCATCGCGGCTCCCAGCGAGGACGACGTCGTTCGCAGCGCGATACTACCCGCCGGCAGGCGCAACGCCGACGCCCTGGCCTTCAGCCTCTTCGGGCCGGGGGACTACCCGAGGTTTGACGGCCTGGTCTCGCTGATGAGGCACGGCCGCCTGGCGCACCACAGGAGCGCGGGCGTGGCCGGCGAGCTCGACTTCCTCTCCTCGGAGCTCGCGAAGGGGCTGCGCTCCGGGGGGGTCGTGGGCGCCTTCATCGACGGCCCCACCAACGTCGAGGTCCGGGGCGCCGGCCTGCATTTTGACACCAGCCGGCTGCCGGAGGGGACGCTGAAGGAGCTGGCCGGGTTCGTGGTCTTTGACCACGTGCGCCACCACATCCTGACGCTCCCCAGGGGCTCCTCCAAGGTGATGCTCCTGGACGAGCTGCGCCGGATTCTCCTGATACCGGGCGCCACGGAGTTCGTGAAGGAGCTGCTCGCTCAGATGAGGAAGTACCGGTGCGTGTTCATCGGGGCTTTCCAGGAGCCCTCCCAGATCGACGACATCGACCCCGCGCTCACCGACCTCCTGCTCGGCCAGTGCAAGCAGTACTTCCTGATGCGCCAGAACAACGCCGACCAGGTGCGCAGGATCGCGCGCGTGATCGGCCTGCCCGGCGCGGCCCAGCGGGCGATCGTCCAGCACCCCCTGGTCGAGCACCAGCAGGGGGCGCGCAGGGCCTCGTACTTCACCTACTTCTCCAGGGAGACCTCGGCCCCCGTGTGCGGCACGGTGCGGGTCGAGGTCGACCCCGCCATGCTCTATGTCGCCGAGTCTTCCGGCGCGGTGTTCGACAGGCGGATGAAGGCGCTCGGGAAATACCCCACGGTCCTCGAGGGGGTCCTCGCCGAGTCGACGGGAGGGAGCCCGTGAGGCGCGCGGGCCCCGTGGTCCTCGCGCTCCTCCTCGGTGCGTGCGAGTCGCGGACGGGCGCGGCGCGCCGGGGCGCGGCGGACGAGGGCTACCTGCTCGGCCAGGCGGACGCCGTGAAGCAGCTCTACTGGGCGAGGCAGGAGCTTGAGGCCCCGGGGCGCCGGGGCCCCGCGGGAGCGACGCAGTATTACACGTGGGAGGAGTCGGGAACCGCTCGCGACGGACGGAAGCTCGCGCCGCAGACGGTCGCCGTCCCGGTGTTTGTCCCGGCACCCGTCCCATGACCCGGTCCCTCGCCTCAGCCGCCCGCGCCGCGGCCGCCGCCCTGCTGGCCCTTTTCCTGGCCCCGCCGGGGCGCTGCTTCCTTGGCTTCGCGGACACCTCGTTCGTCACCGTGATCGCGAACCCGGCGGAGGCCGCGAACTGGGCGGCCGAGCTCGAGACCCTGAGGAGCCAGGTGGCCGCCGCGCAGGGGACCCTTGAGACGGTGACCGAGATGCGCGCGTTCGCGGGCGACCCAAGGGCCGCCGTGGGGGCCCTGAGCAGCCTGGCCGGTATCACCTCCGCCGTGGGGCAGCTTTCGTCGGGCGCGCAGACGGAGGCCGACCTGCAGCGGGAGTGGCAGGCGATGGGATCGGGCCAGCGCCTCCAGGACGCGGCCGCGCTCCTGGAGAACGCCGGGCCGGGGGCGACGATGCAGGTGTTCGGCCAGGCCGCGCCGCGCGATCCGTCCCTTTACGGCGGGCTGGCCAGGGACGCGGCCGCCTCGCTCGGGATACGCTCCCAGATCGCGAGCGAGCAGGCGGCGCGGTCCTCCGTCGCCGCGGAGCTCGCCGGGGCCTGGGCCCAGTTCAGGGAGGCCCCGACCGAGTCGAGCAAGCAGGCGATCCTCGCGGAGATAAGCCAGCTCGAGACGCAGAACCAGGTGATGGACACTCGAAGGCGCGCCGTGCTGGACGACCTGGCGCTCTCGGACAGGCAGGAGCGCACGGACGCAGGCGTGCGCGCAAAGGCCGCGGACGAGCAGAAGATGGCCGAGTCCGCGCTCCTGAACTCGGCCGCCGCCGGGCGCGTGCAGGCCGCGGAGGCCCAGAGGACGGCGACCCTCTCCAAGGCGCCCCCGGCGCCCGCCCCGCCCGACTACAGCGCGATCAGGCTCTGGACCACAGCCGACGCGGGAGGCGCATCCGATTGAGCCCCTTCTTCGCGGACGCGGCGCCGGTCTCGGACCTGCTCGATGTCTTCAACTCGTACGACGGCAACGTCCTCTTCCGCGGGCTCACCGAGGGCGTCGGCGGACAGCCTGCGGTCCTCGGCACGATAGGCTGGATCTTCACGGGCTTCGGGGCGCTCTTCGCGCTCTGGGGCTTCGTCCTGAGGACCCGGGGCTCGGGCGGGGAGGGGAGGATGGGCGAGGTCGCGAAGACCTGGATCGTCATCGCCCTCATGGTGGGCGGGCCCTTCCTGATGCGAACCGCCATGCAGTGCGCCGACTCGGTCTATGCCTCGTCGCCGGGCGGCCCCGGGAACCTAACGGCGGCGTGCGTCAAGGCCGCCTACGCCATGCCCGAGCTCAATTCCCTCTTCGACCTCCTCAGGAAGGAGGCGCTCGCCGGCGGCGCAGCAGGCCAGGACCCGGGGGCGAAGAGCCGCGCGGCGCTGATCGACAGCGCGAACGACGGCAGCGTCCTCGGCTACCTCGAGGCCTTTGGAGTCGCCGTCTGGGACACCGCCTCCGAGGACGCCTCGGGAGCCGCGCAGACCTGGAGCGGGATGGTAAGGATGGCGGCGATGGCGACCGGGTTCGGCGCGGCGATGCTCAAGTGCCTCTTGATCGCCCTCACGGTCGTGCCGCTCTATTTCCTGCTCCTGGCGGCCGCGGCGATCGTGTGGTTCATGGTGCAGCTGCGCTTCTTCCTCGCCGTGACCGGGACCATGATGCTGCCGCTGTTCACGGGCATGTTCTCGCTGCCCGAGGGGCACCCCAACCGCCAGGCGGCGCAGAACTACGTCATGCACATGGTTTCGCTCGCCCTCTGGCCCGTGGCGTGGGCCGTCGGCCACACCGGGACGATCGCCCTCTACGACGCGCTGATCTCGCTCATTTCCGGCACGAGCCGGGTCCCGGACATGGTGGGCGTCCTCCAGTGGAGCGCCATCACGACGGCCGGCGCCCCGTCGGAGGCGCAGCTCCAGGCGATCGAGACGGCGCTCGGAAACTGGTTCATGGGGAACATCGCCGCGCTCCTCTCCATCCTGGTCGGGGGCCTGGGCTTTGTCCTCTGGGTTGGGGCCGTCTCCATCATGGGCCCTGTCTTCATGCACAGGCTCCTCGTGACGGGCGCGCATTTCGTGACGCAGGCGGCGGGCGCCGTGGGACGCCAGGCGGCCGGCGCCGGCCGCCTGGCCGTGAGCGTCGCCCAGTCGGCGGGACCCGGGGGGCTGGGTTTCCTCGCGCCGGGCCCCGGAGCCGGCGAGCGGCTATCCGGCGCCCATGCGGCCGAGGCCGTGGCCCTGGTGGGCGCCGGGTATGCCGATCGCGGCAGGGGTGAACCCGCCAGCATGGCGGATGCGGCGCAGCGGGTCGATTTTTCGGGTGGAGGACGGCCTCCGGGCACGCAATGAGGGCTTGCAAAGCTCATCTATTAGACTAGTCGTTAAACTAGTCTAATTAAACTTTAAATCCCAAATGACAACTAGATCGACGGCATCCTCGAAAACAGTCGGGGCTTATGAGGCAAAATCAAAGCTCTCGGAGTTGCTCGACATGGTTGAGCGGGGGCGGACCGTCACAATCACGAGGCACGCCCGCAGTGTCGCCAAGCTGGTTCCGGCTGGGGAACCTGCCGCGGACCCCACGGTGTTTGCCCGCATACGGGCAATGCGCGAGCGTTTGACCCTTGGCAATGGCGAGTCGGCAAAGGAACTCATCAACGCGGGTCGCCGCATCTGAGTGTCGCGATGAGGGCGCTTGTCATCGACGGTTCAACTGTTCTCGGCTTCCTGTTGAGGGACGAGCGGGATGCGGGCGCCTCCAGGGCGCTAGCTGCAATCGAGGCGGGGGTACCGACCTTCATTCCGGCGCATTGCCCCGTTGAAACGGCAAACGGCCTTCTCATGGCCGAAAGGCGAAAGCGAATCACCCAGTCCGATGTCACCGAAGCCTTGGGTCTGCTCGGGGCGCTTCCGTTGACCACGGACATTGAAACGGCGACGAAGGCCGGCGGCGAGACCATGGCGCTGGCTCGCCAATATGGACTCACCATCTACGACGCGGCTTACCTTGAACTTGCGATGCGCCGCGGCGCGTCACTGGCGACGAATGACCTCGACCTTGCCAAGGCAGCCCAGGCCGCCGGCGTGGCGCTTTTGTCCGCGGAACCCGCGCCTACCTCCAACCCATGACGGCCTTGTTTTCCGCGCCTTTCCTGCGTTTGCCTAAGCCAGGCTGACCCACAGCAGTGCCCCTTTCCCGAATCCTCCGGTCCGCGTCCGAGGGGGCCGAGCAGCTCCTGGACCGGATTTTGTGCGTCCTTGGCGCGGTCCTCTTCTCCCAGGTCCCGGAATTCATGCAGCAGTACCTCCAGCGGCTGGGCGGCCACCTGGACGAGGCGCGGCTCACGCTCAGCCGCTTCAGGGAGGCCGCGGCGCAGTCGGGAATGACGCTCGACCAGCTTGTCGCGGGCGCCAACCAGAACCCGGAACAGTCCATGCGCAGCATCGGGGGCGTGATCCAGGGGGCCGCCGCACGGGTGGACGAGCTGGCGGCCGCGGATGCCGCGCTGCGCCACGCCTCGGCCTGGACGAGGCCCTTTGTCTTCGCCGAACACGTCGACTGGGGAATCGCCCGGGCCACCTGGGCGATCTACAGGCCGGCCGTGCCGACCACGGCCGAGGGCTTCATGTATGCCGCGGTCGGGATCATCCTGGTTCTCTCCCTGTATCACCTGGCCGTTAGGGCGCCGATCGCGGCGCGTCTCCGCAGGAGGGCCGCAGGGGTTGCGGCTGCGCCCTGAGCCGGGCGGGCGGGCCTCAAATCCATTTACAGGGAGGGCCCCGGCGGCCAAGTTGTCCGGGCGCCATGCCCGAAACCCTCAAGGTCAACCTCGGCGACCGTTCCTACCCGATCCTCCTGGGGGAGGACCTGGCCGCGGAGGTGCGCGCCCTGTGCGCCGGCCTGGCCCGCGAGGGAAAGGGGTTTGCGGTGATAACCGACGCCAATGTCGCCCGGGTCCATGCCGGGGCGATCCAGGGACTGTTTGCCGGAGCGCCCCTGCATGTCATTGCGCCGGGCGAGGAGTCGAAATCGATGCCCGAACTCTCCCGGGCGCTCGACTTCCTCGCTTCCCAGGGGCTCGACAGGTCCGGCTCTGTGTTTGCGGTGGGGGGCGGCGTCGTGGGGGACCTGGCGGGCTTTGCCGCCGCGTCGTACCTCCGGGGAATCGACTACTACCAGGTGCCGACGACGCTGCTCGCGATGGTGGACAGCTCCGTGGGGGGCAAGACCGGCGTGAACCTCAAGGCCGGCAAGAACCTTGCCGGGGCGTTCCACCAGCCGCGCGGGGTCTTCATCTCTACCGGCCTTCTGGGGACGCTCCCCCCGCGCGAGTTCGCGGCGGGGATGGCCGAGGTGATCAAGACGGCCCTGATAGGCGACAGCCGGCTTTTCGCCGACCTTGAGCGAGCAAGCCTGGCCGCCGGGGACAAGAGGCTGCCCGTCGTCGTGCGGAGGTGCTGCGCCGCAAAGGCCCGGGTGGTCGAGGCGGACGAGCGCGAGCAGGCACGGGAGGGCGGGCGCGCCCTCCTCAACCTGGGGCACACGTTCGCGCACGCGATCGAGCAGGCCACCGGCTACGGCCCCTACCTCCACGGCGAGGCGGTCGCCGTGGGGCTGTGCGCGGCGGCGCGGCTCTCGGGGGCGCTCGGGATGATCGCGGCGTCCGACGTGGCGCGTGTCGAGTCCGTCGTCGCCGCGCACGCGCTTCCTGTGAGTCTGCGCGCCCCGCTTTCGGTGGGCACCCTCGTGGCCGCCATGGCGCGCGACAAGAAGGCGCGCGCCGGCGTCCCCCGGTTCGTCGTCCTCAAGTCCCTGGGCGAGGCCGTCGTCCGCGCCGGCGTCGCGTCCGATGTTGTCGAGTCGGTGTGGCGCGAGGTCGGCGGCTCCTGAACCCCCGGGGAAAAAGGGCGTGTGTTCCGCCCGCCGCCCGGTAAGATGACCCCCCATGTCCGCGATCGACGAAGGCATTGTCCGCGAGTTCTTTGAGCAGAACGGATTCTTCGTCCGCCAGGTCCGCAAGTACCAGGTGCAGGCCCGCAGGAAGACCGGGGACGAGGAGATCGACCTCCTGGTCTACAACCCCACCTGGCGCAAGGCGAGCCGCAGGCCCGACTTCTTCCTTTTCTCGACGGAGCTCCCGTTCGTCCACCAGGCGATCGTGGCCGTCAAGCCCTGGCACACCGACGTGTTCACGCCGGCGATGCTGAAGGGCTCCCCGGATATCTTCGGCTTCCTCGAGCAGAACGTCCTCAAGCGTGCCGCGCGGCTCTTCCCGTCGGAGTCCGACGGCATCGGCAGCGATGTCGCCAAGATCCTGGTCCTGCCCGCGCTGCCCACGGCCGAGCCCTTCCGCTCGCAGAGCGTCGAGCTCCTCAAGGAGCGCGGCGTCGACGGGATCATCTCCTTCCGCGCGATGCTCCTCGACCTGATCGAGAACATCCACGCGAACCGGAACTACGGGAAGAGCGACACGCTCCAGGTGATCCGCCTGCTCAAGAACTACGACCTCCTGAGGGACGCCCAGCTGGACCTGCTCTCGGACAGGATGCAGTCCGCCCGGAGGGCCCGGGCGACCCAGGCCGCGCCGGCCCAGGAATAGCGCGCCCGGGGCCGCCAGAACATTCTCGCACAGGCGCGGGACAGCTTTGAGAATGGGTGCGATGAAGAAGGTCATCCATCCAACGGCAATCGTCGAGGCCGGGGCCAAGCTTGGCGCCGGTTGCGTCGTCCACGCGGGGGCGATCGTCAAGTCGGGCGCGATCCTGGGCGAGCGCGTCGCCGTGCACCCGTACGCCGTCGTCGGCGGCGACCCGCAGGTGCTCCGGTTCGACCCGAAGACGCCGACGGGGGTCAGGGTGGGCGACGGCACGATCATCCGGGAGTACGTCACGATCAACCGCTCGACGGAGAAGGGCGGCCACACGGTCGTGGGGTCCAACTGCCTGCTCATGTCCTGCTCCCACGTCGCCCACGACGCCATAGTCGGCGACAACGTGGTGGTCGCGAACGCGGTCCTGATCGCGGGGCACGTGAACGTTGGGGACTACGCGGTGCTTGGCGGCGGCTCCGCCTACCACCAGTTCACCCGCGTCGGCGAGGGCTCCATCATCGGGGGGCTCTCCCGCATCACCCAGGACGTCCCGCCCTATGTCATGGCCGCGGAGCGCGACGAGGTGGCGGGCCTGAACCTGGTCGGCCTGCGGCGGCGCGCGGTGTCCCGGGGCGCGATCCAGGAGCTCAAGGCGGCGTTCCGGCTCGTCTATTTCAAGTCCGGAAACATCCGCGAGATTGCCTCCGGCGCCCTCGAGGCGGGAACGTTCGCCTCTCCCGAGGCGCGCCGCTTCCTGGAATTCATCAGGGCCGGCACCCGCGGCATCGCCCGGACCCGGCGGCCGCAGCCCGGCTCCGCGCCGGACGCGCAGTGACCGACCGGCTGGCACTGACCTGCGGCGACCCGGCCGGGATCGGCCCGGAGATCGTCGCGGCGTGGCTTGCGGCGAACGGGCCCGCCTCGCGCGGGGTCGCCGTGATCGGCCCGGCCCGCTGGCTCGCCTCCCTCGACACCGGGGCGCAGAGGATCGCCGTCGGCACCGAGGACTACGCCGCGGAGGCCGGCCGGCCGGACGGGGAGGGGGCCCTCGTAGCGTGGGCCGCCCTCGAGCGGGCGGCGGGGCTCTGCCTCTCCGGGGAGTGCGCGGGCGTCGTGACGGGCCCGGTGAGCAAGGAGCGCCTGGCCGCGATCGGCTGGAGGTTTCCCGGGCAGACCGAGTTCTTCGCGGAGCGCTGGGGCGGTGAGCCCACGATGGCGTTCTGCGGCGGGCGGCTCAGGGTCGCGCTCGTCACCTGGCACATCCCGCTGCGCGACGTGCCCGCCGCGCTCACGGGGGCCGCCATCGGGCGCGCGGTCGCCGCCGCCGCCGAGCTCGCACGCGCCGAGGGCGTCGCGGCCCCCCGCATAGGCGTCTGCGGGCTGAACCCCCACGCGGGCGAGGGCGGTCTCATGGGGACCGAGGAGCGCGACACGATCGACCCCATACTCGACCGCCTGCGCCCGGGCCAGCCGGGGCTTTCCAGCTGCCAGCCGGCTGACACGCTCTTCGGCCGCCAGCTCCGCGGCGAATTCGACGTGACGGTGGCCCTGTACCACGACCAGGGCCTCGCCGCGCTCAAGGCGGTCGACTTTGAGGAGTCCGTTAACGCCACCCTGGGGCTTTCCCACGTCCGCACGAGCCCGGACCACGGGACCGCGTTCTCGATCGCAGGCAAGGGCGCGGCCAATCCCCGGAGCTTCTCGAACGCCGTCGAGGTCGCGAGGCGCTTGATTCGGGCGCGAAGTGGGCGATAGTCTGGCGCCCATGCCCGAGCCGTCCGCACTTGCGCCGCCGCCCGCGGCCCCGCCCGTCCGGGAGGGGGGGGAGAGCCTTGTGCGCGTGACGGAGGCCGCGGGGGACAAGGTGCGCGCGCTCATCGCGCGAGAGAGCCAGGGGGATTACCTGAGGATCGCGATCACCGGGGGCGGGTGCAACGGCTTGAGCTACAAGCTGAAGTTCGTTTCCGAGCCCAGGAAGGGCGACATCCTCGTCCGTTCGGCGGGGGTCGCCGTCCTCGTCGACCCGAGGACCGCGCTCTACCTGAAGGGAACGGTCCTCGACTACTCGTCCCAGCTTATCGCGGGGGGTTTCAAGTTCACGAACCCGAACGCCAAGGCGAGCTGCTCCTGCGGTGAGAGCTTCAGCGTTTAGGTGTTGTGTTCGGGGCCGCCCCGGGCGACCTTCAGCCACCTTTACACACCCAGCACAGCGTAATTATTGATGGCCATACCGACTCCTTCGGCCGCCCCGGGCGGCAACCGTTCAAACGGTCAATACCAGCGTCGCAACAACGATCCGTTCGCGGCCATCCGACGCAACCACCGCATCAAGGTACCGCAGGTGCGGGTCATATCCCCGGAGGGCAAGCAGCTCGGCATCCTGGACACCCCGAAGGCCGTGAACCTTGCGCTCGAGGTGGGCCTTGACCTCGTGGAGGTGGCGCCCAACGCGACGCCCGTGCCCGTCTGCCGGATCATGGACTTCGGCAAGTACGTCTACGAGGAGCAGAAGAAGCACTCCCACGCGAAGTCGACCGCGAGCAAGATCAAGGAGATCGAGTTCACGGCGCGCATCGCCCAGAACGACTTCAGGACGAAGCTCCGCCACGCCGAGGAGTTCCTCGACCACGGCAACAAGGTGAAGCTGCGCCTCAAGTTCCGCGGGCGCGAGATGGCGCACACCGAGCTCGGCTTCGAGGTCATGAAGCGCGCGGTCGCCGACCTGGCGGGGATGGGGCATCCCGACGCCGATCCCAAGCTCATCGGGCGCAACATCCACGTGATGCTGACGCCCCTTCCCGCGAACAAGCGCAAGCCGAAGTTTCACTCGAAGAACGGGGAGACCGAGGACGACGCCGCGCCCTCCGGCGGGGCCTGAGGCCGCCGCGCCCATGCGCCGGGCGCTTGCCGCTCTCCTCTTGGCGTCGGTGCCCCTCCTTGCGGGCGAGGCCGAGCTGCCCGGGGTCCGGATGGGCTCGGTCGACTACGTGAATCTCGACGACGGGGCGGCGCGCCTGGGCCTCCGCCTCGTGCGGTCCGTCCCCGACACGACCGTGATGCTCAAGTCCGGGGCGCAGCCGGTCGCCCGCCTTGCCGACCACAGCCGCGAGATCGACCTGAAGGGGCTCCGGGTGTTCCTGGGCGACCCGGTTGTCGCGCGCGGCGGCGCCTTCTTCGTCAGCCGGATCGACTTTCAGGAGCGCCTCGTTCCCCGGCTGCGCCCCGACCTGATCGGGAATCCCCCGCCTGTGCCCCATGTGATCGCGATAGACCCCGGCCACGGGGGCCCCGACCCCGGGGGCGTGAACAAGTCGCTGGGGACAATGGAGAAGACCTACACGCTCGACGTCTCGCTCAGGCTGAGGAAGCTCCTCGAGGCCGCGGGATTCAAGGTGGTCCTGAC
>Ga0181526_10001571_pt1 | contig 21455 bp, 19 predicted proteins | sample PEATcosm2014_Bin_35_FD_119750 | JGI IMG/M metagenome (GOLD analysis project Ga0181526, IMG submission 119750) | Peatland microbial communities from MTU Mesocosm Facility, Houghton, MI, USA - PEATcosm2014_Bin06_30_metaG | ecosystem: Environmental > Terrestrial > Soil > Wetlands > Peat | place...
GCCTTACTCTCAGCCTTCAGTCCCGCCGAATGCGCCAACTACCTCGCCAACGCCGGATATGCTTCTAAATAAAACGGCCGTGCTCTAAGGTTCCGGTCGCGCACGCACCGTGGAGCCATCGATGACCTCGACCTCGCCGCAGATCCAAATCCTCAATCCGGAAAGCCTTGGCAAGCCGCTCGGGCAATATTCGCAAATCACCCGCGTCAAGGCGTCGGAGTTTCTGTTCATCGCCGGCCAAGTCGGCGCCGGCAAGGACGACAAGGCGCCCGCCGATTTCGATGCGCAATGCGGGCTCGTCTTTGCCAATCTGGGAGCGGCGCTCGCCTCGCAGGGCGCGGGATTCGCCAATATCGTCGAGTTCACGACTTACCTCGTGCACTCGCAAGACATTCCGAAATTCATGACTTACCGCACCCGCGAATTCCCAAAACTGTTCACCAACGGCGCCTACCCGCCCAACACGCTGCTCATCATCGACCGGCTGGTGCAGGAGCAATTTCTGGTCGAGGTGAGCGCGGTAGCCGCGCTTTAAGCCGTCAATTAAGTACGCGGGCCGTTATAAACCCAGGCCACTTCGAATTTCGGTCACAAAGTGCGCAAATGCCGCAGTGTCGCCGCCGCGCGGCGGCGCAACGCCCCAAATGGGCTTCGGCCACAGCGGATCGTTCTTCCGCCGCGCGACGACGTGAATATGAAGCTGCGGCACGATATTGCCGATCGCCGCGATGTTGAGCTTGTCGCAATGGGTGACATGTTTAAGTACGCGCGACGCTTGGGTAATTTCGGCGGTCAATTGCACGGCGTCCTCAGCGCCAAGATCGACGATCTCGGTCACGCCCGCGCGCCGGGGCACCAGGATCAGCCACGGATAGTCGGCGTCGTTGATCGACAGGATGCGCGACAACGGGAGTTCGCCGACTTGCGTCGTGTCGTGCTCAAGCTGAGAATGGAGCGACCAGCCCGCTTTGGACATGCGGCTTTATCCATCCTAGCCGAGTTCAGTTGGCATCGAACGTCACGAACTTCCCATTACGATAGACCAGCAATGTCGACGTCAACCCATAAGGTCCGGCAGCGAGCTCGGCTGCCAACTTGCGCAATCGCGCCACACCGGCCGAATTGCGCGAGCCGGTGACAATCAGCGCATCCTTCGCCGGCACGGCTACCACGATGTCGCCATCGACCTTGATCTGTCCGCTCGACCAAATTCCATCGGCAAGCAACAGGCTCGCCTCGTAATCGCCACCGGCGCTGATCAGCCACAAGCCATCGGCGCCAGGGCGCATCTCGATCTTGGGCAGAAGCCGGCCCAAATTCACGAGCGCCAAATCGTGAAGCTTGGCACGGTCGCCGACGTCGTCCCGCGTGGTTAGAAAGCGCATCGAATTCTGGCGGTCTTCGGCATAGACGATCGTCAAGTCGCCGGTGAAGGGCTCGCTCAGCGGCTCTGGCGCTTGAGCCTTTTTCGATTCCCTGGCCGCCTCTAGCACGCCGGCCAGCCATTGCTGACTCTTGAGGACTGGAATGATTCGAGAGCGGTCGAGCGCGGCATTCGCTTTTTCTGCCGTTTCCGCCAGCACGCCGACATAGCGACCAATAATGTCGTAGAGGTGCGGTGGGTCTTGCAGATAGCGCTCATAGGCATTTCTCAGGTCGGACGTCGTTGTTCCGCCGCCGGCGCGCCGCGTATCCACCGCCAGATCACCTTTGACGGTGACAGTGGCAGACGGCATTGCGGCGGTGGCCGCGGCCGCAAATGCATCGGTAAATGCGCGCGGACCAAGCGGCTCGGCATTGGCACGACCGACGGCCACCAGCAGGCAGCATGCGATCAACAAGCGGCGCATTAATTTGTCCTCAAGTTGCAATTAGATTGCAACCATAAGGGGTCTTCGCCGCACGGTCTATGGCAGCCTCAGACATCGGGGCGAGCTATTCGGTGGCCCCGCGCGCCAATCAATTATCCAAAAAACTCCTAGCTTCCGCGACCGCGACGGATGCTTCACCCCCGGATCAAGTCCGGGGACTAAAGACATCAATTGTCGAGAAAACTACGAAGTTTTCTGGAACGAGAAGGATGCTTCAATTTGCGCAGCGCTTTCGCCTCGATCTGGCGGATGCGCTCGCGGGTCACCGAAAACTGCTGGCCGACTTCTTCGAGCGTATGGTCGGTGTTCATGCCGATGCCAAAGCGCATGCGCAGCACGCGCTCTTCGCGCGGGGTGAGCGAGGCGAGCACGCGGGTCGTGGTCTCGCGCAGGTTCGACTGGATCGCGGCATCGATCGGCAGGATGGCGTTCTTGTCCTCGATGAAATCGCCGAGGTGCGAATCTTCCTCGTCGCCGATCGGGGTTTCGAGCGACAGCGGCTCCTTGGCGATCTTGAGCACCTTGCGCACTTTTTCGAGCGGCATGCCGAGCTTTTCGGCGAGCTCTTCCGGCGTCGGCTCGCGGCCGATCTCGTTGAGCATCTGACGCGAGGTGCGCACGATCTTGTTGATGGTCTCGATCATATGCACCGGGATGCGGATGGTGCGCGCCTGGTCGGCGATCGAGCGCGTGATCGCCTGCCGGATCCACCACGTCGCATAGGTCGAGAATTTGTAGCCGCGGCGGTATTCGAATTTGTCGACCGCCTTCATCAGCCCGATATTGCCTTCCTGGATCAGGTCGAGGAATTGCAGGCCGCGATTGGTGTATTTCTTGGCGATCGAGATGACGAGACGAAGATTGGCCTCGACCATCTCTTTCTTGGCCTGGCGCGCTTCGCGCTCGCCCTTCTGCACCATGTGCACGATCTTGCGGAACTCGCCGATTTCGAGACCGGTCTCGGTGGCGAGCGCATGGATATTCGTGCGCAAATCCTTGATGCGGTCCTTGTCGCGAGCGACGAAATTCTTCCAGCCTTTGGCCGCAAGTTTCGAGACCCGGTTGAGCCAGCGCGGATCGAGCTCGGAGCCCTGATAATTCTTCAGGAATTCCTCGCGCGCCACACCGTGGCTTTCGGCAAGCCGCATCAGCCGGCCTTCGTGGCCGACCAGTTGTTTGTTGATGCCGTAGAGTTGTTCGACCAGCGCATCGATGCGGGCCTGATTGAGCCGCAGCGACTTGACCTCCTGGATGATCTCTTCCTTGAGCTTCTTGTATTTGCGCTCCTGGCTCGGCGTCAGCGATTCCGAGTGCAGGCGGTTATGGATGTCCTGTTCCTGCAGCCGCCGCAGCCGCTTGAACGAATCCGCAATCTTGTCGAAGGTTTCGAGCACTTTGGGCTTCAACTCGGCCTCGATGGCGGCGAGCGACATCGAATTTTCGAGATCGTCCTCGTCCATTTCAGCTTCGGAAATGGTGGCCTGTTCGGCGCCGTCTTCGCCGTCGCCACCGACGGGCTGCGGCTTGAACGGCGTGGCGCCGGGAGGCGCCGACGGCGGGGAAACCGCTTGCACCGGATGGGCTGCGAAACCGCCGCCCGCCGGCAGGCCGTTCGGACCGATCGGAGCGCCCATCCCACCACCCATCGCCGCGGGATCGCCGGGCGCGCCCGCCGGCGCAACCTGCTTGGCGTCGGGACCCGCATAGGTCGCTTCGAGATCGATGATGTCGCGCAGAAAGACTTTGCCTTCGTTCAGTTCGTCACGCCAGATGATGACGGCTTGGAACGACAGCGGGCTTTCGCAGAGGCCTGCAATCATGGCCTCGCGGCCGGCCTCGATGCGCTTGGCGATGGCGATTTCGCCCTCGCGGGAGAGCAATTCCACCGAGCCCATTTCGCGCAGATACATGCGCACCGGATCGTCGGTGCGCTCGGCCGGCTCCTTGGCCTCGGATTTAGCGGGCGTCTTCGGAGTGACCTCGACGAGTTCGCCGGACTCGGCCTCCTCCTCCTCGGGCTCCTCGCGAGCCTCCTCGCCCTCTTCGGCCTCGGCCTCCTCGGTCTCGACGACGTTGATGCCCATCTCGTTCATCATCGCCAGAATGTCTTCGATCTTCTCGGAAGTGACCTCTTCGGAGGGCATGACCGCGTTCAGCTGCTCGTAAGTGACGTAGCCGCGCTTCTTAGCCTGCTTGATCATCTTCTTGACGGCGGCGTCGGAGAGATCGAGCAGCGGCAGCGGAGCGTCCGGAGTTTCCGGGGTCTCCTTCTCCGGCGCGTCGGCATCCTTCGGCGCGGCCGAACCGTTGGGCCGGACTACTTTGGCCTTGGTCGGGGGGATTTTGGTGGCCACGCTCTTACTTGCCATGTCTCGTCTCCAAGGGGCGCACCGCGGTCCCCTACCCTATGGTGTGAGTCTCACACCCAAGGGAATACCCGGGAACCGGGCACTGCGACCTGGCGCCGGTGAGGGAACCGACGCCCTGTGGTCCTTTTTTGTTGGACCGCGGGCCTCAACCGACCGGATTGCGCCGATATCGGTATCGCCGACGGCCGAAAAGGGCCGTGCCATAGGGTAAACTCACCCTGGCACCGCCCGAATCGAGGTCTGATCCTTGCCGGAACTCCGTTAAGCTCCGACTAACCTTAAGCAGCGAGGGCGACCTCTTAGTCCCTTGCCGCGGCGCGAGTCCAGCGGTCCGTTGCCTAAATTTAAGCCCGGATGCCGCCGTCCCCCAAGTCTTTCTCCGCCGTTCAAATCGACTTTGCCGCCCGGCCTGACGAAGCCCCGAACCCCTCAACCAGGGCCTCGGTTCCCTCAAGCGACGAGAGGCGGGCTTTGACATCGCGTAACCGCGCGTAATTCGCTTCCGTATTGTCCTGGCCGAGCGCGGTCTCGGCGTCCCTCAGTTCCCTAGTTAGGGAATGCCACTGCCGATGCAAGGCAACAAGCTGCTTCCACGTCAGCAAAACATCGGCCGAGCCTGCGTCCGGCCGCGCACCCCAGACCGACAGCGTCGTGATGGTGCGCTCGATCCGCGCAAGGAGGTCGGCAAAGCCGCGCCGGGTCAGTTCCGCGGCAAGCGCGGCGACTTCTTCTGATTTTGCCGCCTCGTCCGCCTCGCTGGCGCTTTTACGGAAATCGTCAGCGAACTGATGCGCGAAGACATCGATGAGCGCCCCCTTGAGCTTCTGCGTGTCGGCATGGCGGAACTCGGCCTCGGCAAGTTCCTCAAGATGCTCGTGCAACAGCCAGGGGTGATTGATCGCCGTCTGCAGGATCAGCGCTTCGTTGCGCGGGATGGCGGCGCGATTGCCGCGATGGAGCGAGCTTGCCGTCAGATGCGGGCTCACAGGCACATAGGCCTGATCGCGGGAAAGCACGGCCGGCCGCGCCGACCGAGCGCCGCGGCGCTCGTCGAAATTCTTTCGGCCGAAATTCGTGCCGTCGAACGTTCTGCGGTCGAAACCACGACGGCCCGACTGGTCGGCGGACGAGAACCGCTGCGGCGCAAACATCTGGCGTAACCGCTCGGAAAAATCCTGGCGGTAATAGCGGCGCACGGCCTCGTCGCCGATCGTCGCCGTCACCTCGGCGAGGCGAGCCTCGAGAGCTGCCCGCCGTTCCGGCGTATCGAAGACTCCCGCCTCGCTCTCGCGCGTCCACAGCATATGTGCCAGCGGCCGCGCCGCCGACAGCACACCCTCGATCGCCTCGCGACCGCCGGAGCGCGCAAGATCGTCGGGGTCCTGGCCGTTGGGCAAAGTTGCGATTTTCAGGCTCTTGCCGGCTTTGAGGAGCGGCAGCGCGACATCGAGCGCGCGATAGGCCGCGCGCCGGCCGGCCTCGTCGCCGTCGAAGCACAGCACCGGCTCGTCGGCCATGCGCCACATTAGCGCCAACTGGTCGGCGGTGAGCGCAGTCCCGAGCGGCGCCACCGTCGCCTCGAAGCCGGCAGTGACCATGGCGATGACGTCGACATAGCCCTCGACCGCGATCATGCGGGCGCCCTCATGGGCGGCCTTGCGGGCGGCGGCGATGTTGTAAAGCGTCGCGCCCTTGTGAAAGAGCGGCGTCTCCGGCGAATTGAGGTACTTGGCCGAGACCTCTTTATCGAGCGCGCGGCCGCCGAATGCGATGACGCGGCCGCGCCAATCGCTGATCGGAAACATGACGCGGTCGCGGAAACGGTCGTAGGGCACCGGAATGTCGTCGCCGCTAACGACGAGACCCGCCTCCGCCATGTCCTCGACCGAGATTTTGGCGGCGCCGAGATGTTCTTTGAGCGCATATTGCTCGGGCGTTGCATAGCCGAGACGAAATTGGAGCTGGGTTGCGGGCGTAATGCCGCGGTCGAGCAGATAACCGCGGCCGCGCGCGCCATTTCGTGATGCTAGCGTCGATTCGAAAAACTTGGCGGCGAGTTCGACGATGTCGTTGAGCGTCTTGCGCCGCTCTTCATGCTCGGCCGCCTCGCGCGTCACCACCGGCATCGGCACGCCGGCCTGCCCGGCGAGCCGCTCGACCGCCTCGGGAAAGCTCACCCCTTCGGTCAGCATCAAAAAATCGAAGATGTTGCCGTTCTTGCCCGACGAGAAGTCGAACCACATCGCCTTCTGGTCATTGACGAAAAACGACGGCGTCTTTTCCTTATTGAAGGGCGACAGCCCCTTCCACTCCCGCCCCGCCTTTTTCAGTTTCACGCGGCGGCCCACGACTTCCGAAACCGGAAGCCGCGCGCGCAGCTCGTCGAGGAATTGCGGGGTAAAGCGCATGGTGATTCGCCACGGTAACCCGGATGTGGCGCGAAGATAGGGCGGCGGGCGCTCGCGGCAAGGCCGGCGCGGCTTGTCCCGGTTATCCACAGACGGATTAAGGCTAGACCCTGGAGTCGGCGACCACTCCGGCGCCTGCGCTTTTCGCTCGCTATTTCATCTCATGTCCGTCGGCGGTGTAGCCGAACAGACGCTGGACGCGGTAGTAGCGCGCCGACCGCGGCTGGGTAATGCCCCATTGGTCGGAGCGGCCGGGCGCGTATTTCCAGTAGGACGACGGCCGCGGCTGATAGCTGTCGTCGACCTGCTCGACCTCGGCGGTATATTCGAGCGGCACCTCGTCGGGCCCGCAGAAATAGGCGAACACGTTATTGCCCGGCCCGTGACGGCCCGGGCCCCATTCGATCGGATAGCCGTTATCCTTCATGCGCCCCATGCCGCGCATGACCGAATCGAAGTCGGGCACCTCGAAGGCGACGTGATTGAGCGTCGGCAGATTAGTTTTTGCCAGCACGATCGAGCAGTGGTCGGAATTGGCGCAATGCAGGAACCACAGCGGCGCATTGTCGTCGATGATGCGAAAGCCGAGCGCTCCTGTGAAGAAGGAGAGCGTCGCGTCGAAATCCAAAGCATTGAGATTGACATGGGCGATCTTGCGTGGCCGGTCGGGCCGATCCGCCGTGTCGGCATGATCGGCGGCCTCGCAGACGAAGCCGAGATTGCGGCCGTCGGGATCCTTGCAGCCAAAGCCGTAACCGCCGCCGGGGCTCGTCAGTTTTGCCGGCGCCGTAGGCTTCGATCCAGCCGCCGTGATGGCGCGATGCAGCGCGTCGACGTCTTGCCGGTCGGCGAGATCGAACACGATGCGCACGATTGCGGGCTTCGTTCCCCCGTGCAAACCGACGAGATGATGGTAGGCGGCGGTGCCGCGGAAGAAACGCGAGTCGTTGCGCGCCTCGACCGGCGCGAGATTCCATACGGTTTCGTAAAAGCGCGCTGCTTCGTCGAGATTGGTGACGGCGAAGTCGACGCCACGCACGCCGCGAATGAGACACGGCGGCTTGATTGCTGGCATGACGGCTAACCCCCGAGAAGCTTCTTCACCTGCGCGCCGGCCTTGGCGAAGTCCATCTGACCGGAGAAGCGCTGCTTCAGCGCCGCCATGGTGCGGCCCATGTCCTTCAGCGTCTCTGCCTCGATCTCGCGGATCAAGGCGGAAATCGCATGCGCGGCATCGACGTCGGACATTTTCTTGGGCAGATAGGCCGAAATGATCTCGATCTCCTCGCGCTCCTGGGCGGCGAGCTCGGAACGGCCGGCTTTTTCATAGATGTCGAACGATTCTTGGCGCTGCTTGACCATCTTGCCCATCACATCGACGATTTCGGCGTCGTTGAGCGAGACGCGTTCGGCGCCGCTGGTCTCGCGCGCCAGAATGGCGGCGTTGATCAGGCGGAGCGTCGAAACGCGCCGCGCCTGGCCTGCTTTCATCGCCTCTTTGAGGGCGCTGTTGATATCGTCGCGCAACACGGCTAAGGCCTCTCGCAATTGGGCAGCACAAGACTGACTGTGCGCCTGATTTAGGCCCTTGCCGATGCAGACACAACCCAAAGCCCCGCCGTCCCTCTGGGACGAACCCAGAGCGACCGCGCTATTGGTGCTCGCGGACGGCACGGTGCTGGAAGGCATTGGCTTCGGCGCGACCGGCCACGCGGTCGGCGAGGTCTGCTTCAATACCGCAATGACCGGCTATCAGGAGATTCTCACCGATCCGTCCTATGCGGGGCAGATCATCACGTTTACGTTTCCGCATATCGGCAATGTCGGCACCAATGACGAGGACATCGAGACCGTCAATCTCGCGGCGACGCCGGGCGCGCGCGGCGTTGTGCTGCATTCGGCCATCACACAGCCGTCGAATTACCGGGCGACGCAGCCCCTCGATGCCTGGCTGAAAAGCCGCGGCGTCATCGGCCTTGCCGGCATCGACACCCGCGCGCTGACGTCGCTCATTCGCGAGAAGGGCATGCCGAATGCCGTCATCGCGCACGAGCCGTCGGGAAATTTCGACCTCGATGCGCTCAAGCGCGAGGCCAAGGCCTGGCCGGGTCTCGTCGGCATGGATCTCGTGCCGATGGTGACATCGGGACAGCGCTTTGTCTGGGACGAAACGCCGTGGCGCTGGGGCCGCGGCTACGGCCGCCAAAACGGATCTGACGGGCACCCGGAATTCAACGTCGTTGCCATCGATTACGGCATCAAGCGCAATATCCTCCGCCAGCTCGCCGGCCATGCCTGCAAGGTGACGGTGGTGCCGGCAACGACGTCGGCGGCCGAAATTCTTTCGCTTAATCCCGACGGCATTTTCCTATCCAACGGCCCGGGCGATCCGGCCGCGACCGGCGCCTATGCGGTGCCGGTGATCCGCACCCTGATCGAACGGAAACCCGTCTTCGGCATATGCCTCGGGCACCAGATGCTCGGCCTCGCGGTCGGCGCCAAGACCATGAAAATGCATCAAGGCCACCATGGCGCCAACCATCCGGTGAAGGACCTCGTCACCGGCAAGGTCGAGATCACCTCAATGAACCACGGTTTCGCCGTCGACCGAGCGACGCTGCCGGCGAACGCCAAAGAAACTCACGTCTCCCTGTTCGACGGCTCGAATTGCGGGTTGGCGCTGCAAGACCGTCCGGTGTTCTCGGTGCAATATCATCCCGAAGCATCGCCCGGTCCCACCGACAGCCATTATCTGTTCGGCCGATTTGTCGCGATGATGCGCCAATCGAAGGGCTCGTGAACCAAGAGGGAGCCGCTGCCGCTCGGCGTCAGACATTTTCAACCTATGCTTCGCTAGAATCGCCGCCATCGTGGCCAGTCACAGACCGATGCCTACGCCCATTACCTACAAATTTTCCGACGACGGCACTATTCCGAACCATCCGGTCTGGCCGCTTATTCTCTATCGCGGCGGCATCGACCTGATCGGATCGCCTGATCCGGAAGACGTCATCGAAAAAGCGTTCGCGTCGAACGGCTGGGGCCATATGTGGCGCAACGGCATCTACCCCTATGTGCATTATCATTCGATGATTCATGAGGCGATGGGGATTGCCCGCGGCCGCGCCACGGTGCGCTTCGGCGGCGAGAACGGCGAGGAGATCGCGATCGCCCCCGGCGACGTCATCATCCTGCCGGCCGGCACCGGCCATCAATGCCTGTCGCAAACGGCTGAACTCGCGGTGATCGGCGCTTACCCTCCCGCCGGCAAATACAATCTCTGCCGCGGCAGCAAGGCCGAGCACACCGCAGCCCTCGTCACGATCCGCAAGGTGCCGCCGCCAGCGGTCGATCCCGTCTTCGGCGTGGATGGGCCGCTCGTAACGCTGTGGCGTTCCGCGTAACGACTACGGTTTGATCCGCAGGTGGAACGCGTCGACGACCTTGGTGTAGCGGTCAAGATCGTCCTCCATGAATTTCGCGTAAGCCGCGGTGCCGTTCTCGGCCATGTGAATGCCGAGCGTCTTCATCCGCTCGGCCATGGCCGGCTCGCGCAGGATTTTTGCCACCGCCGCCTGCAGCTTGGCGACGATCGGCGCCGGCACGCCGGCGGAGGATTGCAGGCCGAGCATGGTGGCGACATTGAAGGCTTTATAGCCAAGCTCGGCGCAGGTCGGCACGTCGGGCAGCGACACGTCGCGCTCCAAGACGCTGAGGCAGAGCGCGCGCAATTTCCCGGTATTGATCAAGGCCAGCACATTGGAAATGCCGGACCATCCGGCATCGACTTCGCCCGTCAGCAGCGCGTTCACGAGCCCGGTACCGCCCCGATAGGGCACGTGCAGAAGCTGAATGCCCGCCTGCTGCTCGAAGATAATCATCGTCAGCTGATGGATCGATCCGGAACCGGCCGAGCCGAAGCTCATGACGCCGGGCTTCGATTTGGCAAGAGCGACGAATTCCGCAAGCGTATTGGCCGGGACCGCGGGCTTGATCACCAGAACCGTCGGCAGCGCCGCGAGCGCGGTGATCGGCGTAAAATCTTTCAGCGTGTAGTTGGCTTCGGGATTCATCGCGATGCTGATCGCAAGCGCGCCTGAATCGTTGATCATTAGCGTGTAGCCGTCCGGCGCCGCGGCCAAAGTCTGTTTGGCGGCGATCACGCCGCCGACACCCGGCACGTCTTCGACGATGAACGAATTGTTGAACATCTCACTGAGCCGGCCGGCCAAGAGGCGCGCCATCACGTCGGGGTTTCCGCCCGCGGCGGAGGCGGCAAGGATCCGGACCGGATGGGTCGGATAGGCTTGATCGTCTGCAATCGCCGCCGTGGCCACAAGCGACAGCGCAACGGCCGCAATGGCCAAAACTCGTCCGAATATTCGTGATGCTGTTGTTGGCGCTGACTTTGGCGTCATCGATCTCCCCAAGATTTTGTTATGTCTCGCCCCAGATATCGCGGGCCAATTCGCAAACGAGTTCGAGCTTGCGCGCTTGCGTTTCCGCCGTCACTGGATTGCCGGTGTCGACGCTGGCGAAGCCGCATTGCGGACTGATCGCGAGCCGGTCCAAGTCAACGAGCTTGGCGGCGTCGTCGAGCCTGCGCTGGAGCGCAGCCTTGTCCTCGAGCTCGGGCACTTTCGTCGAAATGAGACCGAGCACGACTGATTTGTTCGGCGGGACGAAGCGGAGCGGCGTGAAGCTGCCGGCGCGCGGGCTGTCGTATTCGAGGAAGTAGAAAGCGATATTCATGGCATTGAACAGGCGCTCGGCGACTTCCTCATAGCTGCCTTCGGCGTGCCAATGACCGCCGCGATTGCCGCGGCATAGATGCATGCCGATATGCGTCTCCGCCGGCGCCGCCGCGATTATCCGGTTGGTCACGTCGATATATTTGTCGATCAAGGCGCTCCAATCGTCGCCCCGCGCGGCGAGCATTGCCTGCACGTCGGGATCGCCGAATTTGGCAAAGGCCGTCTCGTCGATCTGAACGTAATGGCAACCGGCATCGGCCAAGGCGTGGAGTTCGCGCGTAAAGGCTGCCACGATGTCCGACCAGAACAGATCGACGTCCGCATAGGCGCTCGCGGTTACGGCCGCATCGCCGCCACGGAAGTGAAGCGCGCAGGGACCCGGGATGGTGATCTTCGGCATGCGGTCCGAATTCGCCTTAAGGAAAGACACATCAGCTGCATTGATCGGATGGGTCCAGCGCACGCGGCTGCCGATCGCCGCCATCGGCTGAGCGCCGCGGCCGCCGCCCTCCGTTTCGCCCTTCTGGGTGCCGGCCGCATCCGCGCCGCCGATGCGATCGATGCGCAGATTGCCCAGCTCGCCATAGAAAAAGCTGTGATAGGAGCGGCGGCGGAATTCGCCGTCGGTGACGAATTTGAAGCCGAGCCGTTCCTGCAAGGCGATCGCCTCGCGGATGGCCGCGTCCTCGGTTCGCGTCAGTTCGGCCTGGCCGATTTCGCCGCGCGCAAAGCGGGCGCGCTCGCGCAACAATTGCGGCGGACGCAAAAGGCTGCCGATGTGCTCGGCGCGAAACGGGGGTATCGCGACCGGTTTAGAAGCGGCCACGTTGGCACGGACATTCACGGCGTCACGCTCCCTGAGCTTATTTTGTCGACAGACTGCCGACGGCCTCGGCGGGATGTCAATGCAAGGCTTGAATACAAGGCTTGAATACAAGGCTTGAATACAAGGCTTGCCCACCTATTCGCTTGGGGTATCCACTGGTCCGTCGGCCCAGGGCCGGCGTCCCTTCCCACCCCCTCGAATCTGGTCTAAGACCCGACCCGCGCGGGGCCGGGCCCCAGCGCCGACCCAAGGGACGCGCAGGAGCGCTCCCTTTTTTTGTGTCCCTATATACGGAAGCGATGCCCAAGCGGACCGACATCTCCTCGATCCTGATCATCGGCGCCGGCCCGATCGTCATCGGCCAGGCCTGCGAGTTCGATTATTCGGGCACCCAAGCCTGCAAGGCGCTGAAGGCCGAGGGCTACCGCGTTGTCTTGGTCAATTCCAATCCGGCGACCATCATGACCGATCCGGATCTGGCGGATGCCACCTATATCGAGCCGATCACGCCGGAGATCGTCGCCAAGATCATCGCCAAGGAACGCTACGCCGTTCCGGGCGGCTTCGCGCTGTTGCCGACGATGGGCGGACAAACCGCGCTCAATACCGCGCTGTCGTTGCGGAAGATGGGCGTGTTGGAAAAATTCGACGTCACCATGATCGGCGCCACCGCCGACGCCATCGACAAGGCCGAGGACCGCAAACTGTTCCGCGAGGCGATGACCAAGATCGGCTTGGACACGCCGCGCTCGCAGCAGGTCAAGACGCTGATCCAGGCGCTCGAAGCGCTCGATGATATTGGCCTCCCCGCGATCATCCGCCCGTCTTTCACGCTCGGCGGCACCGGCGGCGGCATCGCCTATAACAAGGCGGAGTTCATCGACATCGTCGAACGCGGCATCGACGCTTCGCCGACCTCCGAAGTGCTGATCGAGGAATCGGTGCTCGGCTGGAAAGAATTCGAGATGGAGGTGGTGCGCGATAGATGCGATAATTGCATCATCATCTGTTCGATCGAAAACATCGATCCGATGGGCGTGCATACCGGCGATTCGGTCACCATCGCGCCGGCGCTGACGCTGACCGACAAAGAATATCAGATCATGCGCGACGCCTCGATCGCGGTGTTGCGCGAGATCGGCGTCGAGACCGGCGGCTCCAATGTGCAGTTCGCCATCGACCCCGCCGACGGCCGCATGGTCGTCATCGAGATGAATCCGCGGGTGTCGCGCTCCTCGGCGCTGGCGTCGAAGGCGACCGGCTTCCCGATCGCCAAGGTCGCGGCCAAACTCGCGGTCGGCTACACGCTCGACGAAATCGCCAACGACATCACCGGCGGCGCGACGCCGGCCTCGTTCGAACCGACTATCGATTACATCGTCACCAAAATCCCGCGCTTTGCCTTCGAGAAATTTCCCGGCGCCGAACCGGTGCTCACCACGTCGATGAAATCGGTCGGCGAGGCGATGGCGATCGGCCGCACTTTCGCGGAAAGCCTGCAAAAGGCGCTGCGCTCGCTCGAAACCGGGCTGACGGGTCTCGACGAAATCGCCATTCCGGGGCTCGGCCAGGGCGACGACAAGAACGCGATCCGCGCGGCGCTCGGCACGCCCTCGCCCGACGGCCTCCTCAAGGTGGCGCAGGCGATGCGGCTGGGCATGAGCGACACCGACATTCATAACGCCTGCCGCGTCGATCCGTGGTTCCTCGAGCAAATCCGCGGCATCGTCGAGACCGAAGCCGAAATCCGCGCCAAAGGCCTGCCCGCTACAGCCGCCACGCTGCAGCGGCTCAAGGCCATGGGCTTTTCCGACGCGCGGCTCGGCCACTTGACCGGGCTCAGCACCGAAGATGTCGCGCAGCGCCGCCGCAAGCTTGAGGTACGGCCGATTTACAAACGAATCGATACTTGCGCCGCCGAATTCGCCTCGCCGACGGCCTACATGTATTCGACTTACGAATTGCCGTTTGCGGGCCGCATCGCCGACGAAGCTAAGCCGTCGGACAAGGAGAAGGTCGTCATTCTCGGCGGCGGTCCGAACCGGATCGGCCAGGGCATCGAGTTCGATTATTGCTGCTGTCATGCCTGCTTTGCGCTGAAGGACGCCGGCTACGAAACCATTATGATCAATTGCAATCCGGAAACGGTGTCGACCGATTACGACACCTCGGACCGGCTTTATTTCGAGCCGCTCACCGCCGAAGACGTCCTTGAGATTCTCGACACCGAACGCAAGAACGGCACCCTGCACGGCGTCATCGTGCAATTCGGCGGCCAGACGCCGCTCAAGCTCGCGGAGGCGCTGGAGGCGGCCCATGTGCCGATCCTCGGCACCTCGCCCGACGCCATCGACCTCGCCGAGGATCGCGACCGCTTCAAGCAATTGCTCGAACAGCTCAAGCTGCGGCAGCCCAAGAGCGGCATCGCCACGAGTCCCGAAAAGGCGCGCGCCATCGCCGAATCGATCGGCTATCCGATCGTGATCCGGCCCTCTTATGTGCTGGGCGGCCGCGCCATGGAGATCGTGCACGATACGCTCCAGCTCGACCGCTATGTGGCGCGGCTCAATGCCACTCTCGACCGGCCGTCGGAGCTCGCGGTCTCGGACAAGCGGCCGCTCTTGATCGACCGCTATCTCACCGACGCGATCGAAGTCGATGTCGATTGTCTCGCCGACGGCAAGGACACCTACATTGCCGGCATCATGGAGCATATCGAGGAGGCCGGCATTCACTCCGGCGACTCCGCCTGCTCGCTGCCGCCGCACAATTTGTCCGCCGCGATCATCGCCGAGCTCGACCGCCAGACCCGCGCGCTCGCTTTGGCGCTCAAGGTCGGCGGCTTAATGAACGTGCAATACGCCATCAAGGACGGCGACATCTACGTGCTCGAAGTCAATCCGCGCGCCTCGCGCACGGTGCCGTTCGTCGCCAAAGTGATCGGCATTCCGGCGGCCAAGATCGCGGCGCGCATCATGGCGGGAGAGACGCTGGCGAGTTTCGATCTCAAGCCGCAGGACTTCGATCCTCGCACCGCCCGCCACGTCGGCGTCAAGGAAGCCGTGTTCCCGTTCGCCCGCTTCGGCGACAAGGTCGACACCGTGCTGGGCCCGGAAATGAAATCGACCGGCGAGGTCATGGGCATCGATCGCGACTTCAATGTCGCCTTCGCCAAGAGCCAGCTCGGCGGCGGCACCCGGGTGCCGAAAAGCGGCACGGTCTTCGTCTCGGTGCGGGACGCCGACAAATCGCGCATTCTCGAATCGACCCGGCTGCTCGCCGAGCTTGGTTTCCGGGTCTTGGCGACGTCGGGCACCCAACGCTACTTCGTCCAGAACGGCGTGCCCGCGATCAAGATCAACAAAGTCGCCGAAGGCCGGCCCCACATCGTCGACGCCATCAAAAACGGCGAGGTGCAGCTGGTTTTCAACACCACCGAGGGGGCCACCGCGCTCAACGACAGCCGGTCGCTCCGGCGCGCGGCCCTCTTGCATAAAGTGCCGTACTACACCACTCTTTCAGGGGCCGTCGCCGCAGCGCAAGGCATCAGGGCTTATCTCGGGGGCGACTTCGAGGTCTGCGCGTTGCAAGACTATTTCGGGGCCGGGTCTGATCGAGCATCGGGGCGGCCGCAGCGCCGGCACGTGTAAAGCCAATCTTCCTGTCGCGTGGCCAAGCGATGCTTCGGCCCGCGACCGGAATTTTGACTCTGCGGGTAAGGGAGGTTTTGGACCGATGGACAAGATTCCGATGACGGCAGCGGGGTATTCGGCGCTCGAAGCCGAGCTCAAGCATTGCCAGCAGTTCGAGCGGCCTCGGATCATCCAGCAGATCACCGAAGCGCGCACTCATGGCGACCTTTCGGAGAACGCCGAATATCATGCGGCGAAGGAATCGCAGTCGCTCAATGAAGGCCGCATCGCCGAGCTCGAGGACAAGCTGGCGCGCGCCGAAGTCATTGATGTTTCAAAGCTTTCCGGCGACACCATCACGTTTGGCGCGACCGTGACTTTGGTCGACGAGGACACCGACAAAAAGGCGGTCTGGCAGATCGTCGGCGAGCCAGAGGCCGACGCCAAGAAGGGCAAGATTTCGATCACCTCGCCGCTCGCCCGCGCGCTGGTCGGCAAGAAGAAGGGGGCCCAGGTCGAAGTGGTCGCGCCCGGCGGCGCCAAGGCCTATGAAGTTATGAAGGTGGAGTGGAAATAGGCCGCTTTCCGTCGCTTTCCCGGAGTTCGAGGCGGTATTATCCGGCCTGTGGGTACGCTGGGTTGCGTATCTTGCATGGCTCCATAGAATCTCTACATAGAATAGCTGGTCTTGCCGGGCATTCAGACAGGCCAATTCCGCCTCATCTGCCCCAACAATCGAGTTAACGCCGGTGTCGAATACGGTTCACGCTAAGCTCGTGATCATTGGGTCTGGGCCGGCCGGCTACACGGCTGCGATCTATGCCGCCCGCGCCATGCTCGATCCGATCCTGATCCAGGGCATCGCGCCGGGCGGTCAGCTCACCGTTACCACCGACGTCGAAAACTATCCGGGCTTTGCCGACGTCATCCAGGGGCCCTGGCTCATGGAGCAGATGCACAAACAGGCCGCCCATGTCGGCACCAAAATGGTCGCCGACCACGTCAACAAAGTCGAACTCGCGCAGCGGCCGTTCCGCCTCGAATGCGATTCCGGCGATGTCTATGCCGCCGACACGCTCATTCTGGCGACCGGCGCCCAGGCGCGCTGGCTCGATCTGCCGGGCGAGCAGAAATTCCGCGGCTACGGCGTATCGGCCTGCGCCACCTGCGACGGCTTCTTCTATCGCGGCAAGGACGTGCTGGTCATCGGCGGCGGCAATACCGCGGTCGAGGAGGCGCTCTTCCTCACCAATTTCGCCGCCAAGGTGACGCTGGTACACCGCCGCGACCATCTGCGCGCCGAACGCATCCTGCAGGAGCGGCTGTACCAGAATCCGAAGATCTCGGTGCTGTGGAATACGGTACTGGAAGATGTGAAGGGCGACGACAACCCGCTTAAGGTCCGGGGCGCGGTGTTACGCAACATCAAGACCGGCGAAGTGACCGAGCGCCCGACCGATGGCATTTTCGTCGCCATCGGCCATTCGCCGGCGACCGAACTCGTCGCCGGCGCCGTCGAGATGAAGCCCTCCGGCTATATCAAGACCGCGCCGCACTCGACCGCGACCTCGGTGCCGGGCCTGTTCGCGGCCGGCGACGTCGCCGACGAGGTCTATCGCCAAGCGGTCACTGCGGCGGGCTTGGGCTGCATGGCGGCGCTCGAGGCCGAAAGATTCCTTGCCGCGCATGGCGAGGCCGAGCCCCGCCTCGCGGCGGAGTGAATTTCACTCGCTCCGCACGGCGGCGCGAGAAGAAAGTATCAGACATGGATTGGGACAAGCTCAAAGTATTTCACGCCGCCGCCGAGGCGGGCAGCTTTACGCACGCGGGCGAGCAGCTCGGGCTTTCGCAATCGGCGGTGTCGCGCCAGGTCAGCGCGCTCGAACAAGAGCTCACGGTTTCGCTGTTCCACCGCCACGCCCGCGGCCTCATCTTGACCGAGCAAGGCGAATTGCTCTTTCGCACCGCCCACGACGTCTTCATGAAGCTCGAAGCCGCGCGCGCCAAGCTCACCGACAGCCGCGAGCGACCGAACGGCGATCTGCGCGTGACGACGACGCCGGGTATCGGCATTCACTGGCTTACGCCGCGGCTCGGCGAGTTTCTCGACCTTTATCCCGAGGTCCATATCACCCTGATCACCACCGACGAGGAGCTCGACCTCGCCATGCGCGAGGCCGATGTGGCGATAAGACTGCGCCAGCCGACCCAGCCCGACCTCATTCAGCGCAAGCTGTTCTCGGTGCATTTCCACGTCTATGCTTCGCCCGAATATCTGAAGAAGTTCGGCACGCCGCGCACTTTCGAGGACCTCGACGCCCACCGCGTGCTCGTGCTCGGCGGCAGCATACCGTCATATCTCCAGCGTTCGCGCTGGCTCGTCGAGGTGGCGCGCGACGGCAAGGGCCCGCGCGTGCCGCATCTCGTCATCAATAATATTCTCGGCATATTGCGCGCCTGTCAGCGCGGGCTCGGTATCGCGATGCTGCCGGATTATCTGGTCGAGGAGAACGGCGGGCTGGTGCAGCTGTTCGGCGAAGCCGACGCCATCGCGCTCGATGCCTATTTCGTCTATCCGGAAGAACTCAAATCCGTCGCCCGGGTGCAAGCATTCCGCGATTTTCTCGTCGCCAACGCGCAACGCTGGAATTTTTAGAGCGCGATTCCGAGAGCCAAGTGTCGGGCACACACCACAAGCGGTCACCCACAGACTAATCTCGCCCGCGCGCGACATCGTGACGCGTATTTCTCGTTCAATGGCTTCGCGTCCGTCACACGCAGATACCGCTGATGCTCGGGCATGATCCCGAAAAGTGGGCACCGGTTTTCGGATAAGACCATGCCTCAACTGAGAATCCAGAACCCGATCAGATTCAGTTGAAGCGGATCAGGGTCTGGTGAATTTTTCGTGGCAGCGGCGCCTGCCCACACTGCTTGCGGCGACCGCATGGCTGTCATGTCAATCACCGCGTTGTCGGCGTGGATTGCCAAACGCATACTGACCTCCTGCTGCACGGTGGGCGGTTGCGTCAATCCTCCCAGATTAGCGATCGTTCCGCCTGCAGCTGTTCCCCTCTGGAAGGTGTCGTCGGCGCCCCCACGCCGACGGACTAAACCGGGCCCGCAAGGGCCCGGTTTTCTTTTGCGCGCACACGCCAATATTCGGCGAGCGGGCAGACAGCGGCGCATAAAGCTGATCCGCATTTGTTTGACATATTGACATATTTATGATATGTCTTGACATATGATCGAACGGACCACCGTGCGATTGCCGAAGGAGCTACTGGCCCGCGCCAAGCGCAAGGCGCTGGCCGAGGATCGCACGCTTACCTCGCTCATCGAAGAAGGGCTGCGGTTGGTCGTTCACCAACGGCGCAAGCTGCCACGAACCAGCCGAGGACCGCTGCCGGTCAGCGGCGCCACCGGAGGTCCGCTACCCGGCATCGATATCTCGAACTCTGCCGCAGTCCAGGAAATGGAAGACCTCGAATACGTCGAGCGGCTGAAGCGCGGCTTCAAATGATCCTGCCCGATGTCAACGTCCTCATAAACGCGTTTCGTCCCGAGATGGCCGAACACGCCCGATGCCGCGGCTGGCTGCAAAGCGTGGTCGACGGCGACACGCGGTTTGGCATTTCCTCGCTCGCGCTGGCGGCAGTCGTACGCGTGACGACTAACAGCCGTAGTTGGCGTGATGCCAGTTCGCTGGATGACGCCTTCAAATTTTGCGACTACCTACAGACTCAGCCTCATTGCCAGGTCGTCGAGCCCGGCGGCCGACATTGGCACATCTTCGAGGGTCTATGCACCAAGACCAACACCCGGGGGCCGACGGTTACGGATGCCTGGTACGCGGCATTGGCGATCGAATGGGATTGCGAGTGGATCACCCTCGATCGCGATTATGCGCGGTTTCCAGGCTTGCGCTGGCGGCCGCCGGAGGGTGACTAAAGCGCCATGAAAATCTCCATTCTCGACGATTATTTCGACACGCTGCGCACGCTGCCTTGCTTCCGCAAGCTCGACGGCTACGACGTCACGATCTGGAACGATCATGTGCAGGACACGGACGCACTGGCTGAGCGATTGCAGGACACCGAGGTTTTGGTGCTGTTTCGCGAGCGCACGCAAATCCGCGCGGCCTTGCTCGAGCGCCTGCCCAAGCTGAAACTCATCAGCCAGCGCAGCGTCTATCCGCATATCGACGTCGATGCCTGCACGCGGCTCGGCATTATTCTGTCGTCGAGCCAGCATCCCGGCACGCCATCGCGCGCCACGTCGGAATTCACCTGGGGCCTCGTGCTTGCGGCGATGCGCCAGATCCCGCAGCAGAGCGCCGGGCTCAAAAACGGAACGTGGCAAACCGGCGTCGGCACCACGCTCCATGGCAAGACGCTCGGCATCTATGGCTACGGCCGGATCGGCAGCGTCGTCGCCGGCTACGGACGGGCCTTCGGCATGAACGTCTTGATCTGGGCGCGGCCGGCCACGCTCGAAGCCGCGCGCGCCGACGGTTACGCGACCGCGCCCAGCAAGGACGCCTTCTTTGCCGAATGCGACGTCATCTCGCTGCACATGCGGCTCGTGCCGGCGACCCGCCACATTGTTAAGGCCGCCGACCTCGCGCGCATGAAGCCGACCGCGCTTCTCGTCAATACCAGCCGGGCGCCGCTGATCGAGCCCGGCGCGCTCGTCGCGGCACTGCGCGCGGGTCGGCCCGGCATGGCGGCCGTGGATGTCTTCGAGGAGGAGCCGCTCCTCGACAAGAGCCATCCGCTCCTCAACATGGACAATGTCATCTGTACGCCGCATATCGGCTATGTCACGCGCGACGAATACGAAACCCAATTCATCGACATTTTCGATCAGATCACCGCCTATGCGGCAGGCGCACCGATCAACGTGATCAATACCGACGTTCTCGGCAGCAACCAGCATTGACACGGGTTCGGCAGTGCGGAGGAAAATCGTTACCGTCAACGACAAAATGCAGCGCGGCTATCGCTACACGCTGACGGCGCCGCCCGGGCGTAATTTCGATCCTGAATTCCGGCCGCAACTAACGCCGGCCGACATGCTGCGGCTCGGCGTGTTCGGCGGCAAATATCTGACCGATTGCCGCAAGGAATTTCCCAAGAGCTGGTTCGCTCGCGCCAAGCTCGCCGGCGAACGCCGCGATTGCGCGCTCAATTATTTCGGCGTCGATGCCAGCCAGCCGCTGTCGGTCTGGCGCAACAACGGCTGGATCCACCGCGACGATCCGCGCGGCTGGTTCCAGTGGTACTGCCGCTATTACATGGGGCGGCGCATTCCGGACGAGGACGCGCGCCAGATCAAACGCTGGAAGGCGATCCGCCGCCATGTGCGCCAGGTTGAGCGGCATTGCGAACCGGGCGACGTCAGTTGCCGGCCGCGGCAGCGTCAGGCGCTGCTGCACTGGGCCTATGACAGCAGAAAGATCTAAAGCCTAATCGGTTCTGATTGAATCAGAACCGGGCTCTAGCTGTGACCTTTCAGGAGGTTGTCCATTCGGCCCGGACCGGGAACGCTGATGTTGCCAAACCCCAGCGATTCGCGGAGGACCGAATGGACACC
>Ga0181526_10001577_pt1 | contig 21406 bp, 18 predicted proteins | sample PEATcosm2014_Bin_35_FD_119750 | JGI IMG/M metagenome (GOLD analysis project Ga0181526, IMG submission 119750) | Peatland microbial communities from MTU Mesocosm Facility, Houghton, MI, USA - PEATcosm2014_Bin06_30_metaG | ecosystem: Environmental > Terrestrial > Soil > Wetlands > Peat | place...
CCTTCTCCGCGTTGAAGATAGAAAGGTAGAGCGGGTCGAGTGGCAGTGTAACCGTCTTCGATTCGCCGGCTTTCAACGGCACCCTTTGCCACGCAACCAGGCGCTTGAACGGCTCGCTGGCGGCGGACGGCAGCGTCGCGTAGACCTGTGCAACCTCCGTGCCGGCGCGCTTTCCGGTGTTCTTCACGGTGAACGCGACCGTGTGCGCGTTGCCGTCCGCCGTCAGCGCCGAATAGGCGAACGTGGTGTACGAAAGGCCGTACCCAAACGGAAAGAGCGGTTGCTTGTGCTCGGCCTCGAACCACTTGTAACCGACCTTCAGACCTTCCGTATAAGGCACGTCGAAAGGCGGCGGCCGGTTGGGCGGCTTCAGCTCGATACCCGGCACTGCCGGATGCGGCAGATCGGCATCGCTGGCGGCGAAGGTAACCGGCAGTTTCGCGGAAGGGTTCACGTCGCCAAACAGGATCGCGGCCAGGGCCTGCGCGCCGCCGATGCCCGGATACCAGGCTTCCAACACGCCCTTCACGTTCCCGACCCACGGCATGGAGACCGGTCCGCCGCTCTCGACCACAACGATGGTATGCGGATTGGCTGCCGCCACCGCGCTCACCAGCGCGTCCTGATTATCGGGCAGGGAGAGCGTGGCCGCGTCCCGGCCCTCGCTCATGAACTGGTTGACGAAGACGATGGCCACTTGCGACACTTTCGCCAGCTTGGCCGCGGCAGCCGGATCGGCGCCGCTGTCGTATTCCACGGTCGTCAGCGGCGACCTGGCGCGGATATATTTCAACGGCGATGACGGAAACCAGACCGGTTGCATCCAGCCCGAACCGCCCTTGTGGTGGGTGACCGCGTCTCCGCCGGGCGGGTCCACCTGCGCCGACCCACCGCCCGAGAGCACGCCCACGTCGGCATGCGATCCGATCAGCGCGATGGAAGCCACGCGCGCGGCATTCAGGGGCAGCAGGTCGCCCTCGTTCTTCAGCAGCACGATGGATTCCTCGGCGATGTGCTGGGCGTCCTCCAAGCCCTGGAAAGGATCCACCACGCTGCGCACCGGCGGATTGTCGATGACTCCGCAAGCGAACATACTGCGCAGAATCCGATGCACCATATCGTTGAGGCGCGCCTCGGGCACCTCGCGGCTGTCCACGGCCTTCTCCAGCGGTGCGCCGAAGTAACGGTCGCCGGGCATCTCCTGATCGAGTCCGTTCAAGGCGGCCTTGGTGGTGGAGTGCGTGCCGCCCCAATCCGACAGGACCCAGCCCTGGAAGCCCCACTCCTTCTTCAGCACCTGGTTCAGCAGGTAGTCGTTTTCGCAGGAATAATCGCCGTTGACCTTGTTATAGGCGCACATCACGCCCGCGGGTTGCGCGATCTTGATGGCGATCTGGAAGGCCAGCAGATCGGTTTCCCGCATGGTGCGTTTGTCGAGCGTGACGTTCAGGATATTGCGCCCGGTTTCCTGGCCGTTAAACGCATAATGCTTGATGTCGCCCATTACCTGCTGGGCCTGCAAGCCTTTCATGAGCTGTCCGACCATGGTTCCGGCCAGGATAGGATCCTCTCCGGCGTATTCGAAGTTGCGGCCGTTGCGCGGCTCGCGGATGAGGTCCACACCGCCGCCGATGGACATGTTGAAACCCTGGTCGCGCAGCTCGCGGCCGATCACCGAGCCGTACAGATAGGCGGCTTCGGGATCGAAGCTGGCCGCCGCACCGAGGGAAGAGGGCAGCAGCGTGGCATAGCGGCTCTCGACCGCGGCCATGCGGACGCCGACCGCGGAATCGGCCAGATTGATGGCAGGGATGCCCAGCCGCTCGATGCCGGGCACGAATCCGGCGCCTTCGTTGGATCCTGGCGGAATCGGCGCGCCCGGCTGGAGAGCGCCCCAACCGGTGCCGTGGACCATTTGGATCTTCTCGGCGAGCGTCATTTGTTCGATAAGCAGATCGGCGCGCTTGTCGGGCGGCAGCGCTTTATCCGTCCAGGGGCCTTGCACTTTGGGCGGCTTCTGGGCGGGTTGGGCGACAGCCTGTGCCCAGGGCAGCATAGGCAGGGCGAGCATGAATGCAAATCGGCAAAAGCGCATATGATTCCACGGCTATTATAATTCCATGGCCGTGCCTGTTGGGCGGCCTTTGAACGCTTGACATCATGATGCTCGCCAGCTATCATCATGACGTGAGAACTACCTTAACTCTGGACGACGACGTCAAAGCCAAGCTCGACCAGGAGACACGCAAGAACGGCAAGTCCTTCAAAGAGGCGGTGAATTATTACCTGCGGATCGGCCTCGACGCTCAAGCCAACATGAAACCAGCGAAGCCTTTCGTGGTGCGGGCGCGCCCTTTAGGCCTTAAGGCGGGGCTGTCCTATGATAACGTCGAGGAACTCATCGAGCGGGCCGAAGGGCCTTTGCACCGATGATCCTCATCGACGCCAACATCCTGCTTTACGCTTATGATGCCAATTCGACGCGGCATTCAGCCGCTCGAAAATGGCTCCAGGAAACGTTCTCGAAAGACGAACCGGTCCGCTTACCCTGGGTTGTCATCCTAGCTTTCCTGCGGCTGACGACGCAGACGGCGATACTGGCTCGCCCGCTGTCGTTGGACGAAGCCATCGCAATTGTGCAAACGTGGCTCAATAGGCCCAATGTCGGAATCGCCGCGCCGACCATGCGGCACTGGGAGGTCCTCAGAACCCTCCTGCAGGAAGGGCAGGCCAAAGGACGCATGGTCACCGATGCCCACCTGGCGGCCCTGGCCATAGAGCACGGCGCAGTGCTGTACACGAACGACCGCGATTTCACTCGCTTCCCCGGCCTGAAATGGTCCAATCCGCTGAACGCTGCCTGATTCGCTGCCCGTTGTGTTTTCTATACGCTTGAGTGGCGGGCTAGTCGGCGTGCGCATCGAGAATGTGAAATTTGTTCAAAACTTCGCGAAGATCCCTCACGAATATCGGGCTGCTGTAGTCCATTTTAACTAAACCTCCCTACTAAAGATGACCAGCCTTACCGGCGTTGCAACTTCCCTGCATCGAGGCGATCCAGTCGCGAATAAGGGCCACGCCTTCCTGATGCACCATGGTGCGGCCTAACTCCGGCATCATGATTTTGGGGGTAGTCGATTCCATGCGGTGTAGCAGAATGGATTCCTCGGGCTTGCCTTGCACCACGTCGAACAGCAGGTCTCCCGATCCTTGCCCCGCTGAAACCGGCACCTTGCACAGACCTAGACGCATGGGGTCGGTCTGCGCGGCCAACAGGTAGAGACCCGTGGTGTTGGCCGGTCCGCGCGGATTGTGGCAGTGGGCGCAGTTCACTTCCAGGTACGCGCGGGCGCGGCCGTCCAGAGTGCCGCTGGATGGATCGTCCCACACCGCCAGTTTCGGCGCGCGATCCGGCGGAGGCGCGCCCTTCAGGTAGCCGATTTTGGTCCAGTAGGCGAGTTGGTTCATGCGGCCTTCGGGGTAGTTGAAATCCTTGTTCAGATTGCGCGCTTTGGGGCCGATCGGCGTAACCGTCTTGGACCGGTCGTGACAACCTTTACATTGGTTCGTATTAGGAATGACATAGTCGATGGCGTAGCGGGTACCGGACGGGTGAACCCAGTGCACGGTGGTGGGGTCTGCGGCGACGTCGAGAGTCGCTTCGGTTTGCGCACTGTTCCATACATAGGGGAGAGTGACCCAGCCGGACTGACTGCTTACCAACAGGCGCGTCTCGACGATGCGCTGTTTGCCGCCTTGGTCGGCGTCGGGATAGGCGAACGTCTTGGAGAAGATGGTGCCAACGGGGAAGTCGAACGCTTCGGTATCGTTGTAAGTCGCCGAGGTGCCGGGCGGCATCCAGACGGTGCGGTACTTCGTGGCGTAGTCGGAGAATAGCGGCGTGTTCAGGTCGTAGGGGATTACTCCGGCATTGGGTTTGAGGGCGGCGGGATCGCCCGAGAAGAGATGCCAGGCGGATAGCTTGGTGGGGTATGGCTCGGCGGTGTGGGGGTGGACGGCGCGCGTGCCACAGGCGGTGAGCAGCAGAGTGGCGAGCCCCAAGAAGGGCCACCTACGAGGTGGCCTGCAGGCAGCGTGCCTGCCCCACAACATTAGTTGCCTCCGGCTGGGGGAGCGCTTGCCGCGGGTGCGGGCAGATTGACGGCTGAGAGCGGCGCGAGCGAACAGTTGTACGGCTTCAGGTCGCGGCTAACGTGCTTGAAATTGCCGCCCGCATCGTAATTCATGAAATTGGCGTCGCCGTTGTTTTGGATGCAGATGCGCAGATCGTCGGGCAGACGCTTGCCGGCGCCCAGCTTTTGCGGGTTGACGATGCCGTCAAACAGAATCGCCGGCATGGGCTTGCCGACCACGGGCGCCAGCACGTCGGCATATTGGCCGCTGGGCGCCGTTCCGCCGCCGGAAATAATGTTGTCGTGCACATAAATGGCTTCCGGAAACGGATAGTAAGTGGCGTCGTTCATGGGATTGCCGGTAGTCATGTAACTGATCACGGAGACGTTGGTAGTGTTGTTGTCCTTGATGGTGTTCTTGAAGACCTCGACGTGATTGGTGGCCAGCACGATAACGCCGGTGCCGGTGGGAACCTTGGCCACCATGCTGCCCTTGGCGCCGAAATTCTGCGTGTTGTTCTCGACGATTTCGTTGTTGAACACGCGCGTGTTGCCGCCGCCCTTCACCGGCAGGTCGGGCAAGTTGAAAACCAGGATGCCGCCGGTATTGTGCGTGGCCTTATTCTCGTAGACGTCGGCGAACTGCGAATTCTCGATCTCGATGCCGGCCACATTGGCTTCGGCGCGGCTGTGGCGCACGATGATGTTGCTCGACTGGCCCACGTAGATGCCGGCGTCGGCGGCGCCGATGGAAGCGGAATCCTCGATCAATACGTTCTTGCACTGCACAGGGTAGATGCCATAGGAGCCGTTCTTGTCGCTGGGGCCGCCGGTCCACTCGGTGCGTACGCGCTGCACGGTGACGCCGTTTGCGCCGTTGATCTTCAGCGCGTCGCCCTTAGTGTCCTCGATGGCCAGGTCCTGGATGGTGAAGCCGTTGGAGGTGACGGTCAGGCCGGCCGGGCCGGTCTTCTGGTTCTTAAACGTGAGGATGGTTTTGTCGATGCCCTTACCGCGGATGGTGACGTTGTCGACCGAGAGGGACATGGAGCGATCCATATCCAGGCGGCCTTCGGGCAGTTCGATGACAGCGCCGGGTTTGGCGGCGATCAAGGCCTCTTGGAATTGCTTCTGAAAGTCGGGGCCGGCGGCGAGGCCGGAGTCCTTCTTCGCGCAGGAGGTCCACAGGGTGAAACTCAGGGCGGCGGCGAACAGGGCGGTGGCGGTCTTGGTCATTAGAAGCTCCTGGGCCACGACATGATTGGGGCATGGCGGGGACTAAGAAAGCATACCGCCGTGGGTTTGGTGGATGCAAGGGCGCTAATCACCGGCTAGGGCGCGGCGCACTACGGCCGGCTCTTTCGCAATTACGGTAAGGTAAGCGCGCGCCGCCGAGTCGGGCTGACGACCGCCCTGCTCCCACCCCTGCAAGGCGCGTTTGCCGATGCCATAGGCGCGCGCGAATTCGGCTTGCGACATCTTCACCCGCTTGCGAATGGCCTTGACATCGATAGGCTTCGGCCAAACCTGTTCCAATTCGATTTTGCCGCGTTGGTGCGCCAGGACCTGCTTCATTCCCTCGATCAGGTCTGCCCCAAAGGCGGACTTCGCCGCAGGCTTCTTCTTTTGCATCTCTAGTACACTCCCTTCAGGTTAGCCGCGATTTGCCGCAATCCCTTCCGCTCCTCCGCGGTCAGATTAGCCTTGACATTTTTCGCGTAGCACCGCAACAGGTAAACGCGGGCGGCGATCACGATGTACAAGTAGACGATCCGCGCGCCGCCGCGCTTCCCCTTGCCCTTGGCCGACCATCGCAACTTCCGCACTCCGCCGGCGCCCGGTATCACTGGACCGGCATTCGGATGATCAATCAGATAAACGGCGACCGCTTCAATGCCTTCCGCTCCGATCAGCTCCGTGGCCTCAGCCTTGAACTTCGGCAACTGCAGGACCGTGATTTCCGGCGCGTCGGCCACTAACTTATGAGTATATCGCAATGCGGTACACGCATTAGGCAGGGAGCGGCGGTAGCACAGCGGACTGGAAGATTCCGCGCAACAGATTGACAAGCGCCTGCAATCCAGGCCGATAATGGGGACCGTGTTCTTGAACAGACTTCTATGGTTGGTGTGGGGTACGGAACTGTCGACGTCGCGTTCAAACAAAAGGGGGCGGCTGGGCCGGGGTCGAAAATAGCCCTGGAGTTTCGCCTTGCTTTCGCCTTCCTGCAAACACTGCTATAATCTCCTTTCGCCACTTTTAAGGAGTTCCTCTCATGGACGACAAAGAACGCGCCCGCGCATTAGAAGCCACTCTCGGACAGATCGAAAAGCAGTTCGGCAAAGGGTCGATCCTGCGGTTGGGGTCGAAGGACGCCATCGTTCCGGTGGCCGTGATTTCGACGGGATCGATCTCGCTCGATGCGGCGCTGGGCGTGGGCGGATTCCCGCGCGGCCGCGTCACCGAGATCTACGGGCCGGAATCGTCGGGCAAGACGACCATCGCGCTACAAGTGGTCGCGGAAGCGCAGAAGAAGGGCGGCATGGCGGCGTTCATCGACGTAGAGCATGCGCTCGATCCGGCATATGCGCGCAAGCTGGGCGTGGACGTGGACAACCTGCTGGTGTCGCAGCCGGATTACGGCGAGCAGGCGCTGGAGATCACCGGCGCGCTGATCGCCTCGGGATCGATCGACGTGTTGGTGGTGGATTCGGTGGCGGCGCTGGTGCCCAAGGCCGAGTTGGATGGGGAAATGGGCGACAGCCACATGGGTTTGCAAGCGCGGCTGATGTCGCAAGCGCTGCGCAAGCTGACTGGCGTGGTTTCGAAATCCAAGACTTGCCTGATTTTTATCAACCAGATTCGCGAGAAGATCGGGGTGATGTTCGGCAACCCGGAAACCACTACCGGCGGGCGGGCGTTGAAGTTCTACGCGTCGATTCGCGTGGATATACGGCGGATCGCGGCGATCAAGGATGGCGACGCGGTGGTGGGAAACCGCACCAAGGTGAAGGTGGTGAAGAACAAGGTGGCATCGCCGTTCCGCGAGGCGGAATTCGACATCATCTACGGCGAGGGGATTTCGAAAGAAGGCGATCTGCTCGATTTGGGCGTGGCGCAGAATTTGATTGAGAAGAGCGGGTCGTGGTTCAGCTACAAGGGCGACCGGATTGGGCAGGGGCGGGAGAACGCGCGCCAGTTTTTGAAGGACAATGCGGATATTCGGGCGGGGATTGACACGGAGTTGCGTAGGCAGTTGGGGTTGTTGAAGGCAGAGGCGGACAAGCCCGTTCCGGTGCCGGAGGCGACGGCTAAGCCAGGGGTGGCGGCGGCGGCGCGGAGGTAAGGCGGGGCGGCCTACGAGGCCGCCGCAGGCTGCGAGCCTGCCCCACAGGGCTGGATAGTGGGACAATAGAAAGTAACGATGCGAGGCACGCGCTGGCTTATCCTGGTGGCTATTATCCTGCTGCTGGGAGGCGTGGCAGCGACTTACCGGCTCCAAAAAAGGGAACTGCAGGACGAGGCCCGGCCGAAACCCCAGGCCATGGCGCCGGAATTGATGTCCGCGGCGCAGGACTGGGTGCACATCGAAACATCCGAACCGCCGGATAGCCGCACCATCTCCCGCATCACGGCCAAGGACGTGCGCCAGGCCAAGGATTCCAACCACGTGGAACTGGAGCAAGTGGAATTGCGCCTGCCGTCGATGCACACCGACACCTACAACCTGGTACACAGCGCGCACGCCGAATACAACCAATCGGATAAAGGGATGTACTCCGATGGCGCGGTGGATATCACGCTGGCGGTGCCGAATGAAGGCCAGCCCAAACACACTCTGGTTTCGATTCACTCGTCGGGCGTCAAGTTCGACAGCGGCACGGGGAAGGCGGTCACTGACCGGCCCGCGACCTTCAAGTTCGAAAACGGGGATGGCAAAGCGGTGGGCGCATCGTACGATCCCAGCACGCGCGAACTGCTCCTGAACAGCCAGGCGGAACTGCATTGGTTTCCTCTGGGGCCGCATGCCAAGGCCATGAAGATCGAAGCCGGCCAAGTGATCTACCGGGAGAACCTGGCGGGCATCTGGCTGACCGGGTTTGCGCGGTTGACGCGCGAGAATACCATCGTAGAGGCGGGCGAAGCGGCGATCGCGCTGGAGGACGGCAGGATTCACCACGTGGAGGCGCAGAGGGCGCACGGCACGGACGCTTACCCGAGCCGGAAGCTGCAATACGGCGCTGATCGACTGTTGGTCGACTACGGCGATACGGGCGAGGTGGAAAGGATCACCGGCGAAGGGAATGCGCGCCTGGTTTCCGAATCGGAAGGCTCGCAGGTGACCGCCACGGGCGACCGTGTGGAGATGCAATTCGCGGACAACAATGGCGAGAGCACGATGACGGGGGCGCTGGTGGGCGGGCACGGGTTTCTGGAGTCGAAGCCGCTGGCCACGCCCGGCCACGACCCGGCTGAGACGCGCATCCTGCGCAGCGAAATCATCCAGATGAAGATGCGGCCGGGCGGTCGCGAGATCGACGAGCTGGTGACGCAGGCGCCCGGCGAACTGGAGTTTCTGCCGAACCACACCGGCCAGCGGCATCGCAAGTTTATCGGCGAGCGCATGTGGATTGGCTTTGGCCCGCAGAACCGCGTTCAAACGTTCCGCGCCGCCAATTGCCGCACGGTGAGCGACCCGACGCCGGAGGAACTGGCCAAAAAGGGTCCGGTGACCACCACTGTCAGCAAGGCGGTTACGGCGGCGTTCGATCCGAAAACCAGCCAGTTGACGCGCATGGAACAGTGGGACGGATTCTCGTACGAATCGGGCGACCGTAAAGCGCGCGCGGACCGCGGCATACTGGAACAGGTGGAGAACCGCATCACGCTCGACAAGCACGCGCGCATGTGGGACAGCACCGGGAACACCACCGCGGACCGCATCGTGCTGGATGAGAAGAGCGGCAACTTCACCGCCGAGGGGCATGTGAATACAAGCCGGCTGCCGGACCAGACGAAGAAGAAGAGCGACTCCGCGATGCTCTCGGGCGATGAGCCGCTGCAAGCCGTGGCGCGCGCGATGAGTTCGGCCAATCATGCCAAGCTGGTGAAATACGACGGAGACGCGGTGCTGTGGCAGGGCGTGAACCGCATCCAGGCGGACCATGTGGAGATCGACCGGGATAAGCGGTCGATTGAAGCGGACGGACATGTGATCACGCAGTCGCGGGAGGAGAAGAAGGAAGATACAACGCCGGCTGAAGCCCGCGCCACCGGCCCGGTGTTCACGCTGGTGAAGGCGCCCCACATGGTCTACACCGACGGGGACCGCCTGGCGCATTACTCCGGCGGAGTGCTGCTGAACCGCGCGGGTTTGCAGATGAAGGCGGCCGATCTGCAATCCTGGCTCGCGGAAGAAGGCGCCGACAATCGCTTGCAGAAGGCTTTCGCGGATGGCGGCGTGCAGATCGTCCAGACTGGGCCGATCCGCACCCGGACCGGCACAAGCGAGCACGCCGAGTATTACACTGATGAAAATAAGATTGTCCTGCGGCGCGCCAGCGGCATCGATCCCCAGATGAGCGACAACGTGCGCGGGAGCACGCGAGGAGTGGAGTTGACCTACTATGCCGACGACGACCGGTTCCTGGTGAACGGCACGGAGGCCAATCCCTCGATCGGTCACATCCTCAAGAAACATCCGCAATGAGCAAACTGGAAACCAGGGAAATCTCGAAATCGTATCGCGGACGCAAAGTGGTGGACGACGTGACGGTGAGCGTCGACCAGGGCGAAGTGGTCGGCCTGCTGGGGGCCAACGGCGCGGGAAAGACCACGTCATTCTATATGATCGTGGGGCTGATCAGCCCGGATTCCGGCTGCATTCTGGTGGACGGCGCGGATATCACACTGCTGCCGATGTACAAGCGGGCGCGCAAAGGTATCAGCTATCTACCGCAGGAAGCCAGCGTATTCCGCAAGCTGACGGTGGAAGAAAACCTGATGGCGATTCTGGAGACGCTGCCGTTGCGGAACCGCGAGCGGCACGAGAACCTGGACCGGCTGATCGAGCAGCTTGGGCTAGAGAAGGTGCGGCGCAGCCAGGGGTACATGCTCTCGGGCGGCGAGCGGCGGCGTGTGGAGATCGCGCGGTCGCTGGTGATTGAGCCGAAGTTCCTGCTGCTGGACGAGCCGTTCTCGGGCATCGATCCGATTCAGGTGCTGGAACTGCAGCGCATCATCTTCGATCTGAAGCGGGCGGGTATCGGGATACTGGTGACCGACCATAATGTGCGCGAAACGCTTACGGTGACGGACCGGGCGTACATAATCGACAACGGCCGGATCTTCAGGGCGGGGAGTCCGGAGGCGCTGGCGCGGGACCCGGAGGTGAAGCGGGTGTATTTGGGGGAGTCGTTCAGTTTGCAGGTTTAGGTAGCACGGGCTTCAGCCTGTGACTCGACGCCGGCTGAAGCCTGCGCTACCCTGCGGCGCATCTTCGATCTGAAGCGGGTGTATTTGGGTGGAGTCGTTCGGTTGGCGAGTGCGAGTTGGATCTAACGCCGGCTGAAGCCTGCGCTACCTGCCGATGAGAAGCGGAACGATTCGGGCTCCGATGTGAGGTTCGCGCTCACCGGGTTTTGTTCAATGTAGCGAACGATCTTCTCGCGTTCCTGCGGCGAGCGGACCCAATGATCGTAGGACTCGTTCTGCCAGAAGGCCTGGCCGGTTCTTTGAAGGATCTCGTTGGCTCGTCTGGCGGAGACTCCCTTGAGGTATTGCGTGATTTTGGGGGCGGGCGCTCTGGGGTCGATCAGGATGTGGACGTGATTCGGCATCACTACGAAGGCGATTAAACTGTACAATGCCCGGACGCGATCGCCATCCAGGATGATGGCCGTTACGCTTTCCGCGATTTCGGGTTGTTTGAGCTAGGCGGGGCCGACGCTGGTGCGGTCGAGTTCGCGGTCGGCTGTCACGAATGCGCGCCCGTCACGGCCGGAATGCAGGGGCAGCGTGCCGTGGAGCCGGAAGGTGATGAAAAGGGCGGCGCCGTCGGGTTGGAAATGGGGGAGGTTGCGGCGGTATTCCACGCGATTATAGTGGTTGCGGGTGGGGAATGTCTCCGGGTTTACGCGTATTAAATTAAAGAAAAAGACCGCCGGCTGAAGCCTGCGCTACCGTGCGCTACCGGCGCTAGACGCCCCAGCAGTAGTCTTCCACGGCTTTTTCGATGGAATCGTCTTGCTCGGTCAGACGCATTAGTTCGAGGCGGATGGCGTCCACCAAGGCGTTCCAGCTTGCGACGATCACGTTGTCGGAGACGCCTACCGTGGACCAACTCTTGCGGTGATCCGACCATTCGATGAGCACGCGCACTTTGGCGGCGGTGCCTTTGCGCGGTTCGAGCACGCGCACCTTATAGTCGGTCAGGCGCACGTCGGCCATTTGCGGATAAACCGTTGACAGACATTTGCGCAGACATACGTGCAGGGCGTGGAACGGGCCGTTGCCGGTGGCGGTGGCGGAGTGCACGCCATCCTGGGTGCGCACGGTGATATCGGCGGTGGAGCGGGAGTCGCCCGTGGCGGTGGCTTTGGTCGAAACTTCGTAGCCTTCCACCTCGAAGAAATGCGTGCCGGGATTGAGGGCTTCGCGGACGAGTAACTCGAAAGTACCTTCGGCGGCTTCCAGCTCGCAACCCTCATACTCCATCTGCTTGATGCGCTCCAGCAGTTCGCGGCGGGCGTCTTCATCGAGGCGGCCGGCCAGTCCGTGCTGCTTCAGCTTATATAAGATGTTGCCGCGGCCGGAGAGGTCGCTAATCAACACACGCTGGCGATTGCCCACGGCTTCGGGAGTTACATGCTCATACGTGGTGGGCTCCTTCAATACGGCCGAGACATGCACTCCGCCTTTATGCGCAAAAGCACTATGTCCTACAAAGGGCTGGTTATTGGGCAGCGGCAGATTGGCCAGTTCGGCGACGTAGCGGGCCACGTTCGAGAGACTGATGAGCTTGTCCTGGCCGATGGCGGTGTGACCCAGCTTCAATTCCAGATTGGCGATGACGGAACACAGATTGGCATTGCCGCAGCGCTCGCCGTATCCATTGATGCAGCCCTGCACGTGGGTTGCGCCGGCTTCCACGGCGGCCAGCGTGTTGGCCACGGCGACGCCGGAATCGTTGTGGGTGTGGATGCCCAGGATGCCATCGAAGCGTTTACGCACTTCCGCGAAGATCTCAACGAGGCGTCCGGTGAGGGTGCCCCCATTGGTATCGCAGAGGCAGAGCACGGTGGCGCCGGCATTTTGCGCGGCTTCGAGGGTGCGCAGGGCGAAGGCGGGATTGGAAGTGTAGCCGTCGAAGAAATGCTCGGCGTCGTAGACGACTTCTTTGCCATGCTCCTTCAGGTAGGCGACGGTTTCGGCGATTAGCTTCAGGTTTTCTTCTTCGCCGATGCCGAGGGCGCGGGCGGTATGCAGATCCCAACTCTTGCCGAAGATGGAGACTACGGGCGTGCCGGCGGAAACCAGCGACTGCACGCTGCGGTCTTCTTCGACCGTATGGCGGGCGAAGCGGGTGGCGCCGAACGCGGTTAGCTTGGCGTGTTTGAGCTGCAATTCGGTTTGCGCGCGGGCGAAGAAGTCTTTGTCCTTGGGATTGGAGCCGGGCCAGCCGCCTTCGATATAGTCGATGCCCAGCTCGTCGAGTTTTTGGGCGATGAGGAGTTTGTCGTCGACGGAGAAAGAGACGGATTCGCCTTGCGTGCCGTCGCGAAGAGTGGTGTCGAATGTGAAGATTTTCATAAGATTATGAGCGGGCGGAGGGCGGCCTACGAGGCCGCCGCAGGCTGCGAGCCTGCCCCACTTTGCTCCTCTGGTACCCCGGATTCCTTTTTCTTTTTGAGAAACGTCATCATGGAACGAAGCTCCGCGCCTACCTTTTCGATGGGCTGGTTGCGGGCGGCTTCGCGCATGGCCAGGAATTTGTGGCGGCCGGTTTTGTTTTCGTCGATCCATTGGCGGGCGAACTCGCCGGATTGAACTTCGGACAGGATTTTTTTCATTTCGGCGCGGACGTGGGCATCGACGATGCGCGGGCCGCGGGTGTAGTCGCCATACTCGGCGGTGTCGGAGACCGAGTAGCGCATGTAGCCCAAGCCGCCTTCCTGAATGAGATCGACGATCAGTTTGAGCTCGTGCAGGCATTCGAAGTAGGCGATTTCGGGGGCATAGCCCGCTTCGACGAGCGTTTCGAAACCGGCGCGGATGAGTTCCGATGCGCCGCCGCAGAGCACGGCTTGTTCGCCGAAGAGATCGCTTTCGGTTTCCTCTTTGAAGGTCGTCCCGATCACGCCGGCTTTCAGGCTGCCCAGCGCGCCCGCATACGCGAGAGCCGTTTCGAGCGCGTGGCCGGAGGCGTCCTGATGCACGGCCACCAGCGACGGCACGCCCACGCCTTCGGTGAAGAGCTCGCGCACGCGGTGGCCGGGAGCTTTGGGGGCGACCATGGAGACATCGACGTTGGCGGGCGGTTGGATCTGGCCGAAGTGGATGTTGAAGCCGTGGGCGAACATGAGCGTTTTGCCGGCTGACCCACGGGCATGGGTCAGGTGAGGGGCGATATCGTTTTTGTATAGGTCGCCCTGGATATGATCGGAGACCAGGATCATGATCACGTCGGCGGCTTCGGCGGCCTCCGCGGTGTCCAGTACGCGCAGGCCCGCGGCTTCGGCCTTGTTGCGCGACTTGCTGCCGGGGTAGAGGCCTACGACCACGTCTACTCCCGAATCGCGGAGATTCAGGGCGTGGGCGTGGCCTTGGCTGCCATAGCCTATGATGGCTACGGTGCGGTCTTGGAGGGCGGCGGGGTTATTGTCTTTTTCGTAGTATCGGGTTGCCATAGGTAAGTCCTTTTTAAAGGGGGAAAGGCGGCCTGCGAGTCCGCCGCAGGCGGCGAGCCTGCCCCACTATCTTGCCTCCGTCAGAACGGGAGGTTGTAACTTTAGCTTCTTGGATTCCAGGGAAACAGCTACTACTCCCGATCGGGTAGTTTCGATCTCACCATAACTGCGCATCACATCGATGAATTCGTCGAGCTTTTCGGGATCGCCGGTGGCTTCCAGGGCGAAGCCTTCGATGGAGGAATCCACCACGCGCGCGCTGAAAATTTCAGCTTCCTTCAGAACGGCTGTGCGCGTCTCCTGCACGGTGCGCACGCGCACCAGCACCATTTCCCGGCGGACGGCGGGCGACTCGGTGAGGTCCACGGCCTGCAGCACGTTGACCAACTTGTTCATCTGCTTGATGACCTGCTGGCGGAGTGTGGAATCCACATCCACCACGATGGTCATACGGGAGAGGTCGGGATCGAGGGTGCGGGCAACCGTCAGGCTTTCGATGTTATAGGCGCGCGCGCTGAGTAAGCCGGTAATGCGCATGAGAGCGCCCGGCTTGTTTTCGACTAATAAAGAAATGATCTGCAACATAGACGATCCTACTTCGGGTTCTATTTTGGAACCGCCACAGGCTGGGGCGGGGCGAGCACCATTTCGCTGATGGCGCCGCCGGCCGGCACCATGGGATACACGTTTTCGAACGGAGTTACCTTGACGTTGAGCAGATAGGGGCCGGGTTCGCGCACGGCTTCTTCCAATGCAGAGGCGAGTTCCCAGGGCTTGTCGATGGTGCGTCCCTTGAAGCCGTATGCGGCAGCGAGTTTCTCCGCGTCGGGGAAGCAATCGAGCTCAACCGAGCTCATGCGGTTGTTATAAAACAACTCCTGCCACTGGCGCACCATGCCGAGATAGCCGTTATTCATGATCACGATCTTGATGGGCAGGCCGTTACTGGCGATAGTGGAGAGTTCCGGGATGGACATCTGGAAACCGCCATCGCCCACCAGGGCGAAGACCAACTTATCGGGGCGGGCGAACTGCGCGCCGATGGCGGAGGGAAGGCCGAAGCCCATGGCGCCGAGTCCGCCGGAATTGATCCAGAGGCGCGGCGCGTTGAAGCGGATCAACTGGGCGGCCCACATCTGGTGCTGTCCGACATCGGAGCAAACGATGGCTTCGCCGGCCGAGAGGCGGTCGATTTCCATCATGAGGTGTTGGGGCTTGATTTCGGAATCGGAGGTGACGGGGACCAGGGGATGGTCGGATTTCCAGGCGCGGACTTGGGACCACCAGGCTTGGCGGGCGGCGGCGGGGCCCACATCCCCCGGGGGGACGAGGCGGGTCTGGAGACCCGCCGCAGGCGTAGACGCCTGCCCCACAAGGCCCGCCCGCAACTCGGTATTCAATCGTCCCAGGACGCGCTTGACGTCGCCCACAATGGGCACGTCGGCCGTGCGATTTTTGCCGATTTCGGCGGGATCGATATCCACGTGGATGACTTTGGCGTGGGGCGCGAAGGCGGCCAGGCGGCCTGTGACACGGTCGTCGAAGCGTACACCCAGCGCAATCAGCACGTCGCAATGGGTCATACCCATATTGGCGGCGTAACTGCCATGCATGCCAGTCATGCTCACGAAGTTGGGGTGGTTGGACGGGAGCGCGCCCAGACCCATGAGGGTCAAGACGGCGGGCACGTCGAGGAGTTCCACCAACTCGCGCAATTCGGCTGAGGCGTTGGCCGCGACGATGCCGCCGCCCGCATATACGAAAGGCCGCTCGGACTCGCACATCAATTGCGCGGCGCGGCGGATCTGGCCGGTGTGGCCTTCGGTGAAGACCTTGTAGCCGGGCAGATGGATGGAGGTGACTGGCGTGTAATGGCCCTGCGCCTGGAAAACATCCTTGGGGATATCGACCAGCACGGGACCGGGGCGGCCGCTGGCGGCGATGTAGAAAGCCTCGTGGACGACCTGCGGCAGATCTTCCAGCTTCTTGACCAGGTAGTTGTGCTTGGTGCAGGAGCGCGTGATGCCGAACGTGTCGGCTTCCTGGAAGGCATCGCTACCGATTAGTTTGCTGGTGACCTGGCCGGTGAGCGCGACGATGGGGATGGAATCCATCATGGCATCGACCAGGCCGGTGACCAGGTTGGTGGCGCCGGGGCCGGAGGTAGCGCAGCAGACACCGACCTTGCCGGTGGCGCGCGCGTAGCCTTCGGCGGCGAAGCAGGCGTTTTCCTCGTGGCGGACTAGCACATGGCGGATGTGGTGGTCATAGATGGCGTCATAGAGGGGCAGGGTGACGCCTCCGGGATATCCGAAGAAGCAGTCCACGCCTTCGCGGGCGAGACATTCGAGCAGCATTTTCGCGCCATTCGTGAGAGTCGACATATATTCCTCAACAAACGCAGTACAAAAACAAAAAAGGCCACCAGCCGGCTTGGTTCGCCCCGCTGGTGGCCTCGGAACTCGTCCGGTGCGGCCTTAAGCGGGGCCGGCTACGATGACCAGTACGTTAATAATAATGACTGCCGGTATAGACAAACGGGACAGAGTAAGTGTGCGGGGGAACCGGGTTGTGGAACCGAGCGGCATGCTTAACTTTCCTGAGTGTAGCCTAGAAGTTTTGGAAATGCAAGGCGGGAGTCGGATTACAAATGTTTATTGCGGCATTTGCGAAGGCCCCGGTTTCGCGCAAAGACGCCAAGGGAACCGCCAAGTCCGCCAAGAAGCAAGAAGCCCTTTGAAAGATCGAAGTCCAAGCTATTGGATTTAAAGGTGGACAGGCCGGGAGGCCTGTCCTACCGCGAAGAGTAGAGCGCCGCGGCGGCCACGATGACATTCGCGGCTACTACCGGGAAGGCGCCGATCAGCAGTCCGTAGGCGATCCACAGGCAGGCGGCCACGGCCTGAATGCGCCGCAGGGCCGCCGGTTGACGAAAGAAGTACGAAGCGGAGAAGACCGCGGTGGCGGACCATCCGAGGAGGTTCAACATCAGGCAACTCCGGCCGGCACGCGACAGATGGTGAGCGAGTCGGTTTGCACCTTGTCCCACTCGCGCAGCACGAAGCCGTTGCCTTCGTAGAACTCGCGGATGCGGAGCGGAGTCCAGCCCACGATGGTCTCGAGAACCGGCACGAGCACGCTCAGTGCGTCGTCGCTGAGGACGGTTCGCTGCGCGATTTGATTGATGTATTTGTTCTCGGAGACGGCGATGGTCAGGCCGTCGAGGCGGTTGACGTGCATCATCACCTGCACGTCCGAACGGCCGTCGCCCACATAGACGATGCGGTCGCGGCTGAGCGGCAGGGCCGCACGCAGTTCATCGAGGACGGCCACTTTGCCGTATCCGGCGGGCACGCGCGCGATGGATTGAATTTCGCCGCTGCCGGGATCGTAACGGAACCGGGTGCCGAAGATGTGATCGTCGGGCACGATGCCTTTGAGCGCCGATTGGATCACTTCCTGCGGGGCCGCGGAAACCACGTAGAACGCGAAGCGGTGGCCATCGAGATTCGCGATCAGTTCCGAGAGCAGCCGGATATTCTGCTTCAGGCGGATGCGCTTGCCCGCTTCGATCAGATGCTCTTTGCGGACGCGGCGATACTCGGGATCGTGCAGCAGGAGGTAGGCGAGTTCGCCGCCCTGTTGGACCAGATGGATCTGGGACAGGCCGCGGATACGGTCGGCAAAACCTGCGGCGCCGATCAACTCGCTCAGGACGATTCCGGAATCGTTGAAGCTGAGGGTCTGCTCGAAATCGCTGACGAACAAATAGTCTTTGGTTCGGACTGCGGGCTCGATTTGCATAGGACACCTCTACCGGTTGGATGTGCGGGACGGGGGGCAAGTTGCTATAGTGCGGTATAAAAGCTGTAATATCAAGTATGCCTCGCAAGTTTAGCGCCGAGCCGCACGCGCCGAAGTACCGGCAGGTATTCGAGAATCTTTCGCGGGAGATTCTATCGGGCAAGTATCAGCCGGGCCAGAAATTCCCCAGCGAGGCGGCGCTGGTGCAGCAGTTCCGCACGTCGCGGATAACGATCGGGCGGGCGTTGCGGGAGCTGGTCGAGCGCGGGTTGGTGGAGCGCGTCGCGGGATCGGGCACGTATGTGCGGCAGGTCCGGGTGGATGACGGACTGCTGTTCGGACTGCTGATTCCCGACCTCGGGCAGACGGAGATTTTCGAACCGATTTGCCGGGGGATCGCGGGCGCTCCGCAGGCCAGCCGGCACGCGCTGCTGTGGGGGCATCACGATGCGGCGCACGCCTCGCCCGAAGAACAGGCTTTGGCGCTGTGCGATCAGTGCATCGAGCGGAGAGTATCGGGCGTGTTCTTCGCTCCGCTGGAGATGGCGGCGGGGGCGCGCGAAACGAATCTGACGATCGTCGCGCGGCTGGAGAAGGCGCGCATTCCCATCGTGCTGCTGGACCGGTGCGTGATGCCGTATCCGAGCCGCAGCCGGCACGACCTGGTGGGTATCGACAACCGGCGCGCCGCGTCTATGGCGACCGAACATTTGCTGAAGCTGGGAGCGCCGCGGGTGTCGTTTCTGGCGCTTTCCGGAGGGGCGCCCACGGTGGAAGCGCGTGTGGCTGGATTCCGCGAAGCGCTGCTGGCGGGCGGGGGGGATTTGAAGCGCGGTCCGGTTTGCAGGGTGGACGCCGTGACGGAGGAGAGCATCCGGCCGTTGGCCGGTCAGGGCAAGCGGGGCGACGGGTTTCTTTGCGCGAACGATCGGACGGCGGGGCAACTGATGCGGGTGCTGCTGGCGGCGGGATACAGGATACCGGAGGATGTGCGCATTGTGGGGATCGACGATGTGGAGTATGCCAGTTTGCTGCCGGTGCCTCTGACGACGGTACACCAGCCATGCAGGGAGATCGGAGAAGCGGCGATGGAGGCGATGCGGGCGCGGATTGAGCGGCCGGGGATGGCGGTGCGGGATATTTTGATTGATTGCCGGCTGGTAGTGCGGGAGTCGTGCGGGGGACGAGTTTAGATCTCTACATTTTTCGCGGGGCGTGGCGCAGGCACTCGTGCCTGCCGCGACCGCACTCCTGCGGTCGCCGGTGCGCGGAGCGCACCGTGCGGGCGAGCCGCGCTCGCCTGCGCTGACAAGAGTGTCAGCGCGGCAGGCAGGAGTGCCTGCGCCACGAGGGTCTACGTTGCCCAGTTGCGTCTTTCGATCACGGTGTCGGGTTCGTAAGTGACTCCGCGCGCCAGGCGGCGCTGCTCGCGGCGGCTGGCCCACAGCATCGCGGGACCTAGCGCGGCGGCGATGCGCGAGAGCGGGCCGAACTCGCGGCCGAGGTCCCGGCGCAGAGTGCGGATCTGCTCGCTGACTGTCTCGTTGGTCTTGCGCAACTGGTGCTCCATGGCCCACAGCAGGCCGCTGGCCGCGCTCTTCAGCGATCGGACTTCCCACTCGAAACGCTGGCGCACGCGCGCGTCCGGATGATTCTTGTAGCGCTTCCAGCCGGCCAGCGTCGTGCGCCAGACGCGGAACAGACTCGGTCCGTTGCGCTCGAAATCGCGACGGAAGGCGAAATCCAGAAACTGCTTGGATTGTTCCCGCGAAATGGCGGCGTGCTGGAAATTGAATTTGTCCTGCCCGTGGATGTCGGCCAGGTCCACGCCGCTCAGCATGCGGTCCTGCTCCTGCATCTCCTGGTAAAGCGGCGTGCCGGGCACGGGCGTGTACAGCATGAACTGATGGAAATCGGTTTCATGCTCGATGGCGTGCTCGATCTCGGCGCGGATGTTCTCCGGCGTGTGATGCTCCAGACCGACGATGGTGGAGCCGAGCAGCTTGATGCCGTTGGCGCGCAGCTCTTTGGTGAGCGCCAGGGTGTCGGTATCCTGCAGCTTGGCGTAGGTGGATTGCGGCGATTCCAGGCCCATCCAAATCCACGAGATTCCCAACTCCACCAGCTCCTTGATGGTGTACTTGCGGATGGCATTGGCGGATGAAAACACATACAGCGCCCAGGACTTGCCCTTGGCCTTCATGCGGTCGAGCAGTTCCATGGCGCGCTTTTTGTAGAGCAGGAAGTTCTCGTCCATGATGAAGAACGAATGGACGTGCATGGAGGATTCCATTTCGCACATGGTTTGGAAGAGTTCTTCGCCGGTTTCGTAGAAGTTGAGGAATTTACCTTTGCCGCCGAAGAAGGCCGAAGTGGTGCAGAAATTGCAGCCCATGGGACATCCTACCGAGGGAATGATGGTGGCGGCGGCTTGCCCGCTGGTTTCCGGGATGCGCAGGCCCATGGTGCGGACGCCGTACCCGGAAACGATGTGCGGATGTTTGATCGGCGCGCTTTCGTCCGCGCCCAGATAGCGGCGCATCCAGGAAATGCCGTCGCCGCGCACGATGTGATCGGCGTCGACGATCTTGTCGAGTCCGGGAATGGCGGCCACGTGGCCGCCGACCACGATGGTGGAATTGGGTGACAGGCGGCGTGCGATACGGCACATTTCACGGACTTTGCCCACGTTCACGATGATGGATGAGATACCCACCACGTCGTAGGCATTTTCGGTCAGCTCGCGCTCGAAGGCCTCGCGCGTGGGGAAGTCGAGGACCGTGCAGGGCGCCGGGATGTTTTCCTGAATCATCATGATGCCCCAAGAGCGATGGAACATGCGCAGCGAGAAGGGACCCTGTTCGCGGGTGACCTGATTGTGGTACAGCTCCATGGGGTTCATGGCGCGGCTGCCGAAGCGGTCGTTTTGCGCGTAGGGGCCAAAGACGGCGGACAACAAGATCCGGGCGCTGGCGCCCTTGGGGTGCGGTTGCATTTCGGAGTTTCGGTGCCTCTTAACCTTATTAGTAACGCCGGGCAGGCGGGTGGATCGTAATATTTGTGTAATTTCGGAGGGACATCCCGGGACAGTATAAAATGGTCTGATGCTCAGGTTTCTCTGCGCCGCCGCGGCGCTTCTTGCTACGCTTCCCGCGACGGGCGCGTTTGCGGCCGATTCCCATCTCGGTAACTTCCACCAGTTGACCCACGGAGGGCAGAACGCCGAGGCTTACTGGGCGCCGGATGGCAAGCGCTTGATTTTCCAATCGACGCGGCCACCCTATGAGTGCGACCAGATGTTCATCATGAACGCGGACGGCTCGGACCAGCGCCTGGTCTCGACCGGCAAGGGGCGCACCACGTGCGGCTACTTTTTGGCCGACAATAAACACATCGTTTATGCGTCGACGCATGGCGCGGGCGACGCTTGTCCCACGCCGCCCGACCGCAGCCACGGGTATGTTTGGGGCGTGTTCGCGGGCTACGACATTTACCTGGCGACGGACGATGGCAAGATCCTGAAGCAACTCACCAACACGCCGGGATACGATGCCGAGGGGA
>Ga0181526_10001578_pt1 | contig 21404 bp, 14 predicted proteins | sample PEATcosm2014_Bin_35_FD_119750 | JGI IMG/M metagenome (GOLD analysis project Ga0181526, IMG submission 119750) | Peatland microbial communities from MTU Mesocosm Facility, Houghton, MI, USA - PEATcosm2014_Bin06_30_metaG | ecosystem: Environmental > Terrestrial > Soil > Wetlands > Peat | place...
GCGCCCTCGCCGAAGCCCTCCCACCGCTCCTGGAGCTGCTGGAGGAGCCTCAGCCGGGCGCCGCGCTGGGCTATCTGGCGGTCGGTCTCCTGGAGCTCCTTCTGAGACTCGCGGAATTCCGCGGTGAGCTCGCCGACCGAGAGCTGCGCCGCCGAGGCCCCCTCGTTGGCGCGCGCCCGGCCCGCTACGGTCTCCTCGAGGCGCGCCGCGGCGGCCGTGGCCGCGCGCGCCGCGGCGGCCGACTGCTCGGAGGCCTGCCGCAAGTCGGCCGCAAGGGCCGAGTGGCGGTGCAGGCTCGTCTTCTGGTCGACCTCGTGCCCGGAGGATTCCGTGCGCAGCCTCGCAACGGAGCTGTCGAGCTGGAGCAGCTCGAACTTGGCCTGCTGGAGCTCGCGGTCGATCCGGTCCAGCTCGCCCTCGGCGACTGCGAGATCCCGGTTGTGCTGCTGGTAGACGGCGTCGCTGCTGCCGAGGAGCCCGAGCTGCTGCTGGCGGTCCTGGGAGCCCGAGTCGACCTGGGCCGACACCTCGCGCAGCTGCATCTCCAGCTCGCCCAGGGTGTCGCGAGTCGCCTCAAGCCGGTCCGACAGGCCCGAGCGCTTGATCCGCGCCAGGTTTGCCGCGTTTTCCGCCTGCTCCTTCTGGGACTTGAGGTCGTAGACGGCCTGCTGGGCCTCCTGGACGCGCTGGTTGAGCCGGCTGCGGTCGGCCTTCCTTGCCTCGATCCCCGACTGCTGACCCTCGAGCGCGGACCGGCGCCGGTCCGCTTCCGCCCGAAGGCCCGCGAGCGTCGCCTCGAGGGTTCCCAGGGACTTTGCGAGGCTCCCGTTCTGAAAGGCGCTCCAGGCCAGGCTCAGGTGGCGCAGGCGGTGACCCAACCTCCTGTAACGCATGGCCTTGGATGCCTGGCGCTTCAAGCTGCCGATCTGACGGGATATCTCGCCCACCACGTCGGCGACGCGCGCCAGGTTCTGGTCGGTGAGCGCGAGCTTGGCCAGGGCCTCCCGCCGCTGGCTCTTGTACTTAGTGATGCCGGCGGCCTCCTCGAAGACCGCGCGCCGCTCCTCGGGCTTGGACGACAGAATCTGGTCAATCTGGCCCTGCGCCATGATCGAGTAGCTCGTGCGGCCCACCCCGGTGTCCATGAACAGCTTCTGGATGTCCTTGAGCCGGCAGGACTGGCCGTTGAACAGGTATTCGCCCTGCCCGTCCCGGTGGACCCGCCTGGTGATCTCGATCTCGTGAAAATCGCTCCCGAGCTGCTTCTCGCATTCCGTCAGGAGCATCGACACCTCGCACATCTGCGCGGCCCGGCGCGTGTCGGCGCCCTCGAAGATGACATCCTGCATCTTGCCCCCGCGCAGCGCCTTCGCGCTCTGCTCCCCGAGCACCCAGCGAACCGAGTCCGCGATGTTCGACTTTCCGCACCCGTTCGGCCCGACCACCGCGGTCACGCCTGGCTCGAAGAGGAGGGTCGTGGGGTCCGCGAATGACTTGAAACCGTGGAGTTTTAGCGCCTTGAGATGCATTAAGCCGACTGAGTGGAGAGAGCCTCGCAACCGCGGGCAAACGGAAAAGGGGGCCTCACCTGTGGTCCCAGGGAAGTTGCACGTCGAGCCTCTTGTGCTCCCACACCCGGAACACCTCGAACATCTTGCCGGGATTGAGGATTCCCCGCGGGTCGAGGGCGCGCTTCACGGCCCTCATGGCGCCGATGGCGGCGGCCGAGTGCTGCAGGCGCAGGAAGGGCGTCTTCGCGAGGCCTATCCCGTGCTCGCCGGAAATGGCGCCCCCGAGCGAGACCACCTTCGCCATCAGCTCACGGACCGCGCGCGTCGCCGCCCGCCTCTCGGCGGGATCGGCGCCGTGGTACATGATGTTGACATGGAGGTTCCCGTCCCCGAGGTGGCCGAAAGTCGGGATGGGGAGGCCCGAGCTCCTGCGCAGGCCCTCGAGGAAGCCCGCAAACCTCGTGTAGCTGCGCATGGGAAGGACGACATCCTCGTTCAGCTTGGAGTCGCCGAGCTTGAACATGGCGCCGGAGCACTTGCGGCGGACCTCCCAGAGCCTGTCGGCCTCGGCGCGGCCTCGCGCCTGCCTGTGGGCGACCCCGTGCCGGTTTGCCCACCTGAGGGCGATCGCCCTCTGCTCGGCCACGTCCGCCGCGCCGCCGGCGAATTCAAGGAGCACGACCGGGCGGCCCGCCTGCCCCCTGAAGACGGTCCTGCCGGTCGCCCGCTCGGCGCAGTCGACCGAGTACCGGTCGAGGAACTCGCATATCGACGGCTGCAGGCGCAGAGCGAAGAGCGCCAGCACGGCGCGGTAGGCGTCGGTCTCCCGCCGGAATGAGACGAGAAGGGTCCAGCGCACGGGAGGCCTCGGGATCAGCTTGAGCGTCGCCTCGGTGATCACCCCCAGCATTCCCTCGCTGCCGATCCAGAGGTCGCGCAGGTTGAACCCCGCCGAGAATTTTTTGGTCGGGGTTCCCCACTCGACCCATTCGCCGGTCGGCAGGAATCCCCTCAGGGCGAGGACGTAGTCGCGGGTGACCCCGTACCTTGCGCCGTGCATGCCGCCGGCGTTGCACGCGATGTTCCCGCCGATCGTGCAGTACTGCCTCGAGGACGGGTCCGGCGGGTAGAACCAGCCCCGGGCGTCGGCAGCGGACTGGATCCTCTCCACGGTCGCCCCCGCCTGGACATGCGCCAGGCCGGCCTGGGCGTCAATCCGCACCCGGTTCGACCCGTGCATGTCGATGACCCAGCCCCCCCGCGCCGGCGAGGCCGAGCCGGTCAGGCTCGTTCCCCTGCCCCTCACAGTGACCGGCACCCGCCGGCGATTGGCCAGCGCGAGCACCGCGCCGATGTCCGCGCGGCTGCGCGGAAACACGACGGCCGCCGGCATGAAGGCGATCTTGCTGCTGTCAAATGACGCGGCCCGCCTGGATCCCTCGTCGGTCCTGACGATGCGCGGACCGAGCTTTCGCCTGAGCTGCTTGGTGGCTGCGGTGAAATCCATCGACCCGAGCACCGCTATACGCGCTTCCGCGCGGGCGCAAGACCCGGAGCAGGCGCACCGCATGATGCCGACCCTCGGCCCTCGGCAATCGGCGAAGCGACATCAGGTGCCGGCCGATGCGGCCAAGTTGGCGCCGTTTCCACTTTCACTTGTTTTCCCAGGAACCGGCCAACCCAGGCAAACTTCGAGCGGCGACAGCCTCGATCCTTTCACCGAGAACATAGTCCCGGTCGCCTGGATGGATCACAAGTACCCGCTCAAGATTGAGGTCACGGATGCAGCTGTGAATCGACGGCGTTGCAGCCGGATTGTCGTTGGCCTTGAACTCAAACCCGTACCGGTGTCCGCCGCGCTCGACCACCATATCCATCTCGGCGCCGCTGTGAACGGCATAGTTGAAGCACTCGCTCTCGCGCAGGCGCAGCACACGAATCACCTGCTCGATGCCGAAACCCTTCCAAAGCGCACCGAGCATGGGATGGCTGCGCAGTTCGCGCTGCGTGCGGATAGCGAGCAATGCAAGGGCCAGTCCGGTGTCGCGGAAGTATAACTTCGGGGACTTGCGCAGACGTTTGTTGAGGTTGCGCTCGAACGGCGGCAGCAATCGGACAAGAAAGGTGCCCTCGAATAGTTCCATGTGCCGCTGAACAGTCTTATAGTCTGCAGCAAGAAGACGCCCGGCCGTAGAATTGTTCCAGACGGCTCCGTGCGACTGGGCCAGCAGAAGCAGGAAACGTCGCAGCGCCGCGGGCGTCATTCTAGACGTCGCCAAACCCCGGAGGTCCTGCTCGATGAGCGCGCGTAAATAGTCGAGCCGCCAGCTGTATGAATTGGGCTCGTCGCTTAGGAATGCCGGAGGCAGGCCCCCTTGCAGCCAAAGCTTCTCGTGGTCCCTGGGCTCGATTTCGCCGACGTTGAATCCCCCCATGTCAACGTAGGCGATTCGGCCGGCAAGGCTCTCGGAAACGCCCCGAACGAGGTGAGGCGCAGCGCTCCCCAAGAGCAGGAATCTGGCGGGATTATCCGGGCGGTCGGCAAGGACGCGCAAAACCGGGAAGAGGCCGGGGATCCGCTGGGCCTCATCGATTACCACCAGGCCATTGAGGCGACTCAGTTCACCCTGGGGGTTCTCGTCCAGGCGCCTTTGGTCGACCAAGTTTTCAAGGTCGAAGAAATTCTCGGATTGGGGAGCAAATCCACGTGCCAAACTTGTCTTTCCGGACTGACGGGGACCAAGCAGAAGGCATACGGGAGCTCTTTCCAGAGCCTTTTCGACATCTTTATGTAATTCATGACGAATAACATTCATGATAATATGAAATATAGGATTATTAATCCTATATTTCAAGTCAAATGACCGGCAATCAGTCGCCGAATATTGCCTCCGAGGATTCTTGACGTCTCGTCGAGCGACAGTCCGGCTCCGCCAATCTCCCCAAGAAAGCGGCCGAAGCCCGCCTTTCGCGCCTCCCGGGGGTAAAGGATGAGCGGGTAATCCGAGCCGTAGACGACCCTGTCCGCCCCGGCGCGGTCCACCGCCCTTCGAAACACGCCGCTGTCGTAAAGGAGCGGCGAGGCGGCCGTGTCAAAATACAGGTTGGGAGGCAGCGGGCCATGCCCGTCCCGAAACGCGAGCCCCCCTCCCAGGTGCGCCATGATGATGTTCACCCTGGGGAACTCCCGCGCCAGGCTCACGCAGGCCCCGAGCGGCGTCGGGGGACCCGCGGCCGGCCCCGACTCGGGATCGGTCGCGTGGAGGGTCACCGGGACCGCGCGCGCCTCGGCGGTCTCAAACACCCGCCGCCACCATTGATCCTCAAGGAAGTCCTCCCGCGCCGGCGGCAGGAGCTCCCCGATGCCGCAGAGGCCGGAGTCGAGCGCGCGCTCCAGGGCGTCGATCGCCCTCTGGCCCGCCGACGGCTGCACGGTCGCGAATCCCAGGAGCCGGCCCGGGTGCCTCCGGATCCACTGCGCGTGCCACCCGTTCTGCAGGTCGCAGGTTTCCTGGCGCTCCCAGTACCAGCCGAGCATGACGCACGCGGCGACTCCTGCCCCGTCCATGTCCGCGATGGCCGTCCCGGGATCCGCCCACCCCTGGATCGAGCGCCTGCCCCGGGGCGCGACGCATTCCGCCCACGCGGTCTCTCCGCGGGAGGCGCCCCAGGCCGCCGGGTTCGCGGCCACGTCGGCCGGGTAGATGTGGACGTGGGCGTCGATGACCCCGTCCCCGGGAATTGACGCCGGGTCACCCATCGCGCGCCTCGGCCGCCAACCGCCGGCACCCGGCGATGTCTATCTTGCCGGAACCCAGGACGGGGATCGCGCCGACCCGGTGGACGACCCTCGGGATCCACAGGTTCGGCAGCCCGGCCGCCGACAGGCGCTCCCTCACCGCCTCGGCGGACAGCGCAAGGGTTGTCACGACCGCGAGCGCCTCGCCCTTCGCCGCGTCGGGAAGCCCGACGACGACGGCCGCCGGGGCCTCGGCCTGGTCGATTCCGAAGGCCTCCGCGATCGTCTGCTCGATCGCGCCGTGCGGCACCATCTCCCCTCCCATCTTGGAGAAGCGCGCGAGCCGCCCCTCCACGGTGACAAACCCGTCCCCGTCGATGCTCGCGAGATCCCACGTGACGAACCATCCGTCCCGCAGGTGCGCCTGCGGGCTTTCGCCGAGGTACTGCGACAGCACGTTCGCCCCGCGAAGCAGGAGGATGCCCGTCCCGCCCGGGCTGACATCCTCGCCCGTCTCGGGGTTGACGACCCGCGCCGACATGCCGGGAAGGAGGCGCCCGACCGTGCCGGCCTTCTTGCCCATCTGCTCGTCGGCGGTCCCCGTTGTCACGGGCGGATGCGGCTGGTTCACGTTCGAGACCGGGGAGGTCTCGGTCAGCCCGTAACCCTGGAGGATCTCAAGGTTAAACACCTCCAGGAAGCGCCTGCGAAGCTCCTCGGGAAGCTTCTCCGCGCCCGTCACCACGAGGTCGAGCGACCGAAGGTCCGCCGGCGCCGCCTTCTTGAGCAGCGGGCGGATGAAGGTGGGCGTGCCGATCAGCACGCTGACGGCCTCCTCCCGGATCGAGTCGACCAGGGCCCGGGGGTCGGTCGGGCTTGGCGTGGTCACGAGCCTGCAGCCGCGAATCAACGGGTACCAGAGCGTGACGGTGAAGCCGAAGCTGTGGAAGATGGGCAGGCACCCCAGCATGGTCGCCGTATCCGGCAGTATCGACAGCGAGGAGATCTGGGCGCAGTTGGCGAGCAGGTTCCGGTGGGAGAGGACGACGCCCTTCGGGTTACCCGAGCTGCCGCTTGTGAAGAGGAGGCCGGCCTCCTCGCGGTCCCCCGTCTTCGGGAGGCCCATGAGCCCCGCGACCCACTGGTTGGGCAGGAGCCAGGCTGCGGCGATCCACGGGAGCATGGCCCGCCTTCCCCCGGCCGCCCGGAGCTCCGCCGTGAGATCCACCGTCGCCGCCGGCCAGGGAAAATCCGGGAGGCGCGAGCGCATGGCGTCGGCCGAGATGACGGTGCGCACGCCCGACTGCTCGATGCTGGACTGGGCGAAGGTCCGGCCCACGGTGAAATTGAGGTTGACCGGCACCTTTCCGGCGCACACCGCAGCAAGGTTCGCGATCGTCGCGCCCGCCCCCGGCGGCAGGACGATCCCGACGCGCCTCTCGGTGACCGTGCGCCTGATCCGCCTCGACAGCACGGCGGCTGCGGCGACGAGCTGCGCCGCCGAGACTAGGCGCCGCCCGGACGTGCGGTCGACGATGGCTATGGAGCCCGGGCGCCGGGCAAGGGCGCGCACCACCTCGCGCCCGAGGTGCCGGCGCAGAACCGGCCTCTCGGCGAACGCAAGGGTTGCCTGTTCAAGTATGGCGTTCCGCGCCGTCGCCACGTCCGCCCGGCCGGGCGGGATCGGCGGCCCGAACGCGACGCAGACGGGAGTCGGCATGAGGCGCGGGGACTTCCAGAGGTACCTGTTGCCCGAGAAGGAAAACACGGAGCCCCAGAGGCCGTCGACCGCCGCCGGCACGACCGGGACGCCGGCCCTGCGGGCGATCACCTCGTAGCCCCGCTGTATCGCCATCAGCTGGCCGGTCCGGGAAATGCCTCCCTCGGGAAAGACGCAGACCAGCTGGCCCTCCGACAGCGCCTTAACGGTATCCTTGAGCCACCGGGTGGAGGAACCCGGCGGCACCGCGATCACCCCCGCCCGCCTGAAGATCCAGCCCAGGAAGCGCCCGGTCCCCGGGCCCTGGTAGGCGAGGAACCTGAGCGGCCTCGGGCAGGCAAGCTGGAGGGCGACCACATCGACGTAGGAGAGGTGGTTCGAGATGATGACGGCGCCCGAGGCGGGCAGGTTCGAGACCCCGAGGGCCCGGACGCGGTAGAGCATCCGGGCCACGATCCCGACAGGGACGTCGAGCCAGAGCGGCATCGTGGAGAATCTCTTCATGGAAAATCGGGCCGGCCGGGCCCGCGGGGTGCCTGGGATCCCCCGGGGGATGCGTGCGCGGCCACGGCCCGGACGCTGGTCATCTGCCGAGCAGTTTGTCAAACAAACCGCCCGCCCTTCGAAGGGGCGCGCGCACCAGCATGTCGCGCCACTGGCTCTGGTCGACCGCGCGCAGGGTGCCGCCGAGATGGATCGGCTGGTAGAGCGGCGAATAGCCGAGGTCGTCCTGGCCGCCCTCCTTGAGCATGCCAACGATCCCCATGAGCGTCTCCAGCCGGCCCCTGACGCCGAGGACAAGGTCCACTGAGAGGGGCGCGTCGTCGATCGGCACCCCGTCGACGTGGGCCACGGTTCCGCTTCCGGTAATGTGCTCCTCCGGGGCAATGAGGCTCACCTCGGTGAAGTGCAGGTCCAGGTCCGCGCCGCGCGAGACGAGGACGCTCATCTGGTCGTAGTGGATCTCGGAAAGCGCGTTCGCCGAGTCGACGACAGCGTCAAAGTACTTGTCCGTCTTTTTCCCGAAGAGCGAGGTCACCGAGTCCAAAGCGTCGGCGATCTTCGACTGGTTCTGCCTAAGGGGCTCGATCGCGCCCGTGCGGAGCGCCCTGAAGCTGCCGCTCCCGCTGGACAGCCGGCACTGGCCCTGGAGGCCGTCAACGAGGTCCCGGACCCCGGCTCCGCCCGATGTGAGCTCGCCGGTCAGGTCAAACCGGCCCTCCACCGGCGGCGGTGCCTCGGGATTGATGGCGCGCAGCAGGGGGCCCGATTCGAGCCCGCTGACGGCCACCGTCGCGCGGAGCGAGTAGGGTTTCTGCACGGCCGGGACAAACACGACTTTCCCGGACACCCGGGCGCGGCAGTCGTCGCCGAACCTCGCTGAGCCGCCCTCGAGTTCAATGGAGCCCGGCTCGACGGAAAGGGACCCCCTGACGTCGCCCAGGGAAAACCTCGGGAATGCCAGGCTGTCGATCCGGACCGAGACGCGGCCTCGCCTCGCGGGCCAGAACGCCCGCGCGGGCGCCCCGCTGGGAGCCGCGGGCCCCCCCGCCAGCGGGCGGGAGCCGCAGAGGGCGGCGACCACGCTGAGATCGTCGACCGAGACGCGGCCGCCCGAGAGTTCCGCGTCGACGACCGCTCCCCGATCGTCCGAGGAGAGCGTTCCCGAAAGGACCACGTCGGCCGTTCGAGCCGGATAGGAGAGGTGAAGGGGGATGACGAACGTGGCGCGGCCGGCCGGGTCGAAGTCCACGCTCGCGTCCGAGCGGGCCGAGGGCAGCGCGGCCGCGCCCGCGGCGGCGGGCACAAGGTCGTCAAGCGCCACCTTGACCCGCAGCCCGCAGGACGCGCCGAGGCTGGCCGTGAAGCTCCCGCTGGCCTCGCCGCGCCCCAGCCCAATAAAGCCCGAGGCGGCGGGCTGCGCCATCAGCGCCGGCAGCGATACCCCCCACGATCCCTCCGCCTTGACCGGCTCGCCCGCGCCGGCAAGCCTGCCGAGCCGCGCATCCAGCGAGAGCATCCCCACGCCGTCGCTGCGCACGGACAACGGTGCCAGCTGGACCTGCCAGCCGTTTGGGGCGTAGTCGGCGAGCACGAATGCCGATATGTCCAGGCCCGTGAAGATCGGCCTTCCGCCCCTTGAAAGGGAGACGCCCGCGGCCGCAAGCGGCTCCCGGGTCCGAAGCGCCAGGCGCCCGTTCTCGGCCCTCATCGCGAATTCGCCGCGGAAATCACCGCCGCTGGCATCGATCCCGGGGAGCAGGCCCTTCAGCCAGGACAGCGGGATGCCGTTCACCGAGATTCCCACGAGGTCGCCCGACGGACGGGCGACCTTCAGCTCGCCCGACGCCGCGTTGAACTCGAAGGGCTGCAGGGCCAGCACGGAGGCCACCGGGGCGGCGCCCGAGAGCCTCGCCTCGAGGCGGTCGACGCGAAGCGACCCGCCGGTCCTCGCCATGTCGAAATCGGCCGCAAAGACTATCCCCCCGAGGGCGGCGAGGCCCGGCGCAATCACCCCGAGCCGGTCCGCCGAAGCGTTGAATTTTCCCACGGCGTGGACGTCGCCACTCGAGGCATCGACCTCAAAGCGCCCTTGGCCCGACGCGTCGAACGCCGGCAGCGCCCGGCCGAGCGCGAAGGGCGCCAGGTCGGTGTCCCTCAGGTTGAGGCGCCACGAGCCGGCGATGCGCGTGGGGTTGCCCGCGCTCCTTGCGTCGAGTGACGCGACCTCCTCGGCGCCGCGTTCGAGGGTGAATGAATAGGCCACGTCCCTCCCGCTTCGCGACGCCGACGCCTCCCCGGACAGGCCTATGCCGTTTGGAAACTGCCGGCCGCTCGCCGAGGCCGCCATGCCCAGGTCGGCCCGCGTGAACATCCCGGAACCGTCCATCGAGGCCTCCAGCGCCCCCCTCAGCCGGAGCGACGAGACCGGGGCGTCCGCGCCGTCCAGCGAGGCCGCCAGGTTGAACTCGAATCTTCCGGCCCTGCCCGGCGCCAGCCCGCCCCCCGCCACGACGACCAGCGCCCTGCCCACGGGGCGGCCGTCCCCGTCGGGGAGGACCACGGTGCCCTCCAGGTCGACGCCGGCCAGCGACAGCCGGGCGGGCGCGTTGAAGGCGGCATAGGCGGCCCCGGCGGCCTGCCGGACCCAGGGAGCGCTCCCGGCCGGCAAGCCGGAGGCATCGGCAGCCGGCGCCGCCCGCGGCGGCCGGGCGAGGTCCAGGGTCCACCCCTTGGCCACCAGGCCCGTGATGTTGATCCGGCCCCCCAGGCACGCCGAAATCACGCCGACACGCATGTCCGCCGACGGGACGACAAGGGTGGCGCCGTCGGCGCCAATCCGGAGGCCCTCGAGCGAGATCCGGCCCCAGCCGACCGAGGCGCTCTTGAGCGACGCCCCCGGACCGGCCGCCGAGGCGAGGACCCGGCGGACGGCCCAGGTCTGCACCGGTGGGAAGACCGCGGCCGCAATCGCGAGCGCAAGCGCCCCGACGAGCAGGGAGAACGCGATGGTTAGTGTGCGCTTGGCTCTCATGGCTTCCTACCGCACCTGCCCCGGGCCGCCCCGGGGTCGACCCGCCGCCGGCCTAGGGAATCACCAGGGCATCGCTCAGGCCGACGGCCTTTCGGACATTGGCGAGCGCGACCAGGTAATTGTAATTTGCGGTAAGCTGGTCGGTCTTCGCCTGCGTCAGCGACACCTGCGAGGTGAGCACGTCGAGCTGCGTCGCCGACCCGGCGTGGAGCTTCGCGTCGGCGAGGCGGAGGTCCTCGGCGGCCTGCTCGATTGTCTGCTTGGACGCGTCCACGAGCTCCCCCGCCTCCTGGAGCGAGGAAAGCGCCTGGCGGACCTCCACGTCCACCTCAAGCTCCTCCGAGGCCTTCGACAGGCGGGCGGCCTCCAGCTGCGACTTGGCCTGCCTCACCCTGCCGTCGGTCGCCCGCCCGTCAAAGATGTGCCAGGTCGACTCCAGGCCGAAGGCCCATCCGTTCACGCTGGGGTTGCCGAGCGCGCTGTCGGCGTAGGAGGCCCCCTCCCACTCGTACGACCCGAAGGCCTGCAGATTGGGGAAGAAGCCGGACCTCGCCGTCTTCACGGACTCCTCCCCCGCATCCTCGAGCTTCTGGAGCTTCTGCAGCTCGGGCCTGTGCTCGTGCGCCGAGGCGATCGCGGCCGCGAGGTCATAGCCGGGCGAAGGCACGGGGCTCAGGTCGCCGGCCACCTCGGGAAACGACTCGGCGCCGGTCCGGCCAAGGGACTGGCGCAGCTGCTCGATCGCGATCCGGTAGTCGTTGCGTGCGGCGATGAGGGCGGGCTGCGCGTTCGCCAGGAACACCCGCGCCCTCAGCACCTCGAAGTTCGACACCGTGCCCGCCTGGAACTGGTTCTTCGTGTCCTCCAGCTGGTGCTCGTAGAGCCGCACGCTCTCCTCGTCGACCCGGATCTTCTCCCGGGCAAGGATGACGTTGAAGAACTTCGTGCGGACGTCCAGGAGCGCCGAGTCGATCGCCGTCTGCAGGTCGAAGGCCGCCGCGTCCCGGGCGAGGCGAGCGCCCCTGACCGCCGACACCACGCCGCCTCCCGCGTATAGCGTCTGCGTCGCCGTAAGCTCGACGTTCCACAGGCCAGTCGCCGGGGGGTAAAGCGCCGAGATCGACGAATCGTTCCTCTGCGCCTGCCCCTGGGCGGCGAGGTTCGGTATCTCCTGGGCCTTGACCTGTATGATCACGCCCTCCTGGAGGCGGATTGCCTCGCGGGCCTGCAGGATCGCGTAGTTGTGGTCCAGGGCGTAGCGGATCGCCCCCTTGAGGTCCAGGGGCGAGGGAAGGTCCTCCGGGACGGGGCCGGCGCGCAGACCCTCCCCGAGGAGGGCGGCGGCGGCGGCAATGACGACAAGGTGCCGCTTCATGGGTGGGCCGGCGCGGGTTCCGCCGCGGCGGGCTCATGGGCCGCGTGAAGCGCGCGGGCCTTGCCATGGTCCTTCGCGATCAGGATGTAGACCGATGGAAGGACGATCAGCGTGAAGAACGTCCCAATCGAGATCCCCCCGACAAGGACGAGGCCGATTGAATTCCTGGCCGCCGCGCCCGCCCCGGTCACGAGCGTGAGGGGGAAATGCCCCGCCGCCGTCGCCACGCTCGTCATGAGGATGGGCCTGAGGCGCGTCTGCGCCGCCTCGTGAACGGCGTCGAATTTCGACTTTCCGGCCAGCTGGAGCTTGTTGGCGAACTCGACTATCAGGATGCCGTTCTTGGCTATCAGCCCGACCAGCGTCACGAGTCCCACCTTGGAGAAGATGTTGAACGTCGTCGTCCAACCGTTGGTCCAGAAGGGGATGTTCGGGTTTGGAAACTTCAGGAACATGAAGATCGCCGAGCCGAAGATGGCCAGGGGAACCGAGCCCCCCAGGATGACGAGGGGGTCGCGGAAGCTGTTGAACTGCGCCGCGAGGACAAGAAAGATGAGGGCGACGGCGAGCCCCATGGTGGTCCAGAATTGCGAGTTGCCCCCCTCCCTGCGCAGCTGCCTGGACTCGCCGGTGTAGTCTATCAGGTAGCCCTTCGGGAGGATCTTGGCGCCCTCCGTCTCAAAGACCTTGAGCGCGTCGTCGAGCGGCATCCCGGCCTGGCCGCTTATCGACACGGAGTTGAGCTGCTGGAACCTGTTGAGCGACCTCGGGATCGTCGTGTCCCTGATGGTCGCCACCGTGCTCAGCGGGATCAGCGTGCCGTTGGGGCCGGTGACGTAGATCTTCTCAAGCTGGTCCGAGTTCAGCCGGTCCACGCGCTTGACCTGGGGGATCACCTTGTAGCTGCGCCCCGCGACGTTGAAGAAGTTGATGTAGTTGCCGCCCATCGCGGCCGAGAGGTCGTCGCCGACCTGCTGGAGGTTGAGGCCGAGCGCCGAGACCTTGTCCCGGTCGAGCACCACCTCCGACTGCGGCGCGTCGTACTTCATGTCGATCGACGTGAAATAGAACCTCCCGGTGGCCATAGCCTTGTCCGAGAGCTCCTGCGCGAACGAGAGGATCCTCTGCGGGTCGTCCGTCGAGGTTATCTGGACCTCGATGGGGAAGTTTCCGCCGCCCGGGAGGACCGGGGGCTGCAGGAGGAAGAGCTGAATCCCGGGGATCGCGGAGACCTTGGGCTGCATCTCGGCGAGGATCGCCGACATGGGGCGCTTCCTCACGCCCCAGGGCCTGCCCACCAGGCCCGCGATCGCCGAGTCCGGCTGCGTTATCTGGAAAATGAAGCTGGTGTCGGGGTCCGCGGCGAAGACCTTCTCCACGGCGTCCGCGTAGGGCAGGTTCTGGTCGAGCGTCGAGTTCGCCGCCGTCACCCCGAAGCCGAAGATGAATCCCTGGTCCTCGGCCGGGGCGAGCTCGGTCTTGGACATGAGCACCATGGTGATCCCAGCGATGCTGATCACGACCCACACGACGTAGACCAGGCCCCGGTTGTTCAGGGTCGCGTCGAGGACCCGGGAGTAGAACCGGCGCACCCGCTCAAACGTGTGGGTCACGACCCCGGCAAAGCCCTTCTCGTCGTCGCCCGCCCTCATGAACGTGGCGCACATCATCGGCGACAGAGTCAGGGCGACGATACCCGAGATCGCGACAGCGCCGGCGAGCGTGAAGGCGAACTCGCGGAACAGGGAGCCCGTGAGCCCCCCCTGGAGGCCGATGGGGGCGTACACGGCCGCCAGCGTTATCGTCATCGCTATGATGGGCCCGATGAGCTCGCGGGCTCCGACGAGCGCCGCGTCGATCGGCTTTCGCCCCAGGGCCAGGTGGCGCTCGACGTTCTCGACGACGACGATCGCGTCGTCGACCACGAGGCCGACCGAGAGCACGACCGCCAGCAGGGTCAGCAGGTTGATCGTGAACCCGAAGATCTGCATCAGGAAAATCGCCCCGATCAGCGAGAGGGGTATCGCGATCACGGGGATTATCACCGTTCGGACGGAGCCGAGGAAGAGATAGATCACGATGACGACGATCAGGAGCGTGACCGCGAGTGTGTGTATCACCTCGTGGATCGCGTCGCGGATGTAGTTGGTCGCATCATAGGCGACCTTGGCCTGCATCGCCCCGGGAAGGTCCTTCTGGATCGAGTCCAGCTCGGTGCGCACCAGGCGGATCACGTCCAGCGAATTGGCGTTGGGCTGCACGTAGATGCCGATGAAGACGGCGGTCTCGCCCGAGAACGTGACGTTCGTGTTGTAATCCTCCGCGCCCAGCTCGACGTCGGCGATGTCCCGCAGGCGCACGATCGCGTTGGCCTGCTGGCGGACGACCAGGTTCTTGAACTCCTCGACGGATTGCAGGTCCGTGTTGGCGGTCAGCGCCACCTGGACCAGGTTGCCCTTGGTGCTGCCCAGGGCGCTCAGGTGGTTGTTCGAGGCCAGGGCCGCGCTCACCTGGGACGGGCTCAGGTTGAACGCCGCGAGGCGGTCGGGCTTCAGCCAGATGCGCATCGCGAACGTCCTGTCCCCGATGAGCTCGGCCCGCTGGACTCCCGGGATCGAGGAGAGCCGCGGCTGGACCACGCGCACGATGTAGTCCGTGATCTCGTTCGGGCGAAGCGTCTCCGAGGTGAAGCTAAGGTAGCACGAGGCGATCTGCGAGTCGGCGGACTCGACGTTGAGGACCGGGACCTGCGCCTCCGGGGGAAGGACGTTGCGGACCTGGTCCACCTTGCTGCCGATCTCGGCAAGGGCCTTGATGGGGTCGTAGTTGAGCTTGAGTCGGGCGGTGATCGTCGAGACGCCCTGCGTGCTCGAGGAGGAGAGGTAGTCGATGCCGTCGGCCGCCGCGATGGCCCGCTCCAGCGGCGTCGTGATGAAGCCGCGCACGAGATCGGCGCTCGCGCCGACGTACACGGTCGTGACCGTGACCGACGAGTTTTCGCTCTGCGGCCACTGGCGGACGTTGAGCGACCGGTACGCCTGGACTCCCGAAATGAGGATCACGAGGCTGACCACGATCGCAAGGACCGGGCGCCGGATGAAGATGTCGGTGAATCTCACGGGTGTCGTCGGGACTCTGGTCGGTCGCCGCTCAGGAGTCCTTGGGCGTGGGAGCCAGCTTAGAGTCGGGAGCCACCGAATTGTTCACGACAACCGTGCTGCCGGGCCGAAGCTTGAACACGCCCGACGTGACCACGGTCTCACCCTCCTTCAGGCCCGACTCCACGGCGACAAAGTCGCCCCTCTGGACGCCGAGGCGCACGATCTGCTGCCTGACGACAAGCTGCTTCGCCCCCGAGGCCTCGTCGGTCTTGGAGTCGACCACGTACACCGAGTCCCCGTACGGGGCGTAGAGGACAGCCGTCGCGGGAATCGGCAGGACCTTGTCGGTGATCGGCAGCTCGACGGCGACGTCGACGAACATCCCCGGGTGGAGGATGCCGCCGTCATTGTCGACCGTGGCCTGCACGCGCACATTGCGGGTCGACGGGTCGACGTCCGGGTTGATGGCCGTGAGCTTTCCCTCGACCGACTTGCCCGACATCGAGTCGCCGGAGACCCGGACCGAGAGTCCCGGCTTCAGCTGCGCCAGCTCCTGCTGGGGCATGTAGAAGTCGACGAAGATGGGGTTGAGCGCCTGGAGGGAGACGATCGGGTCGCCCGCCTTGAGGTTCTGCCCCAGGTTGATCAGGCGGATGCCGAGCTGCCCCGAGAACGGCGCCTTGATCGTCTTCTTGGCGATCGTGGCTCGGATGTTGTCCGCGGCGGCGACGGCCTGGTCGTAGGTCGCGTTGTCCATGTCGAACTGGGCCTCGGACACCGTGGCCTTCGCGAGCAGCTCGCTCGTCCGCGCGAGGTTGACCTTGGCGAGGTGGACGGCGGCCTCAGCCGAGCGCAGCTGCGCCTCCTCCACGGTCGTGTCCTGCCTCACCAGCACGTCCCCGGCCTTTACCGCGTTGCCCGCCTCGAAGTCGACCTGGACAATCTTGCCGTCGAGCTCGGCGGCCACGACCACGCCCTGCACCGCGGACAGCGACCCCACCGAGGTGAGCGTCTGTTGCCAGGTTTGAGAGCTAACAACGGCGGTCGAGACCGACTCCGGCGGTATCTCGAATTTCTGGCTGATGAGCGTCTTGATCTGCAGGACCTTGATCCCGGCGATCGCACCCAGCACGACGAGCAGGCTCAACGAGGTGAGGATGATTTTCTTTGCCATGTTGGGAGTGTGTCTTCGGGGGGGCCGGCGTCAGGCCGGGTGGGCGTGCGCGACCGCGCCCTCGCTGACGGCCATCGAGGCCGCCTGGGCGGCGACCTTGTTGAGGAGGCGCACAAGCACCTTCCGCTCCTGCTCGGAAAGCGGCGCCATGAGCGCCGCCATGCGCTTGAAATGGACGGGGAGGATCTCCTCGAGCGCGGCGTGCCCCTTCGGCGTCAGGTGGACCCGCATCATCCTGCGGTCGCCCGAGTCGTGCTCGCGCCCGACGAGGCCGTCCCGCTCCAGCGTGTCGACCAGGCCGGTGATCGTGGCCCGCGTCACGCCGGCCTTATCGGCGAGCTCGGCGGGGGTCTGCGCGAGGGGCTCGCCGGCCACCTTGTCGTAAAGGAGCATGAGGAGCGTGAACCTCCCCGGCGACAGGTTGTTCGCGCTGAAGAATCCCTCGCTCTGCCGGTAGACCTCGTCGCCGGCCCGCAGGAGGTTCAGGTAGGCGTCGCACGCCGACGGGTCCAGGTCCGGAAACCGCCGCACGATCTCCAGGAGGCACTCGTAGCGGGGAAGGTCCTTGAGCATCAGGAGGGGCATGGGTTGGCGATGGGTGATGCTTGGTTCGACTTTGGAAGAGATAGTTAGGAAGCTAATCATCCGGCATACAAGTGCAAACGAGGCGGCGCGGCCGCCAGAGGCGCCCGGCGACGGCACCCCATCGCCTCGGTCAACCGGGGCTAAGCGAGCGGGCGGCCGCCACCAAGGCAGCCGATGTTATGCCCAGCTCCGCAAAGACTTCCGGCGCGGGCGCGCTCAGGCCGAATCGGTCAATGCCGACCACCTTCCCGTCGAGGCCCACGTACCTGTACCAGAGTCCGGTGACGCCCGCCTCGATCGCGACCCGCCGGCGGCAGGACGGCGGCAGGATCGACTCCCTGTACTCCGCCGGCTGCCGGTCGAAGACCTCGAACGAGGGCACCGAGACGACGCGGGTCCCCTCGCCCAGCTCCTTAGCGGCGGCGATGGCGAGCTGCAGCTCGCTTCCCGACGCCAGGAGGATGAGGGTTAGCGGCGCCGTCTCCTGCACCGCGACATAGGCGCCCTTCAGGACGCCGGCGCGACGGATGTGGGCCGGGATATCGTTGAGCACCGGCACCACCTGGCGGGTGAGCGCGATCAGGGTCGGCCCGTCCGTGCGCTCCAGGGCGGCGGCGAACGCGCCCGCCGTCTCCTCGGGGTCGGCGGGTCTGATGACTTCAAAGTGCGGGATCAGCCTGAGCGAGGAGATCGTCTCGACCGGCTCATGGGTCGGCCCGTCTTCGCCGACGCCGACCGAGTCGTGGGTGTAGATGTAGACGACGGGCAGGCCCGAGAGGGCGGCCACCCTCATCGGCGGCCTCGAATAGTCCGCGAAGACAAGGAAGGTGGCGATCGACGGCCTGAAGAGGCCGTCGTAGGCGATCCCGTTCGCCATCGCCGCCATGGCGTGCTCGCGGATCCCGATCCTGATGTTGCGGCCGGAGCGGTTGGACGGATCGAAGTCCTTGTCGGCGGCGATGTAGCTTAGGGTCGAGCCGTAGAGGTCCGCGCAGCCGCCGATGAGGAGCGGCATCTCGGCCGCGATCGGCTGGAGGACGTCTCGGCCCGCCGCGCGGGTGCCCCCCAGCTTCACGTCGGGGGCGAAGAGCGGGATCTTTGAGAGCAGGTGCGCGGCGCTCGGAGCCGAGGCGGAGGAATCGAGCAGCGCCGCCTTGTCGGGGTTCGCGTTTCGCCAGGCAATCATCGACTTGTTCCAGCGGCCGTAGGCCCGGACGAGCCTGCGCTTGTGCGCGGCAAAGTAGGCCCGCACCTCGTCGCTGACATAGAAGCGCTTGTCCGCGGGAAGCCCAAGCCCCGCCCTCGCGGAATCCGCGAACTTCACCCCGGCCTCCCCGTGGCCCTTCTGCGTGCCCTGCACCTCGGGGATCCCCTTGGCGATGATCGTGTTGACGATGATCAGCTGCGGCTTGCCGCTCTTCGCCTTCTTCGCCCGGTTGAACGCCTTCAGGACAGCCGCCATGTCGTAGCCGTCCACCGTCTGGACATCCCATTCGATCGCCTTGAACCGCCCGGCCGTGTTCTCGCTCTGGGTCTTCGCGGCCATGGCGTCGAGCGTGACGAGGTTCGAGTCGTAGAAGAGGATGAGGTTGTCGAGCTTCTGGTGCCCCGCGAACTCAACCGCCTCCATGGCGACCCCCTCCTGCATGCACCCGTCGCCGGCGAGGCACACGACATGATAGTCGAAGATGGCGTGCTCCGGCGTGTTGAAGCGCGCGGCCGCCATCTGGCCGGCGACCGCCATGCCCACCGAGTTGGCGACGCCCTGGCCGAGGGGGCCCGTGGTCGCCTCGACCCCCGGCGTCATCCGGAACTCGGGATGGCCCGGCGTGATGCTGTGCAGGGCGCGGAACTTCGCGATCTGCTCGATCGGTATCTCAAAGCCGCACAGGTGCAGCCACGAGTAGAGGAACATGCTGCCGTGGCCGGCGGAGAGGACGAACCGGTCGCGGTTTATCCAGCGCGGCCGGTCGGGATTGATGGAGAGGGCGTGCCCGAAGAGGACGGCGCCGAGCTCGGCGCAGCCGAGGGGAAGGCCGAGGTGGCCCGAGGAGCAGGCGCGGACGGCGTCGATCGCGAGTCCGCGGGCCTCGTTGGCCGCCTTCTCAAGAATGTTCGTTTGCAGGGGCATCGTTGGAAAGAAGGCTTGTTCCTACGCCCCCGCCCTCCCGCGGGAAAGGAGAAACTCTGTGAATTCGCCGCGGCCCGGCCTACGGGGCCGCGGGCGCCGAGGCGGCCTCAAGGGCCCGCCTCGTCTTCACGTTGACCGCTACGGCGGCCTTGCCGGTGCGGTTGCGCAGGTAATAGAGGCGCGCCTTCATGGGCTCGGACTCGCGCTCTATCTCTATGGCCTCGATGTTGGGCGAGTTCACCGGGAACACGCGCTCGACGCCCTCGCCGTAGCTGATCCGGCGCACCGTGAAGGTCTCGTGGATCCCCGATCCCTTTCGGGCGATAACTATCCCCGCGAAGATCTGGATCCGCTCCTTGTCACCCTCGCGGACCTTCGCGTGCACCCGGACGCCGTCCCCGACCTTGAACGGCGGGATGTTGCTCTTCACCTGGGAGGCGGTGATTTCCTTGATGATCGGGTTCATGGCGTTTGCCTTGTTTGTGATTGATTTAAAGTTACTTGAGTAGATCCGGCCTGACCTGACGGGTCTTTTCCAGCGCACGGGCCGCGCGCCACTTCTCTATCTCGGCATGGTTGCCGGAAAGGAGGACTTCCGGCACGGACATGCCCCGAAATTCGGCGGGACGCGTGTATTGAGGAAAGTCGAGCAACTTGCCGGTGAACGATTCGCGCGTCAACGACTTTTCCTCGCCGAGGACGCCCGGGATGAACCGGCTCAGGGCGTCGATGACGACGGCGGCCGCGAGGGTCCCGTTCGTGAGCACGTAGTCGCCGATGCTGACCTCAAGGTCGATCAATCCGTCCCTTATCCTCTGGTCAATCCCCTCGTAGTGGCCGCTGAGGAGGATGAAGTGCGGCTCCTTGGCCAGGGAGGCCGCGAGCGCGGGGCTCAGGGGCACGCCGTCGGGGGTCAGGTACACCCGCTTGCAGCCCGGCGACTGCAGCTGCTCGATTGCGGCAAACACGGGCTCGGGCTTCAGCACCATCCCGGCCCCGCCGCCGAACGGCCGGTCGTCGGCCGTGCGGTGCTTGTCCGTGGTCCAATTCCGCAGGTCGTGGACCGCCACGGAGAGGAGGCCCCTCTCAATTCCCTTTCCCAGGATGCTCTCGGCCAGGAAGCCGCCGAGCATCCCTGGGAAAAGCGTCAGTACGTCGATGCGGGGCATGTTGCCCCCGGCCTTCCTTTGGCGGGGCGCCTCAGCTGGCGGCCGCCGGCGCGGCCGCGGCCTCGGGCGCCTTGGCCTTGGCCGGGGCTGCCGGCGCGCCGGTCAGGCCGCGGCGGTACCGCTTGATGATGGAGTGCAGCGTGTCGGAGGGCTTCGCGCCCTTCCCTATCCAGTAGTCCACGCGGTCGAGCTTGATGTTGACCTGCTTGTCCCTCGTGCGCGGGTCGTAGGTGCCCAGTGTCTCCACGGCGTCGCCGTCGCGGCGCGAGCGCGTCTCCGCGACCACGATGCGGTAGTGGGGCTGGTGCGTGGAGCCGATGCGGGAGAGGCGGATCTTGAGTGCCATGAGGGCGGGATTGCGGATGGGTTCGAGCCGGAAAAGGGGCAGATAACACCGTCCGGCGAGAAGGTTGTCAAGCCCCGCGGCCCGGGGGGTAGTGTCCCAATATCAAATCACCCGATTGGCCCGGATTTGGCGTCGGGAATTGAATCGATGGATCGAGGCCTTCTCGTACCGGAAACGTAATCCTTAGAAGGTTGACCCCGGATTGAGGCGATGCCCTTGAGCCACACTATGGTGTTTGAGAATGGCAATCGGACGTGATTCTAGTTTGCTTCAATGCGCAACTCGGTCCACTGCATCGTCTCGCGATCCGTCACAACCGACTAGGGAGGGAAGGGAACCTACGATGGGCAACAGAATTTCTCGCCGGCAATTCCTTGGCACCGCCGCCATGACAGGCGTTGCGCTTACGGGCATGGGTAACGCACTCGCAGCCGCGCTGGCCCCCAATGGCGCCGCGGATTGGGATGAAAAAAACGGCCCAGCTCCTGCCGCGCCGAATGCCCCGCAGGCCCAGGCGCCACGTCCGGGCTCCATCCCCATCATCGACAGCCATATTCACCTCTTCGACCAAACCCGTCCCGTCTTCAGCGGCTACACGGGCGGGCTGTTCTACCGGCAGCTGAACAAGCCGTCGACGCCCGCGATGTATGCTGCGCTGGCGCGGCCCGCCGGAATCGTCGGCGCCATTGTGGTGGAATCTGCCGCCCAATTCATCGACGACAACCTCTGGTACCTGGAGGTCTCCCGCGAAAATCCCATCATGGTCGGAGTCTCGGGGAACCTCGATCCAGGCTCGAACGATTTCACCAAATACCTGAACCACTTTCATCGCGACCCTCTCTTTCGCGCCATCCGCTCCAGCCGCTTCTACACCAGGGACGCCAGTGGCAAGGTCGCGCTCAATCCGACCCAGGTCGCCAATCTGAAGCTGCTGGCGCAGGCCGACCTGGCGCTGGACACCGCCAACCCAAGCATGGACCTGATGAACGCCAACGTGATGCTGGCCGACGCCGTTCCA
>Ga0181526_10001579_pt1 | contig 21404 bp, 14 predicted proteins | sample PEATcosm2014_Bin_35_FD_119750 | JGI IMG/M metagenome (GOLD analysis project Ga0181526, IMG submission 119750) | Peatland microbial communities from MTU Mesocosm Facility, Houghton, MI, USA - PEATcosm2014_Bin06_30_metaG | ecosystem: Environmental > Terrestrial > Soil > Wetlands > Peat | place...
ACCTTGGGCGTTGACAATTTTCCATCATAGGATAGGATCACCTTCGTCGACGGCAGAAAAGGGCGGGCAACAAATCGTAGCCAACCCGAAGTACGCTGAGTGATCGGTTCCGCGGGGCGACCCAAGGGAACCGCCAGACCCGAAAAAACCGACTGCGCTGCGAGGTGTCAGCCGGGGTTTGGAACTGCGAAAGCGGTGATCGCGTCAAGGGCTGTGACGGTGCATGCATCCACGCTGGTAACTCCCTCGCAGGAGTTGGCGGCTAGAGCATAACCAAAGTCACAGCCTTTTCCATTTGTCCGCCCACCGATACCTCCCGATGCTCCGGTGACGATTGCTGTTTTCTCGTCTGACATAGCTGGTTCTTTGTTCGACGGCGCTGGATCCAATATCCGTGTGAGAGAACTAGAGGCCCAAGTCGCTCAACCCTCGGTGGTCTTCGGGACGGCGCCCGAGCGGCCAGCGATACTTGCGATCTGACTCCAAAATGGGGAGGTCGTTGATCGACGCCAACCGTGAGGCCATGAGCCCGTCATCATTGAACTCCCAGTTCTCATTGCCATAGGAGCGATACCAGTGGCCCGAATCGTCGTGCCACTCGTAAGCGAAGCGTACTGCGATGCGGTTTCCCGTGAACGCCCACAGTTCCTTGATGAGCCTGTAGTCCAACTCCCTGGCCCACTTGCGAGAGAGAAAAGCGATGATTTCGTCTCGTCCGTTGATGAACTCCGAGCGGTTCCTCCATCGTGAATCGACAGCGTATGCCAGAGCTACTTTTCCTGGGTCGCGACTGTTCCAGCCATCCTCGGCGAGGCGCACCTTTTGAATCGCACTCTCGCGCGTGAACGGAGGCACAGGCGGACGGGTTGTCATCGTTGCCGTTGCCATGATTTCGTCTCCTTGATCTTCGTGGTTGTCTCTCTCCGTCGGCGGACGTAGTTCCGCTTCGCATTAATTAGGAATAAGGTCTCCCTTACTTTTTCGTCTTCATGAACTCACCGATCAGTGCTGCGATCTCATCTGCTTTGGTATCGAGTGCGAAGTGTCCTGCGTCGAGGACGTAGACCTCCGCGTTCGGTACCTCCTCGCGGTAGCGTTCCGGCTCGCCGGGAAAGTCACCTTGCAAATGACAGGCCATAAGCTGGCTCGAGGTGCCCGAAGTAGTCGCCATTCGTCAGCTCGCATTCTCCTCTGCCTCGCGCCTTCGGAGGGCGGCTCCTTGAGGGTCGGTGATTATATCGACCCACTTCGGGTCAGGCGAGGCCGCGGCGTCGTAGTTGTCGTGCCAGTTCCACCACTTGTACGGCGGGGTCTGGGGATAACCCTCTGGCGAGTCCTCCCAAGTCTCCTGACGGCCGAGCGGCGTGATGTCGAGGTAGCTCCAGGTGCTCCCCATAGCCTCGTCGCCTCGGCTGTTGATGAAGTACGTGCGGAAAATCCGCTCGCCGTCGCGGAAGAACACGTTGTGGCCGTGCCACTGGTCCACACCGAAGTCCACGTCGAAGCCGTCAGTGATGGTGTACCAGGGCGTCTCCTAGCCCATCCGCGCCTTCAGGCGCGCGATGGCCTCCTGCGGCGCGCGTGAGGCCCAGGCGAGGGTGGTGTCGCGGGCGTTCAGATGGGCCAGGTGGCCGACCTGATCGGCCCCCAGGGAGCAGCCGCGGCAGGCGTGCTCGGGCCAGCCGAACACCCCGGGCTCGAAGAAGGCACGATAGAGGATCAACTGCCGGCGGCCCTCGAACAAATCGAGCAGGCTTACCTTGCCCTTGGGTCCGTCGAACTCGTACCTCTTGTCCACAGCCAGCCAAGGCATCCGCCGGCGTTCGGCGGCCAGCGCGTCACGGGAGCGGGTGAATGCCTTCTCCCTCACCAGGAGCTGCTGGCGCGCAGCCTCCCATTCCTGCTGCGACACGATCGGGGGTGTGTTCATTTTGATTTCTCCTGGTTATTCAGATTTCGGGACGATTTCTTCTGCTCCGTTTTTTTGAGAGAAACTTTCACAGCCAATGCTGCCAGACCGCCGGTAGAAACCGCCCCGGCGACGACTAATCCCATGGTTGCCAAACAGAGTGGGCACCTCGTTCACCTCCCGGGACGCTTTGTATAGCACGCCGTTGGATGGGCCATCCGTCCTACTTAGCGGATTGCGAAGTTGGCCAAGCTCACATCGTCAGAACGACGCGAAATTGTGCCTTGCCGCTCAGCATGCGCGCGAAAGCCTCCGCCGCTTTTTCGAGCGGATAGGTTTCGATCATGGGACGCACGCCGGTCAGTTCGGCGAAGCGCAATGTGTCCTCGGAATCGGCTGGTGTACCCGCGGCCCATCCTTGGATGGTTTTACTTCCATTGATCAGCTGTACGGGCGTGACCTGAATGGGATCGAAGGTCGCACCGATCACCATGAGTTCGCCGTTGGGTCCGAGACCGTCGATCAACTCAGACATCGCTTTCGAGTTTGGGGCGGTCGCCAGAATTACCCGCGCGCCACCCAAGTCCTGCAATGCCTGGGATGCGTTTGTCGATTGACTGTCGATGTACACGCTTGCGCCGAGTTTCTTTGCGAGCGACGCATTTTCGGCGCCGCGCCCGATCGCCGCGACCCGATAACCGAACTTGTTTGCGAATTGAATTCCGAGGTGACCCAGCCCGCCGATCCCCTGCACTGCGACCAGGTCGCCGGGCATGGCACCACTGTGCCGCAGCGCGTTGTAGGTGGTAATGCCGGCGCAGAGCAGCGGTCCGGCGTCGACATCACGTAGAGTTTCGGGGATCGCCACAAGTGCCTCCACGGGAGCCACCATGTATTGCTCGTATCCCCCGTCATAGCTGATGCCGCAGACTTTCTGATTGCGGCAGTTGCGAAAATCTCCGCGCCGGCACTCCCGGCACGTGTGATCGTGGCCGCCGTGCCAGCCAACACCGGCACGCTCCCCCTTCTTCCATGCGGAAACGCCAGCGCCCACTTCATCAATGATGCCTGCAACTTCGTGTCCCGGAACGCAGGGATACTGAATTCCCGGCCATAAGCCGTCTTTCGTAAGCACGTCACTGTGGCAGACACCACACGCTTGTACCTTAATGCGCACGTGTCCTGCATCCGGCTTAGGAATCTCGCGCTCGACGATCTGGAAATCTGCTCCGGGAGTGGGCACTTGCGCCACCTTCATCGTTGCTGTTGTTGCCATGAAATCTCCTATGAACTCTTCGGTCATGGTGTTAGTGGTCTAATTCGCAGGCTTCGACATTCGATTCGAATGCCGTTTACCTTGGGTGGTAGCCGGTGAAAATGTAGTTTCTTGCCTTTTACACTTTCTCGCCGAGCTCAGGCAAGGTCGTAGCGATCAAGATTCATCACCTTGTTCCACGCAGCCGCGAAGTCCTTCACAAACGCCTCCTTCGAGTCGTCAGACGCATAGACTTCTGCGATTGCCCGAAGCTGGGAGTTCGAACCGAAGAGGAGATCGACGCGCGTGCCGGTCCACTTGATTTCGGCCGTCTTGCGCTCCCGCCCCTCATACACGCCTTCTGAGGCCGAGGGCTGCCACTCGGTATTCATGTCGAGCAGGTTGACGAAGAAATCATTTGTCAACATCTCGGGTCGCTTGGTGAGGACGCCGTGCTTGGACTGCGCGAAGTTCGCATTCAGGTCTCGCATGCCGCCGATGAGAACCGTCATTTCGGGGGCAGTCAGTGTCAGCAGCTGCGCCCGATCCACCAGTAGCTCCTCCGGCGATGTTCCGTTTTGCTTGCGGAGGTAGTTGCGGAACCCGTCAGCGATCGGCTCCATTACGGCGAAGGAGTGCACATCGGTCTGTTCCTGCGAAGCATCCGTGCGTCCCGGCGAGAAAGCAATCTTCACTTCGTGCCCGGCCCTTTTCGCAGCTTCCTCGATGGCTGCGCAGCCGCCCAGAACAATCAGGTCAGCCAGCGAGACCTTCTTCCCGCCGGACTGCGAGCTGTTGAAATCCTTTTGGATCGCCTCCAGCGTCCGCAGAACCTTCGCCAGTTCGGCCGGCTGGTTCACTTCCCAATCCTTTTGTGGCGCGAGGCGAATGCGCGCCCCGTTCGCCCCACCGCGTTTGTCGGAGCCGCGGAACGACGCCGCCGATGCCCAGGCAGTCGTGACCAGTTGGGAGATCGACAGTCCGGACTCGAGAATCTTCGCCTTCAGAGCAGCAATGTCCTGCTCCCCGATCAATTTATGATCCACGCCGGGAACAGGGTCTTGCCAGATCTGGGGCTCCTTGGGAACGAGCGGGCCAAGGTACCGCGCAATCGGCCCCATGTCGCGGTGCGTCAGCTTGAACCACGCCCGCGCAAACGCGTCTGCCAACTGATCCGGATGCTCGTAGAAGCGCCGCGAAATCTTTTCGTAAGCAGGGTCGAACCGCAAGGCGAGGTCAGTGGTCAGCATGGATGGCGCGCGACGCTTTGACGGATCGTGCGGATCCGGCACCGTTCCGGCGCCAGCGCCATTTTTCGGCGTCCACTGATGCGCACCGGCTGGGCTCTTGGTCAGTTCCCATTCGTAGCTGAACAGGTTCGTGAAGAAGTTGTTGCTCCACTTCGTAGGCGTCGTGGTCCAGATGACTTCCAGGCCGCTGCCAATCGCGTAGTCGCCGTTGCCGCTCCCATAGGTGTTTTTCCAACCTAAGCCTTGCTGTTCGATAGGAGCAGCCTCGGGCTCGGGACCGAGATACTTGCTCGGGTCGCCAGCTCCGTGGGTCTTGCCGAAGCTGTGACCGCCGGCAATGAGCGCAACCGTCTCCTCGTCATTCATCGCCATGCGGGCGAAGGTCTCGCGGATATCCCGTGCCGCGGCAAGCGGATCCGGATTTCCATTCGGCCCTTCCGGATTGACGTAAATCAAGCCCATCTGAACCGCGGCGAGGGGATTCGCGAGATCACGATCGCCGCTGTAGCGCTCGTCCGCCAGCCACTTGCCCTCGGGGCCCCAGTAAATGTCCTCTCCGGCCTCCCAGACGTCCTCGCGCCCGCCGCCAAAACCGAATGTCTTAAAGCCCATCGACTCGAGGGCGACATTGCCCGCGAGAATCATGAGGTCGGCCCAGGAGATTTTCCGCCCATACTTCTGCTTGATCGGCCAGAGCAGCCGGCGCGCCTTATCGAGGTTCACATTGTCCGGCCAGCTATTGAGGGGCGCGAAACGTTGTTCGCCGGAGCCTGCCCCACCGCGGCCGTCGCCGATGCGGTACGTACCCGCGCTGTGCCACGCCATACGAATGAAAAGTGGCCCATAATGGCCAAAGTCAGCCGGCCACCAATCCTGCGAGTCCGTCATCAAGGCATGCAAGTCCTTGATCACGGCATTCAGATCGAGGCTCTTGAATTCTTCCGCGTAGTTGAACTCCTTCTCCATCGGATCGGACAGGGAGGAGTGCTGGTGCAGGATCTTCAGGTTCAGCTGATTCGGCCACCAGTCGGCATTCGTCGCGGCCCCAGCTGCGGTGTGTGTGAACGGGCACTTTGCTTCGGTTGACATGATTGCTCCTTCTTTGAACTATGACGAACTACGAGCGCATCCTGGCTTTCCCATTCGCGCAATCGCCGCTCTTATCAAGGTTCTCGCTTTCGGAAATGTGGGATCAAGATCCCCATTGGTTACAGAATGTTTTGCTTAGGTTTTTGCACGGCAGCGGCGACAGAGGCCAAAGACCTCGATCAACGGCTGCGTCAGATCAAAGCCGCCCGGCAGTTGCCGGGACAGCCGTTTGAAATCGATGAACTCTCCTTCGATGTCCTGCACCGATTTGCAGCGGGAGCAGACCAGGTGGTGATGAGGTTTAAGATTGCCGTCGACGCGCAACGTGGACGCATGCGGAGTGACCTCTCGCAGCAACCCGCACTCGATGAAAAGCCGCAGATTGTTGTAGACCGTGGCGAGAGAAATGGATGGAATGCGACGCCGGACCGCGGCGTAAATGCTTTCTGGAGAATGGTGCCCGGGGGAAGCGATGACGGCCTCATAGACCACCTGACGCTGGTGCGTGACCGCCAGACCGTGCTTCGTGGCCAGTTCACGGAACTGTTCATGGGTGAAGCGCATGATTATCGAATGAGAATCATTATAAAACGATCGGGAGCACTGTCAACCGAAATCTTTCCTTTGACCTCGAAGAGGGCGAGCGCAAGTCGATGGAAAATACAACCCGTGGAGGGGGTGGAACGAGATAGGGGCGCAGCTATCTGTCTTGCTTGGTGGGTTGAGCGACGCAGTGTTGTTCTGCGCGGGAATTATCGAGAGAAACCATTGGGATCCAACTCCACGGGGTATTGCTAATATTAGCTCTGATGAGAGTCTGGGACAATACGCTTCAGGTCTCTATGCAGTATTGCACGTGGCGAAATCCGGCGTAGGATTATCGACATGGCCGCAAGAAGACTCAGAATCCTGAGGAGTGTGCCGAACTCCCTGGCTAGGCGAGATGGCCAGGAACATTCCGACTCTCCGACGGGTGCGCCATGCTGAATATCAAGAAGATTCTTCTTCCGGTTGATTTCCCGAATACCTCGCTGGAGGTGATTCATCAGGCGGCAACGTTCGCCCACCGTTTCCATGCTGAGATCGTGATGCTTCACGTTGTGACGGCGCAGAGCCATGCCGCCGGCGTGCCGCTGGACGGCCCCGAGTTCGCTGCCTGGGATGTGCTGGCTGAAATCACTAAACGGGCCCAGAACTTGGACCAGTCTCTCGGACCGGAGCTTGATGGCCCTGCCATTCGATCCGCATTGGTCAAAGGGGACCCGGCCCGCGCTATTGTGCAGATGGCTCAGGAGGAAAAAGCCGACCTGATCATGATGCCGTCCCATGGCTTCACGTTCAATCGGTTTCTGTTGGGCTCGGTAACGGCGAAAGTACTGGGCGGGAGCGAGTGCCCGGTTTGGACCAGTGCGCACGTGGAAGGATCGCCCGTGCAGGAGTTTGCGATCCGCAACGTATTGTGCGCGGTGGATTTAGGTCCCCGCAGTGGCAGTGTTGCGTGGTGGGCCGCGCAAATGGCCGCCGAACTGGGCGCCAGTCTTACGCTCGCCCACGTCACGCCCGGGGTGGAGCTTTGGGGACCCGGCGGCACCTATGTCAGTACAAAGTGGAAAGAGGCGCTTGTCAGTGACGCCTCTCGGCAACTCGCAGAGCTTCAACAAGAGCTGGACATCAAGACGGACGTGTTCATCGGCAGCGGTGACGCGGCCAAGGTGCTGAAGGAAGCTGCGAGGCAGACACAGGCGGACCTGCTGGTCACCGTGTGCTACCCCTACGGCGGTAACCTGCGGATCCACGGCTACGGAACCATTTGCGCGGTGCCGACTCCAGTTCTGAGCGTGTGAAGGGCTTTTCATGGGGCGAGAAGGGAGCGCTCACTCTATACGCGATCTTTCTTTCGCGGGGCTTTACAAGCACCGCCTTCGTCATACCCGGGTACAACGTCCCCTGATTCATTAGCCAAGAGTGAGCAATTGTGAACAGTTGGTGCATAGCTGCCAGCCGTACCATCGCACGGTGTCCAGTCCCTCAGCAACATGTTCGGGCAATGGCTACGGCGTCGCCTTTGTTTTCGGCACGTCGCCGCCGTTACACTGACGGGAACGCGCTGAGGCAATGGCAATATTGGCCGCAGAGTGATGTCGCGATGGCAAATTCGCCCTTTCTTCTGATCACGGATTTTGAGCGACTCTAAGCCAAGACAGGATTATCCCTTTTGACCGTTGACACGAATGAGCCCCGTTTCATCGAGCCTGGCCATCAACTCCCGGCCCACGGTTCGCAATCTCGCCGACACAAAACCGTAGTGTGGGTCATATGGATTCTGTCGTTGCTCGCCCTCGGGCTTGCAGTCGTGCTGGTTTGGCGCCATCACGATGCCGCGAGAAAAGCCGCGCCCGCGCCGCCGAAAGTCACCATTACAAGCACGACGGCCAAGAAAGGTGATATCGGCGTTTACCTTGACGCAATCGGTACCGTCACTCCTGTCTATACCGATTCAATTACCAGCCAGGTGAATGGCCTGGTCGTCGCCGTGCATTACACGGAAGGTCAACTGGTTCATAAGGGCGATCCGCTGGTTGATATCGATTCGCGTCCCTACCACGCCACGCTTTTGCAGGCGCAAGGCGCGCTGGAGCGAGATGAAAACGTGCTGGCACAAGCCCAGATGGACCTTGAACGCTACCGTGCCTCGTGGGCGCGCAACGCCATCGCAAAGCAAATTCTGGATGACCAGGAAAAGCTGGTACTACAAGACCAGGGCACCGTAATAAACGACCAGGGAACGGTGCAATATGACGAGATTCAGGTTGAGTTCTGCCACATCACGGCTCCCATTGCCGGGCGGGTAGGTCTGCGGCTGGTGGATCCGGGCAACGTGGTGCAGTCGGCCGGAACCGTAACCCTCGCAGTCATTACGCAGTTGGAGCCTATCACCGTAGTTTTCACTATCCCGGAAGACAGCCTGGGTCCGGTTGAAGCTCAACTGCGCAAGGGAGCTAAGCTCACCGTCGCTGCCCAGGATCGTACTGCACAGACGACGATTGCCAGCGGCAGGCTGTTGACACTTGACAACCAGATTGACACCACGACGGGGACGGTGAAAGCCCGAGCTGTCTTCGACAATAAGAACGATGCGCTCTTCCCCAACCAGTTTGTGAACACGCGTCTGCTGGTGAATACGTTGCAGGGGGTGACGCTAATTGCGGCCTCGGCGATTCAACAAAATGGTCAAGCGTCGTTTGTGTACGTGATTCAAAACAATATTGCTCATATCCGCAGCATAAAGCCGGGAGTGACCTACGGCGGGGTAACGCAGGTTGAAGGCATCAATCCCGGAGACGTTGTCGCCAACAGCAGCTTCGATAAGTTGCAGGACAATACCGCGGTCGTGGTTTCGAACAAGGTTCCGACCCAGGCTTCCCCGGCCGCCGTGAACGGGAACAGCGCCCCGTGAATCCGTCTCGTCCGTTTATCTTGCGGCCAGTAGCGACCGGTTTGCTGATGGCGGCAATCCTGCTGGTCGGTATGGTCGGCTACACCCAACTGCCGGTCTCCGCATTGCCGCAAGTCGATTACCCGACCATTCAGGTGCTCACGTTCTATCCAGGAGCAAGCCCGACGGTGATGGCGACGACGGTGACGGCGCCCCTGGAGCGCCAATTCGGCGAGATGCAGGGTTTGAGCCAGATGACCTCCACTAGTTCCGGAGGCACGTCTGTCATTGTGCTGCAGTTCAACCTCACCCTGAATATTGATGTAGCTGAGGAAGAAGTGCAGTCTGCCATCAACGCGGCGCAGAGCCTTTTGCCATCCATTTTGCCCGCGCCGCCGATCTACAGTAAGACGAATCCAGCCGATGCCCCTGTGCTGACCCTGGCCATCACGTCAAATTCCATGCCGCTTTCGCAGGTTGAGGACCTTGTCGACACTCGCCTTGCGCCGAAGATTTCACAGCTCAACGGGGTCGGCCTGGTAACCATCAGCGGCGGCCAAAAACCTGCTGTCCGGATTCAAGCCAATCCCACAGCGCTGTCATCCTATGGCATCAACCTGGAAGATCTGCGCACGGCGCTGACCAGCGCCAGTGTGAATGCCGCCAAAGGTAACTTCGACGGCCCGCGCCAGGATTACCAGATCGACGCCAACGATCAGCTGGTCACCAGCGGCGACTATCGGAATGTTGTGGTTGCCTACCGCAACGGGGCACCAGTGATGTTGCCCGATGTGGCCAACATCGTGAATGGCGTCGAGAACAATAATCAGGCAGCGTGGATGAATCAGACACCTGCGGTCATCCTGAACGTGCAACGCCAGCCCGGGGCCAACACCATCAGCGTGGTCAACAGCATCAAGCAGCTCTTGCCGCAGCTTCAGGCCAATCTGCCCACCGGCATTCAGGTGACCACGCTCACCGATCTCACAACCTCCATCAAAGCATCGGTTTCCGACGTTGAGTTTGAATTGATGCTGACCATCGGACTGGTTGTGCTGGTCATCTTTCTTTTCCTGCGCAGTCTCTACGCCACCATTATCCCCAGCGTGGCCGTGCCGCTGTCACTGGTCGGCACGTTCGCGGCAATGTACATCCTTGGTTACAGCCTGGATAACTTATCGCTCATGGCGCTGACCATCTCTACCGGCTTCGTGGTGGACGATGCCATTGTGATGATCGAGAACATCTCGCGCTATATCGAAGCGGGCGATCCTCCCATGGAAGCGGCCCTGAAGGGTGCGGAGCAGATTGGTTTCACCATTCTCTCGCTTTCCGTGTCGCTGATTGCGGTATTGATTCCGCTGCTGTTTATGGGTGACGTGGTGGGACGCTTGTTCCGCGAGTTTGCCGTGACCCTGGCCGTCACCATCGTCATTTCGGCCGTGGTCTCGCTTACGCTCACCCCGATGATGAGTGCTCGAATCTTGCGTCACAAGCCAGAAGAGCAGCAGGGACGCATCTACCGGGCCTCGGAACGTGCTTTCGAGGGGATGATCGCGTTCTATGGCCGGACGCTGAAGTTTGTCCTTCGATACCAGACGATCACGCTGTTGGTCGCGGTCCTCACCCTGCTGCTCACGGTTTTCCTTTACATCATCATCCCCAAAGGATTTTTCCCGGTGCAGGACACGGGCGTCATCCAGGGCATATCGCAGGCGCCGCCGACGATCAGCTCAAAGGCCATGGCAACCAGGCAACTGGAACTGACAAAGGCAATTCTGGCCGACCCGGCAGTGGAAAGCCTGTCGTCGTTTATCGGCGCCGATGGAACGAATACCACCGCCAACAGCGGCCGGATATCGATCAATTTGAAGCCGCTCGACCAGCGCAAGATCAGCGCGTCAAACCTGATCCGCAGGCTCAACTCCAGAGTGAGCCAGGTGCAGGGAATACAGCTGTTTATGCAACCCGTGCAAAACATCTCCGTGGACGACCGGGTGAGCCGAACCCAGTACCAGTACACGCTTGAAGACCCCGATGCGAATGAGCTGAATGACTGGACTAACCGTTTCGTCGGCCGCCTGAAGCAGTTGCCGGAACTGGAAGATGTCGCCACGGATCAACAACTGGGAGGGCTGACGGTGTCTCTGGTGATCGACCGGGTCACCGCCTCGCGACTTGGCATTGCGGTTTCGACCGTTGATAACACCCTGTATGACGCCTTCGGCCAACGGCAAATCAACACCATGTATACGCAGGTGAATCAATACCACGTTGTGCTGGAGAGTCAACCGCAGTTTCAACTGGATCCCAACAAGCTGAACCATCTCTACATTCAGTCCAATGCGTCTGCCGGCGCAACCGGTACAGGAGCCTCTACCTCTTTCGCGGCGTCCGGATCAAGCTCCGCCGGATCCAATGCGCTGACGGGTTCGGCACTGTACACGCCATCGGCAAATACCCTTACTCCTCCTACCAACGCGCTTTCGCCGAGCCCATTCTCGCCGTCGAGCACGGGAGCAAACTCCGCAGGCACCACCAGTTCGGCCATGAGCAATGCGGTGCCGCTGAGCGCTTTCTCGCACTTCGAGAACACGACGGAAGCGCTGGCCATCACCCACCAGGGTCAATTTCCAGCCATCACCGTATCGTTTAATCTGGCGCCCAACGCCGCGCTAGGCGAGGCCATTACGGCGGTCGACAAAGTGCAGTACGACCTTCACATGCCTCCCAGTCTGCAGGCCGGTTTTCAAGGCACCGCGGCATCCTTCACAGCCTCGCTGGCCAACGTGCCGCTACTCATTCTTGCCGCGCTGGTCACCGTGTACATCGTGCTGGGTATTTTGTACGAGAGCTTTATCCATCCCATCACCATTCTGTCCACGCTACCGTCAGCGGGCGTTGGCGCCTTGCTCGCACTGTTGCTCTTTCGCCAGGACTTGAACATGGTCGCGATCATCGGCATAGTCCTGCTGATCGGTATCGTGAAAAAGAACGGCATCATGATGGTCGACTTCGCGCTGGAAGCTGAGCGAAAGCGCGGCAAGAACGCGACGGATGCAATTTACGAGGCCTGTCTGCTCCGCTTCCGCCCTATCATGATGACCACCATGGCTGCGCTGCTGGCGGGGCTACCGCTGGCTTTGGGAACTGGTTTCGGTTCCGAGTTGCGCCGACCGCTGGGCATCGCCATGGTGGGCGGACTGCTGCTGAGCCAGGCGCTCACGCTTTACACCACGCCCGTCATCTACATCTTCTTTGACAATCTGGCGCAGCGGGTTACGAAAAAATCGAACAAGCCGGCAACAGGAGACGGAGAACTGGCAGGACCCGCATGAACATCTCCGCACCGTTCATTAAGCGGCCCGTGGCGACGACACTGCTCACGGTGGCGATTGCGCTGGCCGGGGCGGTTGCGTTTGGGATGCTACCGGTGTCGCCCCTGCCGGAAGTCGACTTTCCGACTATTTCAGTCAGTGCAAGCTTGCCAGGAGGCAGCGCCGACATTATGGCCTCGTCCGTTGCCACTCCCCTCGAGCGCCAGTTCGGTCATATTGCAGGGGTGACGGAGATGACCTCTGCCAGCACGCTGGGCAGCACATCGGTCACCATCCAGTTTGACCTCAGCCGCGACATTGATGGCGCGGCGCGCGATGTGGAGGCAGCCATCAATGCAGCGCGAACCTATTTGCCCGCCAACCTGCCGGGCAATCCGACCTATCGCAAGGTCAATCCCGCCGACGCGCCGATCATGATTCTCGGTCTGACCTCAGACAAATTCGGTCCCGCCAAAATGTATGACGAAGCCTCCACCGTCATCGAGCAGAAGTTGTCGCAGATCCAGGGCGTGGGGCAGGTCTCGGTCGGAGGTGGCGCGTTGCCCGCCGTGCGTGTGGACGCAAATCCCACGCAGTTGGCCAGCTACGGACTTACCCTGGCGAATGTGCAATCCGTGTTGAGCCTGCAGAACGCTGACCTGGCCAAAGGCCAGATCTCCGACGGCATTGTGACTGCGGACATCGTTGCCAACGATCAGATCTCAGCCGCCCAGGACTACAAGCCGCTGGTGGTCGGTTATAGCAACGGCGCGGCTGTCCATCTATCCGACGTCGCTCAGGTGACGGACTCAGTGGCCAACGTCCGTGCTGCCGGGTACCTAAACGGCAAGCGAGCGGTCATGGTCATCATCTTCCGCCAACCCGGCGCGAACATCATTGCCACGGTCGACCGCATTCGCGCGCAACTTCCGGTTATCCAGGCAACCATTCCGCTTGGCATCGACACTACCATTGTTCTGGATCGCACCACCACGATCCGCGCCTCGGTCAAGGACGCGGAGATGACGGTGCTCATTTCCATCGGCCTGGTCATCCTGGTGGTGTTTATCTTTCTGCGCAATGCCCGCGCCACGCTCATTCCCGGCATCGCGGTAGCGGTCTCGCTGGTCGGCACGTTTGCCGTGATGTACCTGTTCGGATATAGCCTGGACATCCTTTCGCTGATGGCCATCACCATTGCGACGGGATTTGTGGTGGATGATGCCATCGTGGTGATGGAAAATGTCGCACGCCATCTGGAAAACGGCATGAGTCCCTTTGCTGCGGCGCTGAAGGGCGCGGAGGAAATCGGTTTCACCGTCTTCACCATCAGCATTTCGCTCATTGCCGTGTTCATTCCTCTTCTGATGATGGGCGGAATCGTTGGCCGTCTCTTCCGCGAGTTTGCCGTTACTCTCTCGACCTCCATTCTCGTATCCATGGTCGTCTCCCTGACCACCACGCCCATGATGTGCGCCTACCTATTGAAGAATGAGCGCATGGAAAAACATGGCCGCATCTACAAGGCCAACGAAAAGTTCTTTGACTGGGTGCTGTCGTTGTATCGCGGCAGCCTGCATTGGGTGCTCGATCATCCGACCCTCACCCTGGTCGTACTCTTCATAACCATAGGGCTCAATGTGGTGCTGATCGTCAAGATACCGAAAGGCTTTTTCCCGGTAGAGGACACGGGAGCGTTGTCGGGGGCCGTGCGCGGGCCGCAGGATGCATCCTTTCCCTCGATGGACAACTCCATTCGGCAGATCGGCAGCGTGATCAAGAATGATCCCGCGGTTGCGAATGTAATTTCGTTTACCGGCGGCGGTGGCGCCACCAATACCGGTTCTCTTTATATTGCGCTCAAGCCGTTGGCGGAGCGCAAGGGGACTGCCACTCAGATCATCAACCGTCTGCGGCCCCAATTGAATCGTCTGCCGGTGGCTTCCTCATTCCTTCAGTCCGTCCAGGACCTCCGCATTGGCGGCCGCTCCAGTAATGCGATGTACCAGTACACGCTCCAATCCGATACCGTGCAGGACCTTACCAAGTGGGGACCGACCATACTGAGTGCAATGCAGGGCCTGCCGGGTCTGCAGGACATAAGCTCAGACCAGCAGAATGGCGGTCTTGAGGAGTTGATGAACTATGATCGCGTCAACTCGGCAAAGCTCGGCCTTACTGTGCAGTCGCTGGATTCAACGTTATACAGTGCCTTTGGCCAATCGGAAGTATCCATCATCTACACCCAGTTAAATCAGTATTACGTGGTGTTGGAAGTTGCTCCCCAGTATTGGCAAAGTCCGGAAGGACTGAAGGACATCTACCTTCAATCCAACGGTGGGAACATTCCGCTGCTCGGGGTAGCTGGGAGCCAGGCCAACACCACTCCGCTAGCCATCAACCATACGGGCCTGTTTCCTTCGGTCACGGTTTCCTTTAACCTCGCGCCGAACATGTCTTTGAGCGATGCCACGGCGGCCATCGGCCGGATGCAGAAGCGAATTGGCGCCCCTTCCACGCTGCAAGGCTTTTTTGCCGGAACACTGCTGGCCTACCAGCAATCTCTCGGCACCGAGCCTCTGCTGATTCTGACGGCACTGCTGGCGGTGTACATCGTTCTCGGTATTTTGTATGAAAGCCTGGTCCATCCCCTGACGATCATCTCCAGCCTGCCATCGGCGAGCGTAGGCGCGATGCTGGCATTGATGCTCTTTAAGCAGGACCTGAACGTCATCTCCATCATTGGCATTGTGCTGCTGATCGGAATCGTAAAGAAGAACGCCATCATGATGATCGATTTCGCGCTGGAGGCAGAGCGCCAGGAGGGAAAGAAGCCCATCGACGCGATCTTTGAAGCGTGCATGTTGCGCTTCCGTCCCATCCTGATGACGACGATGGCTGCGTTATTAGGAGCTCTGCCGTTGGCGCTGGGGACGGGCACGGGGTATGAACTCCGTCGTCCCCTGGGCATCACGATTGTGGGAGGGCTGATCCTGAGTCAGATGCTCACGCTCTATACAACGCCGGTCGTCTATTTGGCATTCGACCGGCTGCGGCTGCGAATGCAGAGCAGGCGCCACGGTGCGCTTACGTCTCCGGCGCCGGAGGCCAGCTAGCACGGTGGATTGAGACGAATGGTTGGTTAGGTAGAAACGGCATGATTATTTTCCGGCGAAAACCAGCGGACTGTACGATTTGGCTGTGTGCGGCGGTGCTCTCGTTAACGCTATCGGGCTGCGTAGTGGGGCCGAAATATCATCCACCCGCGACCCAGGCGCCAGCAGCCGTCTACAAGGAATCACCCACCGAGTTCAAGGAAACTGAAGGCTGGACGGTGGCGCAGCCTGCCGATGCCCAACTGCGCGGCAAATGGTGGGAGATCTTCAACGATCCCGAGTTGGACGCCCTTGAAGAACAACTGAACATTAATAACCAGAACATCAAGCAGTACTTCGAGAACTTCATGGAAGCTCGCGCAATCGTGCGCGAGGCCCGCTCGCAATACTTTCCAACCATCTCCGTTGTCCCGTCGGCGACCCACGCGGGAGCCTCGGCGAGCTCGAGCGGAACAAACAACACCAACACGAGTGGAACGGGCACGGCCTCGACCTCACCCTCCCGATCGCAAGTCAGCGCCTCGCTCTACACCTTGCCAGTGGAAGCGTCGTGGGAGCCGGACCTTTGGGGCAAGGTCCGCAACACCGTGCGCGAATCGCAATACGCCGCCCAGGTCAGTGCGGCTGACCTCGAGAACGAGCGTCTCACCGAGCAGGCCAGTTTGGCGGAGTACTTCTTTGAGATCCGCGGCCAGGACCAACTGCAACAGATCTACAACGATACCGTGGAGGCGGACAAGAAGGCACTTGAGCTGACTCGTGCACTCTATGAAACGGGCATTGACGACCAGATCTCGGTAGTCGAAGCTGAAACCACGCTACAGAGCGTAGAGGCCGGGGCAACCAATGTTGGAATCGCGCGCGCCCAATACGAGCATGCCATCGCCGTTCTAATTGGCAAGTCACCCTCCACTTTTTCTATTCCGGTGAAGCCCATGACGGTTGCTCCACCTCCGGTCCCGATTGGCGTTCCTTCGCAACTTCTCGAGCGCCGGCCGGACATCGCCGCCGCCGAACGCACCATGGCCGGAGCCAACGCGGCCATCGGCATCGCATATGCAGCGTACTATCCAAACCTGACGTTGACCGCGGAAGGCGGCTTTGACAGCGCGTCCTTCGCAAATTGGTTCTCCTGGCCATCCCGCTTCTGGTCCGTCGGTGCGTCGATCTCGGAAACCGTCTTCGACGCCGGCCTGCGCCGCGCCACTGTCCAGCAATATGTTGCCACCTACAATGCCGATCTAGCCACTTACCGCCAGACAGTGCTTGCTGCATTCCAGCAGGTGGAGGATGGTCTGGCGGAGGTCCGCATTCTGTCCAAGGAGATCCAGCAACAACAGCAGGCCGTGAATCTCTCTCAAACCTACCTTGCGCTCGAACAGGCCCGGTACGAGAACGGCATCGATCCCTACGTCGATGTGCTGATTGCCCAGACCACGCTATTGTCGAACCAGCAGACTCTTAACAGTCTTCAGGTGGAACAGATGGCCTACGCCGTGGCGCTGGTGGAGGCTCTCGGTGGAGGCTGGGATCGTTCGCAATTGCCGAGCCCTCAACAGGTGAAGCAGAAGCCACCCAAGTCGGAGACGGCTATCGAGCAGTAGGACGGAGGCCCACGGCATGGTCGCCCTTACCGCCGTGAGATAAGAGACTTGGCGGAATACCCTGAACGTCTCAGGTAATTCCGTCGCTCAGGTATCCGAATCTTCGAGAGGCACAATCGAGAATGGTCGGGGAAAGGCGTTTCATCCGCGAGGCTTCGTCCATGACCGTCAGCGCGGAAGAATGTGCGGCGGCCCGCGTGGCAGGCGAACGAATCGTCGCCGCGGGTAGAATTGGGCTAGTGCTCGGCGGTGGTGGCGCCAAGGGTGCCTACCAGATCGGTTGCTGGAAGGCGCTTCGAGAGTCGGGCATCGTGAACTTCGACGCTGTCGCGGGTACGTCCGTTGGTGCATTGAACGCAGTGCTCGTTGCTCAAGACGAGTTTGGCAAAGCGGAGTCGATCTGGCACGACATGAGCTTTGGCCGCGTGCTGCGGTTCCGATGGCAGACGCTGCTGGCGCTAACAATTCGGGTCGTGCTGCTGCCGGTTTTCCTGGGAAAGATCTTGTTCTCTCCTGCTTTTCCGGCTAGCGCAATTCCCGTCGCGCTATGGCGCGCGATCCGGGAGGACGAAGCGAATTCCGGCGATCCCGTGCAACTCCTGCGAAGCGCACTCAAACTGTATTCCAATCTCCTCGCAGACCCTCGAACGTCTGACTTGGCTTCATGGGTCGCCCTGGCTATCGTCGTCTTGCTCGGCGCGTCTGTCTGGCGGCTCCTCGGAGTGCCGATCCTGACATTAGTACTATTGTTCGTGGCGTTACCGGTGGCTACACTCGTCCTGCTGAACTGGGCCGCCTGGGCTGCCTCCGCCCTTGATTTTCTCTCGACCCGGCTCGTGCTAGCAACCAACCAGCCGCTCCATCAATTACTGCTCGATTGCGTTAACGTCTCCGCTTTGCAAAATAGGACCGCGCCGGTGTTTGTGACTTTAGCCAGTCTCCGGACAGTCAGTCGAACTTCCACGCAGACGTTCAAGCCGAAACTAGAGGCGAAAGTTGTGAGTGGAGCGGCCGCCGCTGCCCTGGGGCTCACGCCGTCGGACAAACCGCCCAGTTGGTGGAAGAAGAACGTGACCGGCGAGGGGGACTTCACCAAGTACACCTTAGAGGCGGGCGGGCTGCCCGCCGTGAAATCCACCGTTGAGTACGTGCCCGCCCACTTTGACGTCCGCAAGTACAATCCGGCTCTCGTCACCGAGCTAATCCTGCAGAGCGCGGGCCTTCCCGAAATCTTCCCAGCTCGCCGCTTTGGCGGACACACCTATGTCGACGGCGGCGTGGTCGATAACGAGCCGTTGGCTGCATTGGCAGAGATGGAGCGCCTGTCGAGAATCGTAGTAATGCCGCTCGATGCCGATAAGGACGAGGTCGGGATTGGGCGTGATCTCACCGCGAACCTCGAACGGATGGGCCTTTCGCCGGCGGCAACCGCGGTCCCTTTGCTGGTACTCACGCCGTCGAGGCCGCTGGGGGGCTTTTTGTTTGGCACTCTCGGGTTCCGCGCGGCTCGGTGTCAATCTCTGATGCAAATGGGCTATTGCGATACGATTCGCAAGTTGGCGAACTCGGAAATCTAGAGTGCAGAATCGACTCTGCGACGCGCTCGACGCAGGAATTATCCGGTATGGCGCCCGGAGTCGGTGGAACATTCATCATGTGAGTGGTCACGCTGGGTTGATACAATCCACCACTTAGGAATTCACTTGCTTTCCCGCCAGCCGTCTATAGACTGTTTGAGCCATTTATAGCCTACCCGGTTGGTGAATTCTAGTATGTCCGATGCAGCCCCGGAGTAGTACTCTGCCGTCTCCGCGATCCTTCGGTATCGACTGGCCCGGAGAAGAAGGAATGATGAAGACATACAGGACCCATGCCCACAATTGCGCCGCCATTCAAAGCTTGACAACTAATCTCCTGGCCGTGCTTCTCGCGATGGCTTTCCTGAGCACCAGCACCAGCGCCCAACCCACCACCTGCAACAACCAGGTGCTGCCGGCGGGTAACGGAGGAGACCTCATCGTGACAGGCATGTGCACGGTGGATGGTACGGCACCCTCCGGCACCTACCTGTATAAGAACGTGAATATCATTTCCAATGGCACGTCCAACGGCACGCTGCTGTTCGAGGACGCTGTCATCAATTTCTGGGCAGAGTCCATCCTGGTGGAGAACAACGGTAGTCTGCTGGCCGGCACTCCCACATCGCCTATCGGGACCGCCGGCGGACAGCTTACCATTCATCTCTATGGCAAAGACCAGGGCACCGGCACGGGAACCAATGGAGGCCAAGGCATCGTTTGCAAGACACCGGTTTCGAGCACCATTGGCCCGTGTGGAGTTCCCTCCAGCATCTGGAATTCCAACACGATGTCGATGATCGATCCGACTTCGTGCACGCAAAGCACGTTGCCGGGCGGCGTCAATGACTGCTTCTATCAGTACATGCCGCTGGACTATGACGGCGGAGGGCCTCCGGTCGGGTACTTTGGCTACAAAGTGCTGGCCGTGTCGTACGGAGGAACGCTGCAACTGTTCGGCAAGAAGGGAGCGAGCTATGGGTCGGTGAAGCCCTTTGGTTCGGAGACCAGTTGGGCGCGGTTAAACAGCCTGGTTAGTGCGGGCGACACCACCCCGGTTCTGGACCGCACCGTGGACTGGCAGGCGGGCGACCAGATTGTGCTGACGACCACCGACTACCTGCCGGGACATTCGGAGCAGTTGACCATTCAGAGCGTGAGCACGAGTAACGGCGTGACCACCATCACCATGACCGCTGCCGTGGCCTACATGCACGACGGGACGACCTACGACCTGAAAAACGTGCCCAGCGGTGTCGGCCCCGACCAGGACCCCAACGTCACTTGCACTGCTGGCCAGGCTCGCTGTGTGGAGACGCGCGCGGCTGTTGGCCTGCTGACGCGCAGTATCCAGATCGTCTCCGGCGGCGACACTCTGCAGTCGCCGTTTCCCGGCTACAGCAACTGCATGAGCGGGACTCCGCCTACCTGCAGCAGTACTACGGGCGATTGCTACTATTTCGGCGGACACACCATTGTGCGGCAGGGCTTCAACAAATTTCAGATGCAGGGAGTGGAGTTCTACCAACTGGGACAGGGCGGCCGCATTATGCACTATCCCGTCCACTTCCACATGGCGCGCCAGACGCCGGTGACTACGTTCGTAAAGGATTCCTCGGTGTGGGATTCCATGACGCGCTGGTACACCATTCACGCCACGCAGGGTGTGACGCTGGCGCGGAACGTCGGCTATCTGTCCATCGGGCACGGCTACTATTTCGAAGACGGGACGGAGGCGAACAACCTGCTCGCCGCCAACCTGGGCGTGTTCGCGCGTGGGGCGGTCATCAACAGCCAGAATCCGCGCTGCGTGCCGGGCATTCTGGCCGAGGCCTACCAGTCGGACGGCGTGGACCAGATTCCGTATTCCACCGATATCGATCATCCCACCTCGTACTGGATTACCAACGGGTGGAACGATTTTCAGTACAACATGGCAGCCGGCACTGGCACCTGGGTGGTCCGCGTCTACAAGGCCCGAGCCCCTTCGTCTTCTACAAAGATACGACCGATACCATGGTGCCGTGTTCGTCGCGCAAGCCGGGTACGAATTTTGCCTAGTGCATGACTACGATTCCACAGGCGGCTTTCTGTCGGTGACCATGGACATGGGCTTCTCCAACTTCGCGAAAGAATACGGCGAGGCCACCGAACAGCAGTGCCAGCCGGAGAATTACTGCTCGTGGAATGCTTCCAGCAAGAGCTGCGGTTGCTCGCTGAAGAGCAATGACCCCGGCTACAACGAATGTCAGTACGCCTGCTCCAACTGGGCCACCAAGGCCATCGATTGCCCCTGGGACAGCTCGGATTTCTCGACCGGTCCCACCGGCGCATGCTATGGATTCGGCTTCGCGCTGCCCAGCACCTTCATGGCCAGCGATCAGAAACCACCGGCGGGAACCTGCCTGACCCAGGATCCCACGTGGAATGTGCCCTTGACGGCCGCTTCGTCGACTACGGCGGGAAATTGCGCTTATACCCAAAGCATGCTGCCCACAGGCTCGTTCTGCAGCAGCGGGAAGAAGCGGTGAGGTTTCGGGTTTGCCATCCTAAGCGAGGACGCGCTACCTGATCGATGTCTGCATTATGATCGAGCGTAGTTGACGACTACTGGTCGAGCGGGCTACAGCCATCTGCTGCTCCACACCGCCGCGGTTGAGTGGAACCAAAAGAAGGCAAACTGAGCGGTCCACAGACCGCAAATCTGCGGCTGCGATCTTCGCAGCCCTAACTCAGGAGGAGAGTGATTATGGACTTCACACATATGAGCAGTCTGGCGCAGCAGGGGTATGGATTGCTGATCGCGCTTGGCATCAAGGTTGTGGAAGCGATCGCGTTATGGATCGTAGGC